>Ga0116143_10003874_pt1 | contig 14735 bp, 17 predicted proteins | sample AD_UKC034_MetaG_FD_89745 | JGI IMG/M metagenome (GOLD analysis project Ga0116143, IMG submission 89745) | Active sludge microbial communities of municipal wastewater-treating anaerobic digesters from USA - AD_UKC034_MetaG | ecosystem: Engineered > Bioreactor > Anaerobic > Digestate | place: USA...
CAGCCAATGTCCAAACTTACCTAAGTAACCATTTCTATAGTCAGGGTCTTTGGTTACTATCTTTTCATAGGTTTCATAATCAAGTAAATCCTGGTATCGTTTATACTCAGATTCTATCTTGGCCTCAGTAAGTAAGTTGAGGATGTGTTCTTTCATATTAACCCCACATTATGGGGCTAATAACATACTTAGCCCTTTGCTCTAATTTCTCCTCAATTTTGTCCATGATTTCTTTTCCCTCAGAAATCAAAGCATCAGAATCAGTAGAAAGAGTACCTCCAGGAACAGGAATAGTCCCACCAAACTTACCTCTAATTCTACCTAAGATAGTTTTACAAATAGCCAAAATATAGTCTAAAAAATCTTTCAAATAAGGTTTTTTAATTATATCTATATTGGCTAAAGTCAAGTCTTGAGACACTATATAAAAAATATCATAGGGGCCTGAAGAAGCATCTACATATAAAACATGAGACCCCTCATCCAAAAACCAATCTGGGTCAGTACCTCTAACCCTTTGATAAGTCTCATAAAAAGATTTTAGTAAATACCAGTCCGAGATTGGAAAAGCAGGAAAAACCATACGATACATTAACTCAAAAACACTCATTTGAGTATATGACCTATATTCATCTGGAAAAGTGTGTTTAACCAATAAAACACCCCTATCTTCAGGTTTTAAAGGAATTACAACACTTCCAGCGCAATTCTTCTCGACCCGTAAATCTGGAGCACACATATAATGATTAAACTTATACAAGGCATCCTCCACCCCTGCATCAATCATATAATCCTCTAATTCAACAATCACACTTGGAGAGCCTAACCTTGCTTTTACATAATCACGAATCCTTTGTATTTCCATGTATTTTGTTCCTGTGTATTAGTAGTCCTCTGTTAGATGTAAAAACTTTACCACACCCTGGAACATCACAAGGATATTGTTCAACTTCCTCTTCTACAACATCTTCACCCTGTTCATTTTCTATCTTCTCTAAAACAGAGTCAACAGCAGATTTTCTTGTGTCTAACAACTCATCAACTACTTGTTTGGAGTCTGGATTAGTTGTAGTCATAACTGATTCTTCATCATCTTTTATAGGTTTAGACGAAACAGATTCTTTGCTTGTCATAACAACTTCACCATCTTCTGACCCCATAACCCCTGCATGATAATTGGCAAAATGGGCTTTCAAGGAGGCTAAAGACCCTGTACGGAACATATCACATTTTTTACAATGATAGATACCCCTAACCAATTTGTAATCCTGAGTTTCAGCATCAGCAACCTCTTTATAAAACGGAATATCTCCAACTTTAATACTGTCAAAAACAGGCATATTCTTCTTAGATTCTATCAGTTTTTTTCTGTGGTCATCTATCTGTTGTGCTAATTTCTTATCAACATTAACATTTATAACAGACAACTTGCCAGGGCCTACAAACCTTGAAAACCACTCAGAAAAGGAGCCCTGACCCTTTCTAAATGTAATTTGCCCACCCCTGCCATCTGGAAGACAAACTGGGTGAACGTGTAAATTAACATACTTTCTCATGCTATCTCCTTTTAAGTTTTATTCTATTTTATTATACAAACCTACTGAAGGGTTTTAAAGATTGTTAGATAAAAGATAAGGGGGAGAGCCGTTAAACTCTCCCCCTATTTTATAAAAAGGGTTCATACAGAGAACACCACACCTTCACTGATTAGAAAGGATTACCACTCTGAATCAGGGTTCCTCTCGAATACATACCTGCATTTACGACTTTCTGACCAGTTCTCATAGCCATTGCCTTACGGGCAAGCATGTCATCAAGGACTATTGTATTAGTAGTATAAACCTGAAGATAAGGAGCATGTATATATCCTGTATCAAGGAATGAACTACCTTTATAGCCCATCAACCATTCACCAGCAGGGAATCTTGGGTCTTTATACACTGTAAAATCACCAAGAGTTCCAATCTTGCGAACACCAGCAACAGAAGTTGAAGTTGTTCCTGTTTTCTGGAACTTACTAAGAACTTCAATAACGTTGCAAACATCAATAGAAGCAACTATCCAGTTACCTTGTGCTCTTTGAGTAAATTCAAAGATTGTATTGGATTGCTGTATCAGAGCATCGTAGAGAGATTCTTTATGCCAAATCCAGGGAACTCCACCGGCCGCTGGGCTTCTATCCCATGTTACGGCACCTGCTGAGGCAACCTGATAGATATGGTCAATAATCTTGTAGTTAAGTTCTTTAGCCAACTCATTAGCCATGAATGTAACCAACTCAACCTCAGCATTGATACCATGATAAGCCTGGAAGTCCTGCTGAGCCTCTAATGACCACCTGGCTCTCAGAGCCTGCTTCCTGGCTGTTATAGGGGCTGATGTCAACTGCAAATCAATTTCCGGTATTGCAATATCAGCACGACCTTCAGAATTATACTCATAGTCCACTGTAATAGCATCACCATTAGCAACTACACCAGCAAAGTTCACAACAACAGCACCTGTGTTGTAATTTACGGTATTAGCACCAACACCAATATCCCCAATCAATGCTCCATTACCATTATCAGTAATTCTCTGAGCACCATCAGTAATAACAACTGTTCCAGGTCTTACTGGATTGTAACCTAAGTTACCAGCATAAGCAACACCACCATCACCAACTGCTAATTGCTCTTCTTTGACAATCTCATCCGTGTAGTGATAGTCCCTTGCAGGGCCTCGTCTAACATCATACATCTTGGTTCCCCGTGTGATGTTACCTTTGTTGGAACCATAAAGCACATCAAAGTAGAAAACCAAACCTGTAGGAGCCTCAAGAGGTGATACTGTAACCAGTTCATTAGCCACAAGATTTGCCATCATAGCCCTAAGAATCGGGAATACAAATTTCTCAAAGGGGCCTACATTAACCATTCGAGTTGATTCATCCAACTCATTATTAAGCCAATGATAGGTATTCTCATATAAAAGAGCCAAATTAGCCCTTTCTACATCGTCTTCAATCCCTTCAAGAAAGTTTATCATTCCATGACCTTCATAGCCACGAATTTTAGCCCCTTCCATCTTAGACCATTTCTCTGCAAGCATAGTGCCTCGCCTGTAACGCTGTTCAAGCAAAGCCTCATTTACTTTAGGTTTTTCGTCTCCCATATTTTTCTCCTAATGTTTAAATTTTTCCATAAAAAGACTTACCTAATAAATTATACTAAACAGGCTTCTGTTAAAATTTTAGTTTTAGTAAAAAAAACTCTGACAAAATACCTTTTAGTATCTCATCAGAGTTTTTAGTATAATATGTATCTTTAGGGTATAATGGACTTATTTAGCAAATTTCTTAGCAACCACAGACATAACATTAGGTACTGGTCTAATAGCCTCAACCAATGGGTCTGTTTTCCCTGCTTCTGCTAATCTTTTTCTCAAACTAATTGAATCCTCTGTCAGTTCTTTTCGTCTTGGATTTGTCTCTTTAGATGTTTTTAAAGCCTTGTCCATCTCCTCAATTTCTTCTTTTTTAATTTCCGGTTCCTTTTTTCTCTTTTCCTCTTTTATATCCTCTTCCTGAGACTCTTCTTTCTGCTCTTTTAACATTTTAACAGATACAGCCAGTTTTTTCTCAGCAAGTTTAACTCTATCTATCAATCCAGAAATAAGTTTTTTAGAAGCATTATACCTTTCAACAGGAACCGTTGTCTCAGTTGCTTCTTTTAGTTTCTTATTTTCCTCAGCCAATTTCTTAGCCTCTTCGGTTAATTTTTTAATAAGTTCTGCGGATTTCATAGTATCCTCTCCAATATCTATTTTTGATTCTGTTTTAACTTTACCTAACTTTTTCTCTGGGGTTTGGTCTTGATAAGCAAAATACCACTCATGACCTTGTACAGCAGGGTCAACCATTCTAAGAACAACCCCACCATACCCTCTTGAGATTAGTACTGCCGGAACCTCTGATTTCTGATTAGTCAGCCATTTCTTAACAAAAGGCTCCTCACTCAGATAATTGTCTTTTAGGGCTGACACTGGAACCATAACAGTAGTCCCATCCACCAAAGTATCTATGTCAACTAAAGCCTCTGTTAAAGACTCATACTTATCAGAATGAACAGTCATCCCCTCCTTAGTTAAAGCACTAACTAATTGTCCTATATTCTCATCATTAACCTCATGTCCACCCTGCTTCAAAATAGCCTCAACATCTCCTTTATACAACGGGTCTCCGGCTTTATTAGAAGCCTGTCGTTTTGCTTTTATATCTTTGGCAACTACATCAGGATTTTCTATTTTCTCTTTAATCAGGCTTTCATCTTCTTTTTTCTTTTTCTTCTTAGTCTCAGAACCAGAATTAGTTACAGGCTCCCCAGCCACATCTTCCCCAACCTCAATAGCCAATATCCTATTTATCAAAACCTGTAAAAGAGCAATAACCTGGGCTTTGAGTTTAATAGAATCTGGCTCCTGCATGGAAGCCAAAGTATCTATTACTCCAATTCCCCTGGACTGTAATTCTATCATAGCCTTTAGTTCCGGCTTGGACTCAGAAGCAACAGACTCCAAAGACCTAACTAATGCCTCAGCAGTCTCTTTCCAGTCATCAGGAGGGCCTGCTTTGGTAGGAGGCTCAACAGTAGCATCCATTGGTTCCATGCCTCCTACAGGAGCATCAGGAGGGCTCTCAGGCTTATCTATCCCCTCCATAGAACCTAATTCATCCGCTTCACCAATTCTTTTAGGTCTGGCTTCAGTAACTGAGGGAAGATACACAGCATCCCAGGTTTCCAAATCATAATCATAAACTTTTTCAAAACCAGACTCAGATTTAGTTTCTCCACGACCTCTGGAAGACACACCAACATCTACACGCCTCTCAAATAATTCCTGCAATATTTTGCCATTAGGAGTATTAAAAATTTCCATCTTACCTAAAACATAAGTCCCAGGAGAAACTGAGGCTGTATCATAACCTAATTTAGTAATCTTTGACTCATCCAACTGGTCAATCCATACATCAGTAATCAAATGAGAAACCCTGGCTAAATGAGTATTTCCACTCTCAGGATGTTCAAGTTCACCTAAAACAGCCCTTCTTTTCAATTTGTTCCTAAAAATAGAGCCTTCCTTCAGGTTTCTCTCAAACTCTTCTCTGGGATATAGTCTATTATTCTCATTAACAGAGTCTATCTTACCAAAAATACCTTCAACTATAAAATCTTTACTACCTGATTTAGTATTCTCAACCAAACCCATTTTTATAGGTTTGAATACCGACGGCTTATCAGTTTCTAATAGAATTCGTTTCATTTGCTTCTCCCAAAACTTCCATTATTTTCCTAAACTGGTCAGGATTACCATAATGGTATATTCCTGTAACTTTATCATAAATCACTCTATAAAAATTTCTTACATAGTCTAAAACATTAAAATCCTCAATTCCCACCAATTTGAAATACCTAACAACCTCCTCTCTACTCAGTCTATAAGAATCACCAGAGGCTAAATGCAAAGTAAAATCTTCTGTCTCAGGCTCTCTTGTTATTCCTATAAACCTATCATCCACTACAGGAGGAAACATTATTTTCCTTTATTTTTAATGTGGACTAAATATTCTTTATTTATATTCGGAAACAGAACATCTTCCATCTCAGCCCCCAAATCATCTAATACAGTTTTTGTTTCCTGAATAATAAGTCTTAAATAATCATGGTCTATATGGGGAAAAAGTTTCTCTAACTCAGGTCTAAACTTCCTCTCAAAAGCCTCCCCAAACATTTGCTCCAAAACCTGTTCCGTAAATTTAACCCTTTTATGTGCTTTTTCAATAAGGTAAAGAGAGATAAATTTTGATAGGTTCTGATTTTCCTGAACAGAACCCCAACTGACAATATCCTCCCCATAAATTTGCTGGAAGGCTTTTAAAACATCTTTGTATAAAACCTTGCCCTCTTCTCCTGATTTAGGATTGGCTTTTTCCAAAACCTCAACAGGAGTTTTATAATTTTTAGTATATGGTTTTAACTTTTCTATAGCCTCATTAAAATCAACACTAATACTCTTACCATCTTTCTTCTTAAAATACAGTTTCTTAAATGCCTGTTCCTCAAGAATAGCATCACAAGCATCAATATCTAAACTGTCTATAATAATTTTAACAGGAACACCAACAGCCATAAGGTCTTCAACTTTTAAACCAAAATCCCTGATAGCGCACCCAAACAAAAAATTAGCATACTTTTTATCCGGTATTACTGTTTTCTCATCAGAGTATTCTTTATAAGTTTTTCTCAAATAAGCATCTATAAACTCACAAACTTTTTTAGTTTTTCCCACATAATCATGGGGAGCATCAAAAGTCATATCAAAACTGGACATTTTACTTTCCTCCACTTTTGCATTAGCCACTTTAATTGCCTTTGCATCATCTCCGTAATATTCAAGGGCTTTATTTGCTATCTTAGCCCACTTCTGAGCCTGAGCCTTAGTCAGCCCTTTTTTATGTCTCTTAGCAGATTGCCAAGTCCATCTTTCTTCCATTAGTCCTCACTCACAGGAAATTCTCTGTCTGCAAATCTTACAATATTTACATGCACACCAAACTGAGCCGGAGGTGTGCAAACTATTCTCCAATACCGTTCTAAGGGTCTGAACATAATAACTCCATGACCTCCTGGAGTCAAAGTTATAGACAAATCCTCAGAAGCCTCACCACAAACCAGGAAGGGTATCTGTATCCAATAATCAGCCTCCCCCCCATCTGAAGAGGTCTCTATAGTTACCGTAATATCCTGACCATTATCAGAATCATTGTGTAAGAACAATACCTGACAAGGCCATACTGTAGGCTCCCAAACAGGCCCCTGAACCTCATTATCATATACTCTACTTATTCCTCTAACTACTACATTTAAAGCCATAATAGTTTCCTTATTTCAAAATTTATTTCTTGACCATACCTACAGAAGGAAGACCTTTTACACCTTTTAATCCTCTACCTAAACCTGGTCTGTCTCCTGTTTCTCTATTCTTTTTCATACCAAACCGAGGCCTACCACTAAGCCTTCTTGGTTGTCTTGGCTCTCCGGTAACAGGGCATTTTCCTGTTTTCATTACCTCATCTATTGCTTTCTCTATCTGCAAATCTCTTGTATCTTCTTTTGGTTTTAAATCCATTTTCTTATCCTTATGCAAAATATTTTCTAAGAACTTTACTAACTTTTTCCTTAAATTCTTTTTCCTGCTTTAAAACATCATCTCTAACAGACTCATCCACACCATTAACTCCCATACCCAAAGATTTAAGTTCCTTAGCCACATCATCAGTGTCATCATCAGCCAATTTAGCACCCTCTATTGGTTCTGGTTCATCAGGTATTGCTCCATCATCAGGAAGAGTTAAATCATCGGGCTCATCTGTAACAGGAGGAGGCTCAGGTGTTTCTACTGGTTCTATAGGACTCATTTCATCGGTAGTAGTAAATCCCATATTACTCAGAAACTCTACTACAATCCCAATGGACTTATCAACATTAACTTCTAATCCACCGGACTTAACCATAACCCCATCCCCATCATATAATTCTTTTACAAACTCATCTACCTTCTCAAAAGGAATTCCCAAATCATTAGCCACACCAAAAAGTTTAGATTGGAAATCTACTAAACACCCCTTCCATACCAATTCCTCAGCCTCTAACAACTTAGTATATGCTTCATCTACAGACATTGTTCCCTTAGACAAATTCTCTAAAATATTTATAACAGGTTTTATTGAATCCTCTAACCCACCTCCAATTTGAAATGATTCAGGGCCTTCAGCACCAGTGGGAGCCTCTACATCTCCACCACCACCTTCAGGCTCTTCAGAAGGAGTCGAACCTGGGGAAATATCTCTGTCCATCTCAGGAGCAGAATCAAAATCTATACCAGCATCCTCTTCCCCACCTCCTGGTTTAGTTAAAAGGGCTGAGATAGTATATTCTGATTTACACACGGGACAAATCATTTTAGCATCTTCAGTCAAAGACTCCATATTCCAGTCAATATCATCTTCATTTAGAAATTTACCACAATTAGTGCAAGTTATAGTTTCTTCTTTATTATTCATATCATCTTCCTCTGACTCAGGTTCTTGAGATTTCTTAGGTTCCACATCTCCTTCCAAATCAATCTGAGTTGGTACAAAATCTTCATCACCCTGCTCAACTTCAAACTGCTCACAAAACAACTCTACTACATAACAAGGCTCATCTTCATACTTATCAGCATAATACTTCACCCCCACAACAACCCCATCATCATCTCTACTGGTATCAGATGATTGGTACATATCTACTAATTTTTCAATCTCTTCTTTATCTGCGGAACCAGAAAAAAAACATTTTATTTGGTTTTGAGACCGAACAAAACCTATATAGTAATCATAAAGACCAATTAAGGCTAACTTTGCCAATAAACTGGCATACACCTTACCCAACTTAGTCTCTGGATTTGCTGGAATTAAAGTTTTTTTATCCATTAGATGTTTCCTTTACTACTATATTATACTCTTGAAAAAGACCGACAAATATTCTGTTTTAAGAAAAAAACATAAAAAATACTTATTGTTTTTGTCTCAAAGCCTTAAAATAACTTCTAATTTTACGTTCCTCTCTCTGTCTATCTCCTTTTGATGGTTTTACAGGGTGAGTTAATAATATCCCTTTCTTCTCCATCCCTATTGGAGTCTTATACATCTTCCAAGAGCAAAAAGCAAAATCCCTAATACTAACAATAGAAAACCCATGCACTCTGGCTATAAAGGGTAGAAGATAATCATCAGCAAGTTGAGTTACAGAAGTTATTCCTGGATAATTGGTTAAAACACCAGTCTTCGCAAAATCATGTAACAGGGAATTTGTAACAACCATAGCCCCTCCCTGAAGAGATTGATTAGTTAAGTTTGCTTTTGAAATTGTTCCTATTAAATTAGCCAACCCCCCTTTTTGCATATTTAACATTTTATCCCATCTTTTACCATCTCTGGGACAACCTAAAACCCCTATCTTATCATCAGTAATTCTATCCAAAATCCTGTAATCTACATTTTTCCCCAAAAACAAAGTATCATAATCAATAGTCATAAAATGCTTGAAAGGAAAAATCTTACCAAAGTGGTTGATAGACTCACACATTAACCCAAACAAGCCTACCCCCCAACCCCATTTTCGAGACCCAACAAAAACATCTCTACCATAGGTTTTAAGCATAGCATCAATAAAAGGCATGACTACTTTATCAACTGCAAAAACTAATTTAGTAGTCTCAGGATTTGTTCCCCAATAAACAGAATCTGCTGTATCCTTCACAGACTCAAAATAATTATGGCACCGGATACATATTAAAAGGTCATAGGATTTCATACTAATTTACCAACTTTTAACATAATATGTATTTTTTCAGCAATATTCTCCGGCTCCCAAGCCTTCTTTATTGTCTGAAAAGCATTATATCTCAACTCTTCCAGATTGTCCCAATTATCTAAAACATAATTTACTTGCTCTTTCATGTCAGAACAATCATAACTACAAGGAATATAAGTTTTATAGGGAACATATACATCAGGATAAGTAACCAAATGACCCATATCTGGCTTTATTACAACAGCCCCAAGACACATAGCCTCAAAATCCCTCCAGCAAATCTCCCCAAACCCCCAGGGAGAAATAACAATTTTAGAAGACAAAGTAGCCTCACTATACTCTCTATAACCTAACACTTTTTTAGTTAGGAACTTATCTTTCAATTTAAGACCTACCATCCTATCATAGACAGATTTCCGGTATAAATAATAAAGTTTATTCCAAACATCTGAACCTCTATTATGTATTCCTCCAGACCAAAATAATGAATATTTCTTCTTTTTGGAAAACCTACTATCAAACAAAGGAGAAACTAAATATTTATGAATCTTTCCATGTAAAACATTATTAAACAAAATAGTAATCTTAGAAAATGTTTTAGAATCAAACCTCTGACAAATTCTCTGTTCTCCGGTTAAGTTTAATCCTCTAAAATAAGGTAGTAACAAATCAAAATGAAACCTATTATAAAAAGGAATGTCATATAGTTCTGAAGAAGACAACATAGATTGTTGTTTTAAAAATATTTTCAAATTAGAATACTTAAAAACCTCAATATCTCTTACTCCCCAAGAAGCAGGATTATTTTCCCAATAAATTAAAGGTTTTCCTTTTAACAAAGATAACTGCCTCTCTAAAGAAATATGAGAAAACCCTTTTTTAGTGCCAAAAAAACACCATACAACATCTGGTATTTTATGATTAACCCGTATATCTATCTTATACTTACCCCTAAGATATTGTCTTACTTCCTCTTTTAAAATAGGCTCCCCAACAAACTTCCATCTTGTATTGTTTGTAAAATTAACTTTTAGCACCCTTTATTCTCCGTTTTTCCCATATACATTTAGAATCATTAAACCCCCATTTAACAACTTCTTTGTTGTTTGTATTAGAACCAGACCCTAAATAATTTTTCAATAATCTCCCAGATTTCCAAAAACAATCCGGTAAATATCCTAAACTAACACCCTTATCTAACTGAGAGGCACAAAATAAAGAGGGCATGTCTCTATATTTTCTCTTCCTCCACAACTTATTCCATAAACTAAAAAAGTTTTCAGTTCTATCATTCTTTCTAAACACCAAAACAGAAGGATTTAAAACAAACCCAGCAGAAGATGTTCCTGAATCCTTTGCAACTTCTCTAAAAGACTTTCTTAGCAACCTTTCTTGTGATTCTTTCAAAGACATAGTTCCTATTAAAATATCTGAATATTCTATCATCCTAAATACCTCTAAAAATTCTTTAGACCTGACAACTATATCAGCATCAAGATAGCAAGTAATATCAAATATAGAATATTTATATGGATGTGTCTTTACCTCTCTATTAAAAAAATCATCTTTATTTATAAAAGTAAAAATAACTTCAGAAAGATTTGACCACCCACTACATCTCTTCTCTTGCTTTAAATTTGTCAAAACCTGGATGGGTAAAAAAGATATTCTCCTTATACTTTCAGCACAAATATAAGCCATTTCATCATATCCAGACCCAAATCCAATCAATAAAAAACCAGTTGACATTCCTACACCCTGCCCCTAACAACCCTGTTCTTACCTTTGTTATGTTGCAAATACCTCCAACCAATATGACAATTATATTCCTTTTCCTTTGGATTTATTTTTTGGTGTTTATCATCATACCACAAACACCTCCCCTCTCCTGTTCTTAACTTTCCAAAAGACAAATCACTAAACTCTCCGGCTCTTAAATAATCAAAAGCATTGTGGTCAGCCCATTCTTTTAAAACTTTAAAAATTTTTTTTGTTTTTGTTAAATTAAACCAGGCAATAATGAATTCCCTAACCCTTTTATTCATCTTAAAAAATATAACACCGGACTCTGTAGGCATTTGATTCCTGTCAATATAACAAATATCATAACTCATAACAAAATCCAATAATATATCATCAAATGGTTTCTTAAAAAGAATATCACAATCTAACCAAACTAACAAAGGAGTATTTACTATAAAAATAGAATGATAGAGAGACGCTACTTTTCTGAAAAAGAACTTAGCATTTCTGTTTAAATAAGAAGCAGATGAATCAGGAAGCGGAAACTCTGGATAATTTACAATTTCAATTAAATCTGGACAGCAAACAAATAGGTCTAAAAACTCAACCCCCTTAACATAATCTTTCTCTGAAATTTTATTAACACTAACACTATTCTCATGAAATGCTAAAACATTTCCCACTAACTCCTCATTAGATACAAAAGATTGCAAAGACTTTTTTCCACAAAAACTATATAACTTTGTACTAAAGGAAGTTACAACCCTCATTCCTGTATTCCTAAGCATTGTAAAGAATTCAAACCCTCTTGCCAAAACCGAATAAACTCTTTTGGAGCCCATACTTTCTTCTTGTAAAAAACCAAATCCGCAAAACAAGGAAACATCTTTTTTATTTTCTTATCATAGAGTGTCTGATTTTTAATCTTATTAAAAAACTCTCTTCCATGCTTTGGATGATACATATAAAAACCATCTAAAATACCTATTCTAACCATCTTTCCTTTATATTTTTTATAAACCCTACAACCAAACTCTACATCATCATACCCATACCCACAAAAATCTTCATCGTACCATCCAATTTTATCATAATCTTCCTTCAATAAAACCATAAAATCCCCAATAGCCCCTGGACATTCTCTTTTTCCTATTTGTTTTGTATTAACATCTCTAAAAATCCTTTTAATATCTACTTTTTTTCTATCCAAATATTTCTTCTCTCTTATGAGAAGTTTATTCCCAAAAACAATAACTCCACCGTCTTTAATTTTCTCATAAGCAACCTTCATTCCTCTCGGATTAACAAAATTATCTGGATGAAGCAGGATTATAGTTCTTCCTAATGAACTTTTAACTCCTACATTAAAACATTTAGCGTTGTTCCATAGACCCAATGTTTCTTCTTGAGAAGTATGTACTACTTTTATATCTAAATTAGAATATTTCTTTATAAAACAATCAAAAATACTAATATCAGCAGAACCATAATCAGAAACAATGACTTCAACAACCAACTCCTTTAATATTGTTTGTTTTGAAACCCAAAACAAGCACCAGTCTAAAGACCAATAATAATAACTGTCCTTAGTCAACCTGCCAACAGTAATTATAATAGACAAATCAACCATAATTTCTATTTCCCTATTTAACCTTTAACAAAAAACCATCTGGATTCTGAGTAGCCAACAACTTCTCCCTACTCTTATCTATCATAAACCCTTTGTTTTTTTGCAACCACAAGCGGACTGCCTCAAAAGGGCCTTCTCCAAAATCAGACAAAACTGGATGTCCATTTATACAAGAATCCTCTACAATCAAATATTGCCCTACTGAAACAAATCTGCTATATTCAGACAATTCCCTTAAAACATGTTCTTTACTGTGGTCAGAGTCAAGAATCACCATAACAGTCTTATCTTTAACTAAACCAGAAACCATGCTTAAAATTTCCTTACTAACACTGTTCCCTGTAAGAAAAACTATTCTATCACTTAAACCTGTATTCTCACACCAACTCCTATCCACTTTGTTTATATCAATGGATATAATCTGACAAGAAGGTTTAATAAGTTCACACAAAGAAGAAAGAAAAAGAGCAGACCCACCATATAAACTTCCTGTCTCAATAATAATGTCCGGCTTTTTCTCAAAAAGAATTTCCTGATATACCCACAAATCTAAAGGAAGTTTCTGTAAAGAAACCCCCAACCATTTTATATTATTTCTCCAAACTTTTGAGTTATACCACAACGAAAAAAAAGAATCAACTATGTTCTTAGAACGCTTATTCATTTACCTCCTTTTTTATTGTTTCACAAATCTCTAATATTTTCTCATCTGAACAAGTTACACCTATGTACTTATAAAGATTTTTGACTGTATTAAAAGACTCCTCCTTAGACACTAAATCCTCAAACACAACCAGATGATGGGGTAAAAACTTAGAAACAATATCTAAGCCTAATAAATATTGGTCAATTATTTTCTTGCTAACAACAAGGTCTCTATTATCTCCTCTAAAGTGTATAAAAGAATTTAAAATAGCGTTTATGTTTTTTCTCTTTATAAAAACATAATATGGGTTTCTAAAAATCTCGTGAATATAATATAGTCCCCAACTAAAATGAGGAGATTTTACCATATAAGTTCCATATTTTTCAAAGTATCCTTCAAAAAGTTTTTGCCCTCGCAAAAATTCTTTACTATTTATAAAGTTTTTCTTCCTTTCTTCTGACAATTCTGGAATAGGATGTCTAAGGTTTCTAAAAAAAGAATCAGTATGACCAATACTTTTACCAATTAAATTTAAATACTGATTAACAACATAAGCCTCTAAGCCTCCTTTTGACCTTACTAAAGAATCTGACATCTGGTCTAAAGGCACTGATTTGGTTGATACATCTGGATATGGCACTCCTGTTACCATTATTAAATATGCAACTAAAGTAGTTCCACTTCTTGGACAACCTGTTATAACAATCTCCATTACTCCTCAAACTCCAAATCATCAAAATCATCTACTTTATCATACCTGGAAATTTCTTTTAACAAATCCCTGACTCTATGCCTTTCTCCATGCCTATTATTTTTCCTAAAAGACCTGGCTAAGAATTTCTCATCCCTTAACCGTTCATTCGACTTCTTCTTATTCATTTAGACTTTTATTCTTCTCCCTTTTCTATATCCTTACAAACCTCTAAAACCCTGCTCATATCTACATTGCAACCTATATAATTATACAAACTTTCAACCTCTTTTTGGGTTTTGCTGGGGGTTATCAAATCCTCAAATATAACTTTTTTATGGTCATGGGTACTAAAAAATTTTTCTGCTCTCTTAACATATAAATCTACCAAATACTCCGCTTTTGTCTTTGTAAAACCTCCTCTACCTTCCCTAAACTTCATCATAGATTCCACTATATTTTTTTATTCATCCTCTTAACATAAATATATCTGGGCTTTACTAAAACTTTCTCCAAATAGTCAACAGCCCAACATAATTGAGGAGACTTTACCACATATTTAGGATACAAATTGTCCCATTTACCAAACATTCTTTTGGCTTGACCAAATAAAGGGCTTTTCAAAAAATC
>Ga0116143_10003888_pt1 | contig 14696 bp, 16 predicted proteins | sample AD_UKC034_MetaG_FD_89745 | JGI IMG/M metagenome (GOLD analysis project Ga0116143, IMG submission 89745) | Active sludge microbial communities of municipal wastewater-treating anaerobic digesters from USA - AD_UKC034_MetaG | ecosystem: Engineered > Bioreactor > Anaerobic > Digestate | place: USA...
ACATATGACGAAACATATGCATGTATTGAGCCCGTACATTCCTATGACCCCTCGTTCTTCGGCTCAACCCCAAGCATGCTTATGCCCGCGGATACACGCACCATAAGCCAGGAGATATCAGTGATAGACTCTGTGTGAAGTCACTGCACAATCAATCCAATATGCGAAATGATTGGGCGATGGTGTCTAAATCGGAGAAGATGAAATATCCATGCTCCTTGACAAAAGAGCATATCTTTTGTATCATGGAAATATGGTTTTTTCTTATTTCCATATCATATTATTAAATGGATAGCTCACTTGTTTTGTTATATCAGTCTTCAAAAACCGTTTTCACCAGGGATGATCTTGCACTCATATGGAAGGAAACGAATGTCTCCCGACTTAATTCGAAAATCTCCTACTATTCCAAAAAGGGATCTCTGAAAAAATTGACGCGCGGAGTATATGCGAAAGGTGGCGGATACCATCTGAAGGACCTCGCCACGAGCATATACACACCCTCATACATCAGCTTTGAAACTGTGTTGAAAGAGGCGGGTGTAATCTTTCAACACTCAGTTGCACTCTTTGTTGCTACTCGCCGATCAAAAACCATGACTATTGATACACACCGGTTGGTATTTCGGAAAATGAAGGATTTGGTATTGTATTCTTCCGCAGGGATCACATCCACAGCCTCTTACTCTATCGCTTCTGTGGAGCGTGCATTTCTCGATATGATCTATTTGTTTCCTCGCTACTATTTCGATAATTTGGGCCCAATAGACTGGGAGAAATGTCGTGAGCTTGTAGGCATCTATGGCAATTATCAATTGGAAAAGCGACTTGCTTCTTATCAAAAATCGTATGGTGGATAAACAAAGGCATCAACTGGTCATGGGACAACTATTGCACAATATTTCACGTAATACTGCACTATCTCCTATTTTGGGGTTTAAGGGGGGCACATGCGCATACTTTTTTTACGAATTGCCTCGTTTTTCAGTCGATTTAGGTTTTGATCAGCTCGATACATCTATATCATCTGCTGATGTGGTGGAACAGGTGTCAAAAGTGCTTGCAGGCCTTGGTGATGTGAAAGATCTCCGTGTCAAGCGGTACACCATTTTCGCACTGCTTTCGTATGGTGAGGAAGATCACAATGTCAAAATTGAGATAAACACTCGTGATGCTGGCACAAATTTACGTGGATTCTATGAGAATCGCCAATATCTGGGCATCCCTTTGTTGGTCGCTAAAAAAAACTATCTTTTCTCAAGTAAGTTAGTTGCCTTATTAGGAAGATCCAGAGTGGCAATGCGCGATGTGTTTGATATCCACTATTTCGCAAAAAATACGTGGCCTATCCATGAGGCGTATATACGAGAAAAAACTGGCCAGTCTCTGCACACATACCTAAGTTCGTGTATCGATTTTATCGAAAAAATACCCAACAACGCAGTGCTCACTGAGCTTGGAGAGCTTGTTGAAGAAAAGCAAAAATCATGGATCAAGACATCATTGAAGAAAGAAACTGTCTTTTTTTTGAAAAGCTACCAATCCACGCTGAAATGAGGTTATGATGCTTAAGACTTCTCGCCCACCCTTCGCTAAAGCTTCGAGGGGCAAGCCATCCTTCGCAAAAGCTAGGAAGTGGCAAGCAGGAACGATATTAGAGGGTTCTCGACGTTGCTCGAACAATAACAGAGAGTTCTCGGCGGGGCTCGAAGCATAACATGGTGAGGGTTTAGCGTGAATGTTTAAAATAGTATTGCTTTTTTGCAATATATACTCTACACTACTATATATCATTCATGATTATGTGGACATTTGATTGGGATGAAGATAAGAATCAAACTAACTATCTTAAGCATCACGTTTCGTTTGAAGACGCGCAAGAAGCATTTTTTGATCCGTTGCGCCTTATATTCGAAGATATCGATCACAGCACACAATCAGAAAAACGTTTTTATTGTATTGGCGAAGTGGCAACAAAAGTTTGCACTGTTATTAGAATTTTCGGCGCCGGCTACTGGCGTAAAGAACAAAAAATATATGAAAAAATCAATAAAACAAGATAATAAGATCTATAAGGGCACACATGGTAATCTAAAATTACTGGTGGACTTTCTTCCCAGCCCTGAAGAGTTTGTACGAAAAAATACAAACCGTAAGGTTACCATAGCGTTGAGCGACGTGAGCATTGATTTTTTTAAGACTGAGTCAAAAAAACTGAAAACTCCCTACCAAAGACTTATTAGAGATGTTCTACAAGAATACGTCAACCACATGACACAAACAACCTAATTTTGTGGATGTGATTGGAAGATAAGAACCAAGAGCTCAGAGCCCATTAGCTTCATACGGAGTCTTCTCGTCCACCCTTCGCTAAAGCTACGGAGTGGCAAGCTAGTGCGAAGCATAACATGGTTACCGTTCGAGTGAAATCGAGAACGATGCTTACAGGGGCTTCTCGGCGGAGTTTATCTCGCTTTGCAGGGCTCGAAGCGTAATAGCAAGAGAGCCTGTCATCTGATGATTGCTGGCGACTTCTGGCGACTATTGAATGATGCGAAATGACTGAGCAATAGCATCCAAATCGGAGAAAAGGGATGGTGAGCTCGTTTCTAACTGATACACAGCGTAATCCTTTACAAAATAGTAGATGCGGTAGGTGGAAGTTACATCAGTGCCTTCTATCATCATACCTCTATTTCCGCTGTTATTGACCGCAGGAACCATCTTATCTGGTTGAGTTCGCCACATTCCAACAGTGTAATGAATATGACTATCAACATCATCAAAATACGAACCGTATTTTGATGCGAGTATCTTTTTATCTGGATCATTTGAGAGTGAGAGAGTCACGCCAGATGTGGTCATCGACAATGTATATGGAGCAGGATACTTAAAAGCCATGCCCAGCTCTTTTGACGTAAACGACTGGGTGACACCACTTTGAAGTGATAGGGAAAGCCCACCAAGCACCGCAAATACAAGTGTTACCAAAATAAGCGCAAGCATCGTGCGCACCATGTAGATGCGCCGGCGCATAAGTGCAGAAAGTTTATGGCGATGATGTGCGAGTGCCATAGAGCATCAGTGTACCATGATGTGTTTTGATATGTAATGGCATAGTGGATTCATGAGGAATAATTTGGGGATCTGCGGTGTCCAAACGCATACGGCCCTGGGCAGTGGGCACAATGCGAAGCTCATGTGGGCCCATGCGCACATACTCCCATCGCTCCAAAATCTCAAGTGGCGCAGCCCCCTCCATGCCTCGCGTTATCGCATACAGTTGGGGCCCTTCGTGTACCAGCACATCATTGTACCAATGGCCCGATATGGCAAGCACACTCATATTTGCATGGGTGGTAAGTGTGTAGTGCATGCGGTGCACATTGCCAGCAATATCATGCGCACTAACTGCATCGGTTTCAAAGCTCAGTTGTGCCCCCTCCTCTCCCTCAAATACAAATGTTTCCGTGTTTATGTCATAGCGCATGTATATTTCTGGCGCTTGCATATCAATGCTTACGGTAAGCTCTTGCACTTCTTCCACGCGCCCTGCAGTATCCACACTAAAAAAGTACAGAGTGTGCGTGCCTTCTGAATCAATGAGCAATGGCACTCCATACTCGTGCCATGCGCCCGGTTCCGCCCCCCAGGCATACATGGTGTGGTCAACGGCAGCATGCGCATCAGTGCTTGAAAGCGTAATCTCGACTTTCGATCGAAATACTCCGGCATTCCCCTGCCCCATCAGTTTGGCAATGGTTTGCGGGGGTGTGGTGTCTGCCGGCTCGCCGGCAAGGGTGAAATAGGTAAGATGATCTACCTGTGCCACCGCCTGGCGAGTTTCTGGGTGTATAACTGTTTGCTCTTTTTGCCACTGGGCGCCATCGGAGCTTGAATATAGGTGCACGGTTTCTGACGCAAAGCGTGCCATATCGGCATCGGTGTATGACATGCGTATTTCAAGGGGTTGACTGAAGCGTTTAATTGCCACGCCAGCGCCATCGGTCGCAGTAATGCGCGCGGCCTCTCCCAATGGCTCAACCCCCTCATGCACCGGCATCGGTGGCACGGGCCGTATGAAAAAATCAACTACATCAGATAGAGTTAGTGGTGGCACCACGACTTGCACGGCTTCAGCGCTCACCTCACCGCCTGCGGGCCCCACCGAAGTCTGTGCCTCGGTGAGCGAAGTACGCCACAAATATCTGCTCACTGCCCCTTGGCGCTGCACACCCTCATAGGAAAAGGTGAACACGAGCCACGGGTCGGGGCCCTCACCTTGCCAGCCGTACGGGTCTACCAATCCATCGGGGATATTGTCAGCGAAGTCGCCATCTCTGTTTTTATCTTCTATCACCATAAAGTGAATGTGGGCGCCGCCAACTCCTGCGGGGCGCACATTGCCCGAGTAGCCCACAAGCCCAATTGCTTCACCGCGCTTAACCGGCACAGACACTCCAGGCGAGCTTACGAGCAAACCTTCAGCCTGCAGGTGGTAATAACGTGTTTGGAAGTGATTGCCATGATTGATGTGAATGGCGTGGCCGGTGGCAGGGCCATAGTGGTAGGTGGCGATGCCCGATGCGGCGGCAAGCTGGGCATCGCCATAGCGTACTCCCGATATGAGGGCATAGTCATAGCCATCGTGTGATGAGTAGCTCTTACGCTCTTTTTCACCCACATATGTGATTATGAAATCGTCAGGATCCATCACCCCTCCCACACTAAGCGTGGGGTATTCATGGTCAAAATATGCAGTCATGCGCAGTGCCGCCTGGGTGAAGGTGAGCCCACTTGCAGCATAATCCCATGGCAGATCCAAAAACGGCGCGATGGTGGGCGTTGGGGTGGGGGTGGATGTTGGGGTCGGAGTTTGAGTGGGACTTGGCGCAGGCGGAAAGTACACCAAGTATAAATCCGAAACATACCAAGGATTGCCACTCGGGCAATACCCCTGAAATCGCGCGCTCACATGGTACTGCGTGCCGGTATCGCTGAAATAGTTAAGGGGAAGCTCAACGGGTGGAATGTTTTGCGCTGCAGAGCAATTTGCCATGCCGGTTGGTGGCCCCATGCCAAAGTGTTGTGTGGTGGACCATTTCACGAGTGTCCGCGCCATATATCCGCCATTGCCCAACGACACATACCCCGTGCCATCGGGCGTACTGCTCAGCACCACCCGGCCCCCCGGCACGGCACCGGCGAAGTTGAAAAGAGGTGGGTAGGTTATGTGCTCAACCCCGCCTCCTTGTGAGCGCGCGTTGTAATGCAAAGCATTGGTGATTTTCACAAGGGTGATGGGCGCGGCACACACAGTGTGCGCACCTGCACTCACCCACCCGGCAAAAATACAACATATCACCACATGCCGGGCCCGTGTGCGAAGTAAACGCATACCGACATATACGGCAGGAGCACACAGTGCTAAAAGCACCATAATGTGCAGTGTCATGCCTTGCTCCTTCCCGCTTGCACCTCCTGTGGTTGGTGCGGGGGTGCTTGTAGTTTGCTCTGCAAGCACACTTCCAGGCGCTTTGGATGTAGGGGCGCGCGCACTTCCCTGCCCCATGATGCCAGCAACTTGCCCTGTTGGCGCCAATGGTGTCGGTGTAAACACGAACGGTGTGGGTGTTTGTGTGCTGGCTGAAGGTTGCGGGGTTGAAGTGGCGATGACCGGTGTTGATTGCACAACGTATGGGGTGGGAGTGAAAGTCGTGGTGGGGATGAAAGTCGGGCTGGCTGTCGCTGTTAGTGATGGTTGCACTCCCCGAACAACCGTTATGTCATCATATGAAAAGCGCATACGAGGATATGCCACTTCTACCGCATCAACCGATTGATCTGCATGATCATACAAAGCGTTAAGCGTGAAGTCTACGGTGCTTGATGCAAGATGCGGCACTGCACACACCAGCGCTTGCACTGATGTCGCTTGCACCGCTCCCCCTCCAACATGCATCAGGTTAAGTTGTGCCTCTGAAGCGTCGAAACTCTCAAGCACTCCTGCATAGGGCGCGCTCCCCCCCAACCCAAAGCGCTGAACTGGAGCGCTCGGGTCAGTGATCTCACCCCATGGCCATAACATAACATAGTCATAGCTGTTCGCCACATCAGCGACTGTGTGCGTCAGAAGTTCGTCTGCGCTCAATCCCTCAATCTCAATGCGCTGTATCCACTGAGCCGATGTGCGAGTGGCAAAGGTGTAGGGCATATGCCAATCATGTTTCGCTTGAGGCGTGCCGAAAACTGTTTGACAGTAGTGGCGCTCAAGCACTGCGCGCGTATCCCATTCAAATGTAAGTTTTGAGGGAACTGGATGGGCGCAGACAAGCATGTTCGTTTGTATATTAATGGTGCAGTGGCGCGTGACATCATCCACAACAAAACCCGTGTGCAAAGCGGTGGGAAGCGTTAGTCGCATCTGTGCAGAGGCGGTTGCAGGAGGTGATGATTCCAACTCAACCCGATACAGGTGAGGGGCCATCTGCTGAATAGCCATCTCATTTTGAGGCTCTGCAGTAGCCCATGCGGGATGTTGGGTGAACAGGTGAATGAAGAGTGTGATGCAAATATACGTTGATATTCGTCTTTCCATTCTGGGATTGCATTGTAAAAACAGATGACCTCGTTTGCAATAGTCTGATTACTATATACATATTTAGATACACTCAGCCCTTTTTCGTGCCGATGTTTACGCACCAAAAACCTGCTACAATAACGTTTCGACCGCTATGAAAAACCGTCCGATCATTAGTTTTAAGCACGTAGATAAGCACTTCACACTGGCCCATCAGCGCACACTCAAAGAGATGGTGCATGCGCTTTTCACGCGCAAAAAAACGCTCGAGCGCGTCAAGGCGCTGACTGATGTGTCATTTGACATTCCTGCGGGCCAGTCGGTGGGCATTGTCGGCCGAAATGGCGCCGGCAAAAGCACCGTGCTCAAGCTCATCGCCGGAGTAACCTCCCCCACGCGCGGCACCGCAACCATACGTGAGCCCGTGTTCCCCCTGATTGAGCTTGGTGCAGGTTTTCACCCCGAACTCACCGGAAGGGAAAATATATTCCTGAATGGAGTGATTTTGGGGATGACCGAAGAAAAGGTGGCCGAACTCTACGACAGCATCGTCGAATTTGCGGAGCTTGCCGACTACATCGATGTGCCGGTGAAATATTATTCATCGGGCATGTATGCACGCCTCGCCTTTTCAGTGGCCACCTGCCAAGTGCCTCAAATTCTTTTGGTGGATGAAATTCTCTCAGTCGGCGATATTAAGTTTCAGGAAAAATGCATCAAACGCATGAAAGACTTTAAGGCTCAGGGAACATCCATGATTATTGTCGCACATGGCGGGCCCATTATGCAGGAATTCTGTGAACGCGTGCTCTATCTTAAGGCAGGCAAACTTATCTTTGATGGCCCCTATGCAGAGGGAATTGCCAAATATCAAGCCGAACCATAACCCTATGAATCATTATCTCACCCTCACCAAACATCTTGCCAAACGCGAGATCACCGTCCGCTACAAGCAGTCATTTTTGGGCCTGTTTTGGGTGGTGCTCAACCCCTTTTTCCAAATGCTTATCATGAGCTTTGTGTTTTCCTACGTGTTTCGCATTGGGATGACGGGCGTTGCCTACCCCATTTTCCTCTATGTGGGCCTATTGCCTTGGGTATTTTTCACCAGCTCAATCACCTCAAGCATGGGCGCGCTTGTGGAAGGTGCGGGTCTGCTTAAAAAAATATATTTCCCCCGTGAGATACTTTTGCTATCAACCATACTCGCCAAAGTATTTGATATGTCACTCTCACTTATAGTGCTTTTGGGCATGATGTGGTTTTACCAGGTGCCACTCACCTGGCACGCCCTCCTATTTATTCCCATTTTTGCCATGCAAATGGTGTTTGTGATGGGTATTGGCATGATTTTGTCGGTGCTCAACTTGTTTTATCGGGATATTCAGTATTTAGTGTCGCTCATGCTCACATTACTGTTTTACCTTACTCCTGTACTCTACCAGGTCGAGTCATTCCCCGAGCGCTATCGGTGGATTTTCAAAATTAACCCCATGTCTGTGTTTATTAATGCCTATCGTCAGGTGCTTCTGGCGCACGATGTGCCCAAATGGGAAAGTATCGCCATTGGGCTTGCAGTGACAGTCATCATATTCGTTGTGGGCTATCGCTTCTTCAAAAAAGCCGAGGGGACATTTGCAGATGTGGTGTAATCAATATACCCACCCTCTTTACACACACCTTGAAGGTGTGTGTACCAGGTGTGTGTATCACGTTTTCCCAAACCCTAAAAAGAATAGTGTGTTCTCTGGTTCAGTTTATTACTTCGTATTGAATGTGCACATAGGAGTCTTTTAGCACTTCACATGATATGAGCTTCAAGGGTTTGATATTCATCAAATCAGACTGGGTGCGCAACGATGGGCCACCAATAAGCGACGCGGTGCGCTCCCCCCCGATTAAACACGGGGCAATCACTAGAGAAATCCTGTCAATGAGCCCAAGCCTTAAGAGCTTCGCATTTAAGGTGCCACCTGTTTGGATTGTTATCCTCTCTATGCCAAATTCCTGTTTAAATTTGCGAAATACGTGCGTAAAATCAACGCGCCCTTCATAGAGGAGAATGTGTATGGTGGGATGTTTGTCTTTGAGCTTAAAAGCCGGATGACGGGCATTTGTAGTTATCAGAATAAAACGTTGGGATCGTTTTGCAAAGTATTCGGTGCCTTGCTTGTCCAGATGAGGTTTATTGTCTACCACCACAAAACTCATGTCGCTTTTTTCCGTATCCCATGTTTTGTGGTTCACTCCTATTTTCGCCTGTACTCTGCCCGAATTAAATGAAACTCTGTCGGTTTGTTTTTCCAAATCGTAATACTGGTGCAGCCCTTCCTTGATGCCCGCAATCTGGAGAAAATCTATATCAACATCACGCTCATCGACATCTCCCGTTGATATCTTGCCATCAAGCGATGAAAGCATGAAAAGCGTGTTAAATGAGCGATCGCGCATGGATGTGAGTATAGCAGATATTTAGGCCCCATCTTTACACACACCTTGAAGGTGTGTTGGTGAAGATATTAGTGATGCAATCATTAAGATGTGTGGTGTTGAGCCCTCCCTGTCTTTCTGTTCGCCTTTTCACTTCATTCGAAGACGGCTCACAGAGCGACTCACGGCGGGCATTGTCACATCTAAACTCTCCTTCGACAGGCTCAGGTTCATTAAGATGTGTCAATGCAGGCCCGGAGTGAGTCGAACACTCATTAACAGTTTTGGAGACTGCTGTCCTGCCATTGGACGACGGGCCCTAATAAATCATCAAAGCGAGCGTATTATACCAATAATACGTATACTTGTATAAAGCGCCGTATATCGGGCTCATTTGCTTTTCCTCCCCCCAAGGTGTATAATGTACTCCCATGAAGTCACCATTGCTTCGTGTTTTTTTTGGTTCATTCTTTCAAAACTGGTTGGGGTTTGTGCTCGGCCCCTTATGCTTTACTCTTTCTCTTCTTGTATCACCAGGTGACATCGGCCTTTCCGAGGAAGCGTTTGCTGTCATTGGCATGATTGTGTGGATGGCGGTCTGGTGGATCGCTGAGGCAGTGCCAATACCCGTGACCGCCCTACTCCCCATCATCCTTGTGCCGATGTTGGGCATTGATACAATCACCGCAACCACCAGTGCCTATTCCAACCCCCTGATTTACCTCTTTTTGGGTGGGTTTTTCCTCTCTATCGCTATGGAAAAATGGAATCTGCATAAGCGCATTGCCCTAAGCTGTATGAAAATTGTGGGGACGAAGCCGGGTAACCAGCTCGCAGGCATCATGGGGGTCACAGCATTTCTCTCGATGTGGATGTCCAACACCGCAACTGCCGTTATGATGCTTCCCATCGCACAATGCATCATTGGGCTTAAAAAACAGCATAGTGAAAGCAAGAGTGACGGCTTCGCCAAAGCGCTTCTGCTGGGGATTGCCTATGCGGCAAGCATCGGAGGCATTGCGACTCTTATTGGTTCACCTCCCAATGCACTCCTTGCCGGTTATTTGCAAAAGAGCTATGACATTTCGCTTGGTTTTTCGGAGTGGATGCTGATGGGACTTCCCCTATCTTTGGTGATGCTGGTTGTCACGTGGATCCTCTTGGGGAAGGTGCTCTACCGATTGGATGATGCATCCTGCGAAAATAAAACAATGAGTGAGGCGTGTGCCAAAATGCTCAAAGATTGTGGCCCCATGTCCAAACAAGAAAAGTTGGTTCTGCTCATATTTGTCTCGGTGGCGCTCAGCTGGATATTCCGCCCGCTTATCACACAGCTCACCGGCCTTGCACTGGACGACACCACTATTGCCATACTCGGGGTACTTGCCCTGTTTATGGTGCCTACTGACCTTAAGGGTGGACGTGGGGTGCTTGCATGGGAAGATGCCAAGAAAATACCTTGGGGGATTTTGCTGCTATTTGGTGGAGGGCTCTCACTTGCCGACCAAATTCAAAACACCGGCCTAGCAGAATTCATCGCTTCGGCAGTTGCAGGAGTAAGTGCCTCTGCGCAACCACTTCTAGTGCTTATTATGGTGGTCACCGTGATTGTATTTCTTACAGAAGTTACCAGCAACACGGCCACAGCAGCAGGCTTTATTCCTCTTTTGGGGCCGATTGCACTCGCGCTCGGCGGCTCCCTCGCCCCTCTGCTTATCGGCACCACATTGGGTGTCAGTTTTGCGTTTATGATGCCGGTTGCAACACCTCCAAACTCTATCGTCTTTAGCTCGGGTGATTTAAAGATCAAAGATATGATGCGTGCTGGATTTTTCCTCAATATCCTTTCTATTGTTGCTATTGTGCTCACCGCATCAACGCTCGTGCCCCTGATCTTTCAATTCTGAATGGGGTATTGCTTTCGTATTCTCAAGGCATAGCAAATGGTTCAACCGGGCCAACTATTGCTTTGTTGTATACCGTTTCACCGCCATGAATAAAGCCTGAGCTACCAATCGTTCTATCTGAGCCAAACACAATGAGGTTAGCTGCTTCTTGCTGAAGTGATGATGAAATACCGGTCACCGCCAATACAAGAGAGTTATCATGTATCTTAACACCAGGTTCCACCAGGCTATACCAAAATGGATAGTCAGATTCCAACTCATCTCCCAGAGTCAGCGTGTTGTTCTCAGGGTTAATGTCTAGTTTTGTGCGTATAAGGCATGTGTTTGGCTTCTCAGCTCCCGATGTAGAAAAAAGCTTACTCAGACAGAGAGTGTACGTTCCTGCTTCAATTTCTTGAATCGGAAAATTACTAAAAGATACAGAAAATTGATAAATATGGTATTCCTTCCCGTTGTCATGAAAACTCCTGTCAGTAAAACCCAAGGCACCAAGATATTCCACTACAATCCCTTTATCGAACAAGTCAGTTTGACGTGCAATGTATTGTGCTCTACCAGATTGAATAATAAATGATTGAGTCTTTTGGAATAATAAATGCGCACTAGAAGACAGGAAGAGTACTCCAAAAATGATTACTATCGGCTTCAGAAGTTTTTTCTGTTCGAGTGCGCTGTTGTTTCGAACAAAAAGTATGCTTAAAAATAAAAAGGGGATAATGGGTGAGAAAAGGGCGATTGTTGCATCAATAGGCCCAAATAAATCGGTATCGCTATATCCCAAAATAAATCCAAGCATGGGCCCGATAAGAAAGAGAAGGCTCAGTGGTGGGCTCTGAAACATAAATGAAAGAATGAGACTATCCTCAAACAGGATATACCAAACAAGTCCTATCACTTGGAAAAGTGACAGTACAAAAAGCACATTAATGGTTATTTTTCTTATCTGCATATGATTAAATACGGTGGGGCCACACACATACTTTGAGCATAGCACACCGAGATGCGATTTGAACCTTTTAATGTGTAACCAAACCGCGCAAGCGCATATGTATAGAGTACAATTTTAATGACAAATATCATATGTGTACTTCCGATCCCGTTTTTCAGACACAAAAAGTGTATGATGCCATCGCAAAAGACTACGCGTATCGAAACAAGACACCCAACGACAAGGTGCTTCATTCATTGCAAACCTTCGCAGACATGCTCCCGCCAGGCGGACGTGTGCTTGATGTAGGTTGCGCCGAAGGACGCGAAACGGAATGGTTTCTCCAAAAGAGTTTCTCAGTAGTCGGATGTGATTTCAACGACACCTTTATCCGTATGGCGCGCAAACGATGTCCTTCTGCAACATTTATCACTGCAGATATGCGTGCACTCCCCGCTCACATCGGCACATTTGATGGATTGTGGGCATGCGCGTCATTTCTCCATATACCAAAACAAAATGCACTACAAACACTGCAGGGCTTTAAAGCTGTACTTAAGCCGGGTGGAATAATGTATATCGGGGTTCTCAAGGGGACATTTGAAGGCATGCGAGAAAACGTGAAGATGGGATGGGCTCCGCGCCACTTTTCTGATTATGAAATCCATGAGCTCAATGGTTTGTTGCATGAGGCAGGGTTTGAAGCCATACAAATCATCGATTCTCCCCGCCCCGGCACTGCATTGTCTTTCCTTAACGCATTTGCAAAACGAGCCAACTAGCTAGCTGACTGCGCATTCATCTTGACATACACCGGTCTTACGAGCTTCACACCCAAATCTGCAAACTTATACCCCACGTTCAGTAAAAACCCCATAAATAGGAAAAATACGCCCAAATTAGCTGGGCCATTTATCACTTCAGCGGGGATTATTTCCACCGACTCACCAAGTGCAGGTTGCGTTGGGGCAGATTTGCCCAAATTAAGCTGGGATCGCAGTGCATCAAGTGCCGACATATCAACCTGTGGCGCATATTGGCTTGGATTTATGGAGATGCCCTGAAACGTAAAAAATGCTATCGGCTCAACTTGTCTACTGATGACTCGATATACCTGCACGACACTTAAAATCATAATCACCACGCCCATCACCAAAAGCATATACCCAACTATCGCAGAGGTTGAGAATTGAGATTCTGTTTGCATATTCCTCATCATATCATTTGTAGAATGTACATTCCAGACAGATCCGAGTATGATAGGTGCCTATGAAATATGTACTTGCCCCCGACATAAAAGAACGAGTTGATATTCTCATTGAACAAATAGAATTTTCCCATATACGCAAAGATCGAGTGTTTTGCATTAGAAGTCTTGATGCTAAAACGCGTGCCATTGCCCGTATTTGGGGCTTCAGCAAAATATTTCATGAAGTTGCAGGCATTCCCGTCACGTATATCATCGAGGTTAATCGAAAACGATTCGACAAGCTCGATTATCGTGAGCAAACTAAAGTACTCATACACGAGCTTATGCACATACCCTCAACATTCTCCGGGGCTCTGCGTTCGCACAAAGGGAATGGCTTTCACATCTGCGATCGAGAAGTAGAAAGACTTTGCAGGAAATATGGGATATAGGCGAAAAGAAAATGGAGAATAACTAACAAATCATAATTTGGTATTCCCCGCCTCAGTTGAGCAGGAGTGCAGTTCACCGCGGGGTGGTTGCACAACCTTATTTCATCGCAACTTCTTGCACGCGAGTATATGTGGTGATCTCATCTGCCGAAAACCAAAGCTTCACCTCAAACACAGCCTCCTCCACATTGCCTGATGCATGCATAAGGTTTTTGATGGGACGCTTGCCGAAATTTGCCAAAGCAGATGAATCATATGAATAATCGCCGCGAATGGTGCCGGGCGCTGATTTGAGGGGCAAAGTGTGCCCACACAGCTTGCGCACGAGCTCCACCGCATGCGGCCCCTCCCACACCATTACAAACACCGGCCCTGATGTAATCATCTCGACAAGCCACTCGCGGATGAACATCCCAATAGAGTGCGCATCTGTTTTATCTCCAAAATCTATAGATAAGTCCAATCCCAAATCTGCATAGTTTTCGCGCGTCTTATTGCCCATTCCTTCAATAAATTCTTTTCGTGATGCGGGATAATGCTTATCTGCAAGCTCACGGGAAACTTGCATGAATTTTCCCGCCACCATCTTCAGCCCCACACGCTCAAATCTGCTCACAATCTCTCCCATGATGCCACGAGATACCGCATCGGGCTTGAGAATAACGAGTGTCTGTTCTGTAGATGACTGCATATGATGAATAAATTGATAAATAAATGAATTACACGACTATATCGGATTCTGCAAAAGGCCCCACCAGTGCAAAACGCAATCGAGCAGTCTGCACGATGGCTTGCGCCTCTTGCACCACATCTTCCAAAGTGACTGCATCAAGTGCCGCAATAACATCCTTAGGCTCTTGCGTCTTTCCTTCTAAAAGGAGTTTGGTGCCATAAAAGCTTGCCACTGATTGACTGTTTTCCAAGCTTAAAAGCAATCTTCCTTTAAGCATCTCTTTGACCCGCGCAATGTCTGCGGCCAGTTTGTCTTTCTCAGCAGTGCCCTGGGCGATTTTTTGATGTTCGTCCATAACGATTTTTATTGCTTCATTCACCGCTTGAGCGCTATTGCGGATGCCCGCTGCGGTTGAAAGGGCGCCAGTTTCGGCATATAAATCACGCGCAGTATGAATGTAGTAGCACAATCCCCTCTTTTCACGAATCTCCATAAAAAGTCGTGATGACATCCCTCCTCCAAGCACCCCTGCAAGTA
>Ga0116143_10003893_pt1 | contig 14690 bp, 10 predicted proteins | sample AD_UKC034_MetaG_FD_89745 | JGI IMG/M metagenome (GOLD analysis project Ga0116143, IMG submission 89745) | Active sludge microbial communities of municipal wastewater-treating anaerobic digesters from USA - AD_UKC034_MetaG | ecosystem: Engineered > Bioreactor > Anaerobic > Digestate | place: USA...
AACTACGAGCGCGCCTTGCGTCTTGATCCGGGTATGACGGATGCGCGGGAGAACCTTACCCGCACGCTTCTCAAGACGCGGCGGAAGCTCAACGCGCCCGCGCCCGCGCCTTGGGCGCGGAATCTCTTCTTCTGGCATTATGATATCTCCCATGACGCGACGCGCGTGCTTGCCGCGGCCTGCTGGACGCTGTTCTGGGCGTTGCTCGCGGTGCGGCTCTGGCGCAAGCTGCCGTATCTGCACGGGGCCATCATAGCCGCCGGCGTGCTCGCGCTCGCCTTCGGCGGGTCAGCGTGGGTCAAGGCGCACCCGGCCCAACGGGCCGTCATCGCCGTCGAGCACGTCGCGCTGCGGTATGGCCCCGGCGAGCAGGAAGAAGTCGTGCTGTATACGCCTGAGGACGGCGGACGCAAGGCCCCCGCCGATCTATTCGACGGCGATCGCGTGCGTGTCGAAGCGCGGCGCGACGGATGGGTCCGGGTCGCGACATCGGACGGTGCCCGCGGCTGGGCGCCCGAGAACGCGCTCGTGTTCGTGACGCCGCCTTACAACCGCCCGCCCGAGGACGCCGGCGCGATCGCGAATACGGAGGAGGCTTCCACGTGAAAGCCCTCTACGGAGAACTGGTGGCAATGGCGCAGCGGGGCGACCCCGCCCTGGCGCGCGTCTCGCGCGAAGCATGTATCGATGCGGCGCGGGAGTTCGTTCGCGCGCGCCACGTCGAAATCCGGGAGCGGCACCGCAGCGGCGAATCGGGCGGCAACGTGGTGCGCCTGCTGGCCGACGCCGCCGATACGCTGGTCCGCGGTGCGACGGTCATCGCCCTCCACTTCACGAAGGCGGACCGCTCGCTGCTGTCCCGCATTGCCATATGCGGCCTTGGCGGATACGGCCGCGGCCAACTCTGCCCCCATTCCGACCTCGACGTCGGCCTTATCTACGATGGCCGCCTGAGCCAGGAACTTAAGGATCTGAGCCGATTCCTGATGACCTTCTTGTGGGACGTCGGATTCCATGTCGGGAGCACGGTGCACAGTATTGCCGAGGCCGTCGCCCTCGCCAAACAGGACCCCGAAGTCTTCACCACTTACAGCCAGGCGCGCCTGATCACCGGCGACAGCGCGGTTTTCGCTCGCTTACGCCTGCGGATGTCGGAAATCCGCGCGCGGCACCTGGACCAGACACTTGCGTATATCCGGCGGCGGGAAGACCCGGCGAACCTCGCACCGGAACACCGGGACCTGTACAACCCCGAGCCTAACGTCAAGGAAAACGTGGGCGGCCTGCGCGACTACCACGCCGCCATGTGGATGGTACAACTCAGCCGCGACGCCGCCTCGCTCGATGATCTGTCCGGCCTCGGCCTGGTTGCGCCCGAGGAACAGCTTGACGTGCTTGACGGCCTTGACTTCGTGCTCCGGGTGCGCAACGAACTGCATTTCAGCGCGGGAAAGGCACAGGACCAACTGACGTTCGATCTGCAGCGGGAACTGGCTGAGCGCTTTGGATACGGCGTCGGCGGACAGCACGCCATAGACCGGTTCATGCAGGATTACTACGCGGCCGCGCGCAGCCTGCGCGGGTTCCTCCAGACCGCCGGGCGTATCACGCGCAGCGTGGCGGAAATGGAGTTTCTCAGGGCGCCCGGCGTGGATTCTTCCGACATCGTCGTGCGCGAAGGCCTGCTATACGCCGGTCTGAGCGACCCCCGCTGGTTCGCCGAGCATCCGCCGCGGCTGATGCGCGTGTTCTGGGAGTCCGCCCGTCGTGACGTCCCGCTCAGTCCCCACACCGAACGGCTTATCGCCAGGAATCTCAACCTCGTGGGCGAGGGCTTTCGGTCCAACGACCTCGTGTGCCGCTTTTTCGTGGCCATCTGCAACCGACCCCTGCGCGCCGGGCGCGTGCTGCGCCAGATGGCCCAGTGCGGCCTGCTCGGCGCGTATTGGCCCGAGTTTGCCGCCATACACGACGTGGTCCGCTACGAGGACTTCCATCACTACCCCGTGGGGGAGCATACCCTGCGCGCTGTCGAGGCGCTCGCCCACGTGCCGAACATGGACAGCACCGTCGCGCGCATCCTCGAACGGGTGCTCCACCATGTCCGCAACTCGCACGTGCTCGTCCTCGCCATTCTCATGCATGATCTTGGAAAGGCTTCGGGCGAAGAGCACGTGGCCGAAGGCGCGCGGCTCGCGCGTCACGTCTGCGAGCGCATGGGCCTCCGTGACGAGACGACGGAACCGATCACCTGGCTCGTAGCGCATCACCTCGAAATGGTCAATATCGGTTTCTACCGCGATACCGACGACGTGGATATCATCCAGTCCTTCGCGCGGACCATGAAGTCCGACGAGCGGCTCTGCAATCTCCTCCTGCTCTCCTACGCGGACCTCTGCGCCGTCGGACCCGCGGTCTGGACGGAATGGAAGGGCGCGTTGCTGCTCAAGCTGTTTCTCAAGACCGAGCGGGTGCTGCTGGGCCGGGCGGAGGTCATCGAGGAGGAATTCTGGACCCTACCCAAAGCCGAAGCCGTGCGCAACGAGACGCCGCCCGCCTTACGCGAACAGGTCGAGGAACACCTGCGCGCGCTGGGCGAACGCTACTTCATCGGCTTTTCGCCTCGCCACATCGCCGACCACATGGTCTGCCTTGACGAAGCGCGCTGGAGCGGGCTTGCCGTCCACTTCACCACGTGCGAAGAGACCGGCATGACCGAAGTCGTTGTCTGCACGCGCGATTGTCACGGGCTCTTCTCGCGGATTACGGGCAGCTTTACCTCGCAACTGGCGGACGTGTGGGCCGCCGCGTTGTTCACCCGGCCCGACGGCTACGTCGTCGACTGTTTCACCGTCTTCGACGCCTCGCGGCGGCAGCCGCTCACCCCCGCGCAATGCGAGGGCGTGCGAAAGGTGCTTCATGCCGTGCTCGCGAACGGCGACAGCGTCGAGAAATACGTCGAAGCCTCGCGCCGCCGGCTCTTCGCGCTGCTTCAGTCGCGCGCGCCGCTGCGCACCACCGTCGACTTCGACAACCGCGCATCGCGCACGGATACTGTGATCGACATCGAGACCGGCGACCGCACCGGACTCTTGTACGATATTACCCGTGCCTTGGCCGAAGCGGGCGCGGACATTCAATCTGCTCGCATCGTCACGGACGCACGCCGCGTCCGGGACGCGTTCTACGTTCGTTTGGACAACAGGAAGCTGGAGGACCCCGCCGCGCAGGCGATGCTGCGGGAAGCGTTGATCGCGGCTATCGAGCGGCGGGCCCCGGCTGAAAGCAAAGGAGCTACGTCATGAGAAACCTACGGAGAATCTCACTAATCACCGGACTGATCGCGTTCGGCCTCGCCGGCGCGGCGGCGGCGCGGAGCGAGATGCTCAGGGAACTTGAGAATTCGTTCATTCAACTGCACGAGGAACTGCGCCCCTGTGTCGTGAACATCGACACCCAAGGGTCCCTGGGCCAACTTCCCGGGCCGCAGGGCGTGCCGGAGGGATTGGAGGACCTCTTTCGGTTCTTCGGCCCGCTTGACGAGCGGATGAACCCGAGACAGCGTGTGCCCCGCACACGCGGGACCGGCTCGGGGTTTATCTACGACAAGGACGGCCACATCGTCACGAACAACCACGTCGTCGAAGGGGCCGACAAGATCACCGTCCGCCTCTGGGACGGCAAGGAATACGACGCCGAGGTGGTGGGGCTCGATCCCGACACCGATCTGGCGGTTATCAAGATCGATGCGGAAGGGGACTTGCCTGTGGCGCGCCTGGGATCATCAAGCGACTTGCGCGTGGGCCAGTTCGCCATCGCCGTAGGCAGTCCCCGCGGCTTCGAGGGCTCGTTTTCGTTCGGCCACATCAGCGCCCTTGGCCGGGAGAACCTCGCCGGCCTGGCGGCGCAGGGGCTTCGCTTCCAGAACCTGATCCAGACCGATGCGGCAATCAATCTTGGCAACAGCGGCGGCCCGCTCGTCAACATCGATGGCGACGTCATCGGCATCAACATCGCCATTGTCTGGGGCGCGAACAACCTCGGGTTCGCCATTCCGATCGACACGGCCAAGAGCATCGTGCCGCAGTTGATCTCAGGGGGCAAGGTGACACGCGGCTATCTCGGCGTCCAGATTATGGACGCACGGGAATTCGCTGACAGCCTCGGCCTGCCCGACGCGCAGGGCGCCTTCGTCAAGCAGGTTCAGCCCGGCACGCCCGCGGAACGGGCCGGCCTCCAGACCTACGACGTGATCCTCAAGGTCAACAGCGAGGCCATCGAGGACGCCAACGATCTAGTGAAGACGATCTCGGCGCTTGCGCCGGGCGAGTCGGTCTCGCTCGAGGTGTGGCGCGATGAGAAGATCGTGCGAGTCGACGTGGACCTGGACGAGTGGAGTCCGCAGGAAGCCACGCCCGCGCGCGGACGCGAAACCCTTGGTATCCGGGTGCGCCCCCTCACGCCCGAGTTGGCGAAGCGCCTTGGGCTTGGCGACGACCAGAGCGGCGTGCTGGTGGCGGAGGTCGTCCCGGGCAGCGCCGCCGAGGAAGCGGGCCTCATGGAAGGCGACCTGATCATCGAGGTCGCGCGCGAGGCGATAAGCGATACGCGGGACTTCCATAAGAAACTCGAAGAGGCTGCGATACCTGGGAAATCAGTGATGATCCGCTACATCCGCGCCGGACGAGAGCCGGATATCACCGTAATCAAGGTTCCCAAGACCTCGAAATGACCCATGTGATGGCGGGGTGCGCCCGAACTTGCCGGTTCGGGCCGCCCCGCCGCACGGATGCAAGGCGCGCCGCGCGTAGAGAGCGCTATGGCCACCAAGTTCATTCGCAAACGTCGCGTCGACGAAGCGCCCGATTCGCGCGCCAGACTATTCGCGCGCGACAGTGCCTCGCGCGTCGTGACCCGGGGCCGGTTCTCGTTCTTTTCGATTGGCCTCCTTGCCGTGGTCATTTTCGCGCTTGCCCAGATGCGAGAGGCGCCCTCGTTTCGATTCTTGGGGCAACCGGTTGTGCGCGGCGACGGCATCATCGTCGACAAGACAACGACAGAGACGGGGGGTGTTGTTCGTTTCCATTTGCATATCGAGGCGGGGACGGGAGAAGGCGGACGGCTGCCCGGCGTGGCCGCGGTGGACGGCGACCAGTGGGAGCGCTTGGCGGTCGGCGATCGCGTTACTTTGCTTTATCAGGTAAACCGGCAGGGGACCGCCGTGCGTATCCGGCAGGTGGGGCAGGTTGCACTGCCTGTCCCGATGCAGTAGGCTGAGTTTGGAGGCTGGAATCGCGGGCTTATGTCGCTCAGCGGCGAAGAGATGCAAGACCTGTACGAGCGCACGGTCATCGTGCGCCGCCCTACCTATGGGATTGTCAGCGGCTATCATGAACTGCCGTACATCTGCCTGGGCGCATCGTCCGAGGCGGGATTCGCGACCCTGCGCGTCCGAGGTCGCATCCACGTTTCGCCCCGGTTTGTGATCCGGCCCGCGCAGTATCTCCCGCAGTACCAGGAAATCTTCGGCGAGGAAAACGTCGATGTCGAGTTACAGGGACGCATGTTCGGGTTCCTCGGGTTCCGGCGGCGTCCCGTCGAGTGCAAGTCGGAATTCCTCGAAGTCCAGCGCATGCGCGAGCCCGTCGAGCACGTGTTGTCCTCGAGTCTCGATGAGTTGGAGCGACACGAAGACATCCGGACCGGCGTCATCATCGCGCCGGACACCCGGTACTATCCGGTTTCGGTGGAGCGGTTCATATCGAGTATTGTCGAGGACGAATTCAGCGTCTAGGAGCGAAGAGGTCATGAAAAGCGCCTATGAAGTGGCCATGGAACGCCTGCAGCGCGAAGGCGGCCCCGTACGTTCGCTCACCGATGAGCAACGGGCCGAGATTAACGCCATCGAGAAGCGTTATGAAGCGAAAATCGCCGAATTGCGCCTTACCTACGACCAGAAATTCGGCGAGGCGCAATCGGCGGAGCAATTGAACGCGCTTCAGGCCGAAATGGCCGCCGCCCTCGCCGCGCTCGAAGAGAAGCGCGACAAGGAAAAGGACGCCATCTGGGAACGGGCGTGACCGCGCATCCGTTCGTAGACCGGCCTTCAGGCCGGACGCGATTTCGTGCCGCGCGTCCGTGGCTCGCGCTGGTCGCCGTGCTGTTCGGCGCCGTTGTGCTGGCCGCTCTCGACCGCCACCTGAAGACGATCCCGCGCGCGGGCTTTTGTCCCGCCGATACGGCGGTAGTGGTTCAAGCCTCCGATTTTCCCTCTTTCCTGGACGCGCTCCAACGCACCCGCGCCGGCGTTGCGATCACGGAAGAATTACCCGCCTTGGTGCACGACGCGGCGCTGGCCGTGCGGATCGAGACCGGCATCCGGCCCACGCCCTTGCGGTGGCGCGTGTGGCTCGGTTTTCCCTTGCTGGCCGGCGTACGCGAAGGCGAATGGGGCTTATGTGTTGCGCCGGGACTGCTTGCGCGCGGCGTGCATGCGCTCAACCGCTTGGTTGGCCGCGCCACGGATGAACACGAAGCGGTGGCGGGCGTGGATACTCCGCGTCTCTACGCGTATGGCCGCTTCTACTATGCCTGGCGCGAGGGCTGCCTCATCCTTTCGCGGGACCCGGCTTACGTCAGGGATGCGCTGGACGCCCCCGCAACGCCGTTCGCGGGAGCGGCCCCGGACGAAATGCTCATCGCATGGAAAACCGATCCGCCGGGCAGCCTCCGCCTGCGCGCGGAAGACGGACTCCCGGTCTCAGGCGCGGTCACGGCGGAAATTACGCCCCGCGCCGCCCCGCTCACGCTCGCGGACGCCTGGCCGGAATCGCCGCTGTTCTCGCTGACTGCCTCCCGGTTCGAGGACGCGGCGATGCCGGCCGCGTTATGCCGTGCCGTCCAACCTTTCATCAAGGGTTGCCTCGATACCTACGGTGTTACGCAGTTCCTTCGTTGTGTGCCGCCCCTCATCGACGCTTGGGGATGGAATCAACTCGTCCCCGATGGGCGGCAGGCCGTGGACGAGTGCTCGGTGGCGCTGCTGGGCCTCGAACTGGACGATGGCATTCTGCCCGCACCCGAACTGGCGTTTGCCATGCGCGGTCCCCGCGCGGGACGCGACCCCCATCCCTTGACGCCGCTGATTCGCGAAACGTTATTCCCGTTCGAGTGGAACGGCGTTCCGGGCATGGTGTCGCCGGTGGTGGGGGAACGGTGGACCCTCTGCCTTGCGGCGTGGGAGGACACCTGGCTGGCCGCGACACGGGAAGCGGCGATGGCGCGTGTCGCGGGCAGGCTCGCCGAGAGGCCGGGCATTCGCGCGGACGTGGCGGTGCGCGTGGATTGGACGAAATGCGGGACATTCCTGGAACGGTTCCTGCGCCGCGCCGCGCAACTCGAACTCGTCCGCGGCATGGACGCGCGGGAAGCGGAGCATATCGTGTTGCCTTACACGAGGGCGCTGGGCCGCTTGGGCGCGTTGCGTCTCCAGGGGCGGATGGAGGGCGACCGCCTGCATTTCGAGGGCCGTCTGGCCGAAACGGTCGAGGAAACGGCGCCATGACACGCCTGCTTTCACTGTTCATCGCGCTGGTGGCCTTTGCCGCCGCCGTGGAGGGCGCGACCTTCGACGAGGTCTTCGGATCGGCGGGCGTCACGGCCGTCTCCGGCAACGGCGGCCTCACGGTCGGGGTGGACGCCTCCGGGCGCGTCGTGTCGTGTCAGTGGCCCGGTCCCGGCCGCTTCGACCAGGTAACCTGTTTGACCGCTTCCGACCGCGACGTCCCGCCGCTCTGGCACGGATTGCATTGGGGCGTCTCGATGCGCGGCGAAACGCGCTGGTTGAGCGAGGGCGGCTCGAGCCTCGAACAACGGCGCATGGCGCAAGGTGTTCCGGTCATTATCACGGCGAAATCCATCGGAGAGGACGGTGTGCTGGCCCGCCAGACGCTTTTTGTCCACCCGCACCTGGATGTGCTTGTCACCCGTCTCGAGGTGGAAGGACCGGAGCCGACGTCCGCCCTGCACTTCTTCGCGAATTTTACGCCCTGCACGCGGCTGATCCCCGAACTGCCCCTGGCCGACTGGGCGCTGGATGCCTTCAACGATTTCGCGGTCTTCGCGGACGCGGATGCGGGAATTGTGACCCATTTCCGGCCCGCCGCGCCGAGTCGCCGCGACTGGGAGCGCGCGCGCGAACTCGCCGCGCGCGATGCCGGGCCCGACGCCTGGCAGGGCTTCCGCGACGGGACGTGGATCGCTTACGCCGCCGCGAATCCCCCGAGCGCAGTCATTCTCGGCGACGAGACTGCCTTGGGAGACGATGCCGGGCTGAAGTTCCCGGAGAATGACGTAGGTCGCGGTGGCGCAACAGGGCAGTGCTACTCCGCGGTAACACTGACGCCGGAGCCCCTCGGCGCCGGATGGTGCGCCACGGTGTTTGTCGCCTTCGGCCCGAATGCCGCCGAGACCCGCCGACTTCTGGCCGACGCGCGCCGGCAGGGTTATAACACGCTGCGGGATCAGACCGCCGCTTCTTGGTCCGCGCGGCTTGCACGAACGCGCGCGGCGGAGTCGTTGAGCACGGACCGGGCCGCCGCGTTGCATGACGCCCTCGCCACGCTGCTCATGGCCGCGGACCGTACCCACGGCGCCATTGTGCGCGCCCCTGTCACGCAGCCGCCGCTTGCGCTCGATTGGCCCCGCCACGGCGCGTGGATCAATCTCGCGCTTGACACAGCCGGCTTCCCGGAAACGGTCGAGCGGCATCTGTGGTTCCTCGCGGGGACCATACGGCGCACGCCCGCGCCCGGACGCCCCATCGGATCGCTGCCCGCCGCTTGCTACGGCGACGGCACGGAAGCGGCGCCGCGTGCTGTGCTCGATGCAGACGCGGCCGCGTGGTTCGCCGCGAGCGTCTGGCGACATGGCATGTTGGTGGGTCCGGCGGAGCGGACGGCGTTCTTCGAGTCGCTCTGGCCCGATGTGACGCTCTGCGCCGACTTCCTCGCGCGGTGGAGCCGCGGCCCCTTCGGCGAACCGCCGCCGACCTTCGATCCCGCCATACTTCGTGACCGCGCCTCGCTGGAATCGCTTCTGGCGTTCTATCTCGGCATCGAGAGCGCGGCGCACATGGCCGCGGACATCGACGCGCCCCTGCCCGCGCCGTGGGAGCAACAGCAGCGCCAGTTGCAGTCGGCGATTCAACTCCGGCCCGAGCCCCATCGGCCACGCCTCGGGCGTATCGAGGCGGTGTTGCCAGCCGAACACTGGCTACGCAAGCCTATGCGGCTTGGCGGCGTGTCCTGTACCCCCCTGAGCGACCAGACGACGGGCATTCCCGAACCCGCCCCGGAAGCGGGCCTCGACGCGCTCGACGCCGCCTTTACCGTGCTGCGGCTAATCGGGACCGACCCCAGAACGGGACGGTGACCAGCGCCGCAAGCAACGTGGCGACGGACAGCCACAGGCCGATGCGAAAACTCAGCGGCTCGTAACGGAATTCGACGACGTGCGCGCCGGCGGGAAGCAGCACGCCGCGAAAAGCGTAATATGCCGGGAACATCTCAGCGCGGCGGCCGTTCACGTAGGCGTTCCAGCCGGTGAAGTACCCGTCTGCCAATACCAGCGCGCAATCACGCTTCGCCTCGGCCCGCACCCGGACCCGCGTGAAACCATATTCCTCGATCACGGCTTCGCCCGGCGATTCCGCCGTGTCGGACGCCGCGGGCAAGGGACCCGCCGGCGCGCGGTCGGTGACAACCTCGCGCGTCGGGTCGTAGTCTTCGCTCCGCATGGTCTCGAACAGTGCGTCGAGGTCCGCGATTTCGCGGACACCGCCCACCAGGTACGCGCGCGGCATCGCGCGCACGTTCTCGTAAACGGCCACCCCTTCGATCTCGGCGCGCAAGCGGAAGATACCGGTGTCGTCGAACGCGAAATAGGGACCGCCCATGCCGCCTCGGTCCATGCTTGGATGCCGCAGGTAGAACCGGATATTGCACATGGGCTCCATGCAATTCCACAGATCCGTGCCCAGCGTGCGCGCGAAATGAATGATGCGCTCGGGATACAGGCCGTCGTAACCCATCCATTCCTGCACGCCATATGCCGCCGTCACGCCCGGCGCGCCCAGCGCGCCGCCCGGCTCGATCCGCACGGGGCGGCCCTGTTCCCGCAAGTAGGCGAACAACTCCGGGTCCGGGAATGCTTGCTCGCGCGGAGAAATGGGATTGATTCGCCAAGCCGCGAGGATAAGGTCCGCTGCCAGTACGGCGCACAGAAGCCACCCGAACACCGGTGAGACACGTTTCGCCCAGCCGGACCGCATGGCATGCACGGCAAGCAAGAGCAACCCGAGGAATGCCGCGATGATACTGATGGTCACCTGTCGCCAGACATGGTCCGTCACCCCATACGCGCCAATCAGACGCCAATAGAAATAAAGCGCCCAACCGACTATGGCGCACGCCGGCAACAAGACGACGAGCGTCCAGCCAAGCGCCCGGACCCGCCTCGGGCGAGCGAGCCAGCCGTCGAGTCCCCGCGCTCCCAATACGGCCAGACCGAACAAGGCGAAGCCGATGTGGTAATTCTGGCGCAACGACTCGAAACCGGGCAGTCGCTGCAACCAGGCCGAGTCAGGAGGGGCAAATGCGGACAGGATGGCGATGCCCACCGCAATGGCCAGCGCAATCAGCGGGCGTTCTTGTTTGCCGAGTTCCCGGCGTTGCGCGAAGAGCAATGTCGCGCTCATCCAGACCAGGATGCCGGGGTAGATAGCGTAACGGTTGCCGTCCTGATCACCCCAGATATTGTAGTGCGCCTCCGCGCCATAGAAACGGGGTACGAAGAACGCCACGGACGCATTTATCGGCAGTTCGGAGGTGAAATCGCCCGACTCGCGATGGAAAAACGTGTAGCTGTGCAGCAGGTATTCGACGAAGGGCAGCCACTGTGCCGCCGATACCAGCAGCGCGATCCCCCAGCCGAGCGCGCAGGCCGCCACGGGCCGGAGCAGGGCCGTGCCCGTCCGCCCTTCGAGAGCCAGGCGCAGCGCGAAATAGATACCCGCATTGAAACACATCGCGAACGCCGTCTCCGGGTGCCCAGCCAGCAGAATCAACGATCCGCCGGACGCAAGGGCCGCTACGGCGCGGCGGGACACGCGCGGCGCGGACGTCCCCGGCTGCGAATCCGTGAACGCCAGCTCGACGCCAAGAAATACGACCGGCAGCCAGGCGCTCACGTCGGTGAGCGGCCAGCACGCCCAGAACTGGTTGTACGTGGACAACATCCACGCCAAGGAAAGGAACCGTGCCGCCGTCGCGCCCAGGCCGATAGCTCGACCGCATAGATAGGCCGTCATGCCGCAAAGCCACAGCTTGAGCAGGATGTACAAGGAGGTCGCCAGCGGGACGTCGAAGAAAAGATGAAGCAGCCGGGGCGGATAGAAGACCGCACTCTGGCAGTTGGCCAGCAGCGGAATACCCGCGCATCCCGTGGGATTCCACAGGGGCCATTCCCCCCCTTCGATTGCCGCGCGCGAAAGCACGTACACTGGGTGGAAGACGGAGACCACGTCCGCCGCCAACGGGTTTTGCGGGCGTTCCCATTCCGCGGGCTTGTACTGGTCAAACGGCGGTATATCGAACAGCAGGTCGGCGGCGGTGATTATCTCGCCTCGCAGGAATACCCCGGGAAACACGATGCCCAGAACGGCGACAAGCAGCAGGCCGTGCAGCATCGCATCGCGAAGGCGCACGGACGCGGTATCGGATATCCGTGAGGGCACAGTGATCCTCCCCGCCCCTTCTCCGTCGTTGTCCCGGGCGCCCGGGCCGGTCGCGCGGCATGGTCGCGCCGCGGGATCAGGCCGGACGCCAAAGGGTCGCCTACGCTATCTCCACCGTGTTCTTGCCGGCGTTCTTGGCTCGATATAGCGCTTCGTCGGCGTGGCGGATGAACATCTCCGCCTGCTGTCCCTCCGAGTACAGGGCGACGCCGATGCTCATCGAGGCGCCGTAATTCTTGATCTTCTGAAACTCCGCCCGCATCCGCTCCGCAACGTGCGCGCAGTTTTCCCGGTCCGCACCCATCAAGATCACCGCGAACTCGTCGCCGCCGAGGCGGAACCCGTCGTCCGAGGTGGCCCGCACGCTCTTCCTGATGACGTCACTCACCACGACCAGCAGTTGATCGCCCACCTGGTGCCCGTGGGTGTCGTTGCAGGCTTTGAAATTATCAAGATCAATGAACATCAGGCCCAGCGCGAGACTGCGGTCGCGCGCGCGGTTGATGGCACCTTCGATCCGGTTCTGAAACGAGCGCTTGTTGAACAAGCCCGTCAAGGCGTCCTTCTCGGCCGCTTCCGCGAGTTGCTGCTCGAATTGGATCTTCTCAGTCACGTCCTTGCACGACAGGAAAATGATGCGTTGCGACGCCACTTCGATGAACGTGGCCGTCACATCCACGTGCGCCAGCCTGCCGCTCGGGCACGCGATGGTCAGGTCCGCCATCGTGCCCTTGCCGCTGTGTGCGCAGATAGCCAACCATTGTTCCAGCCGGATGCGGTCCACGCCGTCGAAGAGTTCACACACCGGCACGCCCACAAGCGCTTCCGGAGTCCGTTCGGAGAGTTCGCGAAACGCCTGGTTCGCGTCCACGATAATCTGGTCTTCCGCGTTGACCAGGAGCATGCCGTCCATGCTGAGTTCAAAGAGGCTGCGGTACTTGCTCTCGGCCGCCTGCCGCGCCCGCAGGGCATCACGTTCCCGAAACAGGCGGACGAGTTTCGCTTCGAGTTCCGCCGGGGCAAAGGGCTTGCGGATGAAATCGTCCGCGCCTGCATAAACGGCGTCGACAAACGGGAAATCGTCGGGATGGCCCGTCAGCGCGACGATGCTCGTTTCCGGCGCCCGGGTCCGCAACGCCGCAACAAGTTCCAGCCCCTGCACGCCCGGCATTGCCAGGTCCGCTACCACCACGTCCGGCGCGTGCCGCTCCAGCAGGGCGAGCGCCTCATCCCCGGTCGATACAACCAACAGCTTGCAGCCCAACCGTTTCTCGACGGCCTTTGCTAAGAAATCGCGCGCATTCAGTTCATCATCCGCGACGAGAACCGTGAAATGCCCCGCAACGGAACCCTCCCCCACGGCTGCGTTGCATGCCGTCGCTTTGTCACAAGCTATTGACTCGAACCGTAACGCCATCGGGATTCCTCATGGACGCGCGGACACGGGAGTATAGGCGACCCGCCCGGGGACCTGTCAATAAGGGCCCCATTGTTGAACACTCAAGGCGACGAGTATTCATCCCGGCAACGAGCACGTTGTCGTTGTGTTTGATCGCGAAAGTTCACCAGCAGCCCGATAATGGCCGCCGGGCAGGCGGCCACGAGCGCCAGTGCGAGTACGAGGCGGCTGTGCTCCGCGATGATGCCGACGAGCCACGGCATGGCGAAGCAGCCGGCGTTGCCGGCGGCGGCCAGCAGCGCAAACATCGAGGCGCCGCCGTGGGGAAAGCGGTCGGCGGTCAGGCCGAGGGTGGTCGGCCAGAGGCAACTTACGGCCAGTCCGCACAGGACGCACGCCGCCAGCGCAAGCGTTCGGAAGGGCATGAAGCAGCCGGCCAGAATGAGGATGACAAGCAGGATGCACGCGGCGCGCAGGAGGGAAACGGCGTGAACGCGCCGCGCGGCCAGTGCGGCGAGCACGCGACCCACGATCATTGCGACCGAGAAGCCCGCCAGCGCCATGCCGCCCTGCGCCTTCGAGTAGTCCAGCGCCCGTTCCGCGTAGGCGGGAAGCCATTGCGCCACGCCCTGCTCCGTCGCGCCGGCCAGCGCCACCACGGCCAGCCCCGCGACGAAGAGCGGCGTGCGCATCAGCCGCCCCACCGGCAGGCGGACAGCCTCTTCGTGCACGAGCGGCGGCAACCGCAATGGCGCGAAGCCCAGCGCCACCAGCGCGGGGACCACGGTCAGCGCAAGCGCCAGGGTGCGCCAGTGCACGCCGTAGCGCAGCGCCGCCGAACCCGCCAGCACGGTCATCACGGCCCCAATGCAGTAGAAGGCGTGGAGCCAATTCAGCGCTGCGGTGCGCCGGTGCGGTTCGAGCGCCGATACCACCGGGCTCAACACCATGTCGAGCACACCCGCCCCGAGCCCCAGCACGGCGCTCGCCCCCAGCAGACCGCCGTAGACGCGCGCCGTCGAAAGCAGGACCAGCCCGGCGATGGTGAGCGCCGCCCCGAACACCGCCAGGGGTTTCGCGCCCCACCGGTCCGCAAGCGGGCCGCCGCCCAGGATGCCGGCCACAAACCCGGCGAAGATGACCGCCGCTATCCGGCCCAACTGCTCATCCGTCAGGCCGCCGGGGCCGCCGAAAGTCTCCTTGAACGTGGTCAGATACACGGGAACGAAGTTCGAGCCGATGGCCACGCACATCATGCCGCCGTAACAGAGCGCCAAGGGCCCCCAGTGCGCCGTCAAGCGGTCCCGCGCCCCTGTCATGACGCGCCGTTCCCGTCATATGCTTCGAGTTCGCACAACCCGAGGACGTAATCCTTGCTGCCGTCGTTGGCCCAGGGGTCGAGTTCGTCCGGTGACTTGAGTTGCTGGCCGCGCATCCGGTCTACGGCGATGTAGCCGCACGCCACGTCCGGCAGCCCGGACATGTCGCTCCAGAGTT
>Ga0116143_10003896_pt1 | contig 14678 bp, 11 predicted proteins | sample AD_UKC034_MetaG_FD_89745 | JGI IMG/M metagenome (GOLD analysis project Ga0116143, IMG submission 89745) | Active sludge microbial communities of municipal wastewater-treating anaerobic digesters from USA - AD_UKC034_MetaG | ecosystem: Engineered > Bioreactor > Anaerobic > Digestate | place: USA...
AAGGTTTTATTATTTTTTCCAATTCTGTTTCTGATATGGCTTCCACATCTTTCATACTATTCTCCAAACCCAACCGGGTGTATTTGTCCAATCCCATTCTGTGAAAGGGAAGAATACTAACCCTTTTTATCTTCAAAGAATCAAGAAATCTGACCATTTCAATCAACTCCTCTTCATTATCATTAATTCCGGGTATGAGGGGAATTCTCACTTCGATAGCAACACCTGAGGAAGAAAGTCTCTTTAAGTTCTCCAGTATTAGCTGATTGGAAACTCCTGTATATTTTTTATGTTTTTCTTCATTGAGCAGTTTCAGATCATAGAGCCACAGGTCAACAAGAGGAAGTATGTATTCCACATCAGACCAGGGGGCGTAACCTGAGGTATCTACTGCCCTATGTATACCCTCTTTTTGGCATAGTAATAGCAAATCATATAGAAAGTCAATCTGCCCTAAAGGTTCTCCCCCTGAGAAAGTGACACCACCCCGAGATTCCTGATAAAAAACTAAATCTTTTCTGATCTCCTCCATAACCTCTTCAGGGGTTACCCTTCGGCCTATTATCTCTCTAGCCTGCGCCGGGCAGATAGAGACACAACGTCCCGAAATGGTACATCTGTTTTTATCTGTATGGGGAAAATTGTCCTTTAAAATGATGGCCTGTTCTGGACAGGAGGAGAGGCATTGATAACATTGAATACATTTTTCTTGATTAAAATAAATCTCCGGCTGATGAAACCAGCTTTCCGGGTTATGACACCATTGACAACGCAAAGGGCACCCTTTGAAAAAGATGGTGGTACGAATACCGGGTCCATCATGTATAGCAAATTTTTTGATGTTAAAAATAATTCCGGTGGTCATTTTTTATACTAACCTCTTAAAAACTTCTCTATAAGTATATCAGTATAATAGCAGTGAACCATAAAAATTATAGTTATAAGTAACGATTATAATAAGTAATTAACAATCAGTCAGCATCTAATTTACTAGAAAAATAGAAGAATCTAGAAATGTACTATTATATTTAAAGAAAAGCAATTAACTGAAAATTATAAGCTAAAACCATATTATTTAATTCTATTCCAGTACAATTGGATGAGATTTCTTCGTGGCCATGCACCACTCAAGGCATATTTACCATCCTTCAGAAATGTTTTTCGGTTTAAAATCATCCGCTTTCTTGCCTAGAGAGTTAATTCCAACAATTATTTTACAGGAGTTTTCCAACACACTGTTATAAAAGAGAGCTTCTTCCATAGTCTCTCCTATAGCAATAGCACCATGCCCCTTTATCACCATAATCTTATTGTCTTTCAGATGTCTGGGAATCTCTTCTTCCATCTCTCTCGAACCGCTGCCATACTCAAAGCTAACCACCGGAACTTTTCTGATGGTATAGGAGCCTTCCACATCCACCGGAACAATCTCATCATTAATCAGAGAAAGAACTACAGCATTAATAAGATGGGCATGGACAATAGCCAATCCATTTGTCTCCCTATAAATTGCCCTATGTATTCCTATTTCACTGGAAGCCAGACTAACTCCACTGTCATTTTTTTCTAAACTTATCTCAATAATATCATAATCATTTAAAAAGCCGAGCATGGAGCCACGCCTGGTAATTAGCATACGATTACCAATACGCATACTCATGTTTCCACTATGGGTATCTTGCAGTCCGGCAATATAAGAAGCCCATCCAATTTTTTGAAAATATTGTACAATACTTGGTGAGACTTTTTTCATAAAAAATTATTCAACTCCAATTCTAAAACTTTCTTTTCAGTTGGGATACCCTCCCTGCTCCATCCTCTGAATTCATAATATTCATCTAACATAACATCCAATTCTATCTTTTCCTCCCCTAAATGTTCCTCTATTAATTTAGGTGGTAAAGAATCATCTTTTCTGGTAAACCCAAGTTTTAGATTGATTATTCGCTCCAGATTATGAATTCTCTCACCTATCTGGCTCAGCCTTTTTGCAGAATATTGTTTTCCTGACACAGCAGTCAATATCCTGGACCAGATCTCTAAAGATACTGCCATACTGGCAAACTGACATACAATCAGGCTATCCACTGCTGCCGAATCATTCTGTCTTTTTGCCACAAGAGTTCCTTTGCTTATCTGTAGAGCCGGATCGACTCTACGGGGCAGACCTAATATTTCTGAGCCCGCAGAATAACCTCCGTGTAAATGACAGCCCCCTCGGTTGGAAGTAGCATAACCTACTGCCATACCTTTAATAATACGCGGATCGTAAGCTGCCAATTCTAATCCTTTGACATTTATGGCAAAGTAGCTGGCTTTTTTACCTATTTTTCGAGCTAAATTTCCAGTACCTGTTTTTAAATCCTGGCCTATGCCATTATTTTTAGCAATTTTCTTAATAAGATCGGGGATTTTTTCTTTCTCTCCAAACTTTACCCCAAAATCAAGTATTCCTCTTTCTGTGGCTTCCATAGCAAAAGCTATTACTCCACCAAGGGAAATGGTATCCAGGCCATATTCATTTGCCAATCGATTTGCTTTCTGAATAAATACTAAATCATCTATCCCTAAATTTGGTCCTAAAGCCCAGATAGTCTCAAACTCCGGTCCTTCCGAAACTTTGTCTTCATTATCATGACATATCCTACCGCAAGATATGGGGCATCCCCAACAGGAAATTGAATTTTCAAAGATTTCTTCTTGCAAGGCAGTACTTCCTATCCTATCGATTGTCGGGAACCTATTGTCAGAAAAATTTTTAACAGGCAAGGCCCTATCGAAATAAACCACATCGAGCATAAAACTAGAACCAAGTTCAGGAAGAGCTTTAGAGGTAACCGGATTTTGTTTGATTGACTTATTTGCTTCATACACTACATTTTTTAATTTTTCTTTATCTTTTATCCGAGGTTTTTTCCTGCCCTTTTTTATCACCAGTGCTTTTATATTCTTGTAACCCCATACTGTCCCCAATCCACCTCGGCCAAAACCCCTTGCCCCATCGGTAATCACACTGGCAAACAAGACCTGATTTTCACCAGCCGGGCCAATAGAGATGATACTTGAATATCCGGAATATTTTTCCTTTAAATTTTGAGTAGTCTCAATCGTATTCTTCCCCCATAAGGCAGTGGCATCTTCTATTCCTATCTCATTATCACTGATATAGATATAGACCGGTTTTTCCGATTTACCGATAATAACCAGAGCATCATATCCTGTAAATTTTAAGGATGCTCCTGATATACCACCGGAACTGGATGTAAAAATTGTTCCGGTCAAAGGAGACCTGGAGGTCATTGCTGCTCTTCCTGCAGTGGGAACTGGCGTGCCGGTCAAAGGTCCGGTAGTAATAATAATCGGGTTTCCCTCTGATAGGGCATAACCATTCAATGGACTGGCATACTGAGTATACAAATATACTCCCAGTCCACGTCCACCTAAAAACTTGTCATAGATTTCTTCAGATGGCTTTACTATCCTTGTTATTTTTCGTTTTACATCTATTTCTAATATCTTACCCCAGTTACCATATAACATATAAGCCCCCTGGTTGAATTGTAAGACTGTGCTTCTAATTATAAAATTTTTTAAAAGAATACAATCTCTTCATTATTTTAGTGGAAAATATTGAAGAGATTGAAAGTAATTAAATCTTCGCGTCTCAGATAACAAATGAATATGAATGACTCATCGCCCTTAAGGTTAAAGAGGATTCATTTAACAATTTCTACTTGATTAAGGTCATCTACCTCCCCTAATCTGACTTTGACCAATTCTCTGCGAGAGGTAGGAACATTTTTGCCTACATAATCAGCCCTGATGGGAAATTCCCGATGACCTCTGTCTAATAATACGGCTAATTGAATACATTTGGGTCTTCCCAGGTCTACAATGGCATCCATAGCTGCTCTGATAGTTCTACCAGTATAAAGAACATCATCAACCAGCAATATCTTCTTATCCTCTATCGAAAAGGGTATTTCTGTTTTAACTAAAATAGTCTGGGGTTGTTTTTCCTTCAAATCATCACGATAGAGAGTAATATCCAGTACCCCCACAGGAATATTTATCTTTTCAATACCATAGATATATTCTGCAATCCTCTTAGCCAGGTATTCTCCTCTGGTTTTTATCCCGATAATGCCAAGACCTTCTATACCTTTGTTCTTCTCAATAATTTCATGAGAAATCCGTAACAGGGTTCTGTCTATATCCTTTTTGTTCATTATGATAGAGACTTGAGACATTGCTATAGTTTTTTTCTCCTTAAAATAGTATCTTTTAACCCTGAGTGTTACTCTTTCATATTTAGCTTTTTTATATCTGGGCAATTCCTTCTTCCAGTACGGAAAGCGCCTCTTCCAGCTGTTCAGTAGATATGGTCAATGAAACCAAAACTCTAAGAACATTTTTATTTAGACCTGCCGGGGCAATCAACACCCCATTTTGAACACAATACTGAATAATTTTTTCTGTTTCTTCAGTAGCCGGTTCCTTGCTTTTTTGACCCTTAACCAGTTCCATAGCTACCATCGCCCCAAGACCTCTTACATCACCGATAATAGGATATTTTTCTTTCATCGATGTGAAGGCATCCTTAATAATTTTACCGATATTGACAGCCTTACTTAACAGGTCTTCTTCCTGAATAATTCTAATTACTTCCAGGGCAGCCTGACAGCCAAGCGGATTTCCTACATAAGTGCCCCCTATAGTTCCAATAGGGAGAGCATCTGTAATTTTTTTACGGGAAATAACTGCAGATAAAGGCAATCCTGAGGCAAGAGCTTTTGCCAGACATATTATATCTGGTTCTATATTCCAATGTTCAACAGCAAAGAATTTCCCGGTCCTACCCATTCCGCATTGTATTTCATCCGCTATAAAAAACATCCCATATTTTTGGCATAATTCCTTAATCTTTTCTAAAAATCCGTTTTTTGGTACATTAAATCCTCCTTCACCCTGAATCGGCTCAATAACCACTCCCGCTACTGTTTCAGGATTCACCAGATTAATCAATACTCTTTCTAAGTCATCAATTTGTATTGAAGAATGATATTGTGAAAGGAATGGTAGCCGGTATATTTCGGAAGCAAAAGGCCCAAATTTATATTTATAGGGGAAAGATTTGTGGGTCATAGACATAGCAAGGAGTGTTCGGCCATGAAAAGCATTCTCGAAAACAACGATTCCCGAACGGCCGGTATAACCCTTGGCGATTTTAACTGCATTTTCTACTGCTTCAGCTCCACAATTAAATAAAGCAACACTTTTTTGGCTATTTCCCGGTGCTAGAAGACTTAACTTTTCACAAAGCTGAACAAAGGAGGCATAAGGAACTGCCGTAAAATCGGTATGAGTAAATTTTTCTGCTTGTTTCGTAATTGCCGCAACGACAGAAGGGTGAGAATGTCCCAGAGCAAGGCAGCCCCATCCACCCGTTAAGTCAATAAAGCGATTTCCATCCAAATCAGTAACCAATGAACCTTCTCCATGGGCAATAAAGCTGGGGGTAAGAGAACTGCTCATTGGTTTTGCTACAAACTGGTTTCTACTTAAAGCGATTTCTTTTGATTTCGGTCCAGGGATTTCAGTTTTAATGAAGATAAACTTTTTCATTTTGATTAAACTCCTTTTTCATTGAACTATATTTATAAGGTATCAATTAAAACTTATGGTTTGTACTGATACCAAAGATAGTATCAATTACCTAAGGTAGCTATCATAATCGCCTTTATGGTATGAAGCTTATTTTCTGCTTCATCAAAAACCACAGAATGTTTGCTTCGAAATACTTCATCAGTTACTTCCATAGACTTCAATCCAAACTTATGAAAAACCTCCATTCCTATTTTGGTATTTATATCATGAAAAGAAGGTAAAGGATGTAAAAATAAGACATCGGGATTTTCTGTAGCTTTAATCATATCCATATCCACCTGGTATTCTTTTAGCAATAATATCCGTTCTCCGATTAAGTGTTCTTCTCCCATTGACACCCATATATCAGTATAAATCACATCACTACCGCGTACCCCTTTTAAAATATTATCAGTTAGCTCAATGCTGCTACCAGATTTTTCTGCAATTTTTTTTGCGGTATCAAGCAATTCTCTATTGGGATAGAGAAGTTTTGGGGATACAATACGAAATTTAATACCAAAAATTGAAGAAATTAAAAGTAAGGAGTTAGAGGTATTTGCCCTACCATCCCCAACATATGTGATTATAACCTTTTCCAGGGGTTTTTTTATCTTTTCTTTGATGGTCATTAAGTCAGCTATAGCCTGTGTAGGATGTTTTGTGTCTGTTAGGCCATTCCAGACCACTGCTCCGGAATATTTAGCCAATATCTCCACAGATTCTTGTTTAAATCCCCGAAATCCTATCCCATCATAATAACGGCCTAAAACCCTGGCAGTATCCTCCATAGATTCCTTCAAGCCTATGTGAGAACTAATTGCTTCCAGATAGGTAATATTGGCTCCCTGATCATGTGCAGCCACCTCAAAAGCACTTCTGGTCCTGGTTGATGGTTTTTCAAATACTAATGCAATGTTTTTATTCTTTAATTTTTGCACCTCTTTTCCATTATGTTTAGCTTTTTTAAGTTCTGCAGCCAGTTCTATTAAAAAAGCTATTTCTTCTTTGTCAAAATCCTCAAGAGTCAATAAATGACGATTTCTTAAATTGACTTTCATCTTTTTCCCTTTCTTCTATCTTCTGTAAAACCAGATTTTAATCTTATTGTTCAGTAAATAGGCATTGAACAGGTATAGGAAATAAATAAAAGTTAGTCTTCCCCATGTCTTAATAATAATGAATAACAACTTTTAAATTTTCACAGTTCAATTCTGTACTTCTATATAATAGTATACCCTTAGTATGAGTTATGGTAAAGTAAATTCTCTCACAGCAGAGAACGTCTTTCTAAATTTCTAGCCAAAATAGTGGACGAAAATACCACTTCTCAGTTTTGGTGTAAACCAGGTCGACTTGGGTGGCATAATTTTTTCCATTTCAGAAATCTCTATAACATCTTCAATTAAGGTAGGGAACAGAGTAAATACAATGACGGCTCCTTGCCTGATTCTTTCTTCGATTTTTGGCAAGGAATTAACTCCACCTATAAATTCAATTATATTGTTTTGTTGAGGATATTTAATTCCCAATATGGGATACAATACCAGCTCCTGTAAGATAGATACATCCAGTCTACTGGTAATATCCCTTTTTTCTTTATGTAAAATTCCCTCTTTTACTAATAACCTATACCATTGCCCGAATATATTCATACCAAATTCATGTTTTTTGACTGGTAAAAAGGGGTGATTGGGGGAAATCTTTTCAATTTTAAATATCTGTGCTAACTGGTTGATAAAATAATCTTTATTAAAATCAAGAGGTATTCTCACTACTCGATGGTAGGCAGAAATATGAATTTGATTATCTGGTATTAGCACTGCTGGAAAATACATGTATTCTTCGATTACCTTTTTTTCTTTATCTTCACCTTTTTTCTGTTGAGCTTTCAGTAATTGAGCTACCTCTACTGCCGCAGCAGTCCTATGATGTCCATCAGCAATGTAAAGACTGGGAATATCCTGAAAGGCTTTTATCAGAGAAATAATAATCTCCTTCTCCTGAATCTGCCAGCAGCAATTTTTCATTCCATCATCAGATTCAAATTCATATATTGGTTTTTTGCTACCAGCCTCTTGTTTCAACAATTCTTCTATCCCATCATTGCTCTTATAAAGAACTAAAATACAACCAGTATGGGCTTTAGTTTTCATAATATGGTTGACTCTCTGTTGATAGGTTCCTGTATTGATATTTTCATGTTTTTTTATAATTCCTTTAAGATAATCTTCTGCTGATAAACAAACTACCAGCCCCATCCTTTGATATATTTCATTGCTCTGGCTGTAAAGATAGAAATATTCCTCTTTATCTTGTAAGAAGATTTCCTGCCTGATCATTTCCTGTAGATTTCTGGCAGCTACCTCCGCAAGTTGATAATTTGTAATATCTCCAACCTTTTTAATAGCCGCTTCCGGCTTAACCACCTTCAAAAAAGAATAGGGATTATATCCAATAACTAATTCCGCTTCTTCTTTACTGATAATATCATAGGGTGGAGAATTTACTTTCGAAACCAGTTCTTCTTTTGGCCTTAAAGCCCTGAATGGTTTAATGTATACCATATCTTCCCCCTGCTATCTTCTTTTTCTGATACTCTTCTACAAGTTGAAGAATCTCCTGACCAATCTTGTATTGTGCCTCCCCGGTAGATGCCCCGATATGTGGAGTAGCAAATATCCTGTCATGCTGTAACAGAGCAATATTATTGCACGGTTCCTGACAATAAACATCTATACCAGCACCTGCTATCACATTGTTATTGAGAGCATCTAACAAGGCATCTTCATTAACTAGCCTACCCCGGGCAGTATTAATCAGGAAAGCATTTTTTTTCATCATCCTAAATTGTGGCTCATCTATCAAATAACCGTTATTTCCCTCAGAGGAGGCATGTAGCGAAATAAAATCCGACTGTTTTAAAACTTCAGAGAAAGGAAGAGATCGCCAGTCACTATCTATTTGCTCCAGTGTCCTAATATCACAATAGATAATTCTCATACCCAGAGCACTGGCTTTTTTAGCCAGGATTTGACCAATACGTCCCATTCCTATAATGCCCAGTGTTTTCCCAGCTAATTCCATGCCTAAAAATTTTTTCTTATTCCACTCTCCCTGCCGCATAGTTAGGCTTGCTGAAACCAGCTTGCGAGCTAATGCAAAGATATATGCCAGGGCGAGCTCTGCCACAGACTCGCTACTGGCTTCAGGTGTATTGAAGACCTCTATGCCTCTGCTTCGGGCATAACTTACATCAATATTATCAACTCCCACCCCTGCTCTAATGATTACCTTGAGTAGACCCGTTTCCAAAGCAGAATCTATCAATTCCTTAGTGACTCTTGTTGCTGAGCGAACTATGAGTATCTCGTTCTGCTGTACTTGCTTAAAGAACACTTCTTTCCCATTTTGTCCTTCTTGAACTAAAAACTTTCTTTTCTTCAATTCCTCTACCACCAAAGGATCTATCTCATCTTTAATTAATATCTTAAGCATAAATTTGTATACCTCCTGAGCTTAACAGATTATCAATTACTGATAATAACCCCTCTATCTCTTCTAAAGTCATATCGCCCATATGAGCAATACGAAAAGTCTTATTTTCCAATTTGCCATATCCATTGGATATTACAAAACCGACCTCACCAAGTTCTCTGTTTAATCCGGCTATATTTAAATTACGAGTATTCTTAATACAGGTTACAGTTGGGGAAGCAAACTGTTCTTGGGGAAATAGAGCAAAGTTATCTTTAGCCCATCTTTGCACTCTCTCTGCCATCATCTTATGTCTTCTAAAACGATTGTCCAGACCTTCTTTAATTATGGAGTCCAGCTGGCTATCCAGAGCAAACATGTGTGAGAGAGAAGGTGTAAAAGGATATTGAAAATCCCTTTTTATCTTATATTCATATAACCCTAACAAATCAAAATATACACCCCTATACTTAACACCTCTTGCTGCCTCCACCGCTTTCTGCGAGAAAGAGCATAATGATAAACCCGGCGGTAAACCGATACATTTCTGACTGGAGGTAATACATATATCTATGCCCAGCTCGTCAACTGCAATCTTTACGCCACCTAAAGAGCTCACCGCATCTACACAAAAGATTACTTCAGGATATCCTCTTAAAACATCAGCTATTTCAGGTAAGGGGTTCATTACCCCAGTGGATGTCTCATTATGTGTGATAGTGACTAAATCATACTTTCCACAATCCAGAGCTTTTTTAACCATCTGACCACCTATTGGGTTACCATATTCTACCTCAAAGAGATCTGCCCTTACCTGATTGGCTAAAGCCATATCATACCATCTCTCGCCAAATGCTCCACATGAAAAAATGGCTGCACGTTTATTAGTACAGGAACGGACTGCTCCTTCCATTAATCCGCTACCGGAAGAAGTAGATAGCAGAATTTCATTATTGGTATACATTAATTTTTGTAAATTGCTACTTATTCCCCTTTGCAAATCAGATGCTTCCTTGCTTCTATGACCAATCAAAGGTCTTGACATCTCTTTTAAAACATCTGCTTTGACCTCAATAGGGCCAGGGATAAATAATTTTTTCCTCATAACTTCTACCACACTTTCCTCATTTATAAAAAATCCCCGGTAGTTTGAACAACTACCGGGGACGAATAAATATGCCGTGGTGCCACCCCAATTCAGCTAGTCAACATAATATCTTAAAAAATAATGGAAAATAATCTAACTTGAATAGCTCTTATTTTTACTAACGATTTATACGGTCAGAAACAAACTGACAATCTCTCTGACAATATTTCAGGCGGAATTCAGCAGACTCTTTGCTGATTTTTCACCAACGCTCAGCTCTCTGAAAAAGAATCTAGACTTACTTTTCTGAATTTAATAAATCTTATATCTTATTTATAAAATTTTTTATTTTAAATTAAAGAACTTATTTTGTTTAAACGATTGATACTAAAATTAATAGTTACACTATCACTTAATAGTCCAGCTGTCAATATATATTTTGATTTTTTTTAAACTTTAATGCTTGAAAGAACGGTACCCTGTAAAGACCATAATCATTCCCAATTTGTTTGCTGCTTTAATTACATCTTCATCCCTCTTTGAACCACCTGGTTGGATAATAGCTTTTACGCCTGCTTTTCCTGCGGCTTCTACTCCATCAGCAAAAGGGAAAAAGGCATCAGAAGCCAGGTAACTACCTTTTGCACGTTCTCCTGCTTTTCTAATAGCGATTAAAACTGAATCAACTCTACTCATCTGGCCGGCACCAACTCCTACCAGTTGTTTATTTTGTGATAGAACAATAGCATTTGATTTTACATGTTTAACCATTTTCCATGCTAACAATAGTTCTTCAATATCATCTCTATCTGGTTTTTTTTCAGTTACTACTTTCATATCTTCAAAGAATATACTCTTAAAATCCCTATCCTGTAGCAAAAATCCTCCTGAAATCTTTTTTAACTCCTTTACATGACGATCCTGAGTACGCAGGTCACCTACCTCAATAATTCTACGATTCTGCTTTTCTTTTAAAATTGAAAGCGCAGTTGGGCTATAGGATGGAGCAATTATCGCCTCTACAAAAGGTGTATTGCCAATAATGTTAGCTAACTTTTCTTCAACCCTTCTGTTAATTCCTATAATACTGCCATAGGCTGATAAAGGATCGCTTTGATAAGCCTTATCGTAGGCTGTTTCAATACTATCATCAGTTGCTAACCCGCATGGATTTGTATGTTTAATGAAAACAACAGAAGGTTCATCAAATTCTTTAACTATAGACAATGCGGCTTCAAGATCAACAAGATTATTATATGATAATTCTTTTCCACTAAGAAGTCGGGCTGAACCTAAATTGGCTTCTTCTACAAGGTTTTCCTTATAAAAAGCAGCCTTTTGATGAGGGTTCTCTCCATAACGTAGATCATTTAGCTTCTTAGCCCCAATTACTAAATAATCTGAAAAACAATCTTCATTGGGGGTCAGATTTCTGGTTAAATAACGATAAATCAAACTATCATAGTATGAAGTATATTGGAAAGTCTTTACTGCTAATTCTTTTTTTGTGGAAAGAGAGATATTCCCATGAGAATTATTTAATTCATCCAATATTCTATTGTAATCCGAAGGATCAATAATTACAGTTACATCCTGGTAATTTTTTGCTGCAGCCCTTAATAAAGAAGGTCCACCAATGTCAATATTTTCAATTGCCTCTTCTAAGGATACTTCTTCTTTAGATATGGTTTTCTCAAATGGATACAGGTTAACCACTACCATATCTATTGGAAATATTTTTTGTTCCTTTAATTGTCTTTGATGATCTAAATTGTCAAGGCGGGCCAGTATACCTCCAAAAACTAATGGATGCAATGTTTTAACTCTACCATCTAAAATTTCCGGAAATCCAGTTACCTCTGAAATCAAAATTACATCCACTCCTGCCTCTTGTAAAACTTTAGCACTTCCACCTGTAGAAATAATCTGGTAACCAGATTTCGACAATCCTCTGGCAAATTCAATTATTCCTGTTTTATCTGAAACACTAATAATTGCTCTCTTTGTCTTGTCCACTTCTCTCTCCTCTCCCTTTTCTATATTTACCTAAATTAATTTGCATTTCTTAAAAAATGTAATCCTTTTTTTCCAATATCCTTCCGGTAATAACAGCCTTCAAAATAGATTTCATCCACTCCCTGGTACGCTTTATCAATTGCTCCCTTTAAAGTATCTGACCAGGCGGTAATCCCTAGCACCCTACCACCAGAAGTGACAGTTTTGCCGTCATCTTTTTTAGTACCTGAATGGAATACGATTATATCTTCTCTTTCATTTAATTTTTCTAAACCGGTGATTGTTTTACCTGATACATACTCTCCGGGATATCCTTCGGAAGTCATTATCACACAGACTGTAAACTGCTTACTCCATACAGGATTAACTCTATCCAGAGTCCCATTGATACTCGATAGAATAATCTCCATTAAATCAGTTTTTAGTCCTGGTAAAATTACCTGTGTTTCTGGATCTCCAAAACGGGCATTGAACTCCAATACTTTAGGGCCTTCCTTAGTGATAATAAGTCCGGCATAAAGAACCCCTTTGAAGAGTCTGCCCTCTCTTTCCAGGCTTGATATAACTGGCTGAAATATTCTGGTAAGAACAAATTCCCGTTCTTTTTCACCGAAAAAAGGAACCGGGCTGTAGGCTCCCATACCTCCCGTATTTAGCCCTTCATCATTATCACCAATTTTTTTATGGTCCTGAGATGTTATCATAGGTAGAATATTCCTGCCATCACTGAAGACCAGCATAGAAACTTCCTCGCCGGTAAGAAATTCTTCAATTAATACCCGCCTGCCTGCTTCACCAAATTTTCTCTCTTTCATAATCTTTCCAAGAGCCAATTCAGCCTCAAATCTATCTTTTGTAATAATAACTCCTTTTCCGGCAGCTAATCCATCTGCCTTAATTACTAAAGGGAAAGACTGTTTTTCAAGATAAGAAAGAGCCTCATAATAGTCCTCAAAATCCTGTGAGCGGGCCGTTGGTATATGGTACTTATTCATTATTTGTTTGGCAAAGACTTTACTTGATTCAATCTCAGCAGCTTTTCGACGAGGTCCAAAAATGGGATAGCCATTATCTTCAAAAAGGTCTACTATTCCCAAAGAGAGGGGCACTTCAGGTCCTACAATGGTGCAATCTATACTATTATGGCGGGCAATCTCTAATAAACCAGATAAATTATCTGTTTCTACCTCCAGACATTCTGCCAGTTCGGCGATGCCAGCATTGCCCGGCGCACAGAAAATCTTATCAACTAAGGAACTTTGCGCCATCTTCCAGACAATAGTATGTTCCCTACCTCCGCTACCAATTACCAGAATATTCAAATTTATATCCTCATCATCTATTATTAATATAACAAACTTATCTACCGATTTTGTTAAATATCTTCTGTAATGACCCCTCTTTAAATTTTAGAAGACTTCATAACTTAAAAAACGTAATAAACTGTTTACAGAACCTGTTGGGTAAAGATGGAGATTATCAGGAATCTGTATCCGTTCTTCAAAAGTTGCTCCGGCTTGTTTTAATTCTTTTACTGTCTTTTCGCTTTTAAACATTTGCATTAATACCGATTCCCCGGCTAAAAAGAGGGCGCTGTATTGTAAAGCCTGAGGTTTCTGTCTGGTGCTTCCTGCAAAACTAAAGATAAGCATACCAGGAGTAGTTGTATACCTTGACTTCTGAATAAAAGTAACCATCTGTGGTCTTATTTCGCCCCTAACTAAATCAATAGGTATTTTTTTTAATCGATGTTGATAATCAAAATAAGTGTAAGGGCTATCTTCAATGGTAACATCTATTCCAATATCCTGAACACAGCTCTCTTTTAAGATTTGTATTAAGTTCTTATCTTTACTCCAATCAGTTCGACCACCAATAGCAGATATTGCCGCCTTTCTTTTCCCCTGTTCCTCAATCCATTCCTTGCTGCCCTTTAAACCAAAAACAAATTGGTGGTTATACTTTAAAAAGAGAGAAACATATACTTCAAAAATTCCTTCTATATTTGTTAACCGCTCTACAAAATTGTTTATCCAGTCATTACCACTCACTTATTTTTAACCTTCCTCTCTAAACTTTTTTTATTTACTGTAGAGATAGGCATTAGAGACATATTGCAATACCATACGGTGAGTATTAAAGAAAGAGGCATTAATGGCAATACAGTGCCTCATCATATTTATCCATTGCTTTCGTTTTTGATAATAAGCAGGCAATATATCTATTTCTAATTTTTTATAGAGAGATTCTGCTTCTTCCTCTTCGTTACTCTCTACATTTGCCGCAGAACCTATAGACCACCCGGTAATACCTTCAATGCATCCTTCCACCCACCACCCATCCAGAATACTAAAACTGGGAATTCCATTATGGGCGGCTTTCATTCCTGAAGTTCCAGATGCTTCCTGGGGTTTTCTGGGAGTATTTAACCATAAATCTACTCCACAGGTTA
>Ga0116143_10003898_pt1 | contig 14677 bp, 15 predicted proteins | sample AD_UKC034_MetaG_FD_89745 | JGI IMG/M metagenome (GOLD analysis project Ga0116143, IMG submission 89745) | Active sludge microbial communities of municipal wastewater-treating anaerobic digesters from USA - AD_UKC034_MetaG | ecosystem: Engineered > Bioreactor > Anaerobic > Digestate | place: USA...
GCGTTGACGATCGTGTCCCGGACAAACGTTCGGCGCCCGCTGGGTAGCTGGCGGAAATGGCCGCGCCGTATGTGCGCAATCGGCGAGGCGTGCGTACCGACGGCAGGCGTCCTGGATTCACCTCGTTCACCCCTGGCCCGAATCGCCGTTACGTACGCTTCCGTCCGGATCGCCGTGTGGCCTCCGATCGGAAATTTCCCCTTGAGGGATCGGGCACGATTGAGGCTAGGCTTGACCTCTATCCGCTGGTGCGACAGCCCATCCGTGTGAAAGATCATCAGCAGAGCCATTATCGGATCAATGCAGTTCTGTATCGCGCTGCCGTTCGGATCATTGCTCTCGATAAAGCGAGCGAACATTGGGTCAAATCGCAGAGGATTTGGGATCGGAAGCGCGTTCCACTTCAGACCGTCACCGACTCGCGAAACGTGGCTGAATAGGACCCGGTCGCCTATTCCAAGGATTTGCACATTGCGGACCACCATTGGATAGAATTCGACCGCCTCGAATGAACCACATGGATCGCTCGGCGCATCGGTCTGGACCAGATAGAGGCTAAGGCCTTCCTCCCACTTGTGCGCCAGCACGTAAGGCTCGGAAAACGGGTGCGGTAGAGCGCCGACCATATAGACCTCGGCAGCACGAGGCGCCGTGGACCGGATGACGACGTCCGATATATTGCCGAAATCCAGCACCCGGCCGGACGTGAAGGCCGCTGTCGCGTTGTCTTTGATGGACGTGACCTCATCGGACGTTGGTGCTTGATCGCTTCCAGGTCCGTTCGCTCCCCCGGTATGGAGCCCACATATCGCCTCGCGATAGACGAGTTCCCTCGCATGTGCGAGCGTCATGGTCCTATCGTTTCTGATTTCCCGAAAGTCGAAGTCCGTCGAAATGACTTCGCCTCGACTGTTGCGCCATACATGCGTCGAAACCATCTGGCTCTACCTCCGATGCGCCGGGTCTGTCCCCTGGCGGAAAGCACTATCCGGAGTCGGATGCGTGAATGCAACCATAATCCGCCCCCGGACGGCTACTGGGTTTGGCCTTAATTCATCCGGCATCGTCGACCAGCCGGATCGGCACGCCCGTCAGGCCGCCCTTCCGGTACGAGTCGGCCGCGACGGTCGCCCGCTGGTGATCGGCCGGTTCAGGTCAGACATTGGTGGGCACATCCGGAGATTCGTTCCATTCACGACCATCGAGCGTGCGGCCTGCGCGCTTCTTGCCGACACGGCGGACGATACGGCCATCCGGGAATGTGTAATGCCGGCCTGGACCTTCGACCTCAGACACGGACACCCACTCCCCCCATTGCTTGAACATGAACAGCACATCAGCGGCGATGCATTGGTCCCGGATATCGCGGAACCATTGCGGATTGCTCGCCCGCGCGTTCGGGCCGCTTTCGCCCCCGGCGATCACCCAATGAATGCCGTCCTGATCGCCGTACGGATTACTATTTCCCGACCCCTTACATTCTCGACACGGCTCCGTTCCATCATCGGAGAAGTATTCGCGCGTCACAGTGCCGGTCCCCCAACAGGTCGCGCATACGCCGTGCCACGCGAAATCGAGCGACAGTCCGGACAGAAGAGGCTCGCAGGACAGAAACCGGACAACGGCAGGAATATCGCGCAGCTTAGGGATGCGCCGTTCGGCTTCGGTCTGGTTCTCGACCGTCGTCCCGAGCCAGACGTTCCGCCAGCCGTCGCCCCAATCGAGCGGGAGCATCCCGCGGATGTTCTGGGGCCGCTTGGTCAGCAACAGCCAATCCAGGTGCGGGGTCGCATAGATCAGCGCCCATAGATCAATGCGCCATACCTCCGGCACCTGATTGTCAAAGACGTCGGCCAACGATGCGCAGAAGACGCGCTCGCGGAATCCGGCCGCTTCGGCGCGACGGTTCCACTTGCGGGGTTGGAACCAGTAGCTTTCGGACGTGCGCTCGCGCTCGCCGTTCCACAGGTGCGGCTGGCCCGAGCGCCGCGACCATCGCTCCGCATAGCAGTAGTCGCAGGCAGGCGATACCTTCTGGCAGCCTTTCCACGGGTTGAAAGTATGATGCGCCCATTCGATCGCGGTGTTCTCAACCATCAGCCGGTTCCTCTGTTCGGTCCTTGCGGGCGGCAGCGGCGACGAGGTCCCGCAACACGCCCCGGTTCAGCATCTGGGCTAGGATCAGGACGACGGACGGCCAGACCGGGATGTCGGCTTCGCCGGTCGTCCAGCGCCGGACCGTCCGGACGTTCGTCCCGGTCAGGCGCGCGAAATCCCGGACGCCGATCTCGCGCTCGGCAAGCTGGGTCCGGAATTCGCGGTCGTTGAGTCGTCGTGGTTCCTGCATATCGACCTCGGCTGGGAGGGGCGGCGACTCCGCCCCTCCGGTTGCGGTTAAGCTGCGGCGCATTCCAGTGCGCCGTGCGGCAGGCCCCACTTGTCAGCGCAGACCGGGCCGTAGCCCCATCCGACCGACTCGGCCTTCGTCAGTTCCCGACCGCAGAAGCAGCACGCGCCTGTCCGGCGCCCGTAGGCGGCTGCCCGACCAGCCGGATCGGCGGCGAATGCATGAAGGACAACTCCGACCGCCTCCGCTTGGTCGGCAGCCAGCTTCCGGCTCGGTTCCCAGGCGCCCGCGCGGGTAATGCGGCCGTAGTATTCGCGGCCGGCCTCGCCTTTGGCCTGCGACGTGACGGTCAGGGAGCCGGGTTCGCGCGCCCGCTCGCCGGCGATGTTGACCCGAAGGCCTCCGTCGAGCCGGAGGGCCGGGAACTTCGGCGATGACGCTGCGCGTTCCAGCATCTCGATAATCGGCCGGATGTCGCCGACCTGCGCGGCCGGCGCTGCGGCGCCGCTCGCGCCAGCCGGGGCGAGGCGCTTCCGGGCGCGTTCGATCAGGACGCCGACCCAATGGGCCTGTTTCGGCGTATGTTCGCCGCGCCACGCCAGGAGGCGGGCAGCGAACTGCCGGTCGGACTAGTTGAGGCCGTCGAGGCATTCGGCCAGGACTGCGCGCGGATTGGTGGAAGGAATGGAGGTCATTGCTGTTCCCCTTGTGGGTGGGCACGATCGCCCGCAGACCGATTACGCAATGGAAGCGGCACGGAAGTCCAGTGGAAAATAAGGCCTCGGCTTATTTGGAACCTGCGAATTCGCGCTCGAATACGGAGAAGACCCTGGCCCGATTATTGAACCCGCACAGGATCGCGACCGCGGCGACCGACCGCGCGCCCGGCGGGGGCGACGGCCACAGGTAGTGGATGATCCCGCACCGCTGGCCGGGCCGCAGCGACGCCAGCATGTTCCGGACCAGCAGGTTCGGACTCGGATACCGGGCCGCCCCGGGCGGATACTTTGCCGCGTCGTCCTCGGAATACGGCGGATCGGCCAGCATCGCCCGGAAGCCAGTTGGCAGCGGATGGCTGGCGTCCTGCAGGAAGTCCGGCCGACATGCCGGATCGAGGTCGAGAGTCTTGTCCTGCGGGCCGAAGCCCGCCCGGTATGGATACTGGCGGGCGAGGCCGCCGCAGACGTGCAGGACCGGTTCGTCGATCGACGCGCCTAGGAGCGTCCTGGCTCGCTCCGGAAAGCCGCCCAGATAGCCGCCGTACCGTTTCGACCCGTCTGCATACTTGGCGCGGGCGAGAATCCAGACGTCCGTGATCGGCCGGTAATTCGACATTCGTCCCCCTAACGCGACAGTCTGTTCCAGGAGACGACTAGGTGATCGCCGCTCTCGTTGGTCACATAGGCATCGCCGTCAGGCAGGAATTCGTCGACTCGGACGACGCAGGCGCCGTAGTTCAGTATTTCCCCGACCCGAAAGCCGAGAGCGCTGGACTGATTGTCCGGAAGCGCCAAAGGGTGGGGTGGGTATTGCTTGAACCAATCCCGCATCTCGTTAGGCGTCATGACGCAATCATCCTTGGATTTATGGCGCTTCGCCGGCGACGAACTCAGCGTCGGCTGCGGCCTTAGGATCGGTCGCGGCCACGAGGGCATACAGGGCCGAGTAGGACCACGCGCAGTCCCGGAAGTACCGACCGTCCCGGTCGTGGGAGAACGACGCCAGGGCGCCGAGGACCGATGTCGCGATGTCTTTGTCGGTGTTGGTTTCGATCTTGAGCGCAGCCAGGGCGCCTTCGATCTCGTCGGCCCCACGATCGAATTCGTTCCGCGTCCGCTGCATGGCCATCGCGAGCCCGAGATAGGGATTCGCGTTCGCGATCGCGGTCCTGACTTCCCACCAGTCCGCCGTATAGTCGAGCCGGTACCGCTCGGCGATCTGGCCGAGCCGGACCAGCTTCTGTCGCGCTTCAATTTCGGCCTGCCGGCGGGATGATGCCGCACCTTCGTCGGCGACCGCGGCGGCCCGATAGTCCGCAATCGCCTTGATGGCGGCCTCATACTTCAGGACGGCCCCAGGCCAGCCGTCCCCGATCGGGAACGCCTCCGCGATGTCCGAAAGGTATCCCGCCGGCACGGTCTCGTATTTCGGATACATCGACGTGCTTTTCTTCCGACGTCGGAATGTCGCCGGAACGCCTAATCCGGACATGATCTTAGTCGCGACCTCCCGGAGACGGCGGTTATGCTCGATCGCCGGAAGGTTCGCCTCGTGGACGGCCCGGCACGCCTCGTAAGCGCGATCCCACTCCGCCTTGACTAGGTCTGCCGCTTGGGTTGTTTTTCGGCTTCCGCCACGCCATTCCCGTTGCGCCGGCATCTGGCACCGGCCGAAGAACCCGTTGCAAGATTCGACATTCGCAGGTGCGGCGAATCCTGACAGGAATTCCGCGATGTCCTCGTCCGAACGCGAGCGCAAAGGCTCCGCTGGGGTTTCGGTCGTCTGGTTCGGTTCGTCGCTCATGGTGTGCTTCCCTGGTGGTTCGCTGATGCGTGGCGGCCCGATAGGGCTGCGCCGTAATGCTCGGCGATAAGACGGTTCGCTGCTTGCCGGAGGTCGTCGCGCAGGAACCGAAGGTGAAGCGTACCGGATTTGTGCCACTTCGCCGCGATATAATCCGACTCCGCGGTCGTCTTTTCGTCCTCGCCCCGAACGTTCCGCATACCTTCCCGGATAAGGCCGCTGATGCCTTCCGAGTAACCGGGCGAAGGACGGCCATCAAGAACGTGGAAAACGCGGTCGATGTCCGCGAGTTCGCCGTCCCGATAGGTCGACAAGCTGAAGCTGAGGTACGGATTCCACGTTACGATCCCGCGCATGATCGCCCGGGGGCCGAGCTTAAATCCGTCATTCGTTTTGTGGATGTCCGATAGTCGGCTGAAGGCGTTGACGAGTCCCCGACGGAAGATGGTCCTGGCTTCTGCATAAAGGCGCGTAACGGTCGCATCGATGTTCGGCACCGTTGCGGCCGGCGCCTCCCCGCGCTCAAGCTGTTGCTGAAATTTTTTCCGCTCTTCCTCGTCCATCAGTGACATGAGGTTCGAAGCGACCAGGATGTGCCGCCACAATGCGCTGTCGATCTCCGTCCGAACGGATTCAGCTTCTGGTCTACCGAACCGAACATCCCGGAGGAATTCGAGGTAGACGCTACCCTTCGGGCTTCCGACCGCCAGCTTGTATGCCTTCTCCGCCTCCGCCAAGAGATCGAAGGCGCGGCCGTAGAGTTCGAGCGCTCGGTCGCGATGACCGCAGAGTTCTTCGATTGAGCCGCGCCGTACGAGGTCGTGCGAGCGAAAGATATCCTGATATGCCATCTGGTCCTCGTGTCGTTTCCGGTGTGCGCGAGGACGTTACGATGCGCTGGGCCGGAATGGAACCGTAATTGCAGGTCCGCGGGAGGTCTGGGCCGGGCCGGAGGGTGGGGTCCGACGGCAAAGCCGAACCCCACCCTTGCACACCGGGTCAACCACGGCATCAGATGGGACCGCGACCATATAGCGACAGTTCCGGCATCCTGCCAAGCGTTCGGCTGCATCGCGGATTTGCCGCTATGCCGAATGCCGGCGAGGCGCGATAGTCGGGCCGGCGATCCAGCCACACAGGAGGCGAGCATGCCGACTCAACCACCGACCGTATTCCGACCCATTTCCCTCGCAGTCACGGACGACGGCGGGATCGGCCTCGGGACCGACCGGGCCGAGATCGACGCCGACAAGCCGGTCCCGGTCATCAGCGGAACATCCTATGGGTTCCGATCTGGAACGACCATCACGGCCGCGCTGAATTCAGACCCGCCCTTGCAGTGGGGCAACGGCGTATACGGCACCCCACAGGACGGGTCGTGGTCCATTGCGCTGAATGGAATCCGTAGCATTCGGCCCGGGCTCTATCGCCTGTCGTTGGAAGCCGGCGGAGAACCGGGGCTGTCGCTATCCTATGACGTGCGGGTGAAGGCCTCGGCCCCATACGTCGAGTCGATCACCACCCAACCGGCTGGCGGACGCGTTCCGGCCGGGAGCGTCATCGGCTTCGACGTCCAGTTCAGCGATCCCGTGCGGCTCAATGGAGAACCGGCGCTCCTGACGACTGCCGGCACGGCTCTGCTGGGCGGCGGCTTCTCCGTCGGCGAGGTCCAGACCGTCTTTCCGTTCTACCTCCAAGCGCGGCCGCTACCAGACGGGCGACGGAATTACGTTAGCGTCCTGGGGTTCGATACCGAGGCCGGCACGTTCGAGTCGGTCGCCGGAGGCGGCATCATCTTGAGCCTCCCCGGCCATGACGCGGGTCCGTTTATCGACGGCGATTCGCCACGGCTGGTCCGCATCCACTGGCCGACCGGCGAAGGTCCGGCGCAGACCGGCGACACCCTGATGATCGCCTACGAGTTCTCCGAACCCGTCACGGTCGAGGGATCGCCGACCTTGAGCATTTCGAGCGGCGGCAGGGCCGTCTATGAGTCCGGCGCGGGGTCGAACATCCTCATGTTCCGCTATGATGTCCTCGACGGTGAAGCAACGGCCAGGATGGCGGTCAGGCCCTATCCGGTCGGGAACGAGGAATGGCGCATCGTCGACGCCCGCGGCTACACGGTTTCGACCGCCGGCATGGCCGATATCGCTCGGCCCCTCATGGAGGTTCGGGCGATCGCCGTCGAACCCCCGCCCGTCGAGCCTCCGCCGGTAGAACCTCCGCCGGTCGACTCGCCTCCGATCGAGCCCCCACCGGTTGATTCCCCGCCAGTTGAGCCCCCGCCAGTCGAGCCTCCGCCCGTCGGCGCCGACACCGTCGCGACCATCATAGTCCGGAACCCCACCGATACTGCCACCGACGCCAGATTCGCATCTCTCGGCTACGTCTTCGCCGAGGGGTCTGTCCCGGATCGGACGCATTTGCTGACCGAGCAGGGCCAACCCGTTCAGGTCGATCCGAAGACATATTGGCCCGGCGGTACGGTCCGGCACGCGGTCCTGACCTACCGCCAGCCGGCGACGATGCCGAAGTCGGAAGTGTCGGTCCGCTGTTCAGTCTGGTCGGCGTCGGGTGGGTATCCGGCCGACGTCGAAATACCGCAGGCAGGCATCGCGGCGCTTCCGGTCATCACCCTGGACGGATTGAGCGGACCCGGCATCATAGGCGCAGTGCCTGTCGAACTCACTGTCGGATTGCCGACGCCGGAAAACACATGGCGACAGGGGCCACTCTCGGTCGAACGCCGTTATGTCCTGCCGGTCGTTGGGTCGCTCCGGATCATCGTCGACCTGACGGTCCACGCAGATCAGACCTGGATCGCCGACGTCCAGTTCTGCAACGACGTCGCGATGGGAGCGGTCGGCGGGACGTACGATTATGTCCCGAAGGTCGAATGGCAGGCAGACGGTTCGAAGGGGTGGTCGCCAGGGTCTATCCGGCACTACCAGTATCAGGCCTGGACCTACCGAGTGCATTCCCAAGGCGAGCCGGTCGCCTACTCCGAACAGTCGATGGACGACTTGATCGCGGTCGGGGCGATCCTTCCGTTCAGCCGGACGCCCGCGACCGCGCAGTCGATCCGGTCGGTCCTGAACGCTTGGATGGGCGACCCGACGTTCGGCAAGCCCTTGGCGACGAACGGCGTCATGATGGCGATGGGAACGACTGGCGGCCGAGCCGACATCGGTCCCATGACGTCGCCGGGTGCCGGGTGGGTCGCGTCCGACGATCCGGATGCCCGGAAGGTCGCGATGGCGTGGGCCGAGACGGCCGGGGCGGCGCCGTGGCGGATGTGGGACGACGGCCACGGCGAATGGTTGAGCCTCGCCACCTATCCGGCGATGTGGACAGACGGCAGGTCGTCGGTAAAGCCTACGCAATTCACCGAGGCGCCCGGCTGGTCGCTCGATATCTCGCACATGCCGGACCTGTCGTTCGTCCCCTACCTGACGACCGGCCGCCGCTATTACCTCGACCAGCTATGCGCGCAGGCGACGTGGTGCGTCCTGTCCTGCTGGAACGGGCCGAGGCAGAACGGACAGGGCCTCGTCGCCAACGGGTTCACCCAGGTCCGCGGTGCAGCCTGGGGGCTCCGGACGATCGACCAAGCTGCCTGGATATCTCCCGCGGGTCCGACCAAGGACTACCTGACGGGCATCTCCGATCGGAATTGGGCCTGGATGCTCAGCATGACGCCGCAGTGGCAGGTCTGGCAGGGCGAATCGTATGGCCGGCTGCCGGGCGACTACGCGAAAAACAACAGCTTCGCGCCCTGGCAGCAGGACTACCTCGCCGGCAGTGCCGTCCAGGCGGTCCGGTTCGGCAAGCGGGCGCCGGCCCAATGGCTCGGGTGGGCGAAGAACTGGCTGGTCGGACGGTTCTTCGCCGCCGACAAGGGGTTCCCGCCGTGGGACGCGGTCGCCTACAACGTCGCGCAGGCACCGAAGGAAAACCCGAACCTCGCCACCGACCTGTTCAAGACCTGGGCCGACATGGGCGCCGGAATGGTCGCGGCGAGCCTTTCGAACAACGGCTCGTTCGCGAAGGTGACGAACGTCTACGAGACATGGGGTTGGTATTCCCTCGTGGCGATGTCCTGGGTCGACGACGACCCGGCAATCCAGAACGCCATCAAGTGGCTGAAGAATCAGGACGCGCCGCATATCCGAAAGGTTGAACCGATCGTCGACGTCCAGTTCAACCTCCGGCCGTTTCCGGCTGGCTAGACGGAAACGACAAAGCCGCGCTCCGGAAGGGGCGCGGCAATCCATCAGACCGAATCCAGTGGCGGGATCAGGTACAGGTTCTGCGGAGCCGATCGGGCAACGAGTCCGTGCAGGAGTTCGAGCGCACGCCTGATATCAGGAGGGCGTTCGGCCGGCGGATTGCCGTCCAGATCGAATCCCAGGCAGACCCGGACGGAACTCTCGACGGCCCCAGGGTCCAGCCAGTCGTGCCCGGGATCAGCCGCGCCGTCCGGCGTCCAGCTACGCTTTCGCGCGATCCGGAATGCCTCGACGTCGTTCTCGTATAGCCACTTAAACGCCGTAGCGCTCTGGCGCCTGACGAGGCCGAGGACGATCGTGGCCTCGAGCGCCGGCGCCTTCCGGAACTGCTTGCACCATAGCTTCTCGGTCATGTCCAAACCGGACGCCCCGATGTCGGCCGGCATCCCGGTCGCATCTTCCGGCGCATGGTCGGCCCACCATGCCTGGAGGGCCGCCCGAATGTCCGACATCGACGGCTCGGCCTGTAGATGGCTCAGGACGTAATCCGCCGACTCCTGGTTGAAGGCCGCGTCAGGAATCCCCGAAGCGATGAAGGCGAGGCCGCTATCGACCCGCTTTATCGCCTCTTTGTCCATCACGCGGGTGGCGACCCGGATTGCCAAGTCGTGGAGCCATTTTCTCGGCACTGCGAGCGATCGCCGAACGCTGCTGGTCATCCGTCGTGTCCTCCTGGTGGTCGGTCTCTCCGGACCGGATCGCGGCTTCTCTACCCCATATCGCAGCGTCCATGACGATCCGGACGAGTTCCCGCTTGAAACGGGACCACTGTTCTGCGCGACCGACGACGAAGCGGTAGAGGGTCGCCACCGGTTGCCAGCGGTCGAACTGGCGGAGTGCCGCGATCATCGAGTCGTCCGTAAAACACCAAGGGCCGATCTCAGGTCCGTCGTTCGGATCATCCTCGGCGATCTCCTGGCAGGCCAGGATCAGGGCGTGGGCTCGGGCCATAACGGCTTCGGGCGCCGGAGCGTCGTTGACGCCCGCCGCGATACCGGCAAGCCAGATCGCGACCCGGTCGGCATCAAGGTAGGGCGGAGACGGGCGGTCCAGCACCCGACGGGCCTCGGCAACGATCGCGTCCGGGACCTCGACCGGCTGGCCGGCCATCCGGCGGTGCACGACGGACCGGAGCGCATAGCTGACGCCATCGTCGAGGTCGCTCTGCGCCGGCTCCTTCTGTAGCGCGACCGCTCGGCCGCTACTCGGCCGGGCCACGGTTCTGCCTCCCAGCGACGCGGTTAAGGGCCGCGTCTATTGCGCCTCCGCTGTAGGTGGTCGCGCGTTCTTGGTAGCGATCGCCGGTCGACTGCTTCCGAAGCCGGTCATAGAAACCCTCCACCAGCCGGTTGAACGACTTGTCCTGTACGAGGAAGTCGAAGTCCGCCCGCCATCCAGAATCGTTCTGCCCGCAGAGGAAGCGCGACCGCGGAACCGCCGCGATGGCGTCGAGGACCGCCTGGACGCCGTGGTCTTTGACCCGCGCCCGTAGGCGCGCCAGCCGGCCGCCCGTTATGGCCCGGGCGGTCGGAAGGTCCGCCGCCTTTGCCATCGCGTTCCAGGTTTGGAGGATCAGGTCTGTCGTATCCGAATCCAGCGTCCGGACGACGCGTCCGACTTGGCCCGGCTCCGTGAGGGTAATGTCCCGCATGGTCATCTCCCGAGTGTGCCGGCCCACGTTGGCCTATCGGTTGCGGGGATGCAAGTCCCGGCTCATGTCCGGAGGTTCCGGCGTGCATGTTCCCAGAGAACGCAGGCGTCAGCCTGATCGTGCGCTCCGACGTCCCAGCCGCGGCCCCAGCACCAACGCGTCACGGCTTCCTTGACGGCGCCCGCCTTGAATCGACCGGTGCCGAGGACGTTCAGCCGCACCGTGTACGAATCCCACTCGTGGAATTGCGCCGACGCCCGATAGGCCTCGGAGCAGACGATCGCCCGGAGGCCGATCAACTGCAGGGCGACCGTCCGGTTGTTCAGCGCAGGCAGCGGCATCGGGGCCTCGGCGACGACATGGCGTGGACGGAACAACTCCATGTGCGCAGCCATCTCGTTTTCCGCCGCCGCGAACTTGGCCCCCTCGCCCCCGACCTTCGGCAGCAGCAGGCCGCCGAAAGTCGGTGAGGTCGAGTCGCAGTGGCCGTATGCCCAGCCGATCGACGTCGCGAGATCGTACGCGAGAATCCCGCCCGGCCGGACCTCCATCAGTGGACCGGCCCGGCTGCCTCGGGATCGGCCGCTCCGGCGGCAGCCTTCCGGCCGGCCTTTCGGCCTGCGGTTCGGCGGACCTGACTGGATGCCTCGGTCGCGGCTGTTTCGGCCGTACGAGCCGGACGCTTCCGGGCCGCGTCGGCAGACTTCTGTCCGGTCGGGAGTTCAGCGGCGAGGGCTGCCTGCCCGGCTTTCCAGGACTTGGCCCACGCCTGATGGGATTCGGACCCGGCCGGAAATGGGTTTGCCCCGTAGTCCTGGCCCAGCTTCCCGGCCCGGTAGCCCTGCTCGCCGGCCCCGAATACGTCCTCGCCTGCCGGCGCCTCCGGTTTCCAATCGCCGTAAATCGACTCTGCCGTGATGCCGATCCGGGCCTCGTGCAGGGCGCGGATGTAGGATTTGACTTCGAACAGGACGACCGATTCGTCCTTTCGGCGAGCCCGGATCGCGCCGAGCAGGGCCTTGGTCGGCACGCCTTCCTGGTCCGCCGCCTTGAGGGCTGCCCGATGCCGGCCGTTCGCTTCCTCGGCTTCCCGCATCGTGATCGTGCAGCGCTGCAGGTGTTTCTGCCAGACATCCGACGAAACCGAGGACGCCGGAATTGGGTCTTTCGCCATGTACTACTCCTGAAGGTAAAGAGTCAGACTCTGAAGACTGAAGGAAGAGGCTCTAGTCCATAACTCAATCCCTAGTCGGTCTGAAAGGTTCGTCTGTGGTGAGGGTTCTCGGGGTCTGGCCGTAGTCAGCCTACCGAACGGAACGAGTCCGTTTCGGTGCTGACTAGGCCAGGACGGACGTCCGCGGAGCCGGGACCCGTATGCTGGCAGGCCGGCGGGACGCACCCGGTCGGCCATGGACGCGCTTCGGTCGGTGATCTCGTCCGGCACCGGAGTGCCCTGTCGATCTGCGTCCGACCCGGTCCGCTCCGCGCGCCGCCTCTCGGCTAGTCAGGAGCTTCTCCCTCTGGACCGTGCCCGCCTGGGAGATTGTCGTCCGGATGCCGGGCCGTCGATTACCCCGTGCGGCACCCGAGCGCGATCGGATCGCGCGGCCGGACGTTGGCGCCAGAACCCGGCCGGTGTCAACCGAGTCGCATTAGGGGTTGCAGGCGTGCAAGGACCGGCGGATAGTAGGACCGCACACTGGAGCCGTGATGGAAGACCGTCGCATCGACATCCCGCAGGTATTTTTCGCCCGCATCCCGCTCGTCCGGGGCGGCTGGAAAGTGCCGGCCAGGACGGAAACCCGAGACGGCCTCTGGCGTGCCGTGGTGGACGAGGTCGAGGGAGCCTGGACGGCCGATCCGTTGGCCGACAGGCTCTTCGTCCGCGTCCATACCGCCCGGGACCTGATCCCGGAGTGGCAGTACTTCGACCTGATCGACCTAAAGCGATGGGCTCGGGCCTATCAGCCGGACCATCCTTGCCTGCATCCGGACCGGCCGATGCATCCCATGACGACGCCGGTCGTCCGCTTGGCGGATATCCGGAACCCCTGACAACAGAGGAAGCCGAATGAGCGACATTCCCAACGCACCCCAGGTGCAGGCCCCGCCGGACGCAGGAGCGATCCGCGCGTGGCTGGATTACGAGACGACCGGCCTTCAGTCCCGACGGTCCGAAGTCCTGCGCGCGGCCCATGAGGTCGTCGAGTGGCTGAAGACGAATCCGATCACGGACGAGGAAACGCAGGCTCGGGTAACGGACCTGCGCCGGCAGGCCGAGGCGGTAATCAAGGTCGCGGACGAAGCCCGGCTGCAGAAGGGCAAGCCGTTTCGGGAAGGTCAGGCGACCGTCAACGGCTATTACCAGGACCTCATCAGGCCCCTTCAGGATATCGTTGCTCCGATGCGGAAGGCGATGGACGCGTTCGCGATCGCGGAGGCAGCGCGGAAGCAACGCGAGGCCGACGAAGCCGCCGCCGCCGCGCGCCGGAAGGCCGATGAGGAAGCTGCCGCTGCTGCTGCCGCGCTGCGGGATGGCGATCGGGTCGAAGTCGACGACGCTCTGGCCCGCGCCGAAACGACGGAGAAGATCGCTGCGAAGGCCGAACGTGCCGCGGCGAAGCCCATTTCCGAACGGTCCCGCGTCCGGACCGGCTTCGGCGCCACGTCATCGCTGGTCGAGACGGTTTCGGTCGAGGTCGAGGACCCGAAGAAGGTACCGCGGTCGTATCTGGTCCCGGACCTCCAGACGGCCCGGCAGGATGTGATGGAAATCTGGAAGACCGAGGACGGCAAGGCGCGGATTCGGCGGGGCGAAACGATCATCCCCGGCTTCCGCGTTACCATCAATGCATCGACGAGGACACGCGGATGACAGACGAAAAGGAAGGTCGGCAGCTTGCCGCGCCGACAGCGGGACGTTGGTCCAGGAAGCCACTCAAGGAAGTCTCTACCCTGGAAGACCTGTTCCGGTCTGGCGAATTCCTCGAACGCATCCAGGAATGCGTGCCGGAACACGTAACACCGACACGGATGCTTCACACGTTCGCCGGGGCGGTCCGGAAGGCGCCGCTGCTCGCGAAGGCCGATATCCGGTCGTTTATCGGCGCGTGCTTGGTCCTGTCGCAGGTCGGGCTTGAGCCCGGGACGCCGCTGCAGAACGCACACCTGATCCCCTTCCGGAAGGGCCGCGGCGAGAAGGCGCGGGTCGAAATCCAGATGGTGTTCGGATATCCGGGCCTCTTGGCGTTGGCCTATCGGTCGCCGTTGGTGCGGTCCATTACGGCCAATGTCGTGATGCCGGGCGACGATTTCTCGTGGAATTTCGGCACCGACGCGCATCTGCGGCACCGACCGTTGGGCCGTCATCGGGCCGGCGATATGCCGGAATACGCGTACATGTTCGCTGAACTCGCGGAAGGCGGGCAAGCGTTCGAAGTCATGCCGTGGGCCACCATCCTGGATATCCGGGACTCTTCGCAGGCCTATCGCCGGGCGCTCGAACTCCGCGACGAGGCAAAGCAGAAGGGGTGGAACGAACCCCTCGGCTACACGGAGGCGCCGTGGGTGAAATTCCCAATCCAGATGGCGCGGAAGACGCCGATCCGGTCCGGGACCAAGTATTTGCCGCGCGAAGTCCGGCTCACGAACGCAATCACGATCGATGAGGCGACGGACCGCCGTGGCTCGCTGGATTTCCGGGCGGCGTTCGAGGCGGAGACGATCGACGGAAAGTTCGACTATCTGTCCGCGCAAGCCGACGAAGCCGAGTCGGACTATGACCGCCAGTACGACGAGGGCGAGCGCCAGGACGGAACCGGCCAGTCGATCGGGGAGCGGAAAACCCAAGTGCAGGGCGCGGAC
>Ga0116143_10003899_pt1 | contig 14661 bp, 16 predicted proteins | sample AD_UKC034_MetaG_FD_89745 | JGI IMG/M metagenome (GOLD analysis project Ga0116143, IMG submission 89745) | Active sludge microbial communities of municipal wastewater-treating anaerobic digesters from USA - AD_UKC034_MetaG | ecosystem: Engineered > Bioreactor > Anaerobic > Digestate | place: USA...
CGGTTCCGCCGGTCTCGAGGACCGCTTTCTTGGTCGAACCGGAGACCGTATCCCCGCGTACCCCAGGCTCCGTCGAGGCCACCACCAGCTCGACGAAATTGGGCAGCTCGACGCCGATGGGGTTTTCACTGTGCAGCAGGACGGTAACGGTCGCGCTCTCCTTTAAAAAACCGACACCGGAGCCCAGCATCCCGGCCGGCACACTCAGCTGCTCGTAGGTCTCATTGTCCATGAGCAGCAGCTCCTCGCCCTCGCGGTAGAGATACTGCATAGGCCGCCGTTCGAGGGAAGCCTCCTCCACCTTGTCGCCGCCGCGGAAAGTCTTTTCGAGGATGCGGCCGGTCTTGAGATTGCGCAGTCTGGTGCGGACGTATGAACCGCCGCGGCCCATCTTGAAATGCTGGAATTCGAGGAGCACGCAGGGCTCGCCTTCCAGTTCGATCACATATCCTGTCCTGAAATCTGCTGTTGTCGCCATAATATTCTCGTTCAGCTCCGTTCTGAATCCAAATGCTTGCACTCATCCCCGCTTGCGTAAAAGCGCCGCCCGTTCGTCCTGCAGCAGCGCCATGATGCTGCGGGGATCGGCGCGTCCCTGCAGAGCCTGCAGAATTTTGCCGGTGAAAAATCCGGCCAGTTTCTCTTTCCCGCCCAGCCAGGCCTCGGTTTCGGCGGGATGAGCGGCCAGCGTCTCCTGCACCATGGCGCGCAGTTGTCCGCTGTCGTGGATCTGGTCGCCCTCCTCGCGTTCGATCGCGGCCGCCGGGGAGAGTCCGTTCTCCATTCCCTCCTCAAAGATGCGCCGCGCTGCCTGCTGGTGGATCCGGCCCCGGCTCAGCGCTTCAAGCAGCACGGCGAGGTGTTCCGGCGTCATTCTGAGCTCCTGGACGGAGCAGCCGCTCGCATTGGCGGCGCGCAGCACCTCACCCATCACCCAGTTACTGGCCAGTTTTTTGTCCTCGATGCGGCCGGCAAGACGCTCGAAATAGTCCGCCACCCCCCGATCGCCGGTCAGAAGCGCGGCGTCATAGGCCGGCAGGCCGAAGTCGCGCTCATAGCGCGCCTTGCGAGCCTCGGGCAGCTCCGGCAGCTGCCGCCGCTGCTCCTCGATCCACTCTTCGCCGATCCGGACCGGCATCAGGTCGGGCTCCGGAAAATAGCGATAGTCATGGGCCTCTTCCTTGCTGCGCATGGGCTCGGCTGCATTGCGCGCCGGATCCCAGAGCAGGGTCTGCTGCTCGACCCGGCCGCCGGCTGCGAGCAGTGTCCCCTGCCGCTCAATCTCAAAGGCGAGGGCGCGCTCAACGTGCCGGAAGGAATTCATGTTCTTCAATTCGGTCTTGACGCCCAGAGTATCGCTCCCGGCGGGCCGGAGGGAGATGTTGGCGTCGCAGCGCAGGCTGCCCTCCTCCATATTGCCGGTGCTGATATCGAGGTAGCGCACCAGCTGGCGCAGCCGCTGCATGAAATCGGCCGCCTCGGCCGGAGAGCGCAGGTCGGGTTCGGTCACCAGCTCGAGCAGGGGCACGCCGCAGCGGTTGAGATCGAGCAGGGTTTCGTCCGCGCCGACAAAAGCTTCGGCGTGGATCGACCGGCCCGCGTCATCTTCAAGGTGAATGCGCCGGATGCGGATGGCCCGCTCTTCCTCGCCCTCGCCGGAGACCGTCATGCTTCCCCCGGAGGCGAAGGGCAGATCGAACTGGGAGATCTGATAACCCTTGGGCAGGTCCGGATAAAAATAGTTCTTGCGGGCAAAGAGCGAAACCGGATCGATCCTGCAGCCGGTGGCCAGGGCGAGCCTGGCGGCCGACGCAAGCACCTTCTGGTTCAACACCGGCAGCGCACCCGGCAGGCCCATGCAGACCGGGCAGACCTGGCTGTTGGCCTCCGCACCGAACTGGACGCTGCAGCCGCAAAAGATTTTGCTCCGGGTCTGCAGCTGGATATGCACCTCAAGTCCGATGACCACCTCAAAAGGGGTCGAGACCTCCGCTGTCGAAGCGGCGCCGCGCGGATAGAGCCCGGTGCGGCCCGTGCTCATCGCCTCTTTCATGACAGCTCCTGGAAAGCGCGGGCGGGCGCATAGCCTTTTTCAAGCCGGTGACCGGCGGCCAGCAGGAGCGGTTCCGAGAAGGCGGGGCCGATCAGCTGGGCCCCGATGGGCAGCCCGGCGCCATCCCGGCCGCACGGCAGAGCCAGAGCCGGTATACCGGCCATATTGACCGAAATGGTGAACACATCCGAGAGGTACATGGCAAGGGGATCGCCGGCCTTTTCGCCGATGCGGAACGCCGTCGTCGGGCAGACCGGCGTCAGCAGCAGATCACAGGAGCGAAAAGCCTCATCAAAATCCCGCTGCAGCAGGGTGCGCACCTTCTGGGCCTGGCTGTAATAGGCCTCGTAATAGCCGCTCGAAAGCACAAAAGTGCCGAGCATGATGCGCCTTTTGACCTCTGCGCCGAATCCCTCACTGCGCGAAAGGGTGTACATCTCCTCCAGCGTGGCGGCCGCCGGACTGCGGCGACCGTAGCGGGCCCCGTCGAAACGCGCCAGATTGGCGGAGGCTTCGGCGTCGGCGATGATGTAATAGGCCGCGATGGCATAGCTGCTGTGCGGCAGGGAGACCGGCACCAGCTCGGCGCCCTCAGCCCGAAAAAAATCCGCGCACTCCTCCACTGCGGTGCGCACGGCCTCTTCCATTCCCTCCGCCGGAAAATACTCGCGGGCAAGCCCGACGCGCAGCCCCTTGAGATCGCGTTCCATAGCCGCGCGGTAGTCGGGGACCGGTTCCATGCTGCTGGTGGCATCGGCGGGATCATGCCCTGCGATCACCTGCAGCAGATCGGCGCAGTCCGCTGCCGACCGGCTCATGGGGCCGATCTGGTCGAGCGAGGAGGCGAAAGCGACCAGGCCGTAGCGCGAAACCCGCCCCCAGGTCGGTTTGAGACCGACGACGCCGCAAAAAGAGGCGGGCTGGCGGATGGAGCCCCCGGTATCGCTGCCGAGAGCCGCGGTGCACAGACCGGCGGCTACCGCAGCAGCGGAGCCGCCGGAGGAGCCACCAGGCACGCGCCCGGGATCGGCAGGCAGACGCACCGGACCATAGGCCGAGTGCTCGGTGGACGACCCCATGGCAAATTCATCCATGTTGGTCTTGCCGAGAAAGATGGCATCCGCATCGGCGAGCCGTTTGAGCACAGTGGCCGAAAAAGGCGAACGGTAGCCGGCCAGAATCCTCGATCCGCACGTGGTCGCACCGCCGCTGTACGCGATGTTGTCCTTGATGCCAAGAAACATTCCTGCGAGCCTGCCGGCGGTGCCCTGCGCCACTTTGCGGTCCACGCCGGCAGCCTGTTCGAGCGCCTTCTCCGTAAAAACAGAAAGAAAGGCGTTCAAGTGAGCGCCTTTATCGATGTGCTGCAGATATATTTCAGCCAGGTGCGTACAGCTGATCGACCCGGTGGCGAGAAGGCTCTTGATGGATTGGAAATCGACGCAACCAGTATGCAAAAGCGTTATCCTTGCAGGTGACGGGAAAGACTCTATTCCTGCTTGTTCTCCTTCGGGCCCACTTCACCGCGTGCAGCGGAGTGCGAGGTGGTATCTTCAATTTCATTGGCGGCCTTTTTGAACTCTTTAAGGCCCTGCCCCATCCCTCTGGCCAGCTCGGGGATCTTTTTCGCCCCAAAAAGCAGTACCAGGACCAGGATGATAATTACCCATTCAGTCGGGCCAATGCCCATAGTAACCTCCAGATATGCTGTAATGTTACCCCTATTTGCGCAGCTCTTCGGTGACGTCCAGCTCCCGCTTGACATCATCGGTGGCTTTTTTCAATTCGCGCATGGCCTTGCCAAGACCCCGTGCCAGTTCCGGCAGCTGTTTGGAACCGAAGAGTATCAACGCGACGAGAACAATGACGAACATCTCGTCGACACCTATACCGGGCAGCATGAGATCCTCCCGTAAAAGAATAAAGAAATATAGAGCACCGGCTGATCAGAAGCAAGCAAAATTGTTCAGGCGAACCAGCGCAGGACGTAGGCCGCAAGGATGATCCCGATCACGCCGATGATGTTCAAATTGAAAGTGAATCCGAATGTGAACGAGATAATGACCAGATTGATCAGGACGGGACTGAATCCGATGCTGGCCGATTTCAGCAGAAAATCCTTCACCACCCCCTCAGGCAGGATCACCCCCAAGGCTTCGCCGATAGTCGAGCCGATGAGCGCTCCCAAAACCACTGCGATCAGGATCATCCCGATCGAGAACTTTCTTTTAATGCGGTATCTGTCTTTGGATAGCATGGCTTCCTCCTCCCCCTCACCGTTAGGATTTCAGATCGGACTCTTTGGGGATCAGACTGATCTCCCCATCATCTTCATTGCGCAGCAGGGAGAAGATGGCCCGGCCGATGCCGGCCAGGATATAGAAAATCATGAAGGGAAAGAGGACATAATCGGGATAGACCAGAAAGAGGGCAGAGATGACGAAGAAGAGGACCAGCTTGAGGCGGTTGAAGCCCTTTTCCCTGATGGAGAAGCGCGGCATGCCCTCGTAGCGGATGGTGCTGGCCATGAGCAGGCTGACGACCGGGACCAGGCCGACCAGGATGCGCAGCAGCAGATCCCACTGCACGCTCTGCTGGAGGATGACACAACCGGCGAGGGTGACCCCCGCCATGGGAGCAGGCAGGCCGAGATAGTCGCTCTTCTTGCCCTCAGCCATGGTGAAGACGTTGAAACGGGCCAGCCGGAAGGCCGCGAAGAGCACCGGAAAGAAAGCGAGGATCAGTCCGAGCGGAGGGTGCAGCGTCTTGAGATGCACGGCATAGACCAGCACAGCGGGCGCCAGGCCGGAGGAGATGACATCGCCGAGGGAATCCATCTGCAAGCCGAATTCATTGCTCTGACCGGTCGCGCGGGCGATGCGCCCGTCCAGAGCGTCAAAAACCGCGGCGAAGAAGATCAGCCAGGCGGCGGTGACATAATTGCCTTCGATGGTCTGGATGACCGAAAGAAATCCGCAAAAAATATTCAGCGCAGTGAAAAGATTGGGTACGTTGATGTAGGTGCGCTTCCTTGATGTCCGTTTTTTTTTGGTATCCATCTCACCTTATGATCATCTCTTCCCCCGAAGCGATCAATCTCCTTTTGGTTTTCGGCGTCATTGCCGGTGCCCCGATTTTTCAGGATTTGGTGTGCGGCCGTCATCTCTTAGGCCGGCCCCGCCGCCTCTCAAGCGGAGAAGAGCCTGCTCTTCACCTGGGCAAGGTTCTCCGCCACGCGCGGATTATCACCATCAAGAATACCCATCTCGGGATGGCGCAGATCGATCGTGCGCACCGTGTTCAGGCTGATCTCATCGGCGAGAAGGAGCCGGTTCTGGTGGCGCCCGAACTCCAGCCGGAGATCGACGAGCTGGAACTCCCGGCGGCGCAGGAAAGCCTTCAGCACGGCGTTGCTTTTCGAAGCCAGCCGGTGCATCTCCTTGATCTCCAGAGAGGTCGCATGACCGAAAGAGACCACATGATCCTCATTGATCATCGGATCATCCCGCTCCTCATCCTTGAGGTAATACTCGATGATCGGGCATTCGAGTTCCTTGCCCTCTTTCATGCCGAAACTCTTGACCAGCTTGCCGGCCACGACATCGTGAACCATGACCACAACCGGGATCATGTTGAGCTTTTTGACCACGATCTCCTTGTCCGAGATCTCGCGGACCAGGTGCGTGCCGATGTGGTAGCTCTCCAAAAGCCGGAAAAGATGGACCGATATCTGCTTGTTCAGCGCCCCCTTGCCGCGCATATGCGCTGGCTTGGAGCCGGAGAGGGCGATGGCATCATCCTTGAACTCCATTATGAGCTCGGATTCATGCTCGGCCTCGTAAACCTTTTTTGTTTTACCTTCGTAAATTTTTTTCTTTTTCAAGCGTCTCTCCTCTTAACAATCTGGCGTCAGCGATCAGTTAGGGTGTCATTGGGAGATGCCCACTCTACGAAAAATCTCTTCGACATGTTTCAGACCAACCTGCTCATTGAAACAGGATTCAACCTCTGCGCTGGTGAGGACCTCGAGGACGCGCGGATCCCCGAGGAGGATCGCTCTGAACTCCCCGCCCTCACGGTAACACTGCATGGCGTCCTCCTGGACTATCCGGTAGGCATTTTCGCGGCTCATCCCCTTGCCTGTCAATGCCAATAACACCGGCTGGGAGAAGATTAATCCCCCGGTGAGGCGCAGATTGCGCATCATCTGCTCCGGATAGACCACCAGTCCGCCGATGATGCGGCCGAGCCGGTGGAGCATGTAATCGAGCAGGATGCAGCTGTCGGGAAAAATGACCCGCTCCACCGAGGAGTGGCTGATATCCCGCTCATGCCAGAGGGCGATATTTTCCAGCGCCGCCAGGGCATTGGTGCGCAGCAGGCGGGCGAGCCCGGCAATATTCTCGCTGCCGATGGGATTGCGCTTGTGCGGCATCGCCGAGGAACCTTTCTGGCCGGCGCTGAAGGGCTCTTCCGCTTCCAGAACCTCCGTGCGCTGCAAATGACGGATCTCGACGGCGATCTTTTCCAGGCTCGCTCCGCACAAGGCCAGGGCGGTCTGGAACTGGGCATGAATATCGCGCTGGATGATCTGGGTCGTGATGGGCGCAGGACGCAGCCCGAGCCGTACGCAGGCGAGCTCCTCCACCCGGGGATCGATATAGGCGAAGGTGCCGATCGCACCCGAGACCATGCCCACAGCCGCGGCATGAAGGGCACTCTCCAGCCGCTCCAGATGGCGGCCCATCTCGTCATACCAGAGCGCGAATTTGAGTCCGAAGCTGCCGGGTTCGGCGTGGATGCCGTGGCTCCGGCCGATGCAGACTGTGTTCTTGTACCTGAGCGCCTGACCGGCGAGGATCGCGCGCAAATCCCTGATCCCCGCAAGCAGGATCTCCCCCGCCTCCTGGATATTCAGGGCCAGAGCGGTATCGAGCAGGTCCGAAGAGGTCATGCCGAGATGGATATAGCGCGCTTCATCCCCCACCCTCTCGGCGACAGCCGTCAGAAAGGCGATGACGTCATGCTTGACCTCCGCCTCGATCTGATCGATGCGGGCGGCGGAAAATCCGGCCTTCGCCTTGATCGCCGCCACCGCCGCGGCGGGGATGGCGCCCAGCTCGGCCTGGGCTTCGCAGACGGCGATCTCCACCCTCAACCAGGTTTCGTACTTGTGCTCATCGCTCCAGATGGCGGCCATCTCCGGCCTGGCATAGCGCTTGATCATCAGCTCCGTCCTTTGGCACCGCCGGCGCGGTACTCCAGCTTGATGGTGAGATTAAGATACCTGCGGACGCGATAGACGCGGAAGACCAGGGAATCCCCCCGTTTGAGGTCGATGCCATCTATAATCCGCTTGACATCCTCGAAATTTTCGACCTCCTTGCCGTTGATACCCATAATGACATCGCCGATCTCAAAACCGCCGCGGGCGGCCGGACTCCCGGCCTCCACCTCCGAGACAATCACCCCGTGCACGCTCCTGAGGCCGAGATGGCGCGCTGTGATCAGGGACATCGCTTCGTAACGCAGGCCGGTGTACCAGCGCCGTTCCACTGCGCCGTAGTTGATGAGATCGTCCAGTATGCGCTTGACCCGGTTGATCGGCAGCGCAAAACCAAGACCGATGTTGGTGCCGTTGCCGGAGAGGATCCAGGTGTTGATACCGATCACCTCACCGTAGCTGTTGACCAGGGGGCCGCCGCTGTTCCCAGCGTTGATGGCCGCGTCGGTCTGGATCATATCCTCCATAATGCGGTCGTCATCCTGCCGGCCGAAATCACGGTCCGTGGCGCTGATCACGCCGACTGTGACAGTGGCCTTGGAGCCGATATCGAAGAGCCCGAAAGGATCCCCGAGGGCGATCGCCCATTCACCGATGACGACATCGTCCGAGTCGCCAAGCTGCACATAGGGAAAATCATTCCCCTCAATCTTGAGGATAGCCACATCGCTGACATAATCCTCGCCCACCTTGCGCGCAATGTACTGCTTTCCCCCGGCCCGGGTGACGATGATTTCAGTGGCATCGGCGACAACGTGCTGATTGGTGAGGATATAACCCGCACGTGAAATGATAAAACCCGACCCCAATCCCTTGACCCGCTTTTCCACCGGATTATCCCGGAAGAACTGCCGGAAAAAGGGATCGTCATCAAAAGGGGTGCGCTGATAGTAACGCTGCAGCTGGACGACGTTGATGCCCACCACCGCCGGACTGACCTGCGCAACCGCGCGGGTGATGGCGTTGTGACGCGAGTATGAGACCTCCTCCTGAAGATCATCCTCACGGCTGACCGAAGCGCCGTGGCGCTCCCCCTCATGCCAAAGCTGGCTCTGCGCCGCAGCGGCGTTCCGGGCAAAAATAAGGGCCATGAAGAGGAGCAGGGCCGCGCAGACCAGGCTCCCGATGGGACCTGCAGGCCGGGGTCGAATGGACATAGTGACTGATCCTGTGCTGGTGAGCTAAGGCGTAAAACCGCCGGAATCGATCGTTACGAACGGCTCTTGACGCTCTCCCAATCCTTGAGAAACAACTGGATGCCGGTATCCGTGAGCGGGTGCTTGACCAGCTGCTCAATGACCTTGAGCGGAATGGTGGCGATATGGGCCCCCATCGTGGCGGCATCCAGGACATGGATGGGATTACGAATGCTGGCTACGATGATCTCGGTCTCGAATTCATAGTTGGCGTAGATGGAGAGTATCTGTTCGACCAGTTCCATACCGACCTGACCGGTATCGTCGAGCCGCCCGACAAACGGACAGACAAAAGAGGCCCCCGCCTTGGCGGCGAGCAGAGCCTGCAGCGGGCTGAAGATGAGAGTCACCAGCGTGCGGATGCCTTCACCCTCGAGCACCCTGACCGCCATCAGACCCTCTTTGGTCACGGGGATCTTGATGACGATATTCTTGGCGATCCCGGCCAGTGCGCGCCCCTCCCTGAGGATCCCTTCGGTGTCGAGGCTGACCACTTCGGCGCAGACCGGACCATCAATCAGCGCACATATGGCGCGATAAATCTCTTCCGGCTGGCCCGGTTCGCGCGCGATCAGTGTCGGATTGGTGGTGACACCATCGGCGACGCCGAGGGCTTTGGCTTTCTTGATCTCTTCCAGATTGGCGGTATCGATAAAAAATTTCATAATCACTCCTGCAGGTGCGGTTGTTTACTCAATAAAAAACTTCAACAAGGAACAGGCCGTGGGGGGGGGCCGTGCGTCCCGCAGCGCGGCGGTCCGACGCGGCGATAATCGCCTCCATCGTCTCGGGCTGCAGTGCGCCCCGGCCGATCTCCACACTGGTGCCGACGATGATGCGCACCATGTTGTGGACGAAACGGTTGGCATGGATCTCGAAGAAGAACTGCTCGCCCGATGCCCGCCATTCCGCCCGCTGCACGGTGCAGCGGTGGTGCGCCAGCCCGGAGCCGGCCTGGCAGAAAGAGACGAAATCGTGGTCGCCCAGCAGTGCGGCGGCCGCCGCCTGCATCGCCCCGAGATCAAGCTTCAACGGCAGATGCCAGGCATACTGCCGGCCGACGGCGATGGGGCGGGTCGAGATCTGATAGCGATAGAGCCGGCTGACGGCATCATACCGTGCGTGGAAAGAATCCGGCACCTCCGCGGCGGCGAGGATGCGGACATCAGCGGGGAGCAGGGCGTTGACGCCGCGGCGAAAGGCCGCCAGGGGCAGTGCGCTGCCGGTGCGAAAATTGACCGTCTGCCCGAGAGCATGAACCCCGCTGTCGGTGCGACCGGCGGCAATGACCGTCGGCTTTTCCCCCGTCAGATTGACGAGGGCCAATTCGAGTTCACCCTGCACGGACCGCTGCTCCGGCTGATACTGCCAGCCGCAAAAACCGGAGCCGTCATATTCCAGTGTCAGTTTGATATTGCGCACGGGCTCTACAGTCCGATACAAAAAGCCAGGATCAGCAGCGAACCCGCCATCACTCCGTAATCGGAGCCGGCGAGACGCAGGCGCGCATAGACCGTGCGGCCCTCTCCCCCCGTATAACAACGGGCATCCATCGCCAGGGCCAACTCATCCGCCCGCCTGAAAGCGGAGACAAAAAGGGGTACCATCAGCGGCAGCAGGCCGCGCACACGATGACGGAGGGATCCGGTAAAGCGGGCGCCGCGCGAAAGCTGGGCGTTGCGGATGCGCTGCGCCTCCTCCAGCAGGGTCGGGATGAAGCGCAAGGAGAGGGTCAGCATCAGGCTCAACTCGTGCGTGGGCACGCCCAGGCGCTTGAGCGGCCTGGAAATCCGCTCCAGGGCATCTGTCAGCTCGATCGGCGAGGTGCACAACGTCATCAGGGAAGCGTAGAGGATGAGCAGCGCCAACCGCACCGCGTAGATCCCGCCGAGCAGAGCGCCCTCCCGGGTCAGTGTGATCGAGGTCCCCGGCACGACCCAGAGGACGTGTCCGGAGCTCCAGACCAGGTGAATGATCCAGGTGAGGGCGAAGAGCCAGAGAAAGGGGCGCAGATTTCTGAACACCAGCGCAAAGGGAATCCTGCCGCACCTGACCGCGAGCAGGAAAAGTAGCGCCATTCCTATAAGAATATATATATTATAGGTTAATAGCAGCCCGCTCATCAGGCTGAACGCGGCAAAAAGCTTGCTGCGCGGGTCCAGCCGATGGAGAAAAGAGTCAGCTGGATAGTATTGACCAAGGGTGATATCGTTTAGAAAGGCCATATTAACTGTCTGTTTTAAAAAGGGAATATACAGAAAATGGCCGCGAAATACAATCAAAAAGTAACGCTGCGCCGCTCTTCCATTGGCCCCGGCCGGTGAGGGCCCCGGGCCATACCGCCGGGAGGCGTGTTCTGCGCCCCCCGGTGCCTCCCGTATCATCTGACGCGAGCTGGCAAGTGCTGGCGATTTTTTGCTTGACCTTTTCTCAATTTATTGTTATGTTGGCAGGCTTTACGCACAGGCCGTTCCGTTGCGGGACGGATTACACCCGCCCTCTCACCCTTTTAACTGACAGGTAGTGTGCACGATGGCCGAAGAGACAACCGGGAGCGCGCCAGCCCCGGCGGAAAATCTGCTCGACTATACAGCCCACCGTAATCTCCCCTGGGATGCGGCTGCTGATGGGCTGGTGACGCTGCGCGTGGCCAGGTTTTCCGGCCGGCTTTTGCAGAAATATTTGATGCCCCATCTCAAGCATCCCCATATCGCCGTGCATCTCGACGCCTTTGGTTCCTGGGTGTGGCAGCACATGGATGGCCGGATGACGGTCAGGGAGATGGCCTCCGGCCTTGAGCAGCAATTCGGCGACGAGATCCAGCCGGTCCATCAGCGGCTCGGCCGCTTCATTAATCTGATGGTCGAGCGCTCCTATGTCACTCTCGTCAAACCGGCGGATCAGGGTCCGGACCGATCCGGAGCAGCCGGGGAGCAGCCGCGCTCATGACCAGGCTGGAAAAAGCAGCGCAGGCGATCACCAACCGCGCCCTGGATATCCGCAAGGATGAAGCGGTGCTGATCATCGCCGATGAGCCCTATCTCGATCTCGCCCGTCTGCTCTTCACGGCGGCGGAGAGAAAAAGCCGCCACACCCATCTGCTCCAGCTCTCTCAGCCCTATATCCACAAGCATGCCCTCTGCCCGGCGGTGGAACGGCTGATGCAGGAAATGAATGTGGTTCTGGTCCTGACCTCTGAATCGATCACCCACACCGCCAGCCGCCGCGAAGCCTGCCGCCGCGGCGCCCGTTTTATCACCATGCCCGCCATCACCAACGAGACTTTTGCGCGCATCGCCGACATGGACATAGCCCGCATCGGCCGTCTCAGCCGCAAGATCGCGGATATCCTCACCATCGCCAAGGTGATCGAGATCACCGCTCCGAACGGCACCCGCCTGCGCATCGGGGCGGAGTCAGCCAGGGGTTTTGCCAATACCGGCGAGGCCACCCGCCCCGGATCCTTTTCGAACATGCCCGCCGGGGAGGCCTCACTGGCCCCCGCAGCCTCCGGGACCGAGGGCGAAGCGATCGTGGACAGCGGCATGGGGGTGCAGCATGACGACCGCGACCGCCTCATCCTTACCATCCGTGAGGGCCGGTGCGTCCGCATCGCCGGCGGCGATCCCGCCCTGCGCCTGCGCCGCCGCCTCGCCCAGCACGGCCCCGAGGCCAGGATGATAGCCAAGTTCGGCATCGGCACCAATGATGCGTCCCGCCTCAGCGGCTGCGCCCTCGAGGACGAAACCGTGCTCGGCAACATCCACCTCGCCCTCGGCAACAATCTCACTTTCGGTGGAACCAACGATGTGCCCATCCATCTCGACGCCGTCGTCTACAAGGCGAATGTAGTCATCGACGGCCGCAGGATCATCGACGGCGGCAGACTGCTGCTGGAGTAAACCGGCGATCCGGAGTTTCGCGGCGCGATCCCCGCACTGCTCTGAACGCATTAAAGGTGGAGTGAACATGAAGATCTATATTACCGCGGACATGGAGGGGGTCAATGGTGTCGTCCTCCGTGAGCACGTCGACCCGGCCGCGCGCGAATACGAAATGGCCCGGGGATGGATGGTCGCCGAGGTCAATGCCGCAGTCGAGGGCGCACTCGCCGGGGGAGCGACGGATGTGATCGTCAACGACTCCCACAACAACATGGCCAACCTGCCGGCCGACCAGCTGCACCCCGGGGCGCGGCTGGTCTCCGGCCCCGGCAAGCCCTTTTCGATGATGCAGGAGATCGACGGCACTTTCGCCGGGGCCTTTTTCCTCGGCTACCACGCCGCCTTCGGCACCCCCCTGGCGGTGCACGACCACACCTGGGCCTACTCCTATATCGAGGATATCCGCATCAACTCCATCCATGTCGGGGAATTCGGTCTCAACGCCGGCCTGGCGGGCCATTACGGGGTCCCGGCCCTGCTTGTGACCGGGGACCGCGCCCTGGTCGATGAGGCACGCGCCCTCGTGCCCGACGTGGCCGCCGTCGCTGTCAAGGAGGGGCGCGGCCGCCTCTGCGCTCTCTGCGAACCCTTCGGCAAGAGCCTCGCCGCCATCCGGGAGCAGGCCGAGGCCGCCGTGCGCGGACTCGGCAGCCGCAAGCCCTTTCTCTTCGCCGAACCGCTGACTCTGGAGGTCGATTTCCCCAAAGCGGAGATGGCCGAAGCGGCGAGCCTCCTGCCCGGCAGTGAACGCACCGCAGCGCGCACGGTAACCTGTCGTCCAGGCGATTATCCGCAGCTCTACCGCTGCTTCCTCGCCCTGTTCCGGCTGGCTAAAACAGCCTGATCGATCTCTCAACCAATAAAAAAGCCAGGCCGCGTATATGCGGCCTGGCTTTTTTATTGCCGGGAGAAGAGCTTACAGGGCGAAAAAACGCAGATAGAGATAGAGGTAGAGCACCGGCGCAGTGATCGTCAGGCTGTCGAAGCGGTCGAGAATCCCGCCGTGCCCGGGGATGATATGGGAAGAGTCCTTCAACCCTGCATCCCGTTTGAACATCGACTCGAAGAGGTCGCCGTACTGGCCCAAACCGCCGCCGATGGCGCCGATGATGAGGGAATCCTGCAGGAGCAGCCCCTTTACAAACCAGACATGGCAGAGCCAGGCGGTGAGAAGGGCGAAGATAAAGCCCAGCACGGTGCCCTCGATCGATTTGTTCGGACTGATGCGCGGCATCAGCTTGTGACGGCCGAGATAGCTGCCGCCGACATAGGCGGCGGTGTCGCAAATCCAGATGCTGAAAATCAGGACCAGGATCCAGCCCCCCGCGGGTGAGCTGTCAAGCCCGAAACGGGCCGCCGGCAGCTCGCGGATGAGGACAAAGCTGCCGAAGGCGAGGGGATAGTAGATTGCAGCGAAAGCCGTGACCGGCACCTCGAGGGTGGGAGAACCGCTGCCCCGATAAAGGGCCGAAAACTGCACCCAGACGAAAAATACCAGCATGATCGGCAGGATGAGCCGCACATCGAACCAGTAAAGCGAGAGCACCAGAGCCAGTGCGCAGACCAGACCGGGCGCGTAATGGGCGCGGCTCTCCTTGGCGCGGGCGAGCCCGTAAAACTCCCAGACCGACAGCATGACCACAAGCGTGACAAAGCCCAGCCACCACACTCCCCCCTGCAAGACGGCGAGGATGATGAGCGGGCCGAAAATAAGGGCGACGAGGGCGCGGACAGCGAAAGATTTTAAATTCAAGGGACCTCCCAGGCAGTTGAGTTTGATTCCGGACCATGCGAAAGGATCAACGCGGCATCTCGATCACTCTGACCTCGACCTTGCCGCTCCCTCGCTCCGTCAGTTCCAGATCCCTGGCGGCTTGAAAGGAGAGATCGATGATGCGACCCGCCACGTAGGGCCCCCTGTCATTGATGCGCACCTTGACGCTGCGGCCGTTGGCGAGGTTGACAACCTCCACCAGCGTGCCGAATGGGAGACTGGGATGGGCAGCGGTCAGGTTGCGCATGTCGTAGAGTTCGCCGCTGGCCGTCATGCGGCCGTGAAGCTCATCAGCCATGAAAGAGGCGATGCCCGTCTCCGTCTCCCGCCAGGCGGCCGCCCGTGGTTCCCGGGTCTGAGCCGCTTCCGACGCCGGTCCCGGCTGACCCTGTTCCTCCGGACCGTAATCC
>Ga0116143_10003904_pt1 | contig 14648 bp, 13 predicted proteins | sample AD_UKC034_MetaG_FD_89745 | JGI IMG/M metagenome (GOLD analysis project Ga0116143, IMG submission 89745) | Active sludge microbial communities of municipal wastewater-treating anaerobic digesters from USA - AD_UKC034_MetaG | ecosystem: Engineered > Bioreactor > Anaerobic > Digestate | place: USA...
ACGCATCAGCCGGTCGAGCATCTGGCGATGCTGCGCGGTTACACAGACAAAAGATTCAATGGCGGGGTGCCGCTTTAGCGCCTGGACAACAGACGCCATTTTGACTGCTTCCGGCCGTGTGCCGAAAATGGAAAGGACTCTCAATCTGGGTGCCATATGTTTATTATACTGTAGTGCCGCAGTCTAAATTCTGATCTAAAGCTGTTTTACTATAAATGACTTTAATCGTCTTTGAAAATCAGTTAATTCTTTGCCATGCCAAAATACTTGAATCCAGCTTCTTCCCAACTGGTTTTATCCCAACCATTGACCGCATCATACACAGCCCTAGCCTTGGTCAAAGACTTGATGTGTAAAGGGTCTAAGGTCTTAAATTGTTGATGCCCAACGGCAAGGATGATGAGATCTTTCTCTTTTAGGCATTTTGATAAGTCCTTTTGGATGTTTAAACCGGCTATCTTAGCACCAGGTTTAAAAGGTTCATAGGCTTCTAAATCAACGCCTTTGCTGGTCAATAGCCTGGCCAGGATCACTGCTGGGCTCTCACGCAAATCGTCCACATCAGGTTTAAACGCCAAGCCCAAGAAAGCAATTTTCAGGTTTTGTAGTGGTCCTAGGTCGCGTTCGATAAGCTTACAAACGAATTCGGGCTGGTCGTCATTTACCTTGCGAGCAGTCAATACTAAGGGTGATTCCTCTGGAGCTGCTTCAACCAAAAACCAAGGGTCAACGCTGATGCAGTGTCCGCCCACCCCAATGCCCGGTTTTAAGATGTTAATCCTTGGATGAAGGTTCGCCAGTTCAATTGCCTCCCAAACATCCACGCCAAAGCGATCTGCCAAGCGACAAAATTCGTTTGTAATGGCGATGTTGATATCGCGGGTTGTATTTTCCATCAGCTTGACCATTTCAGCGGTTGTGGAGTCGGTGAGCAGGATTTGACCCTTAACAAAATGCGAATAAAGGTGTTTACCAGCCTCGGCTGATTCGGATGTGATACCGCCAATCACCCTGGCATTATGAATTAATTCGTCAAGAATCTTGCCCGGCAAAACCCGTTCAGGAGAATAGACAAGATAAAAATCTTTGCCAGCAACGAGACCACTTTTCTCTAAAATTGGTCTCACGCGGTCAACGGTGGTTCTGGGGGGAGAGGTAGATTCTAAAATGACCAGGTTGCCCGGCCTTAAGTGCGCAATGATGGCTGTGCTGGCTGCCTCAACGTAGCGCATATCGGCTTTTTTATCGTCAAAAAATGGGGTGGGTACCGTTATAATGAACGCATCTGCCGGTTCAACCGAGTTTGAAATCCTGAGATGCCCAGTTTTGGTGGCCTGCTCTACCAGCTCTTTAAGTCCGGGTTCAAATATATGCAAATCTCCTTGTGAAAGCTTTTTAATAATGTCCGGGTTGTTGTCCATCCCAACCACATCAATCCCGTGGGTGGCGAACATACAGGCAGTTGGCAGCCCGATATAGCCCAAACCTATCACGCAAATTTTGTTGAAAGCCATTTTAATATTCTCCTTGGAATATTATAAATACGATTACCTCATTATGCCATAGTATCAAAAGCTGCATTCTTTTTATAATAACTTGGATATTATTATTCCTAAAAGAAAGTACGATTATGCTATACTTTAGATTATGAATGCAGAGGATTCACTATTCATAGAATGGGCTAACTTCCTCAAAAGCCGGGGGCTAAGACATTTGGCGCTCACTTTAATTGAACATGCAAAACCATTTACATTGCTTATTTCGCAATTTATGTTTCTAGGGTTTGCCTTTGTAAAACCATTTGGCTTTTCAAAGCATCTCAATACCCTAGCAATTCTGCTTGAAGATGACCAGGCTATTGATGTTTTTGCTGGTTATCTAAAAGAGGGTGAGAGTATAAAATGAACGAATTGCTGATATGGATTGCGCTCGGTGTAGTCAGTCTCTTGTTGATAATCATTAAGATAGGTACTGGAAAAGACAGGGATGGAAACATCCGCGCCATCATTGCATTTGAAAAGCTTGAGCATGTCATTTCGAAATTGCTGGAAAATGGAAAACGTCTTGTGATTGGGTTAGGCAGCGGTTATCAGAACTCTCTACTATCCATAAATGGCATCATTGGATTGCCAGCCGTAAAATGTACAGCAAAACAATCCTTATTAGCAGATGAAAAGCCGCTGATCCTGAGCGGCGATGGCAGTTTGGCTTCAATGAGCCAAGTAGCGCTTACAGAAACGTATCGCGGTTTACGAGCTATAGAACAATACAAACAGGAGAATTCATTTTTTGCGGGAACGACCTCAATGTCTTACACAGCATCGGTTATGGCAGAATCACACGCCAAAGAAAATGGCGGGTTGTTCCTGGTCGGTCACATTAGGCCTGAGATGTTGTTGCCCGTTGATCTTGTGCATAACAAAGCATCGGTCAGTATTGTCAGCGCAGACGAACCCGGTACACAAGCTGTAATCTTCCCAAACTGTGATTCTGCAACGATTGGGGAAGAGATGTATGGCTTTGTGTTGCGAACAGAATCTCAGCCATGGCTGACAGCCTCTTTGAAATTACAGGATCTTTTGAGAATATTGATTGTCATTGGCTTAGTTGCAGCCATTATTTTGAAGCTTTTTGGAATAATTTGATGAAAAAAATTGTTTCGATTGTAATTGCTATCTCAACAGGCATTTTAGTCATCGCTGCGCTCATATTTAGGCCTCAATTTAACCCGCTGCTCAGCCTTATTTTGAGATGGGGTATCACAATTGGCAGCATGGCAGCCTTAGTGGGTATCGCTGTATTAATTAAGACACACTTGCAAAGAATTGCTGTTGGTAAAAGAGGCTTTTTCTTTAGTCTTATCGTTCTTTTTGGTTTTAGTGTTAGTTTTCTCGGCGGCATGCTTCTTGGTGTTGCCAACCCCGCTTACCAATTATGGATTTCTTCAATTCAGTTACCTTTGGAAATTAGCTTTTTAGGACTACTGACACTTATCTTAACCACAACTGGTTTTCGTCTATACCGCCTGAAAGGGTGGACCCCACTCTCAATTTCCTTTGGCATCAGCGCAGTTGTTTTCTTAATCATAGCTATGGGATACTTGCAAGGCTTAGGAAACCCGACCTTAGACAGGGTTATTGAGTTTATTCAGCGCTTACCAATAGCAGGCGGCAGGGGTATCCTGATCGGCATGGCTTTAGGGGCACTGGTGGTTGGCATTCGCGTCCTAATTGGTGTGGAACGCCCGTATGGAGAATAAATGTCAGACGATGTATTAATCTGTCCACATTGTGGGGAAGAAAACCTGGCGAGTGCAACACGCTGTTTGCATTGTGGGCTGCCGTTGGAAGAAGCCTTTGCTATTGACGGCCTCAAGGATATCTCAAGTTCTTTAACGGGTGATTTTGTTAAGGCTGAGGAAGAATCACTGCCCGATTTGTTTAGAGATTTGCATGAAGAAGCCGATTTACAAAAGAAGGCAGCGAAAATCGAAGCACTATCATCCATAGAATCCACAACAAACAAGGCTGAAGAGGACGCTTCTGAAGAATTAGAGGCAGAAGATACAATTCCTGAGTGGTTGAAAAAGATACGTCAACGCGCACAAGTTGAAGATGATTCAAGCGGTGATTTGATAAAGAAAGTCAATGCACGGGATGAGATTCCCCAACCGAGTGAACAATCGCAAGTTGATAATGAATTTGAAGATTGGTTGAGGCAAATTCGCCTAAATGCGCGCAGAGATTCTATCCAACCTCTGGTAGAAGAACCAACGATTCCTGGGCTGGATGAGGAGACTCCTTCTTGGCTTCAGAAACTGCGAGAAATAAAAGAAACGGAGAATGAACCAGAGCCTGAACTGAAACCACAAACTGAAGAGACCCTGCCAGAATGGGTAGAAGAAGAACAAGAACACCTTGCATCATCTGACTCCTCTTTATCCAAAGGGCACCCAGAACACACGCAACCGCTTCAATTAGCCCCTGAAGTAACACAAATGCCAGGTGAATCAATTGGGCTTGGCGAAACTGGTGCGGAAAAAATTGAAATTGGTAAGGATCAAACCAAGGAGGGAGAGGCGCTTGAAAAGATTATTGGGCAGGTTGGTTTTCCAACGGGTACCGAAGGAAAAGCTTTCTTAGAAGCGTTTGAGCAGGAACGTCCTGAAACGGCTGATCTTTTACTCTTGCGCAGTCAGCGTGATCGCGCTAAAGATTTAAAAGATATGGTCGAAAATGAGGGCAAAGCTGGTGTATTGCCTAAACAGCAAAAAGCCCCAAGAAACAAATTCTTCCAGTTAGTTTTGTACCTGCTTGTCTTATCAGTGATTGCCTTACCCTTGTTTTCAGGAGCTATTGACACAAAAATAAATGGGACCATGCAGCCAGTCAGCTTGGCGTTTTTCGATAGCGTATCCCAGTTGACCGCCCAGGAATCTGTGTTGATCGTAATTGATTATCAACCTGGCTCAAGCGCTGAGATGGCTGCAATTTTCCAGCCTGTATTAGATCACCTTACTCGTCAAGCGGTAAAGAAATCATTCATCACGACTTATCCAGAAGGGGTATGGTTGACCTCGCAACTAATAGGCCAAGAAGAATCGCTTACTGAAACAGGCACCACCTACCTGCCAGGTGCAAAAATTGGGCTGATGAATCTAAGCCTAGATACATCGGCTGCCTTATCACCTGGGTTGGTATCTTCAGATTTGTTTGGCAGCCAATATGATCTAGACTACGACAGCATTATCCTTCTTACAGATTCCTTCAATGGCGGGAAAAACTGGCTTGAACTGGTCGGTCCCTTTATCAGTGCAGACAAATCGTTGCTTATGGTGGCAAGCACACAAGAAGCAGCTATGTTCTTGCCCTATTTCGACTCCGCCCAACTGGATGGCTTGTTAGCAGGTTTAAATGAATCAGCGCTTTATAACAATGCGCTGGGTAAATCTTCTTCCATATCCATTAATCGATCATATCAAGCTGGTTTATTAATCATGGCGGCTTGTTTTGTTATTGGCATTATTACCAGCATTGGTGTAAAAGAAAGACCAGAGTCACAAGAGGATGTGCCATGAATCAATCGGTAGATTTCATCATAGGTGCCATAAGTTTTATCCTGACAATTATGGTCTTCAGTTACCTACTCGGGGATAATTTTTTCTTCCGGCTAGCTTCATACTTGTTAGTTGGTGTTGCCAGCGGTTACACGGCAGCTTTACTGATCAGGAAGGTAATTGAGCCGTACCTAATAACGCCAATTATCCAAGGCGGCTATGAGCAGTGGCTGTTGGTAATTTTCCCATTATTAATGTGTTTATTGTTAATTGCCATGTTTTTTCCGCGGTTTTCTCGGCTCGGCAGTTTACCTCTTGCTTTCTTAGCAGGCATTGTAGCCGCTTTGACTATTGTTGGGGTCAGTTTTGGCACTTTAGTTCCTCAACTCGGAACGCTTGTTGAAAGCTTTAACCCGGATGGCCTTATAGTTGGAGCTAACCCCAATTATCTCAAGATAGCTGACGCAGTTATTATGGTAATTGGTGTGGTAACCTCCTTATTTTACTTTCACTTTGGACTCTCTAGAAAGAAAACAAATCCTGAGATGCGGCCTAAATTGATTGAAGCAATGGCAAAGATTGGTCAGGTCTTTATTGGCATCACCCTAGGTGCGCTTTTTGCTGGAGTCTACTCCGCGGCGCTGCTTGCATTAATCTCGCGGATCACGATGTCGCGCGACTTTATTATGATGCTGTTTGGTTCGTAGAAAAGGGAAAAAACGTTGGCTTACAAGTCATTCTTAAGTTTGGATATCGGCTCCCAGCATACACGGGCATGGTTATTTGATAATGAGGGTGGGGAATATAAACACAAAGGTGGTAGTGAAGCACAGACCACCATCGCAGCTGGCATGAATATCCAGGAAGGCGTCTGGGATGCCATGGTGCACTTACAGGAGGTCACCGGCCGGCGTCTTTTGGCTCATAATGGCAAGCCGATATTAAATCAAGATAATCCCAATATGGGAGTGGAACAAGCTGCGATTTGTATCTCTGCGGGTAAACCCATTAAAACTGCCCTATTCGGCCTGACTGATAAGGCTTCCTTGGCAGGCCTCAGGCGATTGTCTAACTTTTTCTATACCGAGGAAACACTCTTACTCAGCCTGCAGAGCGGCTTAAATGCCATGGGCATGTTGGAGGAATTGGTTGAGTCTAATGCGGATTTGATTATTTTAGCTGGGGGAACCGAGCAAGGTGCGGAAAAACCTTTGCGTTCGATCCTAGAAAATATCCGCATTTACTACCACTCGCACCCCAGGTTGTTTAAACCTCAGATTGTATTTGTCGGTAACACAAGCTTGAAAGAAATGGTCATAAAAGAATTAGAAGCCGGGCAAGATCTGCATGTTGCGGACAATATTCAACCAATTTATGATCAGTTTAATCTATCTGTGGCCTGGGATGCAATGTTGACTGCTTTTGAGCGTATCAGGCTTTTTCAAATTAATGGTCTGCAGGAATTAAGACAGACCTTCAACACCAAAATTTTTCCCACATCCTATGCTATGGGCCGCATAGTCCGTTATTTAAGCAAGACCTCAAAAGGCGGCAAAGGTGTAACAGCGCTTGATGTTGGTGCTGGCTCAACAACATTAGCTGCAGCGCAAAACGAAAATTTTATAGGCACACTAACACACACCCCCATTGGATTAGATACCGGTGAACAAGTAAGTACTTGGTCTTCGATTGAGCTTGATGTAGAAACCGCCACCACTTATATGCAAAACAAAAAACTACACCCAGCTTTCATGCCGGCTACGCTAGAAGACCTTGCCTTTGAACACGCTTGGACCCGTGTAAGACTCCAAGATGCGCTCGATAATACCAAGCTTTTATTTCCTGATTTTAAGTACACCCGGCAGAAGGGTTTAGATGGTATTTATGAGCCCATCATCATGAGTGGGGAAAGTTTGGTCAATGTGCCTTCCTTGGTTCAAACCTGCCTGATGGCTTTGGATGGGATTCAACCGAACGGTATTACCACCTTAGCATTAGATCAGGACCAAATCATGGCTAGCCTGGGCTCTCTGACAACTGTCGAACCACTTATGGCTGTCCAATTATTAGACACTGCCATTTTTACAAACCTGGGGACTGTTATTTGTGTGGACAGCCCTGCTAGAATTGGTGATCTTGTCTTAACCATCGAGGTGGCTAGGGAAGAGGGGCAAAGGGAAATTCTTGAAATAAGCAAAGGCCAGTTGAAGCGGATTGAGGTCAATCGCGGCGTTCACATTCGTTTATACCTTGCCCCCGAGAAAGATTCGGACGTGGGGATGGGAAAACGTGGATTGGGCGGCTGGGTATCTGTTGTTGGGGCAGAGGTAGGTGTCATTATTGATGCGCGCGGGCGTCCATTACAATTGCCAAAATCTGCACAATCTCGCAGTAGATTAATCCGGGATTGGATTTGGGAACTAGGCGGTTAATATGAGCGTGGAGTTAATTAGAATACGATCTGGCCAACAAATTTGCCGCTCTATCCTTCTTTCTGATTTAGGCAAGATTTTGGTCAGAACCGGTCAGCGGGTGGAAATTGGCGACATCATAGCAGAAAGCGTGAATCCTGCAAAGTTTTTAATTTTTGATCTTGTAAATGGCTTAAAAATACGATCACATAAAGTTGAAGGCTGCATTGAGCGGTTGATCGGTGAGCAGGTTGAAGAGGGCGATATTATTGCACAAACGAAAGGACTGCTGCCGAGAATATTCCGCTCGCCTGCGGATGGGAAATTGATATCGATCCATGATGGCAAAGTCACCTTAGCTTTAGGCGAGAAGAGAGAAACGGTGTCAGCCAATATTCCAGGCGTCGTTGTAGAGCTCATTTCTGGAAGGGGCGCGGTAATCTGCTGCCAAGGCGATGTTCTGCAGGGCGTTTGGGGAAATGGTCTAAGCGGCCAGGGTGAATTGGTGCTTTTAGCGGATCTTGAAACGGACCCGTTTGAGCACTCAGACCAATTTCAAGCATTAATTGGAAAAGTGGTTGTGATGGATTCTTGCTCTAATAGAGCCCGACTAAATGCTTTAAAAAATCTTCCGGTTGGCGGGATTGTTGTTGGCTCGTTATCGCCAATCTTGTTGGAAGAGGTTGAGCAATTACCAGTCCCGCTAATGAGCCTGACTGGTTTTGGGGATTCCCTGATTGATCCTGTCAGTGAAATAATGCTGCAAAAGATGACAGGCCAAGAGGTTATTATCAATGCCAATATTCCAGATGTGTACACGGGTTTGAAACCAGAATTAATCCTGCCATCTTCAGAGGTATCAGCAGACGGCTTGTTTATTGATGAAAATCGTGTAGAACTTGGGGCAAAGGTAAGGTTAATTGGCAAGCCTTATACAGGCAATGTCGGGACAATTATTGAATTGCCTGAAGACCCAGAAACTTTTGCTAGCGGTTTAAAACTAATACCTGCAGTAATTAAACGATTAGATGGCGAGATCATTCGCGTGCCAATCACAAACTTTGAAGTAATTGTCGAATAATTCGGTTAATTGCACTCCCCTTATACTCAATGAACAGACCTTCTAATTAATGTAAGACTTTAGGGTAATGGGGTTGCTGTCTGAATGAGCGTGCTTAACATCCAACCTTTTTCACCACTTTCTGTCATGACGCTTATCCAAATATATTGGCCGTCTACCTTGGTCTCGTTAAGTAATAATATTTCGCTGCCATTATTTGCATAACTAACAACAGGGGCTGTAAAATCGGGCTCGGACCTAATCACAGCCCCACTTTGAGAATTAACGATCCCTGTCATAGGTGTTGGCGTAATCGTGTGTGTGTGCGTGAGGGTGGGTTTGGGGGTATTTGTTGGTACCGGGGTAAAGGTCTGCGTTGCCCGAACCTCTGTATCCTGTTTGGCTTTCGTTGGTGGAGAGGTCATAGTTACTGCTAGGGTTGGTGTTGTTTCAATTGCAAAATCGGCACCAGGTAATTTTTGATTGGGTAAATAGAATAAAAGCAGTAAGATGCTGGCCAGGATTAAACCTATGACCATAGACCAACCGATTGCCCGTAAAGGTTTTAATCCAAACAAGATAAAGACCAATGTAATAATTAATAATGTGATGAATAATTTCACTAGGCAAGCCCAAGATAATGGTGCCCAATAATTTAATTGGTCTGTTGTATAGAAATAAGCTGAAAATGATGTGGGGATGAAAATGAGGTAACTCAGTATGGCGCTGACCGTTCGTGGATTTTCGTCCCGCTTGATGACCAAGATAGCAGTTAGGCTGGCTGTTAGAATCAGCACTAGCCACTCAAGCCAAACAGCTGAGAACAACCTGGGAATGATATTGAGGCTGGCAAGGTTGAATGATTTTGCCAAAAATCCGGCTAGTGCACCTGCTAGTAAGTAAATGACAATGCTGATCAGGAGGCTTAAAAGCGATCTAAAGAAGTGTAGAAAACTTGGAATGGCTGGCGAAATTGCAACGCCAATCAATGGGGCTAAAAATGGCGCACTGACTGCGGCTACAACAAGTAATAGGGGAGAGTCAAAGAGAATGGCAAAGACAACTATGACAGCGCTCAGCAGGGTGAATAATAAATAATCAAATGAAGGCGTTGAACGCTCCTTCATGGCAGCGATAAAGGAACGCAGCTCAGTAAGATTAGCGTTTTTTATTGATTGCCGGATTCTGCGTTTTTGGGCCGGGGGCAATTCATTGAAGTCATCAGGGGTCGTTTCGCTAATTGGTAGGCTCATATCATTTCTCTTTGTATATGATTAATAGAATTCTGTTAGTCTTGAATATGTTTATCTGTGATTATACCTTAGCCTGTTTTCGTAAGAAATGAAAGTTCAAAACCTCAAAAATGGATATACTTGCCTGTATATACTTCAATTATCTTCCCATAATATTAATTCTTTGACTCTGGTGTAAAATATGGAACATGTTATTAAAACGCCCTGTCATCATCTTAACGCTTTTATTTGTAATTTTATTGTTTTCTGCATGCAACAAGCCTTCTGCCTCAACACCCACACAAACACCGGGCGAGTACATTCAAAGCCCATCGGCTGCAGCTGTAGAGACGATTGCTCCCACTTTACCGCCACAAGCTGCTACCCGAGTTATTCTTTGGTCTCCGCTTGGCTCAAATTTTATGGTGAAAGCCGATTTAGAATCGGCATTGTTATCCCTGGTTAGTGATGAGAGCTTGGAATTAATCACTGTTGAAAACCTAACACCAGCTGACTTGACACCAACTGTAAAGGCAGTGCTTGCTTTAGCCCCGGCAGAAGGACTAAGTACGCTTGCAGCCTCTGCCCCAACCATCCAATTCCTTGGTGTTGGGATCGACGGTTTGGTACCTACTTCAAATCTGAGCATAATTATTCCTTCGGAAAACAGCTTGGAACAAAAAGCCTTTATGGCTGGTTACCTTTCTGTTTTAATTACAGATGATTACCGGGCAGGCGTTTTAGTACAAAGCGGATCAGTAACAGGCCAAACGCTATCCGGGTCGTTCTTTGTAGGTGCCCGTTACTTGTGCGGTTTATGCAATGCACGTTTTGCGCCGGTTGAGTATTATCCAAAGATAGCTGAAGTAGCCGATCCACAATCTCAAACTGAATGGCAGTATGCAGTAGATTTACTGAGGAACCAAGGTGTTCAAACGATTTTTATCCAACCCGAGCTTAATACAAAGCCATTAATGGATTACTTGAACAGTGTGGGCGTAAACATTATTTTGTTAGACTCAACCCCAAATATTGGCCCAAATACAACAAACGTCGCCCTAATAAAGAATGACTACCAATCCGCTCTAAGCGAGCTCTGGCCTTCCTTGTTAGAGAATATGGGTGGTAAGGAAATTATTACAGGCCTTGCTTTGGAACCAGAAAATGATTGGATCTCAGAAGGTCGTCTGCGGTTGTTTTATGCTGTCTTGGATGATCTTGAAACTGGTTTTATAAAACCGAGCCCATTTAATTACTAATCTTCTTTACCGCGTTATCTTCATTATTACCCATAAACACTTCGGCCGAGATATGACCTGCTTGGTTTATACCCTCACGCGTCAAGACCTTCCAAATTGTCATAAAAAAGATTTTAATATCCAGCCAAAGAGACCAATGATCCACATACCAGACATCCAAAGCAAACTTTTCCTCCCAGGTCAGCGCATTCCGGCCATTCACCTGTGCCCAGCCAGTTAATCCAGGCAGTACATCGTGGCGGCGAATTTGTTCTGAGCTGTATCTGTCCAGGTATTCGACCAATAGCGGTCTCGGCCCCACCCAGCTCATCTCGCCCCGTAAGATGTTAAAAACTTCAGGTAATTCATCCAAACTCAAACTTCTTAATGTTCTTCCAAGAGAAGTTATCCGCTTCTCATCGGGTAATGGATTTCCTGTTTGGTCAACCCCATTGTGCATTGTTCGAAATTTAAAAATCTTAAAAAGTCTACTCTTATAACCTGGTCTTGTTTGCCTAAAAAGAATTGGCTTTCCTAAGGTCAGTAGAATCAAAATTGATATCAAGATAAATAACGGGCTTAAGAAGATTAAGACAATTAAGGAAAACAGGAGATCAAGCACTCTTTTGCTAATTGGCATTTCCATTGGAAATAGATTAAAACTCATATTTAGATTTTACAATAAATATTATCAAAATGGTGTAAAATTTAACCAGCTGTTAATAAAAATTTGGAGGAATAAATGGACGAGAAAATCTTAATAATTGAGGATGATGAAAAGATACTTCGATTATTACAGAGGGCATTAAATTATGAGGGTTATAACGTAGTATTAGCGACAGAAGGAAAGTCCGGTCTATCTTTAACCCAAGATCAAAAACCAGCATTGATAATCTTAGATTGGATGCTGCCAGATATGGATGGGTTAGAGGTTTGTTCAAAATTGAACAGGATGACAACAGCCCCGATTTTGATGTTGACTGCCAAGGACCAGGTAGAGGACAAAATCAAAGGTTTCGACTCTGGGGCAGACGACTATATTGTTAAACCTTTTGATATGGACGAGCTGTTTGCTCACATTCGTGCCTTATTAAGAAGAACCGCTGGTGATCGCGTAGAATCACTGCAATTGGGTGATTTAGTCTTGGATAGTAAAACACATCAAGCTTATCGTGGTGAGCGGGCTATTCGATTAACGGCCAAAGAATACGATTTGCTTGATCTCTTTTTGCGTCACCCCGGGCAGGTGATGACCCGTGAAATGATATTTGATCGCGTTTGGGATTACGACTTTGGGGGTGAAAGCAACGTATTAGATGTATATATTCGTTACCTCAGACAGAAACTGGAGGAAAATGGCGAACCCCGCCTGATTTACACCCTTAGAGGGGTGGGTTACGTCATGCGCGAACCTGATTAATGTCGCTGCGCAGAAAAATCACAATAATATTTTTAGGGCTTATCATTGGTTTTACCTTATTGGTAAGCTCAATTATTTATTTAAATGCGCGCAAATCCATTAACAAAGTAGTAGACCTGCAATTAGCTAACCATGCAGAAAATATCTTGAATTACATAGAACCAGATCGCGGCGGGCTTTATGACCTCACTAAACTCAAAATCGATTTCACAGAAAATGTAATTTACCAGGTTTGGAGTATAGACCGCAATCTACTTTCTACATCAGACTTTGTTAAGCGGTTTGACTTAATTTCACTCTTTGATTTGTCACAAAACACCAAAATGGTTTATCAAGACGGGAAGCTTCAAGGAACCCCTTTCCGTCTGCTGTTAAACCCAATTAAGAGTGATAACAAGATGGTTGCACTATTGATTGTTGGTACTAATCTTCAGCCAATCATTCAAACACAACGAGACCTCCTTACCCATATCATCCTAATAGACCTCATCATTTCTCTTGTTGCGTCGGTTTTTGTTGCTTATATTGTCGGTAAGGGGCTAAAACCACTTACTCATATTACCCGTTTTGGGAATAGCATTATCAATAGTGAGCAACTATCAGAACGCATGCCTCTAGAAATAGCAAAGACAAAAGAAGTTCGAAAACTGGTCCAGGCGATGAATAAAAGCCTGGATCAGTTAGACACACTATTTCAATCACAGAAGAATTTGATGAGCGCCGTCAGTCATGAATTACGCACGCCTCTAACGGTTATCAAGGGCAATATCAATCTCATGCGCATGTTTAAGAAATATGATGATGAATCACTGACTGAAATTGATAAGGAAATTGATCGGCTTGCTCGAATGGTCTCCGAGCTGTTGCTTTTTGCACAAGCAAACGTGAACAATCTCAGTTTGAATCTGAAAGGTTTGGACCTGGAAGAGTTATTCCTTGATGTCTATGAGCAAATTAACCTGCTTTCAGCAGGAAAACATCATATCGAGATTGTTGAATTGGAACCGGTTCATATCATTGCAGATGCTGATAGGATCAAGCAGGTTTTGTTAAATTTAGGGCACAATGCCTTAAAATTCACACCTGCTGGTGGTTGGATTCAGCTTGGGCTTAAGCGGGATAAGGAACATGTGATAATCTATGTCTCTGATACTGGTCCTGGTATTTCAGAAGAGGAACTTCCTCACATTTTTGAGATTTACTACTCAAAAGAACAAAAGGCGATAAAAACTAACCTCGAAAAAGGATATGGACTCGGATTACCTATATCATCATTTTTCGTGAAAAAGCATAATGGTATGATTATTGTTAATACTAAGCTGGGGAAAGGATCAACTTTCTGTGTTTTCTTGCCCTTAAATCCAGAAGCAACCAGTACTTAATCACACAACAGAAATTTATCGCTTATTATTCGACTCTTTTGGTAAGGCCTGGTATTTTTGCCCTGGAAAAATATCTCTTGACGATTCAAATCAAGTCTGATAGACTCACGCATTGCTGATTTGTGGTTTTAGTCTTGCATATCAGCCGAGGTTTTGGTATAATCGCACAGCTATGGATTAGCTGATATTTAACAATTTAAGTCAAGGGCGCCGGCGTAGCTCAATGGTAGAGCAACCGCCTTGTAAGTGGTAGGTTATGGGTTCGATTCCCATCGTCGGCTAAGTTATACGTTTATGATTGGGTTCCATCAAAATAAAATGAAACCTGATCGTTAGCGGGTAACGTGTAAGCGCCCGTTTGGCAAAATATTGGACGGTTACCCAAGTGGACAACGGGGACTGACTGTAAATCAGTTGGCAGAGGCCTTCGGAGGTTCGAATCCTTCACCGTCCACTATTGTGTCTTTGATAGATCACAATAGTTCCGGCTGCCCTCATAGCTCAGTTGGCAGAGCGCGTTCTTGGTAAGAACGAGGTCATGGGTTCAAATCCCATTGAGGGCTTTTTGCCGACAATAATGAAAATTATGAGATAGCAAAGGATATTTAAGGAGAAGAGCATGGCGAAAGCAAAATTTGATCGAAGTAAGCCCCACCTGAACGTGGGCACGATGGGACACATAGATCATGGGAAGACGACCCTAACGGCGGCGATCACGAAAGTGCAAGCATTGCGCGGGTTTGGGGAGTTTCGAGGATTTGATACGATTGATAACGCGCCGGAAGAGAAAGCGCGCGGCATCACGATCAACATCTCCCATGTAGAATACCAGACAGCCAAGCGGCACTA
>Ga0116143_10003920_pt1 | contig 14588 bp, 10 predicted proteins | sample AD_UKC034_MetaG_FD_89745 | JGI IMG/M metagenome (GOLD analysis project Ga0116143, IMG submission 89745) | Active sludge microbial communities of municipal wastewater-treating anaerobic digesters from USA - AD_UKC034_MetaG | ecosystem: Engineered > Bioreactor > Anaerobic > Digestate | place: USA...
ACAACCTTGTCGGTGATCGCCGGGCCCTGACAGAACTTTTTGTTGCTGTCGGTAGAATCGAACATGCGATCTGGTTTCTCGGTGACTGGATTGATTTTGATCATTTCATAGGCACTGTAGAAGGTGCCTATTTCAGCGTGCGGATTGTTATCATAGACGCCAAAGGTGACTTTGACCTCTGTCAGAGGATCGCCGGTAGTCTGAATTATCGGAGTTTCGTTGCTGCCAGGCGCTTCGACAAATTTCGGCAGTGTGAAGTCGCGTGCCAGCACGCCGATACTCTCTTTGTTGCCAACGAAGAATTCTTCACCGGTGCCGTCATCTCTCCAGCCCTGATTGATCAGAAAGTTGTTACTGGGTTCTGGTGAGTTGCCGGGCATCAGTCGCATGCGGCCAAGTATGTGGAAAGGCTTGTTGCCGTCTCCGTCATTGAGCGGAACTATACTGCTGAAGCGTCTTTCATCGGTTGCGCCATCGCCAAGGTCGTTGCTCAGCCAGCTGACGCGCGGATAGATAATTTCGACGTGCAGATTGAAAGTTTCAGGATCTTTGGGAGTGTTGATGACTTGAGTGAACTTGGACGAATCTATCGGGATTCTAACACTGAATTTGCGGTTGCCAAGGTCGGTTTTCTCGACACCTGATTCGTTGCAGGCGCCCTTCGCAATAAGAATGCCACGGGGGTGTCTGCCATCGGCACCAAGAGTGGCGGTTGGGGTTGCCATGTTGTATGGACCGGTCGGCTGCAGATAGAGACCCCACTGGATAAAGCTCCAGTCTTTGGGTCTGAGGTCTCCTTCGACCGCGGTTCCGTTTTCGAATACAGGCTGGGCAACTGTCGATCTGCCGGGGTTATATTCGTCAGCTTTGATCTTGGTATTTATCTCAAGATGATTACCGGCAGAGTTGTAGTTTTTAACGTGGGCCGTTGTTCCCTCGTTAGTGAGATCGTCAACGATTGCCGGAGCAGCGTATGGCAGGCCCGGGAAATAATTTGGAATTTCGTTGTAAAGTCGTGCGTAATATCTGTAGTCCCAGGCGCCGATGCCATCGTAAGTTGCCAGTGCTGCGCCGACGTTGTCCTTGCGGTTGGCGTCACGTACAAACTGCGCATCGAAGGTAATTTCGATACCGCCGAGAGGCTTGTCTTCCTGGAAGTCGATCAATGATGGAACCGGTCCGTTGCCGCTGACCGTCGAGTTGGCGACACTGTGCAGGCGAGTTCTGACCGTGGGCTTGATCTGGATATTGGTGATATAGCTCGGACTCTTGTTGAGGTTGAGGTTCTCTGAGTAGACCTTGACTATGAATGGAGTTGTCGTGACAGGTTTACTGGTGTAGGTAAGCTCATGCGGGCGAATAGTGTTGTTAACACCGTTGAAATTGAAATGATTGTAGGTAACATCGGCCTGGATCAGGTAGTTGCCCGGGTGCGGGAAGGTGAAGCTGAGAGATTTGAACTCGCCGCTGCCGGTGACATTCGGAAAGGTTTCGATAACCGTGAAGTTGGCGGCAGAGGCGTCAGTTTCTTCGACGAGACTGATTTTCCAGGTTACTACTGTCTGGCGCTCGGTCGATTCAAACATGCTCGACGGGAAACCACTGGGCGAACCGTCGTTATTCTCGTCATGAACGTAGGTTCCGGCGATGTTTGGCGTTGCATTGAGCATTACGTTGCTGAGCACGGTCGCGCCAGTATTGGCGTTGACTATGTTGCCGATCGGTTTCAGGTCGTGCTTGACGCCGTTGATATAGGGCTTGTAGCCCTCGATCTTGAAATTCATCGTCTGATGTTCTTTGATGCTCTGAGCGGGAGTGTTCGAAGTGTAGTCCAGATTGGGCAGCGTGCCGGCGCCGCCGTCATCGACACCGCCGATCGCAATTATGTTGAGCTTGTCGCTGCCCGGTATGTTGTCGGGAACCTTGGCAAGGTTGACTACCGCCAGTTCGCCGGCGAAGTTCGAATCACGGTCGCCTTCGGGTTCGATGCTCCAGGCAACATGCATCCAGCCGATGCTGCCGTCAGGCTTAACTTCGATCGAGCGTGTCCACAGATCGAAGCCGGCCAGCACGCGGCCGCGGTCTTCTTCAGTACCGAGGGCGCCGGTGCCCTGCGGATAGCGCTTGACCGTCTTGTAGACGTCCTGTTTGAGCGTAATTTCTTTAAAATCACCTGGCAGCTGGCTGCCTTCGGGGATCGGGGTCGGTTCGGAAGTGTCACCAGCGATTGGGGGCGGGCGCAGCCAGGTCGAGCTGATCTCAAAAAATTGTGCGTGGGCCGCTGGATTGTTGATGTTGACAACCATGTTCACCATCTCGTCGTCGATCGGGGTTTTTTCGGTGCGCAGTACGTAAAGATAACCATCGCCGTCGACGCCGATGTCATCTATCTTGCCTGACAACACGCCGAGTTCTTCGACTGCGGGGATGGTGTTCGCCATATAGTCGAGCTTTCTGATGTTGCCGGTATCTTCATAGTATTCGTAGGCCACGCCGCCGCGGCCCCACCATGAGTCCTGAACCACGAATTTATCGGCATCTGAGCCGTAGAGATAGTCCAGCCCGGTCGGGTTGGAAAAGTCTGAAGAAGCGCCCAGCGTCTTGAGATTTGCCGGTGTGACGCCGATGCTGGCCAGATAGCCACCGTTGACGATAATCGGAGCAAAGGTCGTTCCCGCGTCGTCGGTCGAAATCGACAGGGCTTCTGTCACTGTGCTGCCGGGTTTGACTGCTCGCAATGCGGCGTTGATTTCAGAGACGTTCGAGGTTTTTCTTATACCCTGCGGATTGAAGCCATAGCGCGCACCTTTGGTCGAAGTAACCACGCGAACGGTCGAAAGCTGGGTCATGATGCTGTTCTGGCCGATAGAGCCGCCGGGAATACAGTTGTCTCCGCAGTATTTACCATAAGCTTCGGTAACGTTAACGTCGATCGACGAAAGCATGCCGGCACTCTGCAGCGAGGGGGAAACCGTTGGCGGAGGGGGCGCGCTGTCGAGAGCGGCATAGAGGTCGAGCGATTTGGTGCGCTTTTTGTAAACGCGTTTGACGATACATGAAAAGAAGGTGTTCGGGCTCTGATGTCCGGCATCGCCGGCAGACCACAGAACGACCGGCTTCATGTTGCCGTTGAGGCCGATGGTGCCGTCAAGCGCTTCGCGCTTGAATTCAGGGTGGTTCTGAGTGCCGTAGGCATAGTAGGCAACGCCGGCCCAATGCGATGGCAGAATGACCTTGCGTGGATCGGTCGGATGGGCGAGGCCTGTTGTTGCCGAAAAGGTGCCTGGCCAGATCGGAGTTCCGAGTGTGCCACTGACACCGTTGAGGAAGCGAACTTCGGTCGGGCCGCCAAAGGTGACTGAATATGGATAGGTGATGCCATTGATGGTGGCGTTTATTTTCCAGTATGAGCCCGAAGACGTTGCGCTTGACCAGTGTGGGGTGCTGCTGCGCTTGTAACCGGTGACGCCGCCTTCGGGGTCGTTCGGCAGCATTACCTTGAGGTAGATCGGCGAATCATCTTCGAAACGCATGCCGGTCGGCAGCCAGCCAACTTCGGCATCAGCCCATTCCCCGGCCAGCGGGCCGGCAAGCAGAAATACCTGCTTGTGTTGGTTGGCCGAAAGGCCGCTGACTTTGCCGGGCATGCTGTTGAGGTTAAAGAGTTTATACGGATTCGCTCTGACACCAGCATCAGGAGTGTAATCGTTGAGACGATAGACGCCGTGCAGATCGAATTCGTTGCCGAGAAGGACGTAAGCCACGCCGTTCATACCGAGATCCTGGGCGTGGGCGATATTGCCGACGCACAGAATCATCATCAGGCACAGCCCCAGAATAATGTTCTTCTTCATAATAGCCTCCCCCGAGCTGATAACAGCGCTACAAAATTACTTGTCAGAACCAACCGTGCGGAAATATTCCTGAATGAAATCGCGATGAGACTTGCTGATCTCATGCTTCTGATAAATATAATCAACTACGGCCGGAGTCATGTTGACCCCGCCCTTGAGTACGAAACTGGCAAGGCGCGGATCTGTGCAGTTAACCAGATTGTTGTTCTTCAGATCGAGCCAGGCCTTGATGCCGGCTCCAACTGTGAGTTTGCCTTCCGGGTCTTCTGAGAGACGGTAATCAAGATCCTTGAAGAACTCAGGCATCGGGTTGGTGATCGTCGCCTGGTCAACGTTGCGCTCGAACGCAAACGAGCTGTTGAAGACGAAGGGAATCTTGTAAAACTTGGCAACCGCATCTATGGCCTCATACAGCTCGTCGAGAATCAGCGAGAAAACCTTGCGCGTTTCTTCGTGCGAGGCATGCTCGACGTAGGCTGAGTCCTGATTCAGTTTGGCAATGATGTTCTGCACCTTTTTTATCTCTGTTCGCAAAGCTCGCAGTTTGCGGGTAAATTCAAGGTCGACCGACTTCCTCTCTTCATTATACTTCTCCATGGAGATTTCGCCAGCCTTCGGACTTGCCTTTTTTTGATTTATGATATTCTGCAGCTGTTTTGTGTATTCGTTTTCTTCTTTTACCCGCTCTTCTTCGAGTTTCTTGAGCTCGCTCTGTGCCTTTTCCATCTCGGCTTTTATCTTTGCGGTGTTTTCCAGGCGGGCTTTGTCGGCGTCTCCCTTTAACGCGGTTATGCGGAAACGGCGTGGCGCGGCATCGAAATCTTTCATGAATGGGTGCAACAGCACTGCTTCAGCCAGATTGACATAACCGAACTGGAGCTGATCCTGAGCCGGCAACGCCGGACAGATATAGAGACCGGTCAATGCCACCAGAAAAATGAAAAGCCTTTTCCTTGAGAACATGTCTTACCATCCTCCGATACTGTTTCTTGGTTGTAAATCAACATTGGGTGTACCTACCGCCTGTTCAGAGCGTGAAGTCTCTCCGTTCGGAATTCGGCAGGTAATTCTTACCAGCAATGGACTGCGAAGACTGCCGGCTGTAGTAGGTTCGCAGGCTATCGACTCGACATCACGGGCGAGAACTGTTCGGAAAACATTGGCTCCGGCCGGCAGCGATGGGCGTGCCAACGTAGCAACCATATTGCCGGCAACCGTTTCCTGCCAGCGGCCGTAATGCAGCTCGCCGGTGTCGGCGAGCGAAATGACATGATAAATCAGCACGGCGTCGCGGTTGTCGGCTGCGGCAAAGCCGATTTTGGCGGGAGTCGATTCGGTGAGCGCAATCACCTTGGCTCCGGCATGGCCATTTCCGCTGACTCCGGCAGTCTGTGTCGCACACATCACGCCGTTGTAGTAATGCAGGCCAAAATCGGCGCCGGTGTTCTCGCTGATTTCGCCGGGAAAAGTTATGCTTGCCGGGTAAGTGCTTTTCTTGATGCTGGTGTTTATTTCGCGGCAGGCGAGTTTGAGCTTGTTTATCGTCTGCTGTGCCCACAAGGTGGTGTTGCTGAGTTTGCTGCCACCTCGATAGAGACTGAACAGGCCAACCATGAAAACCGCCAGGATTGCCGAGGCAATCGCGATCTCCATTATTGTCATACCTTTGCGTCTGTATTTGTCAGTCACGGTTGATCCTCATGGTCTTGCGAATTTCGTAGTCCCAGACTTCGCCGCGTGCCGTTTCTACCGAGCTTTCGACGACAATCTCGACTACCGCGGTATTGCTGACCTTGCTGATACCACCTCCAGTGGTCTCGGCGATTTCCTGAGCGGCTATGTTCAGGCTGGTAACGCCATATTCCGCGAGGTTGAAGGGTTCGCGCATGCGATTCTTGATTTCAGCCGGCAGCGGTTTCATCGAGAGCACTCCATTGGTCGAAACTCCATTGAAAACGCTGGCGTCAGATTTGATGTCGCTCATGAAAGTGTCGAGCCATCTGCGTTCAGTGCCGCCGCCGACCGAAAAGCCTGGTGTGAAAATACGGTTCGGGGTGAACTCGCCACTGCGGTAGAGGAAGATCGGACCTGGATTATAGCTCTTGATCGCGGCCTCGGGTGAATTCAGATCGGTGATCTGAGTGAAGTCGAAAAGAGGGTTGCGCCCCTGGGCCAGGCAGATGGCGTCGTAAAGCTCGCGATGCAGAAACTTGATTTTAAGCATGGCATGCTCGATACCGGCCCGTGCCGTAAAATGAGCCTGCAGCTGGGCGAAGCTGGTTACATTCGAGCGATTGTACTGCTGAGTGCTCTTGATCAGATAGGTGGCGACTATCCCCAGAGCTGTAGCGAATACCAGCACCAGCGGAATCGCCATTCCTGACCGTTTTGTCGTTTTCATTTGAGATTGGCCTTCATTGTGAAAATATCGATCGAGCGGTCATGCCCGCTTCGGTTCTGCCAGGAAACCCGCAACAGAATTTTCTTCATGACGCAGTGGTTGTTTGCATCGGGTCCGGGTGGGGTACCCAGCTCATACGCGCCGAGAGTCCGCAATGGCGGTTGAACGAGGCGGTTGTCGTCGGGTGGATCGTACGGCGACATCGCTCCGGCTGCCATGAAAGCATTGTCGTAAGTGTACCAGACATTCTGATTGTCGGCGTTGACCTGGTTCTCGTAGACCGGCCGTGGCAGATAGGTGAAAGAGAGCTCGTTGTTGGTATTGACGTTGTTTGAAACCGGTATCGGAAAAACATAAAGCTTGGTCTTGTATTGCAGACCCCGCTCGTCGACAATGGTTCCGCGCGCGTAGCCGTCGGCGCTCGCATCGTTCCCAAGCAAGGTAAGAAAGGTGCTACGGTCGAAGGCCGGGTCGATGAGATCGACGATTTCGGCAACACCATCTTCAGGATTGGTACCGTCGGCATCGCTTACTGGAGTGCCCGCCGGCCTGATTGCGTAAAAAGGAACGTCGTCGAGCAGCGTGTCGAGAATGTTTCGCACCGCCGTTTGTGCGAAGACTACTGAATTGGCGACGTCTGAATCGGTCGACGATGTGCCGATGACCCCGATGAGCGGGATGAAAGCCGCCGCCAGAATCAGCATGGCCAGAACTATTTCAGGCAGGGTCACGCCCTGATTTGCAAACTTCATTGTGCAATGCCTCGTTCCGCGCATATGATGTTTATCATGTACAATTTTAATTTATCCTAATTCAGAACACAAGCTAATTAGGCTGTAAAAATAATTTAACAGCTCTACAACGATTAATTTGGCGAATCCGATAAAAATGCTTGACTTTGCGATTTATCGCTGTTACAATAAAGACCGATCAGCCGGGATGGCGGAATTGGCAGACGCACCGGACTTAAAATCCGGTGGGGTAAAACCCGTGCCGGTTCAAGCCCGGCTCTCGGCACCCTAACGACGCGGGGTGGAGCAGCCTGGTAGCTCGTCGGGCTCATAACCCGAAGGTCGGCGGTTCAAATCCGTCCCCCGCAACCGTAAAACAGGGCCTGGACTACTTCAGGCCTTTGTTTTTACCCGGCAAGGTAGCTCAGCTGGTCAGAGCTCACGGTTCATACCCGTGCGGTCGTCGGTTCGATTCCGACCCTTGCTATTGCACTAAACAAAAAACCCGCTCCAGCAGCGGGTTTTTTGTTCGTCAGAATTCGTAAAATTACGCCAGATTTGCCAGAAATTTTCACTTTTAGGGACCAGATAGGTACCAGATTTTTGTTTTTGAGAATCAGCTTTCCTGGTAGAGATATTTCTGGAAGCCGGCGAAGGTTTTGCCGATTTCTTCAGGGCGGCCGAGGTCGGTGATGGCGTCGGCGATCGAGCCGTGGTATTTCAGGCGCAGCAGGGCGGTAAGTTTGTCCTGATCGAGCTCTTCGACGCCGACTTCAACGTAGTGCGCGAGCACGAATTCCAGAAAGATCTGCTGCTTTGAGTCGAACTGATTTTTGATGAGCGCTTTGGCTCTGGTGGCGCGCTCTTCCCGGGTGAGAGTCGGCATGGCATAGGCAATGTAGGCGAGAACGTCGAAAAGGTCACTGTTCTCGGCGTCTATGATTTTCTGCATCTCGGCCAGCTGCTGGTAGCCAAAACCCTTTTCAGATAGTCCGTCGAGAAGTTTGCGACGGGTGTCGGGCGCGCTCCATAAGGCCCGCAATTCATCTTCATCCTGGAAGAATTCCGGCAGCTTTCCGTAGAGGGCTTCGAGAAACTGCTGTGCTGACATCGGCGTGCCGTCCGGGTGCCAGAAGCTGGTGCACATCATGTGTTGAATGGTTCGTTCCTTGCCGTTGGCCAGCTTTACTTTCGCTTTTTTTATGCAGACGCATGGCCGCTGGCCGCACTTCGCGCAGGGTTCCTTCGGGCACTCGCACGGGCGCTTCCCGCATATCTGGCAGGGCTGCTGCGCTTCCTTTTCGCAGACGCAGGGGTAACTGCTGCATTTGCTGCAGGGTTCAGGTTCCTGTGGTTCGCCGTCCCATTCTTCATCGTGGAAATGATGATGGGCCTTCACGAAGTCGTAGATGGTAAAGTAGTCCTTGCCTTCATATAATCTGGTGCCGCGCCCGATGATCTGCTTGAACTCGATCATTGAATTTATCGGCCGCATCAGCACAATGTTGCGCACGTTGCGGGCATCGACGCCGGTAGAAAGCTTCTGCGAGGTAGTCAGAATCGTCGGCACCGTCTTCTCGTTATCCTGAAAATCACGCAGATGCTGTTCGCCAAGTTCGCCATCATTCGCAGTTACGCGGTGGCAATAATCGGGGTGTCTGCTCGTCTTCATCTGATTGATCAGGTCACGCACCGCCAGCGCGTGCGCCTGGGTAGCGCAGAAAACCAGGGTTTTTTCCTTCTGGTTGATCTGGTTCATGAACAGGCTGACGCGGTATTTTTCGCGTTCCATGATTTCGATGATGCGGTTGAAATCCTGTTCTTCATAAAGCTTGCCGGCCTCGACCGTGCCTTCCATTACGCGGTCGTCGCTGGTGTAAACATATTCATCCAGGGTAGTCGCAATCTGCTTGAGCCGGAAGGGCGTCAGAAAACCATCGTTGATGCCTTCCTTGAGAGAGTAGGAATAAACCGGGCTGCCGAAATACAGGTAGGTGTCGACGTTGTCTTTGCGCTTCGGTGTGGCTGTAAGGCCGAGCTGCACCGCCGGGGAAAAATACTCGAGAATGCCGCGCCAGTTGCTCTCGTCTCTGGCGCCGCCGCGATGGCACTCGTCAATGATGATCAGATCGAAGAAATCTGCCGGATACTCGCCGAAGTTATACCAGGGCGTGGCCGGTTCTTCGACGTCGTCACGCGATCTTTCGGGTTTCTGGCCGGTGTTCTCGCACATGAAAGTCTGAAAAATCGTGAAGAAAATGCTACCGTTCTTCGGAACCTTGCCCTTCTTTCTGGTATCGTCGGGCGAGATTCTGACCAGCGCATCTTCAGGAAAGGCCGAAAAGGCGTTGTAAGCCTGATTGGCGAGAAGATTGCGATCGGCCAGGAAGAGAACGCGTGGTCGCCGCACCGGTTCGCGTGAGAGGTTCCAGCGGGCATGGAAGAGCTTCCAGGCGATCTGGAACGCGATGAAGGTTTTGCCGGTTCCGGTCGCCAGGGTCAGCAGAATGCGCTTTTTGTCGGCGGCGACTGCCTGCAGCACGCGCTCGATGGCGATGTCCTGATAATAGCGCCCCGGGTGAGTGCCGCCCTTGTCTTCGTAGGCGACTTCAGCAAAGCGGTCGCGCCAGGCGTCCTGCTGCGCGAAAGCGCGGTCCCAGAGTTCCTGCGGCGTCGGGTAGCGCTCTATTGTGCGTTCTTCGCCGGTTTCCATGTCGATTTCGTAAATGCCCTTGCCGTTGGTGGAATAGGCGAATCTGATCGCCAGCTTTTCGGCATAGTTTTTGGCCTGGGCGACGCCTTCGGTCGGCTCATGCTGCACGGCCTTGGCTTCGATCACCGCCAGCCGGGTATTGCGGAACTCAAGAATATAGTCGGCGATCAGCGCTTTGGCGTTCTTGCCCGGCCCTTCGATGCGCCCCGGCGAAATCGAGTATTCGCGCCGAACCCGGCTGTTATCGACAACTGCCCACCCGGCCAGCTTCAGCGCCGGGTCGATAAGTTCAGCCCTGGTTTCCGCTTCGTTCATTCGTATTCCTCATTTTCCGCGTCGACGCACTGGTTATCTGATTATTTTTTCTCAATTATTCTTAAAAATTCTTCTGCATCAAGGACTTTGAATTTATCATTCTTAAAGTCTCTTTTGTTCCGTGTTATGAGGAAATCTACATTGTTTTCTGCGGCAACAGAGCTGTGTACATCGTCTTCAAAGTCCTTGAACCTGCCGGAAACCGCTTCTTTTACATTCTTTAGAGAAATGCCTGGCACTGAAAAGATTCGCAAACTATCGATGATGAATTCATCGGCAATTTTTTTGTTCAATTCTTTTGCGATGATGTAATAGGTGTTGGCTAACGTAAGAGGCGAAACAAGGCCTAAAATCTTCCTGGTTTCAGTCAATTCAATTATTTTGGCGGAATATGATGAAAAAGGCTCTCTGTCCAAGAGCCAGTCAAGCAGAATATTGCAGTCAATGTATGCCTTGATCATGCCAGGTGTTTGCCTCGCAGGTAGCTTAATTTCTGGGTTTCTGCGTCAAAATCGGTGCTGCTTATTATGCCTTTATACTTTTTTGCGATTGGAGAGAGAATTTCTGATTCTGAATTATCCTTGCTTTTCATTAGAAATGCTTTATACAATTCTTCGGTCAGCGCACTGAGTGACTTCTGCTGCTTTGAGGCGTAAATTTTTATTCGTTCTATTATTTCTTTATCAAGTCTAAGCGTAAGCTTTGTATCCATATTCACCCTCCCTTGACGTATCTATGCTAATCATACGTCAATCTACCCGGTCGGTCAAGGCCATTTTTTCTCAGATAACAGCAGTAATCCGGAATTTCCGGATTACTGAGCCCTGCCGCTTCACAGCGGCAACTATCAGGAAATTCCTGATAGTTGCTTCCGGTTGTGGCAAGTTGCTGTTCATAAAGGATCTCAAAGCTCCCCCGAAAACGCCTGATGCAGCAGCGACTTCTTCAACTCATCCAGCGCGGTGAGCTTTTGCTGATGAATAGATTTGAGGCGCTGCGTCTCTTCTTGTAGTAATTCAATATTTTTAACAACCTTTGCTAGTGTTTCGATGGATTTCGGAATCGGAATGGGAATAGAGTTCAAAGCCTTTTGGTTGAGCTTAGGCTGTGCTGTACCGGTTATGTAGTCATCGAGTTTGATGCTTTCTAAGTAGAACTCAACGAATCGCTGGGTTGCCATGCTGTCAAACTTAAGGATGTGTGCGTGGTTGTTGACCCAGTATTTGCCTGTAACAGAGAAGGCAATGGGCGTCGATCTTGCCAACAAGTTTGCGCCATCCTCCGAGACAAGCAAGCTGTTACCTTCAAAGATATAGTCTGAAACGTAATCGACGATACCGGAAGCGCCATAGTATGGATATTCACCACAACATCGGTCGCTCTTTGTAATAGGGACACGCTTACTGTCAAGATTGCTTGAAATCTTGTCTAGTGTTGTCATTACATACTCGTGGCTACGTTTAGTGAAGATGGCATTAAGGTAACTCTCGAAGAGGGCGCGGGCGTTTTGCAGGTTTTTTTCGGCGTTGGCTTTGGCGGTGGCGATGCCGGCAAAAGCTTCATCGAGAATAGCGACGATGCGCCGCTGCTCGGGGAGAGGCGGGACTGGAATGGAATAGCTTTCAATAAAATCTTTTGAAACCCTCTTGTGGCCAACAGCTCCCATCATTCTCGCTGCCCCTTCTTCTCGGAAACTGCTTTGAGATAAGAAATAGAAAAGCCACTCATTTTCTAAGCTTGCATCTGGCCTGAAAACTATATATTCGCTAGAACCAAATCCGACACCGTTTGTCAGGTCCTTTGCAATGCCTAACTTGCCATTTTCAAAGCACGGTGTGATTTTTGCCAAGAGAACATCGCCTTCTCGAAAGTATGTATAGCTCCCTTGAACTTCTCCAAGTCTCCTCGTCTGCAATGGTAATGCATACTTTTCGCTTATGCCCAAATCTTCCATTGGCATGAAAGAGACAAAATCATCGTTTTTAAGCTTTTGTCTCGCCTCCAACTTTGGAGGCTTTATGAGACAGACCTCACTTAAATTTCTCAACTGCCAGCCGCTTTTCATTGCACCACCTCCGGCCGATCATTGTCGGTGGCGGCATTGGCAGAACCGGCCCACAGGCGCGGGCGGTCGGCGATGGCCTCGGGGCTGGGGAGCTGGTCACGATAGGCTTCAGCAAGTTGATTAGCCGGAATCAGCGGATTTTTCGCCAGGTTAATTTCTCCGATCAGCGGCTGTAGCCTTGTTTTAAAAACGTCATTGCGAGGAGCGCAGCGACGAAGCAATCTCTTTGCCAATAAGATTAGCCTCAGAGCTGGGCTTATGCCTTCGACATATGCTTTGTCAGGCTGATTTTCTCCGGCCAGTGGCTGGAGATTTTGCTGGTGTCTTAATCCCATCAAATTCGATGGGTTTGCAGTTGTAGATTCATCCAAATACTTTCTCAATTCTGCACACATTGTGTGCTTAATTGTCTCCGCAGTGCGGAGACAATTAAGCAAAGGCTTTGAACCAAGTGTTTTCGCATGAGGGAAAGCTGATGAGTTCTGTTTGCTTTCTAAATCCGTCGAATTCGACGGATTTAAAATCTGGGTAGCGTTGCAATTCCGCAACCAGTGGTTGCAGTCTTGGATGGTCTCAGGAATAGTCTTCATAATAATTCCTGAATCTTTGCCAGAACTTTGGCGCTTTCGGCGTCGAGAGCGGCGATTTCGGCCATGATTTCCTGAGGGGTGCGATGCACTATAACTTCGCCGCCGTCGGGGTTTTTGACCGACAGATCGAAGGTGGTTTTGTCGATATCCTTGATGTCGACACTCCAGCTTTTCGCTGAATCAGCGCAGGTTTTCTGGAGTTTGACGAATTCGGCGAGGTCGTCGTCATTGAGCGGATTGGTTTTGCCGAGATTGCGACCGGGGTCGAGCTGGTAATACCAGACTTTGCGGGTTGAGGTGCCTTTTTCGAAGAACAGCACGACGGTTTTGACGCCGGCACCCTGAAAGGTTCCGCCGGGGCAGTCGAGAACGGTATGCAGGTTACAGCTTTCGAGCAGCAGTTTGCGCAGGCTGACTGAAGCATTATCGGAGTTCGACAAAAAAGTGTTCTTGATGACGACACCGGCACGACCACCAGCTTTGAGCATTTTGATGAAATGCTGCAGGAACAGAAAAGCCGTTTCGCCAGTGCGAATCGGGAAGTTCTGCTGAACTTCCTTGCGCTCTTTCCCGCCAAATGGGGGATTGGCGATGATAACATCCATGCGGTCCTTTTCCTGGATGTCGGCGAGGTTCTCGGTCAGCGTATTGGTATGCAGGATGTTCGGGGCTTCGATGCCATGCAGAATCATGTTCATGATGGCGATGACGTAAGCCAGCGACTTCTTTTCCTTGGCGTAGAAGGTCTTTTCCTGCAGGGTTTTGAGGTCGGAAGTGGTCAGCCTGTTGTGCGCCCTGAGATAGTCGAAAGCCTCGCAGAGAAAGCCGGCCGACCCGACAGCGCCGTCATAGATACGCTCGCCGATTTTCGGGCTGACCACCTTGACGATGGCTCTGATCAGCGGGCGGGGCGTATAATACTCGCCGCCATTGCGGCCGGCGTTGCCCATGCGCTGGATCTTCTCTTCGTACAGAGCCGAAAGCTCGTGCTTTTCAGTCTGCGAGCGAAAGCGCATTTCGTCGATGTGCTCGATGATGCTGCGCAGGGTGTAACCGCTGGAAATCTTGTTCTTGATCTCGCCGAATATTTCGCCGATCTTGTATTCAAGCGTGGCCGGGCTGGCGGCGCGCTTTTTGAAGCCGTGCAGATAGGGAAACAGCTTGAGATTGACGAAGTCGCGCAGATCGTCACCGGCAAGTGCCTTTTTGTGGTCGAGCCTGCCATCGGCTCCTTTGGGGGCGGCCCAGTTGCTCCAGCGGTAGGGTTTGTCGAGAATGTAGCTGTAGCTTTTGCCTTCGAGTGCGGCTTCGTCGGCTTTGTCCTGTTCGAGGCCGTCGAGGTATTTGAGAAACAGCAGCCAGGAAGTCTGTTCGGTATAGTCGAGCTCGGTCGTGCAGCCGGCCTCTTTTCTGAGTTCATCGTCGATGTTTTTGAAGGCCTGTTCGAACATGTGCTGTTACTTCCGTTTCGTAGTTGTGGTTGTCGCTCTCATTGATTCTCTGACGCATCAATTTAACCACGATTGTGGCATTCCTGCAAGGAATTGTCGACCGGCAGGTTCCGGCCCTGCCAACTGCACGGCTGGAGTCGGCACATACAATCAGCCATGTTTTTCGCAATCTGGCAGGGCCCAGTCAAGGGGCCCAGTCGATGCGCCAAATTTTAAAAGGGCAGAAAAATTTTGATGTTTGCCCGGTCACTGAGTGCACGAAGAATTACCCCCTCAAGATACAACTCAAGTTACAACTCAAGTTACCAGCCAAGTCGCCAGTCTAGTGGTCTGTCAAAGTTGAATTTACGCTAAAAATAGTCATTGCGAGGAGCGTAGCGACGAAGCAATCCCTCTGATGACAATGGGATTGCTTCGCTTCGCTCGCAATGACGGAAAACCACACGTTCAATGTTGACAAAGCACTAG
>Ga0116143_10003923_pt1 | contig 14572 bp, 10 predicted proteins | sample AD_UKC034_MetaG_FD_89745 | JGI IMG/M metagenome (GOLD analysis project Ga0116143, IMG submission 89745) | Active sludge microbial communities of municipal wastewater-treating anaerobic digesters from USA - AD_UKC034_MetaG | ecosystem: Engineered > Bioreactor > Anaerobic > Digestate | place: USA...
CGAGGCGCTGCAGCGCGAGTTCGACCGCTCGCGGCGCTACGGCCACCAGTTCGGCCTGGTGTTCTTCGACCTCGACCGCTTCAAGACCGTCAACGACACCCACGGCCACCTGCGCGGGTCGCGCCTGCTGCGCGAGGTGGGCGAGCTGCTGCTCGCCAGCCTGCGCTCGGTGGACGTGGCCGTGCGCTACGGGGGGGACGAGTTCGTGGTGATCCTGCCGCAGACCTCCAAGGAGCAGGCGCTGCACGTGGCCCGCCGCCTCAGGCTGGCCCTGAACGAGGCCGTGTTCCTGCAGGCCGAGGGGCTCGCGGTGCGCCTGACCGCCTCGTTCGGCGTGGCCGCCTACCCGGAGGACGCCGTCGAGCGCGACGACATCCTGCGCCTGGCGGACGAGGCCATGTACCGGGTCAAGGACACCACCCGGGATGGCATCATGATCGCCGAGCCGCGCCCGGCCCCTGCCCCGCCGCCGGCCCCGGACGCGGTCCCCACCCCGCCCGCGGCCGGGTGAGGACCGCGCGCGTGCCTCCACCACTGCTCCAGTTCCTGCTGGGGGCGCTCCTGGCCGCGGGGTGCCAGGGGGTCGAAAGCCACCCGGACGCCGCGCCCGACGCAGAGGGCGACGGCGACGCGCCGGCCGGCGACCTCGATCCGGGCACCGACCTCGGCCTGCTCGTCCCGCAGGGCACGCACCTGTGCGTGCTGGGCGCGGGCCGCGCCCCGGTGGACCAGCTCCGCCTGAAGGCCCGGCTCACGCTGCGCCCCGGGTTCGTGCGGCTGCCGCGGGAGGGGGACACGTTCGAGGCCGAGCTGCTCGAGGCGCTCGAGCTCACCCCGGGGCTGGGCGTGCCGGAGCCCGCAGGTCCCGGGACGTTCACCCGGCAGGCGAGCGCCGGCCTGCTCGTCTACCGCTTCGAGCAGGCCTTCCTCGCCGGGGGGCAGCCATTCCAGGTGACGGCGCGCTTCACCTTCGAGGTGGTGGGCGGCGCGGTCCTGGTGCCGCTCCAGACCCTGGACGAGCGCTGGCTGCGCACCCGGCTGGTCGAGGACCCGAGCTGGCTCACCGCGGGCTTCGCGGGCGGAGAGGAGCTCTGGCGCTTCTACGCCTGCGCGCCCGAGGGACGGCGGACCAACGTGTACACCTTCGGGATGGTGGACGGCGCCACGCTCACCCTCGAGGAGTGGATGATCGAGCTCTCCGGAGGGCTGGGCGACTGCGCCGCGGGCCTGGCGCGCGCGACCTTCACCCGGGGCGCCGAGACGCGGGTGATCGAGGACGACTGGCGCACGGCCCTCCAGCCCGGCAACCACGGCATCGTCGAGTGGTTCGCCGTGCGCCTCGAGCCCGCGCTGGGCAACGCCCACGGGCTTCTGGTGGTCACCCAGTCGCTCGGGGGACCGCTGGTGGAGCTGGCCTCGGTCACCACCCTGGACGCCGCCCTCGAGCCTGGCGAGCGCCTGCCGCTCGCCTCCGCGAGCTACCAGGGCACGGCCTGCTCGATGCAGGGCCCGTAGCCGCCGGTCCCCGCGCGGAGCTCAGCCGATGCTGAAGGTCTCCCGCTGGATCTCGCCGCGCTGGAAGCGCCCGAGGTCGTAGCGCTGGAAGATGGGGTGGTCGGCCTTGCGCAGGATCCACTCGGCCGCCAGCTTGCCCATGACCGGCGCGAGCATCATGCCGTGCCCGCCGAACCCGTTGAGCTGGATGAAGCCGTCCACCCCGTCCACCCGGCCCAGGATGGGCTGACCGTCCGGCGTCTCGTCGTAGAAGCCGGCCCACTGGCGCATGACCCGCAGGTCCGCGAGCGCCGGGAGGATCCGGGTCATGGAGCGGCACATGCGCTCGAGGAAGCGCAGCGAGGAGCGCGTCTCCATGGAGGCCGGCTCGGCGGGATCGGACAGCCCGCCGCAGATCTCGCCGCGCATGGTCTGGCTGAAGTAGGTGCCGTCCGACAGGTCGGACACCATGGGATCGAGGAAGGGCTTGAGCGGCTCGCAGATCAGGATCTCGTGCCGGTAGGGCTTGTTGGGCAGCTCGACGCCCAGCATCCTGGCGATCTGGAAGCTCCAGGCGCCGGCCGCGTTCACCACCCGGTGGGTGGCGATGGCGCCGCGGTCGGTGACCACCTTGACGATCTCGCGCCCGCGCGCCTCGATGGCGGTGACCCGGGTGAACGTCTCGACCGCCACCCCGAGCTGGGCGGCCGCCCGGGCCATGCCCCACACGGCCGGGAAGGGGAACAGCACGCCGTCGGTGGGGTTGTAGGCGCACACCTGGATGCCCCGGGGCTCGAGCCCCGGCACGATGCGCTGGGCCTCGGCCGGGGAGATGAGCCGGGTGGGCACGCCGCAGCGGTTCTGCAGCTTGACGTTGGCCTCGAGCCCGGCGGCGGCGGCCTCGTCGCGCGCCAGGAACAGGTAGCCGCCCTGGCGGAACCAGAGGTTGTAGCCGGTCTCGGAGGAGAGCCGGCGGAACATCTGCACGCTCTCCTTCATCAGCTGGATGTTCTCCTCGGTGGACCACTGCTGCCGGACCCCGCCGCCGTTGCGGCCGGAGGCGCCGAAGCACAGGTAGCCCTGCTCCAGCACCACCACGTCGGTCAGCCCCAGGCGGGCGAGCTGGTAGGCCAGCGACAGGCCGATCACCCCGCCGCCGATGATCACCAGATCGGCGCGGTCCCTCATCGCTTCTCCCCCTGGGAGGCGGGCGAGGCGCTGAGCTCCTCGGGGCCGGCGAAGGCGCGCACCGGGGTGGGCCTGAGGAGCGGACGGGTGCGGGGGGGGTCCGCGGCCGCCTCGTCCCCGCCCTTCAGCCCGGCCAGGAAGCGGGCGGCGTGGGCCACGCAGCACTTGCCCTGGCACAGCCCGGTGGCCAGGCCGGTGAAGCGCTTGAGCGACTCGAGGTCGCGGAAGCCGTGCTCGAACGCGTCCTCGAGGTCGTCCAGCGTGACGTCCTCGCACTGGCACACGATGCACTTGCCCATGGCTACCTCAGCGCCGCGAGCTGCTCGCGCAGCGTCGCGTCGTCCTTCAGGCTGAGCGCGCAGGCCAGCCCGGCCCGCCGCCCCTGCGTCCGGGCCGCGGCGGCCGAGCCCGCGCCGCTGCAGTGCCCGGCGGCGAAGATCTGGCCGTGGGAGGTGCGGCCCTCGTCGTCGACGTGCAGCGTGTGGCCCTGGGCCGAGCGGAACACGACCCGGCAGCCGGCGTGGTGGGCGAGCTCGTAGGCCGGCGCCGCGGGCGCCTCCGCCGCCACCAGCCCGCAGTCGAGCACCAGGTCCGGGCTCTCCTTGCCCGCCGGGGCGAGCTCCACGCGCTCGACCCAGCGGCCGCCCCGGGCCCGCAGGATGCGGTGCCCGGCCACCCGCGGCACGCGCGGGTCGCGCAGCGCGGCGGGCAGCTCCGCCTCCGGTCGGTCGGTCAGCAGGCCGGCCAGCCGGACCCCGCGCTCGACGAGCGCCGCGGCCAGCCCGAGGGCCTCCTCCCCGTCGCCCGCGACGAGCGCGGGCTCGGCCGGCAGCACGCCGTGGCCGCACACCAGGCGATCGAGCGCGCGCGGGGTGAGCACCCCGGGCAGGTCGTTGTTCTCGAACAGCGGCAGGGGCGAGTACGCGCCCGTGGCCACCACCAACCGCTCCGGCTCGAGGGCCAGCGTCTCGCAGGGCCCGGCGGCCAGCACCTGGAGCACGGCCTGGTCGCCGTAGACGGCCAGCGCCGGCGTGGCGGTTCGCAGCTCCACCTCGGGCCGGGCGGTGAGCCGCGCGAGCAGCTCGCGGCGCGCCGCCCAGCCGGTCTCCGCCGGGCCGCCCGGGCGGCAGCCCGCGTCGCACAGCCGCCCCCCGGCGAGCTCCTCGGCCTCCAGCACCACCACCCGGAGCCCGGCCTGGGCGAGCTCCAGGGCCGCGTGGAGCCCGGCCACCCCGGCGCCGATCACCACGGCGGGCGCGGCCAGCCGCCGCTTGGGCGCGGGCGGTCGCGGCGCGGTCGAAGGCGGGTGGCCGAAGCCGGCCATGCGGCGCACGAAGCGCATCCCCAGCCGCCCGAGGGTGCCGCTCGAGGTGAGCAGGCCATGGTGATCCATGCGATCGCCGAACACCCAGTCCACCATGCGGAAGAGGTCGCGGCCGGTGCCGGGCCAGCCGAGCTGTCGCTCGACGGACATGCCGGCGTGCACCGGGGTCTGGCAGGAGCGGACGTTGGGCTCCCCGTCCACCCGCACCAGGCAGCCCGAGCAGTGCCCGTGCAGGCAGAAGGGGCTCCGCGGGCGGTGGTACTTGATGCTGCGGCCGAAGATGCGCGTGCCGCTGGCCAGCAGCGCGACGGCCAGCGGCTCGCCCGCCAGGGCCTCCACGGGGCGGCCCTCGAACTGGAAGACGATCTTCTCTCCGGCCGGGTACGGGCTGTCTGCCGGGCGTTCGAGCCTACGGGCGCGCGCCATGGTCTCCTCGCGGATCGTCTCCCCCCGTGACCCGCGACTAACAAAGCGCATCGCCACCTGCCCTGTCAAGGCGCGCCTCGGACCGCGCGGTGGCTTGAGATCTGCTCGCGCGTTCAGTATCTTGACAGGGGAACCCGGCCAGGGAGGCGAGGCATGCGCGAGCTGACCGACCGCCAGCGGGCGCTGCTCGAGTTCATCGAGCGGCACGTCCAGGAGCACGGCTACCCACCGTCCATCCGCGAGATGGCCGACCACATGGGCATCCGCTCGACCAACGGGGTGAACGACCACCTGAAGGCCCTCGAGCGGAAGGGGCTCATCGCCCGGGACGCCGGGCCCAAGTCGCGGGCCATCACCGTCACCCGCCCGCGGCGCGAGGGGCGGCGGGCCGAGTTCCCCGGCATCCCCGTGCTGGGACGCGTGGCGGCTGGCCTGCCGTTGCTCGCCGAGGAGAACCTGGAGGGCCACCTGCGGCTCGAGCGCGACCTGCGCGCCCGCGAGGACGGGCTCTTCGCCCTGCGGGTGCGCGGCGACTCGATGGTGGGGCTGGGCATCCTGGACGGCGACCACGTGATCGTGCGGCCGCAGGAGACCGCCCGCCCGGGCCAGATCGTGGTCGCGCTCATCGATGGCGAGGCCACGGTGAAGACCTTCCGCCCGGGCCGTGCGGGCCTCACCCTCGAGCCGGCCAACCCGGCCTACCCGCCCATCGTGGTCCGCCCGGAGGAGGGCCGCGAGGTGCGCCTGTGCGGCGTGGTGGTGAGCGTCCTGCGCCTGCTCGCCTGACCTCGCCCGTCATCGCACCCGGCCGTCGGGCGACCACCCCGTGCGGACCCCGGGTGCATTCCTTCCCGGCAGAGGGTACACTCGTGCGGTCGAGCGGGGCGGAGGAGGATCCCGGTGGGCGGCGCATGGCTGAGCGGCGGCTGAAGGCGCACTGGGGCTGGCACGCCCTCGGCGGCGTGGCCGTGGCCGGCTGGCTCCTGGTGATGGCCGCGGGCCTGTGGCCCCGGTCGGAGGGCGAGGCGGGCCTGCTGCTGGGGCCCGCCGAGCTGGCAGGCGCCATCCGGCCGGGCGACTGGTGGCTGGGCGCCTACCGCGACGGGCGGAAGATCGGCTGGTTCCACACGCGCGTGGCCTTGCCCGCGGCCGGTCCGACCCTGCGCCAGGAGTCGCGGCTGATGCTGAAGGTGGGCGGCCTCTCCCAGCCCCTGGACTCCAGCCTCGAGGTGCGGCTGGATCCCGCCCACCGGCTGGCCGGCTTCGACTTCGGCATGGACGCCGGGCCGGTGCGCATGTCCGCCGCGGGGCGCATGGAGGGGAACACGCTGGCGGTCGAGCTGGACCTCGGAGGGCAGCGCTCCGCCCATCGGCTGCCCATGGCGGAGGCCCCGCTGTTCGACCTCGCGCTGCCCTACGCCATCCTGCGCCGGGATCCCCAGGCGGGCGATCGCTTCCGGGCCGTGGTGTTCGATCCGCACAGCCTGTCCAACCGCGAGGTGCGCGTGGAGGTGGTGGGGCCCGACGCCGTCAGCGTGGGCGGGGACATGCGGCCGGCCTACCGCCTGCGACGGCTCGCGGCCGGCCTCGAGGTGGAGAGCTGGCTGGACGCCTCCGGGGCGGTCCTCAAGGAGACGCTGCCAGGCGGCCTGCAGCTCCAGCGCGAGGACGAGGCCCAGGCCAGGCGGGATCTCGAGGGGCTGGAGGCGGGCGAGGGCGGTCTGCCCCGGCTCTGGCCGGAGCTCCAGCCCGGGGGGGAGGGAGGTCGGCTGCCGCCGTGATCCACATCGAGGCGCTCACCAAGCGGTTCGGAGACTTCGCCGCCATCCAGTCGCTCGACCTGCACGTGCGGCGCGGGGAGGTGTTCGGCTTCCTCGGGCCCAACGGCGCGGGCAAGACCACCACGATGAAGATCCTGGTGGGCCTGGCCCGGCCGACCAGCGGGCGGGTGCTGGTGGGCGGGGTGGACGTGGTGCGCGAGCCCATCCGCGCCCGGCAAGTCGTGGGCTACATCCCCGATCGGCCCTACCTGTACGAGAAGCTGACCGCGCGGGAGTTCCTGGCCTTCACCGCCGGCCTGTTCGGGCTGCGCTTCAGGGAGCTCGCCGGGCGGGCGGAGGAGCTGCTGGCGCTGTTCGACCTCGAGGCCTGGGCCGACGAGCTGGTGGAGAGCTACTCCCACGGCATGAAACAGCGCCTGACCATGGCCGCGGCCTTGCTGCACCGGCCCGAGCTGCTGGTGGTGGACGAGCCCATGGTCGGCCTCGACCCGCGCGGCGCGGTGCTGGTCAAGTCGCTCTTCCGCCGCATGGTCGGCGACGGCAGGAGCACGGTGTTCCTCTCCACCCACACGCTGGAGGTGGCCGAGGAGCTGTGCGACCGGGTGGCCATCCTGCACCAGGGCCGGGTGATCGCCCTGGGCTCGCTCGCGGAGCTGCGCCTCCAGGTGGGCGACGCGGGCGGCCGGCTGGAGGAGCTGTTCCTGCGGCTGACCGGCGGCGCCGACGCGGGCGCCGTGCTCGAGGAGTTCCACCTGTGAGCCGCGGCGCCGAGCGCCGCCGGGGAGGTTGAGCCGCGTGCTGGCCGCGCTGCGCGATCTCCGCGTGCTGCTCGCCCCCAAGCTGCTCGGCCTGGGCCGCGGCCTGGGCGGCCCGCGGCGGCGCTCGGTGCTCAGGCCGCTGGTCTACGCGGCGCTCGCGGGGGTGTTCGCCTACGGCATCTACGCGCTGTCGGTCTGGTTCCTGCGGCAGGTGATGGCGGTCGAGCTCATCGGCCAGCTTATCCCGCGGAAGCTCATGTCGCTCACCCTGCTGGTGCTGCTGTCGGTGCTGCTGCTGTCCACCACCATCGCCTCGTTCTCGGTCTTCTTCCTGTCCGAGGACCTCGGGCTGCTCATGGCCGCGCCCGTGCCCACCGGGCCGCTGTTCTTCGCCCGGCTCCTGGAGATGGTCGTGTACTCCTCCTGGATGGTGCTGGGCTTCGGGCTGCCCATCTTCCTGGCCTTCGGCGCGGCCTACCGGGCCGGCTGGGGCTACTACCTGGCGGTGCTCGCGCTGTTCCCTCCGCTGGTGCTCATCCCCGGCGCGCTGGGCGCCCTGGTGGCGACCGGGCTCACCCGGCTGTTCTCCGCCCGCCGCTCGCGGGATCTCGTGGTGGTGCTGGCCGTGCTCGGCTTCGTGGCGCTCTACCTGGTCATCCGCCTGCTGCAACCCGAGCGGCTTCTGCAGCCCGACTCGCTCGGCACCATGGTCGAGTTCATGCAGCTGGTCGGCGGTCAGGAGTCGCGCCTGCTGCCCCACCAGTGGCTGACCGACTTCCTCTTCCCCCTGCTGCAGGGCCGCCCGGTGGCCACCTGGTGGCCGGCCCTGGCGGTGTGGACCACGGCCGCGGGGCTGCTCGCCGTGGCCGGCTGGGTGGGCAGCGCTCTCCTGCGCACCGCCTTCGACCGCGCCTCTCGCGGGCGCGTGCGCCACGGGGACGCGCTGGCGGACGCCGCGGGCGGGGCCCGCAGGCGGGCCGCCGGGCGCCGGACCCTCGGCCGCTGGCTCGACCGCCTGGCGCTCGCGGCGCCGGGCCTGACCGCGCCGCTGCTGGTCAAGGACGGCCGCGTGTTCCTGCGGGATCCCAACCAGTGGCTGCAGCTCCTCCTGCTGGGCGCGCTGGCCGCGGTCTACCTGCTCAACTTCTCCTACCTCAAGCTGGCGGAGTTCGGCTGGTTCACCCTGTACACGGTCAACCACGTCATGGTGGGCCTGGTGCTCGCCGGGGTGGCGGTGCGCTTCGTCTTCCCGGCCGTCAGCCTGGAGGGCCGCGCCTGGTGGATCGTGCGCACCTCGCCGGTGACGCTGGCTGCGTTCATGCACGCCAAGCTGCTCATCTCCTTCCTGCCGCTGGCCGGCATGGGGCTTCTGCTCGCGATCCTGTCGTGCTGGGTGATCGGCGTGCCCCTCGTGTTCTACGTGTTCACCGTGGCCCTGGTGCTGGCGATGAGCCTGGTGATCGCCTGCCTGGGGGTCGGCCTGGGCGCGATCTTCCCGCGCTTCCACGCCGAGAACCCGGCCAAGATCCCGGCGGGGGTGGGCGGCGTGACCTACATGATCGTGAGCATGGGCTTCGTGCTCGTCTTCCTGCTGGCCTCGGTCTACCCGACCTTCCTGGTGCACCAGCTTCCGCGCCAGCTCGCGCACCCCTGGGGCCGGGTGAGCTGGCTGGCGGGGTCGCTGTCCGCGCTCTTCGTGCTGGCCGTCGCCGGCAGCCTCCTGCCCATGTGGCTCGGACGCCTCATGCTCTCCCGTCGCGAAGACTGAGCCCCCGCCCGCTGGACTGGACCTTTGCCGGGACGGGGGCCGCGGGATACAATCCGCCCTGCCCCGAGAGGGCGGAGGAGGCAGGCATGAGCGAACCCCTGGCGCCGATGGACCTCGCCTCGCGCATCGCGCGCGTGGACGTCTACCGCGGCCAGGCCCTGGTCACCCGGGTCGCGGAGCTGCCGGCGGGCGCCGGCGGCGAGCTGGTCGTCCGCGTGGGCGGATTGCCGCTGCGGTTGCTGGACGACTCGGTGCGCGTGCGCGTCCAGGACGCTGCGGCCCGCGCGGGTGACCTGTCCCTGGAGTGGAGCCTGGCCACGCGCGACGCGCCGGTGCGCACCGACGCCGCCGAGCTGCTGCACGCAGCCCGGCGCGAACGGGTCGGGCTCGAGAGCGAGCGCCGTCGCTGGCTCGACCGGGCAGCCCTGCTCGAGGGGCTCGCGCCCGCCGAGCTCGGCGCGGCCGACCTGCCGGAGGACGAGGGCTTCGCCCCGCGCCATCCGATGGCCGCCTGGCTCGCGCTGGCGGGCTTCGTGCGCCAGGGGCTGGAGCGCGCCTGGGGCGAGGTCGGCCGGCTCGACCAGGCGCTGCGCCTGCTCGATGACCGGCTGGCCGCCCTGGAACACGAGCTCGACCAGCAGTCGGGCGCGGAGGCCGCCTCGCTCACCGCCTGCCGCAAGGCGGCCCGCCTCGGGCTCGTGCTGCCCGCCGGAGCGCGCGGCGTCGTGCTGGAGCTGAGCTACCTGGTGCCCCTGGCGCGCTGGGCGCCGGAGTACGAGCTGCGCGTGGAGGCGGATCTCACCCGCGCGGAGCTGGTGCTCAAGGCCCTGGTGGCCCAGCGCACGGGCGAGGACTGGGAGGAGGTGGCCCTGGCCTGCTCGACGGCCGACCTGCACCGCTCCACCGAGCTGCCGGAGCTCGAGTCCTGGCGCATCGGCAAGGCGCAGCCGCCGCGGCCCTCGGGCTGGCGGCCCCTGCCCGAGGGGCTGGAGGAGCTGTTCGAGGGCTACGACCGGGGGCGGGGCAGCCTGCCCGCCCCCCCGGCGCTCGCCGCACCCAGCCTGCCCGAGCTCGAGCGCCTGGGCGACAAGCGCAAGGCGAAGGGCGGGCGCCAGGACGCGGGCCCGGGGCTGGCGAAGGCGCTGGGCGCGCTGGCGACGTGCGCCCCGCCGCCGCCCCCCAGGCGGGCGCCCGCGCCCGAGCCCGCGCCGAAGATGGACATGGACGATGGGCTGGAGGCCGACGAGTGCGCCGCCTGCGAGGACGGGTTCGCCGGCGGGCCGCCCCCGCCGTGCGCCGCGCCCGCCGCGGTCATGGCGAGCTCCCGTTCGATGCCGCCCCCGGCGCCCATGCGCTCCGGGGGCAGGGAGTCTGCGAAGAAGCTGGCGCGTCGGCCGCAGGCGATCCGGGCCAAGCTCGAGGAGCGGGAGCTGGCCAGGGAGTGCGCCGTGCCGTGCGACGAGCCTGACGCCGCGCCGTGTGACGAGCCGGGCCTGGCCTCCAGCGACGCCAGCCGGGACGCCCTGGGCTACGAGGGCCTGCGCATGGAGGGGCCGGAGGCGAGCGGCCGCGGGCAGCTCCGGGCGGTGGGCGCGGCAGAGCGGCTGGTCGAGCAGCTCGCCGGGCGATCGGCCGCCGGCGGGCTTGTGGGCCTGGCCGGGGATCTGGGGCGGGCCCTGCTCGAGCCGGAGCGCCAGGCGCTCGGGCGGCTCGCGCTGCCCGCGCACGCGGTGGACGTGGCGAGCTCGGCCGGCTCCTTCGCGCTGCGCTACGCCATGGACGGCGCCGGGCGGGTGGCCGCGGACGGCCAGTTCCACGCGCTCAGCCTGCTGCGCCGGGAGGGCGAGGTGAAGCGGGTGTACCGCTGCGTGCCGCTCCTGGACGAGTCGGTCTACCTGGTGGCCGAGTTCCCCAACCCGCTCGAGCTGCCGCTGCTGGCCGGTCCGGTGCGGGTCTACCGGGGCGGCGACTTCCTGGTGACCGCGCCGCTCGAGACCACCCCGCCAGGCAAGCCTCTGGTGGTCAACATGGGCGTGGAGCCGGCCCTGCGCGTGGCCAGGAACACCTCCTTCCAGGAGTCGAGCGGCGGGCTGTTCGGCGGGGACGCCGTGCTCGATCACCAGGTGGACATCGAGGTGCGCTCGCGCCTGGCCGTCGCCGTCCGGGTGGAGATCTTCGAGCGCGTCCCGGTCAGCCACGAGGAGGGGGTCAAGGTGGAGGTGGTGCGCGCGGCGCCTGAGCCCGAGGTGTACGAGCAACACGAGCGCGGGAGCCCGGTGCGCGGCGGGCGCCGCTTCCGGCTCGAGCTGCCGCCCGGGGGCGTGGCCACCTGCGCGCTCGCCTACCGGGTGATCATCCCCAGCAAGCGGGTCATCGAGGGAGGGAATCGCCGTGTCTGACGCACGCCTGGCGGCCCGCGGGGCCGCGGCCGGGATCGCCCTCGCGGCGCCGATCGCCGAGGTGCTGGTCATGGAGGATCGGGCCCAGGTGCTGCGCCGGGCCCGGGTGGAGCTCGCGGCGGGCCGGCAGCGCCTGCGGCTTGGGGAGCTCACCCCGCTGCTCGCGGATCGCACCCTGCGCTGCCGGGTCCGGCCGGACGGCGAGCGCGGCGCGGCCCCCCGGGTGCTCGACTGGCGCGTGGCCCGCGCCTACGTGGTCCGGGCGGCGCGCCCCGAGCGCGAGCGGGAGCTCATCGAGGCGCTGGAGGCGCTGGTGGCCGAGTACCTCCTGGCGCACCGGAGCGGCGCGGCCCGCCTGGTCGAGCGGGCCCGGCTCGCGCAGGCGGTCCGCGACCTCTGCCGGCACGTCTCCGAGCGGGTGGTGGTCGGGCCTTTCGAGCCCGCCTGGGCCGAGGAGCTGGAGGCCGCCTTCGGCCGCCGCGGGGAGCTCGAGGGCGAGCTGCTGGACCTGCAGTGGGCGCAGGACGACCGCCGGGCCCGGGTGGAGCGGCTGCTCGAGGAGCGCCGCGCGGCGCTCGCGCCGGTCTCGGACTACCGCGCGGAGGTCGAGCTGGAGGCGCTGGTGGAGCGCGCCGGCCCGCACCTGGTGGAGCTCGAGTACCAGGTGCCCTGCGCGCTGTGGCGCCCCACCTACACCGCGGAGCTGGCCGCGGACGGGCGCGCGATCGCCTGGTCCTCGGCAGGCATGGTGTGGCAGGCCACCGGCGAGGACTGGCGCGAGGTGGAGCTCGCCTTCTCCACGGCCCGGCCGAGCTTGGGCGCCGAGCTGCCGCTGCTCGCCGACGACTGGCTCCGCACCCGCGAGAAGTCCGAGCAGGAGCGCAAGCTGGTCGAGGTGACCTCGCGGGACCAGGTCATCCAGACGACCGCCTCGGCGCCCCAGGCGATCGCGAGCGACACCCCGCCAGGCCTGGACGACGGCGGCGAGGCGCGGCTGTTCCGCGTCGCCGGCCGCGTGAGCGTACCCAGCGACGCGCGGCCCCACCGGCTGGAGTTCGAGGCCTGGAGCGCGCCGGCCGAGTGCGAGTACGTGTGCCTGCCGGAGAAGGCCGAGTTCGTGTTCCTGCGCTCGTTGCAGGCCTACCCCGGAGCCCAGCCGCTGCTGGCCGGGCCGGTGGCGCTCATCCGCGACGGCGGTTACACCGGCCGCGGGCGCATCCGCTTCGTGGCCCCGGGCGAGCGTTTCGCCCTGTCGTGGGGCTCGGAGGACGGCCTGCCGGTGCAGCGCCAGCGCCACGCGAGCTTCGAGGAGACCGGGCTGCGCAAGCGCCGGCAGCACGACTTCCGGGTGGAGCTGTACCTCGTCAACCAGACCGGCGCGCCGCGCAGGGTGCGCCTGAGCGAGCGGGTGCCGGTGGCGGAGCTGGAGGCCGTGGAGGTGGAGATCCTCGCCAAGGAGTCGAGCCCCGGGATGAGCCGGGACGCCCAGGGGCTGGTGACCTGGCAGCTCGAGCTCGCCCCGGGCCAGGAGGCGCGGCTCAAGCTCGCCTACCGCGTGAGCATGCCCGGCCACGTGCGCTGGAACGGCTGAGGCCGAGGCCGAGCAGGCCGAGCCCCAGCGCCAGCCCGCCGGCCGCGCCGCCCGTGGCGCAGCCGCCGGCGCCCTCGGTGCACAGATCCTGGACGGGGGTGCAGGTGCCGCCCCGGCAGTTGTCCCCGCCGGTGCAGGCGTCGCCGTCGTCGCACGGGGTGCCATCGGGGCGCGGCAGCGCCTGGCAGGTGCCCGAGCCGGGGTCGCAGCGGCCCTGGCTGCAGGCCCCGTCGAGCCAGGAGCAGTCGCGGGGCGTGCCCGCGCACAGGCCGCCGCCGCAGGTGTCGCCCTCGGTGCACGGATCGAGATCGTCGCACGGATCGGTGCTGTGCAGGTTGCCGCAGGAGCCGTCGCCCCGGCACGCGTCGTGGGTGCACGGGTTCAGATCGTCGCAGCTGTAGGCCACGCCGCGGCAGGCGCCCGCCGCGTCGCACCGGTCGGTGTGGGTGCACGGGTCGAGGTCGTCGCAGGCGCTGCCCGCGGGCTCGCACAGCCCGGTGCTGCCCTTGACCCCCAGGTAGAGGAACGCCCGGCCGACGTCCTGCCCGGGAGCGTCCTGGTAGGGCGCGGAGACCAGCAGGTCGTCGGCGCCGTCTGCGTTCACGTCGCCCGCCGAGGCCACCGCCGAGCCGAAGGCCGCCCCGGCCTGGGCGTCCCCGGAGTCGGCCCAGGCTGGCGGCGTGACCGGGCCGGACAGGGACCCGTGGTACAGGAAGGCCCGACCCACGCCGGCCCCCAGGGTGTCCTCGCCCGGCGCGCCCACCAGCACGTCCCCCTTGCCGTCGGCGTTCACGTCGCCCGCTCCGGCCACCGACCAGCCGTAGAGCGCCTGCGGCCGGTCGGTGCCCGCGTAGCGCCACCAGTAGGTCTCCGCCAGGCCCGTGCCCGGCGTCCCGCCGCGGTAGGCGTAGGCCCGCCCGGAGTTCGCCTGGGCGGAGTCGTGTCCCGGCGCGCCGATCACCACATCGGCGTGGCCGTCCCCGTCGAGATCGCCCGCGCCGCTCACCGAGAAGCCGAACTGGGCGTAGGCCTGCGCGTCACCCGAGGCGCTCCAGGCGGGCGCCGCCGCCAACCCCCCCGGGGCGCCCAGGTACAGGAAGGCGCGTCCGGCGACGGGGTAGGTGTGCTGCTGGAGGTAGGCGCCGACCAGCGCGTCGGCCCGGCCGTCCCCGTCCACGTCGCCGGCGCCCGCGACCGAGAAGCCGAAAGCCGCGCCGGCCTGGTCGTCGCCGCGGGCCGTCCAGGCCGGGGTGCTCGACAGCCCCTGGGCCGTGCCCAGGAACAGGAAGACCTCGCCCGGCCCGGAGGTCGGTCCGAGCTCCAGGCTCTGGGCCGGCGCCCCGACCAGCAGGTCGGGGAAGCCGTCGCCGTTTGCGTCGCCGGCCGGCGCGAGCGCCGTGCCGAAGTGGGCCTGCAGCTGGTCGTGCCCCGAGGAGGCCCAGGCCGCGCTGGCCCCCGGGCCGTTGCGAGAGCCCATGAACACGAAGGCCCGGCCGGCGTCGGCCTGGACGCCGTCCTGGTCCGGCGCGCCCACCGCGAAGTCGGCGTACCCGTCCCCGTTGAGGTCCCCGGCGGCGGCCGCCGCCAGTCCGAAGTGGGCCTGGTTGCGGTCGTCGCCCGACGAGCTCCAGGCGAAGCTCGGGGCCAGGCCGTCCGCCTGGCCGTAGAACAGGTAGGCCTTGCCCGCGGCGGTGTTGGCCGTGGAGAAGTGCGGCGCGGTCACCAGCACGTCCCCGAAGCCGTCGCCGTTCACGTCACCCACGCCGGCCAGCGCCCAGCCGAAGCGCGCCAGCTCACGCTCCTGGCCCGAGGCGGTCCAGGCCGGGTCGATGGTCACCGGGTA
>Ga0116143_10003924_pt1 | contig 14571 bp, 9 predicted proteins | sample AD_UKC034_MetaG_FD_89745 | JGI IMG/M metagenome (GOLD analysis project Ga0116143, IMG submission 89745) | Active sludge microbial communities of municipal wastewater-treating anaerobic digesters from USA - AD_UKC034_MetaG | ecosystem: Engineered > Bioreactor > Anaerobic > Digestate | place: USA...
CCTGCGAGGACATTCCGGTGGCGTGCGCGGGCGTGGAGTGCCCGGCCTGCGAGGCGGTCAACCCCGAGCCGGGTGGCGAGGTGAACGACGAGACCTGCCAGCTCGAGGGCGCGGACTGCAGCTGCCTGCCGCTCCCGCCCCTCGAGGAGGCCTTCAAGGGCCAGTACTCGGCCATCGCGCTCGGCCTCGACGGCGTGCCGGTGCTCTCGGGCTACTACGCCGCGCCCTACGGGGATCTCCTCTTCGGCGTGGCCTCCGGGCCCGAGGCCGGCGCCACGGTGGCATGGAGCATCGTCGACGGCCTGCCGCTCGACGCGGCCTGCGAGGGCGCGGCCGACGGCCCCCGCGGCGGCATCGCCGCGCCGGGCGACGACGTGGGCCAGGGCACCGATCTGGCGGTGGGGGCGGACGGCTTCGCCCGCATCGCCTACTTCGACGCGACCCACGGCGATCTGAAGTTCGCGGCCCAGGGCGCCGCCGGCTGGACGACGCACGCGGTGGACGAGGCCGGGGTGACCGGCCGATACGCCTCCCTGCGGATCGGCCCGGACGGCAGGCCCATCGTGGCCTACATGCAGGTGGTGGCCGGGGACACCTCCGCCCTGAAGGTGGCCTGGGCCACGACCGAGGCCCCGGCCTCGGCGGCCGACTGGGACGTGCTCGTGGTCGACAGCCTCGCGGTCACCTGCCTGCCCGGCTCGTGCGCGGACGGAGAGGTCTGCCTGGGCGACTCGGGCCGCTGCGAGGTCCTGGACGACCCGGCCAACTGCGCCGGCGGCTGCGGGGCCGGCGAGGTGTGCGTGGCGGGCGCCTGCCGGCCGCGCGGGGCAGAGCCGGGCCTCGACGACCTGCCGGTGGGCGTGGGCCTGTTCGCCAGCCTGGCGCTGCTCTCGGACGGCAGCCCGGTGGTGGCCTACCACGACAGCGTGGGCGGCGACCTGAAGCTGGCCGTGTGGAACGCGGGCGCCGCGGCGTTCGACCCGCCCCTGGTGCTCGACGGCCAGGACGCGGGCGGCAACGACACCGGGGATGTGGGCGCGGACTGCTCCCTGGCCGTCGCCGCGGACGACAGCCTGCACCTGGCCTACCAGGACGCCGTGCTCGGGCAGCTCCGCTACCTCGGCCTGGGCGCCGGGGTGATGGAGATCGTCGACCAGGGCGCCCGCGACGCCGGCGGCGACCCGACGGACCTGGCGGGCGCGGTGGGTGAGCTGCACTGGGTGGGCAACTTCGCGCGCATCCTGGTGGACCCGTCCGGCAACGCGCGCATCGCCTACCAGGACGGCACCTCGCTCGACCTGGTGGTTGCCACCCGGAGCCCGGCGGGCCTGTGGACGCTCGAGATCCTCGCCCGCCGCGGCGCGGACGCCACCTTCGCCGGCAACTTCGGCTTCTTCATCGATCAGGTGCTCGACGCCACCGGCGAGACGGCCCACGTGAGCAACTTCATGCACAACCTGCGCACCGATCCGTGGAGCTCGAGGATCGACCTCCGCACCCACGTGCTGCCCTGACCCGCCGGGGGTGGGAGGCCCCGTCTCCCTGATGGACCCGACCCGAAAGCGCTCGACCGGCAGATCCCGCGCGCTCGCCATCACGGCCTGCGCCGCTCTCGCCGGGCTGGTGCTCGGCGCCTGCGCCGGGGAGGGGTTGCCGTGCCCGGACGGTTGCCCGACCGGGCAGGCCTGCGACGTGGAGCGCGGGGTGTGCGTCGAGGTCCGGCCGGAGGTCCCGGTCGACGTGGGGCGCTGGGCCTCGGCCGCCACGGACGACGCCGGCTGGCTGTGGGTGGCCGCCTACGCCGGCCGGTTCGGCGATCTGGTGGTGGCCCACGAGCGGGCCGACGGCGCGCTGGTCTACGAGTACGTGGACGGCCTGCCCCCGGTGCGGCAGGGCCGGCTGGACGGCCCGCCGGGCGTCCCGCTGCTGGCCGGGGACGACGTGGGGCTGTACGCGTCCCTGGCGCTCGACGGCCTCGACCGCCCGCACGTGGCCTACTTCGATCGCACCCACGGAGACCTCAAGTACGCCCACCGCACCGGCCAGGGCTGGAACCTGCTGCGCGTGCCCCGGGCCGGGGACGAGCAGGGCCCTGTCGGCAGGCTGTGCGCGCTCGCGCTGGACGCGGCCGGCCTGCCGCGCATCGCCTACCTCGAGGAGCAGACCGGCGCCCTCAGGCTCGCGCGCAAGCACGCGGACGGGCGCTGGGCCATCGAGCAGGTGCAGGCCTGCGCGCCCGACCAGGCATGGCCGGGCAGCCTCGGCGGGGAGGTGGGCCGCAGGCTGGCGCTGGTCCTCGACCTCCGCGGCGGCGAGTGGATCGCCTTCCACGACCCGTGCACCGGAGCCCTGCAGGTCGCCAGCCGGTTGAACGAGGGCTGGACGATGCGCGAGCTCGCCCCTGGCCCGGGGGCCGGCACCTGGCTGGACGCCGCGCTCGACGCGGACGGCAACCTGGCGGTGGCCTACCACGATCGCGCGCGCGGGGCCCTGATGCTGGCCCGCAACCGCGCCGGCGTGCTCGAGCGCGTGGTGGTCGACGACGGCCTGCGCGCCGCCCCCTCGGGCGCCGTGCGCCGGCGCCCGGTGGGCGCCCACTGCGCCCTCGCGTTCGGCGCCGACGGCCAGCCGAGGCTGCTGTACCAGGATGGCGCGACGCTCGATCTGTGGCTCGTCCAGGGGACGCCCGATGGTGGCCTGAGCGCGCCCGAGCGCCTGGACGAGGGGGCCCCGGTGGGTTTCTTCTCCGATCTGGTACCGGGGCCGCGCGGCCTGCGCGCGGTCAGCTACCACCTGGCGCGAGACGAGGCGGGCGGGCCCGCCGGGGGGCTGCGCACCTACCTGGTCGAGGTGACGGGCAAGCTGTGGGGGCGACCATGAGGCGAGCCCTGGCCGCGCTCTCGCTGGCCGCGTGGCTCGCCGGCTGCCCGGCGGCGCCGCTCGACCGCCAGCCCGCGCCCGCCGCGCAGAGCCCGCGCGGGTTCGAGCTGTACCTTCCGGATGGCCGGATCGCGGAGCTCGGCGAGGCGCTGCTCGAGGTTTTGCGGGCCGACGGGCAGGCCGAGCTGCGCGCCGCGATCGCGGGCTGCGCGGGCAGCCTGGACGAGGACCAGACCGGCTACGCGCTGCCCGCGCGGGAGCTCGCGTTGGGGCTCGAGGAAGTCGTGCTGAGCCCGCTGGAGGGCGGCCTGGAGCTCCGCGCGCGCGTGGCCGGCCTGGACGAGGCCTGGGCCCTGGATCTCACCCCGCCCGCGGGCGCCCCGCGCACCTGCGCGCTGACCGTCCGGGCCCCTCCGCGCGCCGTCGAGGCGGCCTGGCTGCTGCGCGCGGACGTCGCGGAGCGGCCGGCGCTGGTGCCCGGCCAGCCCGCCTCCCTGGGGGAGCCCGGGGTGGAGATCGGGCTCGATCCCGCCTGCACCGTGCTCGACACCTCCGCCCTGGTGGCGGAGGTCGCCGCGGCCGTGGAGGCCGCGCTGCGCGCCGGCCTGGACGACCTGGTGGCGCGCGTGGGTGTCGCCGCGGGTGGGGTGCTCGGCCTGGACGCCCGTCACGCGGGCTCCCTGGAGGGACGCTTCCGCTACCTCTTCCAGAGCGGCGGGGCCGCGACCAGCCTGTCGCGGGGCCGGCTGCGGATCGGCCTGCCGGGCGGGTTCGAGGGGGAGCTCGATCCGTGCGCGCCGCCCGCGCTCGCCGTGCCCGCGCCCGGCGCGGGGGAGGCGGCCGACTTCGCCGACCTGCTGCCCGGCGCCGGCACGCCGTTCGGCCTGGCCCTGGCGGTGCCGCGGGCGACGCTCGAGCAGGCCCTGCGGGTCGCCCACCGGGCGGGCTTGCTGTGCAAGCGCGCGGGCGAGGCGCCGCTCGAGGGGGTGTCGCTCGAGGAGCTGCTGCCCTCGCTCTCGACGCTCGGCAGCCTGAACGGCGCGCGCGCGGCCGTCTGGCCCGAGGGCGCACCGGAGCTCAGCCTGGAGCAACCCGGTGGGCCCGAGGAGCGCCTGCCGCGGGCCGTGGTGCGTCTGCCCGGGGTGGGCGTGGACGTGTACGCGGATCTGGACGGGGCGGACGTGCGGGTGCTCGGCTGCGAGGCCGAGGTGTTCCTGACCCTGTCGCCGAGCCTGGACGCGGACGGACTGCGCGTCCGGCTGGTCGAGGCGCGCGTGGGCAACCTGGAGATCGGCTTCGCGCTGCTGCCCGCGGAGTCCGGCAGCGCCCTCAGGCAGGCCGCGGCCGCCTTGCTGGGGCGCCTGGCGGTGGTGCTGCTCGCGGGCCTCCCCCCGCTCGCGCTGCCCTGGCCGGCCGCCGGGCGGGGCGAGGTGCTCGAGGCCCTGACCGACGCGCAGGCCGTGGTCGTCTACCTGGCGCCCTGAAGGCGTGACCGGGCTGCTAGGCGCGGCCGTGGACCAGGGTGCGGGTGTCGTCCTGGAAGGTGACCAGGATCTTGTCGCCCTCCTTCATGCCCATCACCACGCCGATGCCGAACTTGCCGTGGATGAGCACCTGGCCGATCGCGAAGGTGGTCCGGGGGTGGTAGGCGATGGGGTTGCGAAGATCCTTGCCCGCCGTGGCCTCCAGCCAGGCCTTCTCGGGCCGCTTCGGCGCCGGCGGAGCCCAGGTGCCCGCGCCCTTCTCCGGCGTGCGCTTGCGCGGCGTCGTGCCCGGCGGCGCCTCCCGGAAGGCGTGCTGGCTGTGGCAGGTGCGGCACTCCACGCGGGTCGGTTCGCCCCGCTCCATGACCATGATGGTGTGCCCGAGCACCAGGCGGCACTTGGTGCAGTAGGCGTCGATCTCCGCGCCCACGCGGACCTTGGGGCCGGCGGGGGCGTAGTCTGCCAGGGTCTTGTGGCGCTCCACGGTTCCTCCGTCGGGCTCAGGCGCTGGGCTTGGCGCGCTCCGCCTTGAGCCGGGCGAGCGGGATGAGCCCGCCCTGGTAGCGGACCATGGGCACGCCCGGCTGCACGTCCGGAGGCACCTCGGCGATCACGTCCTCCGGGTTGGAGACCAGCAGCAGGTCGTTGGGGATCTCGCGGCCGGGCTGGATGAGCACCTTGGCCCCCAGGACCGCGCGGTGGCCGACGCAGGAGGCCAGGAACTGCCTCCCGGTGGAGGCCTGCCGGCCCTGGTGCATCACCTTGATGTCGCCCGTGAACTTGGCGTCCATGAGGGCGCACCAGCCGTACAGGTAGACGTCCTTGCCCACCACCGCCATCTGCATCTTGATGTTGCCGAGGGTCGAGCCCGGGTAACACAGGCTGGAGGCCACGAAGAAGTTCTCGGTCAGGTAGCAGCGGTGGCCGATGACCGAGTTGAGCACCACGGCGTGATCGGCGACGATCACGTCGTCGCCGATCAGGCTGTTGCGGATGCACACCCCCGCGCCGACCTTGACGTTCCGGCCGAGGATGGAGGCCTCCAGGTAGGCGCTGGGGTGCATGTCGGCCCCGGGCCCGACCGCGTTCATGCCGGCCAGCACCCTGTACTTGTTCGCCGACCGCTCGCGCGCCAGCGCGCCCAGCAGCTTGAGCGCGGTCCAGACCTTGTGGGAGCGCACCCGCTCCATCCAGGCGATCCCCAGCGCGAGCTGGCTGAGCCACAGCAGGTGGGTCCAGTTCGAGATGTGGCAGCAGACCGTCGAGGTGATGGCGAAGTTGAACACGCCCTCGTGCTCGTCGACCGCCGGCATGCGGGTGGGGACCACGATCTCCCGCATGGGGACCTCGAGGGAGGGGCAGCGCTCGCGGAGCGCCGCGCGCGCGTCCGCCAGGCGCTCGGGGAGCGGTCCGGCGGGCACGAGCCACAGGTCGTACACCACCCGGCCGCCCTCGCCCACCGCGGGCCAGTCCTCGAGGGCCACGTCCTGGAGCGGCAGGGTCGTCTCGACCGAGCGGCAGCGGGCGAGCGCCAGGGCCGCCCCGGTCCTGCGCTGCGCGCGCGCGGCGGCCAGGAAGTCGGCCAGGGCCTTCTCCGAGAAGTACACGTAGTCGGGCGCCAGCAGGCAGGGGCGCTCCACGGCGTCCGCGGGCCGCGCGACGTGCACGAGCTCCACGCCCGCCCGGCGGCAGGCGCGCGCCTGGGTGTCGGCCAGCCGCTCGAGCAGCACCTGGGCGTCGGAGACGTGGTCGCCGAAGGGCGTCAGGACGGTGTCGGTGCGGACCAGGTAGAGCTTCATCGGCGCGCCTCCGGATCGACCTCGGGCGGGTTCCAGCCCGGGTAGGCCTGCTCCACGGGCAGCAGCGTGCTCTCGAAGTAGGTGTACGGGCGGCGCGGCTCGGCGTCCGCGGGTACCTTGCTCACGGCCTCCTCCGGCCGGAGCATGATGACCGTCCGGTTGGGCACCGCCCGGCCGGGCTCGAGCAGCGCGCGCGCGCCGAGCAGCGAGCGGTGCCCGGCGCAGCCGCCCAGCACCCAGCGCCCGGTCGGCACCTCCCGCCCGGCCTGCACCACCGAGACCGGCCCGGCCAGGCCATCGTCGCGCAGGGTCACCCCTGTGGTCAGGAAGACCCGCCGGCCGATGACGGAGTTGCGCAGCATGATGTTCGCCAGCGTCGAGCCGGGGTAGCAGGTGTCGCCGATGAAGTAGGAGTCGTTCAGCGTGTGGCAGCCCGCGCCCACCACGCAGCGCTTGAAGTGGGTGTGGGAGCCCACCTCGACCCCGTCCCCCAGGATGCACTCGCGCACGCTGGCGAAGGCGCCGACGGTCACGCCCTCGCCCAGGATGGAGCCCTCGACCAGCGCGGTGGGGTGGACGTCGCAGCCGCGCCCGAGGACGGCGAGCCGGGCCGGGTGCCGGCGGGGGTCGGGGCAGCCGAGCGTGCGCAGGCGGGCCTGCAACGGGTGGTCCTGCCAGTGCTCCTGGAGGCGCACCCAGGGCAGCATGTGGTTGAGCCACACGAGGTGCACCCAGTGGCGCACGTCGGCCGCCAGGAGCAGCGTGCGCGGCAGGGCCAGGGTGGTCCGGGGCGGGCCGGGCCGGACCTCCGGCAGCTCCTCCACCTGCGCGCCGGGATCCAGAACCACCGGCCTGGCGCGGGCGCGGAGCGCGTCGCGGAGCGCCTCCCAGTCGCCGGTCGTCCTGAGCGCGCCGAGATCCCCGCGGGCCAGGTACACATCCTGCTGCACGCTGTCGGTGGCCGGATCCTCGTCCACGCGCTGGAGCGGCCGGGCGTACTCGCTGGCCGGGCCGCGGCGCAGCGCCAGGCGGTAGATCCCCGGCGCGGCCGGGGCGGCGGCCAGGAAGGCCCGCACGGCGGCCCGGGTGATGAACTGCGTGTCCGGCAGGAGCACGAGCTCGCCGCGGGCCGGGATGGCCTCCGGGCTGCCGGGCTCGGGCTGGACCCCGGCCTGGAGGAGGGCCCGAGAGACGGCCAGGCCGAGCTCCTCGACCCCGAGCTGGGCGCTGGAGACGGGATCCCCGAAGGGCTCGATCGCCAGCCCGGTCAGGAAGCGCAGCGCCCTCACATGGCCTCCGCCAGGTGCTCCGGCTGGCCGGTGGACTCCAGCACCGCGCGCCACAGATCGCCGTTCGGGTTGAGGTGCTTGCGGCGCTGGATGGCGGCCACGATGGGGACGTGGACGAAGGTGTTGGCCCAGGAGGAGATGAGCAGCCCGGTCTTGCCGGCCATGCCGGCGTGAACCGCCTGCTGCCCGAGGAACTGGCAGAACACGCCGTCGTTGGGGTTGGCCGGCACGGAGCGGATGATGTAGCTCGGGTCGATGTACTTGACCGAGGCCTCCACGGAGAGCGCCTTGAAGTGGGCGGCGATGCGGTCGCGGAGCAGAACGCCGATGTCGCCGAGCTTCTTGTTGCCCGAGGCGTCGCGGCCCGAGTCCGCAAACAGGTTCTGGCCGGCCCCCTCGGCCGCCACGATGAGCGCGTGGCCCCGGGCGCGCAGGCGCGTCTCCAGGGCGTGCAGCAGGCCGCGCGGCCCCTCCAGAGCGAAGGGCACCTCGGGCACCAGCACGAAGTTGGCGTCGCCCTCGGCCAGCGCGGCGTGGGCGGCCACGAAGCCGGACTCGCGACCCATCAGCTTGACCAGGCCGACGCCGTTCATCGCCCCGGTGGCCTCGGCGTGGGCGCAGCGCAGGCTCTCGACCGCCTCGCCCACCGCGGTGTCGAAGCCGAAGGTGCGGGCGCACAGCAGGATGTCGTTGTCGATGGTCTTGGGAACGCCCACCACCGCGATCTTCAGCCCCCGGCGCTTGAGCTCCTGGTGGATCTCCTCCGCCCCGTGCAGCGTGCCGTCTCCCCCGATGCAGAACAGGATGCGGATGTCCTCGCGATCGAGGGTGTCCACCATGACGGGCACCGGCTGGGGGCCGCGCGAGGAGCCCAGGAAGCTGCCGCCGTCCTGGTGCACGTCCTTGACGGTCTCCGGGGTCAGCTCCTGCAGGGCCAGGCCCAGGCCCGGGTTCAGGCCGGCGAAGCCGTAGCGCACGCCCTTGACGCGCTTCACCCCGTAGGTGAAGTACAGGCCGTTGACGATGGCGCGCACCACGTCGTTCAGCCCCGGGCACAGCCCGCCGCAGGTGACGATGGCCGCCCGGGTGTTGGCCGGATCGAAGAAGATGTCCTCGCGCGGGCCGGCGGCTTCGAAGCTGGTCACCGGCAGGCCGGCCCGCAGCCGCTCGCCCACCCGGCCCGCGTCCCCGTCGTACAGCACCCGCTCCGCGTCCGTGACGAAGCGCTGGTAGCGGTAGGGCGAGGGCACCCGGCAGGCGCCCAGGTTGTCGATGGTCGTGTCGATGGCCACCTCGAGCATCACGGTCTGCATCTCAGCCGGCCTCCCCGCCGACGAGCACCCGCGGGGCGTGCGGATCGGCGCGCGTGACCACCTCGTAGTTGATGGTGCCCATCCAGGCGGCCAGCTGCTCGGCGCTGACGCGCTCCTCGCCCTGGGAGCCGAGCAGCACGACCTCGTCCTCGAGCCGCGCCGCCGGGATGTCGGTCACGTCGATCATGCACAGGTTCATGCACACCCGGCCGCGGATGGGGGCGCGCGCGCCGCGCACCAGCACGTGCCCCTGGTTGGAGAGGCGCCGGTCGAGGCCGTTGGCGTAGCCCACCGGCAGGACGGCCAGGCGGGTGGGCCGGGTGCAGCGGTAGGTGCAGCCGTAGCCCACGTACGCTCCGGCCGGCACGTCCTTGACCTGGACCACGCGGGTTTTCCAGGCCATGGCCGGCTCGAGCCGCAGGGTGTCCTGGCCCTGCGCCAGGGCGGACAGGAGGGTCTCCTTGGAGGGCCACAGCCCGTACAGGCCGATGCCCACCCGGGCCAGGGCGAAGTAGGTCTGGGGGAACAGGATGGCCGCCGCGGTGCAGGCCGTGTGGGGCAGCTCGACCGGGAAACCGGCCGCGCGGATCTCGGCGAGCAGCGCCTGGAAGCGCCCGAGCTGGCCGCGGGCGAAGTCGTGCTCGGTCGTGTCCTCGATGTTGGCGAAGTGGGTGTGGACGCCCTCGAGCCTGAGCTCGGCCGGGTGGGCGCGCAGCAGGGCGAGCGCCCGGGCCAGCGGCTCGCCGTCCAGGCCGAGCCGATGGGTGCCGGTCTCGAGCTTGAGGTGCAGCCTGGCGGGCCTGCCCAGGGACCGGGCGGCGGCCGCCGCCCCCTCCAGGGTCTCGAGGCTGGAGGCGGTCACCCGCAGCTCGGCCGCCACGGCCTCGCCGAGGTCGGCGAGCGGGACGTAGCCCATGACGAGCGTGGGCGCCGCGAGGCCCGCGGCGCGCAGCGCCAGCGCCTCCCCGAGGTCGAACACCCCCAGCCAGTCCGCCCCGGCGCCGAGCGCCACCCGGGCCACCGGAAGGGCCCCGTGCCCGTAGGCCTGGGCCTTGACCACCGCCATCAGGCGCGTGGCCGTCCCGAGGCGCGCTTTGAACTTCCGCAGGTTGCAGGCGAGGGGGCGGGCGTCGATCTCGATCCAGGACAGCGGGCTGGGCATGCGGCGCCTCCGGCCGCCATGGAAGCACACCGCCCGGGGCCTTTCAAGGCCCGGGGCTCATTGCTCCCAGCAGGTGACGGTGCCGCCCGCCGCCCGGTTGTCGCCCTCGTCGCACTCCGCCACGCGGTCGTCGGGGTCGACCACGGCGTGCAGGGTGAAGGGCCGCATGGGGATGGGCTCCAGGGTCACGACCAGCGCCAGGCTGGCGCCGGGGGCGAGCGGCCCGGCCACGGGCTCGTCCTTGATGAGCGCCCCGCCCTGGGCGGGATCGCCGACGAAGAAGCGCACCAGGAAGTCCGCCGCGGGCAGGGAGCCCTCGTTCCACACCTCGACCGCCACCGTGGGTCGGGGGCAGGCCTGGTTGTCGATCGCGCCCAGCTCGAGCCGCAGGTCGGCCGTCTGCACGCCCGGCGAGACCGCGGCGACGAGGTCGTTGTTGTCCTCGACGCACTCGCGCTCGAGGTTGTCGGGATCGATGAGCGCCCGCACCTCTCCGGGCAGGGTGCCGCGGGGGTTGCTCGAGGCCTCGAACCTGGCGCTGACGAAACGCTGGCCGCCCGGCTCGAGGGTCGAGCCGAGCCGGACCTCCAGCGGATCCCCGGCGGGGTCGAGCAGCTCCTCGGTCAGCTCCGGATCGCTCCAGCGTCCCTCGAAGCGGAGGGCGAGATCCGGGCCGACCTGCAGGTCCCCCCGGTTCTCCACCTGGACCACGATGTCGAGCGTGGTGGACAGCGCCCCACAGGCCGCGTCGGGGGAGGAGAACTGCATGGCCAGCGCCGCGAGGTCGGGCGCGCTGTCGTAGGCGCGGGGGTTGGAGCGGTAGTTGTTGTACACCCGGTTGCCGTAAGGACGCCAGCTCGGCGGCTCGCGGGTGGGCAGGCCGCCGCTCTCCAGCACGTTGGTGACGTGGTAGGCGTGCTGGTTCCAGACGCGCCGCGCGGAGACCCAGAAGTCGCCCCGATCGCCCCACACCTCCAGCCCGTTGTTGTACTGGGCGTCGAGGTTCTCGGAGCAGAAACCCGATTCGTTGGAGGTGCCGAAGACGATCTCCGCGTTGCCGTCGTTGTCCACGTCGGCCACCACCGGGTACTCGATCCGCGTGCGGCTCTCGGAGGGCTCGGAGAAGTACACCTCGCCGTCCAGGCCGGCGTAGATGCGGAAGCGGCACTCGTCGTTGTAGATGACCTCCGCCGCGCCGTCGCCGTTGAAGTCGAACACGCTCGAGCCGGTCACCCGGCTCGAGTCGTCCTCGGTGGCGCGGCTCCAACCGTTGTGCAGGCACACGCACTGGCCGATGCGTGGGTTGCAGACCGCCTCGCCGGGAAGGCAGTCCGCGTCGTCCGCGCAGGCCTGCCCGGTCGGGGTGCGCGCCGGGTTCTCCGCGGGCGGCGGCTGACCGTCGACCAGGGGCGTCGGCCAGGCCGGGCAGGCGGGCGTGGGGGGCTGCAGGTCGAACAGCACGTAGGCCGTCTCGAAGGCCGTGCCCACCTCGGGGAAGCCGTCGCCGTCGAAGTCGTCGACGTTGGGCGCCCCGCCGTTGTTGCCGGCGCCGCCTGGGCTGTCGAGCAGCAGGGCGCCGCTCAGGCCGTCGAGCACCACCAGGCGCCCGGCCACGACCACCACCACCTCGGGCCGGCCGTCGAGCGGGTTCGCGGGCCCGGGCCGCGCGTCCGGGTCCGCGCCCCACACGTCCGCGATGGCGCAGAACCCCTCCCGCGAGGGCAGGACGCCGCCGTTGACCGCCTGGGCGTCCCAGCGCACCAGGAGCTGACCCGCGCAGAAGGCCACCTCCTCGGGATCGACCTCGGCCCCGGTGCACTGATCCCGCCGGGTCAGCCCGGGGGGCGGCCGGGGGAAGGCGTAGGCCACCGAGCCGGCCACGATCTCCATGCGCCCGTCGCCGTCGAGGTCCACCGGGCAGGAGACCGGGCCCTGGCCGTTGGTGCCGTTGGCCAGCGCGCCGCTGAAGCGGTCGAGCACCGCGAGCGCGCCGCCCGCGTCCTGCTGGAGGCTGAACACGTGGCGCCCGATGACGATCTCCGCCAGGCCCTCGCCGTCCAGGTTGGCCAGCGCCACGGCCGGGTTCGCGCCGCCCAGGCCGCCGGCCGCGTGCCGCACCAGGCGCTCCCCGGTGTTCGAGAAGATCAGGATCTCGTCGCCCTCGCCCACGGCCACGATCTCTGGCCGGCCGTCGCCGTCCAGATCGCCCGCCGCGGGGATGGCGGTGGCGTCGAGCTCGGCGTCGGCGTAGGCGCAGGCGAGGTCCAGCGGGTCGCCCTCGTGCCAGGTGGTCGCACCGCACACGGCGAAGTAGTCCGCGCCCTTGGCGGGGCCGCCGCCGTGGATGGCCCGCAGCACCCCGTTGCTGGTGTACTCGTGGCCGGCGCCGCGGAAGGTGACGAACAGGATCTCCGGGTAGTCGCGCTCGTCGATCAGCCCGTCGCCGGTGTCGTCGTCGAGGTTGATGACCAGCGGGGTCATGACCACCTGGGAGGCGTCGGGGAAGGGAGCGCCCGCGGCGCGCGGGTCGTCCGCGGTGCCGCCCCAGGTGATCTCGGCGACCGGCAGGACGTGGGTGAAGGGCTGGGGCGTGAGGCGGCAGGTGGGCTCCTCCCCGGTCCCCACGCAGGCGCCGGCCTCGCACGCGGTCCACGAGGGGCAGTTCCAGTCGTCCTCGCACGAGCAGAACGCGCTGCCCGCGCCGTCGTCGAGGCACTGGCTGCCGCCGGCGCCGTCGGGATCGCAGGCGTAGCGGCTCACGAAGCCGCTGCCGCTCGGGCTGCAGCCCTGGAGCAGGTCGCCCGCGCAGCGGCTCTGGCCCGCGGCGCACACGTCGTCGCGGCAGACCAGGCCGTCGCAGAACCGCTCCGGGGGGCAGTCGATGTCGGCGTCGCAGGAGATGTCCACGCACTCGGCGCCGCCGTTGGGCGTCGTGCGGCACTCCTCGGTCGCCGCGCAGTCGAGCTCCCCGCAGGTGTTGTTCACGCAGCGCGCGCCACCCAGCCCGTCGGGCTCGCAGCGCTGGCCCGGCTCGCAGACGAACCCGGCGCAGGGGTCGGGGACGCCGTCGTCGCCCGCGCCGTCCAGGCCGTCGGCGCCGTCCGGGCCGCCGTCCAGGCCGTCCGCGTCGTCCTGGCCGCCGTCCGCGCCGTCCCCGGGGCCCGGTCCGGCGCCAGAGTCGCTGCAGGCCGGGAGGCCCAGCGCGAGGAGCAGGCAGGCGAGCGGCAAGAGGACGCGTGGCCGGGATCGCGGCATGGCACCACCTCGGTGAGAGAGCCGTCTACCCGAGGATGGCCCCGGGGGCGGGGAGGGGTCAAGGGCCCGGGCCGGCCCGCAGGAAGAGCTCCTCCACCTGGAGGGTGAGGGCCTGCACGGAGAGGTCCGGGGCCAGGTCGGCGGGCCGCAGGCGGCCGAGCTCCTGGATGCGGATCTCGGCCCCGGAGAAGGTCTGGAACCAGTAGGTGCCGGGCGGGAACCAGCGCTCGGTGCCCAGGATGCGCCAGGCGCGCAGCTCCGCCCCGCACATCCGGGCCAGGGCGAAGGCCCCCTTGTGGAAGGGCTGCAGCCGTCCGTCCCGGGCGCGCCGGCCCTCGGGGAACACGAACAGGTTGCCGCCGGCCGCCAGGTAGGCCCGGAGCCGTCGGACCCGCTCCTCGGTCATGCCGTGGAGCGCCCCCATGGCGGGGATGAAGCCCAGCCGGCGCACGAACCAGCCGAACACCGGGGTGCGCGTCCAGGTGGCCTTGATGAGCGTGGTGTGCCGGGGGAGCAGGTGGACCAGGATGAGCGGGTCGAGGTAGGAGACGTGGTTGCAGACCACGACGCAGCCGGCGGTCTGGCGGAGCGCGGGGTCGAGGCGCAGGCGCACGCCGGGGGAGAGCCCGGCCGCCAGGGCGAAGAACCAGCGGAAGAACCAGTGGCTGAAGGCCTGGAGCGCGAGGTCGGGCGCCCGGCCGAGCAGCGCCTGCGCCGCCAGCCAGGGCAGGCACAGGACGGGGTAGGCCACGAAGAAGAGCGGCGCCGAGACCGCCAGCACCAGCATGTCGCAGGGGAACTTGAGGATGCGCAGGCCGAGGCCCATGGCCGTCTCAGGCCGCCTCAGGGGGCGCGCCCGAGGAGCAGGCAGGTGTTGACCCCGCCGAAGGCGAAGTTCTGCACTGCCGCGATCGCCAGGGGCTGCTCCACGAGCCGCACGGCGTGGCGCACCATGGCGCAGCGCTCGTCGATCTCCTCCAGGTGCAGGGTGGGCGCGACGACTCCGCGCTTCATCATCCACAGCATGAGGATGGTCTCGATCACGCCGCAGGAGCCCATGGTGTGGCCCATGTAGCTCTTCAGCGCGGTGACCCAGGGGCGCGCGCCGAAGACCGCGCCCGTGGCCTGGGCCTCGATGGCGTCGCCCATGCGGGTCGCGGTGGCGTGGGCGCTCACCACGTCCACCTGGTCGGGGGCGAGCCGGGCGCTCTCCAGGGCGAGGCGGAGGGTCTGCTGCACGCCCTGGGCGTTGGGCAGGATGAGGTCGCCGCCGTTGTTGCCGCAGCCGAAGCCGAGCACCTCGCCCAGGATGGGGGCCCCGCGGCGCTGGGCGTGCTCGAGCGACTCGAGCACCACGGCGCCCGCGCCCTCGCCGACCACCAGCCCGTC
>Ga0116143_10003925_pt1 | contig 14570 bp, 12 predicted proteins | sample AD_UKC034_MetaG_FD_89745 | JGI IMG/M metagenome (GOLD analysis project Ga0116143, IMG submission 89745) | Active sludge microbial communities of municipal wastewater-treating anaerobic digesters from USA - AD_UKC034_MetaG | ecosystem: Engineered > Bioreactor > Anaerobic > Digestate | place: USA...
CAAGGCGGTGACCACCTTCGACCTGGGCCTCCGGCAGCTCAAGAACCTGATCGTCTACGGGTTCAAGCGCTCGTTCTTCCCTGGCCTGTACTCCGAGAAACGCATCTACGTGCGCCGCGCCATGGAGTACTTCGAGCGCCTGCAGCTGCAGCACTTCCCGGATCTGTGAGGGCGGGCCGCTACCAGACCGCCGCCTCGAGCCGCGCCCAGACCGCCGCGTCCCAGGCCGCCAGCGACGAGAGCCGCGCGTCCGCGAGCGCGAAGCGCGGGTCGGCCCGGCCCTGCGCGTCGGGCACGGCCAGGCAGCGCATGCCCGCGGCCTTGGCCGCCACCAGCCCGCGCAGGCTGTCCTCCACCACCAGGCTGGCCGCGGCGGGCGCGCCCAGGGCCGCGGCCGCCTTCAGGAACACGGCCGGGTGGGGCTTGCCCAGCGGTTCGCCGTCGGCCGACTGGCGGTGATCGAAGGCGGCCTCGAGCCCGAGCCTGGAGAGCACCGCGTCGATCATGGCGTGGGAGGAGGAGGAGGCCAGGGCGAGCCTGCAGCCGCGCGCCCGGGCGGAGGCGACCGCCTCGCGCGCCCCGGGGAGCGCCCGCCCCTCGTCGCACACGAGCTGCTGGACGCGCTCGTCGAGGCGCCTGCCCAGCTCGGCGGGCGAGGGGCCGCGCCAGGGCGTCCGGGCGAAGCGGAAGGCCACCACCTCCTCGGTGCGCAGGCCCATGCTCTCTCGCGCCTGCTCGAGGGTCAGCGCGAGGCCCACACCCGCGAACACCTCGACCTCCGCCCGTGCCCACAGGGGCTCGGAGTCGACGAGCACCCCATCCATGTCGAACAGCACCGCCTCGATCCGCCGCCCGCCCATGCCCCCCTCCCACCACACCCGCCGGGTGTCAGGCCGACAGGCTCGCGAGCTGCTCCGGGGTGAGGAGCCGCCGGGCCAGCGCGTCGGCCTCCTGCTCCTCGAGGGTCCCGTTTCGCGGGCGGCGGCGCCGCTGCACCGCGGCCCGTGCGGCGCGCACCGCGTCCCGGCGCACCAGCCCCTCGCCGAGGAGCGCCAGCGCGAGCTGGTAGGCGCCCTTGACGGGCGCGACGCGCGGGGCCAGGGCGGCGAAGCTCTCGGGCGCGAGCCCGCGTTCGAGGTGGATGAAGATGCGCCCGACCCGGCCGCGCTCCGCGGGCTGGGCCGCGGCCAGCGCGTGGATGTGCTGGCGATCGTCGGCCGGCACGCCGCGCCGCTGCATCTCGTCCTCCAGCCCGCCGGCGCCCAGCGCGCCGTCGAGGAAGCGGGCGTAGAGGTCGAAGGACTCGGCGTCGCGCTCCACGTCGTCGCCGAACAGGAACTCCCGGCAGGCGGGCCGCCGCTGCCGGCCGGTCAGCAGCGCGGCCAGCTTGAAGCCCACCTGCTCCTTGAGGCGGCCGGGGCGGCGCTCCATCACCGTGCCCACCCAGTCCTTGAAGATGATGCCGTCGAACTCGACCCCGTCGAGCAGCATCTTCTTCTCCACCACCTTGCGCAGGAAGGGCGGGCTGGCGGACACGAAGTACAGCGGCGCGCAGGCCGGCTCGGCGCCGGGCCCGCGGCGCAGCCCGCGCAGCACCTCGGGCATGCCGGGGATGGCCTTCTTGTCCACGGCGAACTCGAAGGGGATGCGCAGCAGGCCGCCCATGGAGGAGAAGCGCGTGGCCAGGTAGGTCTTGTCGATGTCCCAGACGAACACGTCCCCGGAGAACCCGGCGGGCAGCGCGCGCTGGTCGTCGATGTACAGCGGGTAGCCGGTGCGCCGCATGGATCCCCCTCAGCGGTAGCGCAGCGAGGAGAGCTCCCCGCCCACGGGCAGGGCCATGAGCCGCTCGAGCGCGTCCCCGGGCGACCAGCCCTCGAAGAGCAGGCCGTGCATGGCTCGCACGATGGGCAGCTCGAGCCCGAGCGACTCGGCCTGGGGGTGGACCGCCTGGGTGGTGGTCACCCCCTCCACCACGTGGGGCAGGCTGGCCAGGATGGCCTCCAGGCGCTCGCCACGCCCGAGGCGCTCGCCCACCTGGTGGTTGCGCGACAGGCGCGAGCTGCAGGTGGCCATCAGGTCCCCGATCCCGGCCAGGCCGCCGAAGGTGAAGACGTCGGCGCCGACGGCCACCCCGTAGCGGGCCATCTCGCCCAGGCCGCGGGTGACCAGCAGGCTCCGGGTGTTGTCGCCGAAGCCCATGCCGTCCGCCACGCCGGCGGCCAGCGCGATGATGTTCTTGAAGGCCCCGCCCACCTCGGTGCCGATCACGTCCGCGCCGCCGTACACCCGCAGGCGGCCCCCCTGGAAGAGCGACTGGGTGCGCTGCACCACCTCCTGGAAGCGGCTGGCCACCTGGGCCCCGGCCGGGTGGCCGGCCATCAGCTCGGGCGCCAGGTTGGGGCCGGACAGCGCGCCGATCTTGAGCGCGCAGGTCTCCTCGCGCAGCACCTGGCTCATGCGCTTGTAGCTCACCCGCTCGATGCCCTTGACGACGTGCACCAGCAGGTGATCTCCCTCGACGCAGTCCCCGAGCTGGCGCGCCACGCCGCGGAGCTCACGCGACGGCACGGCCACCAGCAGGAGCGGCGCGCCGCCGACGGCCGCGGGGAGCTCGTTCGTGGCGCGCAGCCCCGCGGGCAGCTCGTGGCCGGGCAGGTAGCGCTCGTTCCGCTGGCGCCGGTTCACCTCCTCGGCCTGCTCCGGGCGGCGCACCCACAGCGCGACGCGGCGGCCCAGGCGGACGAGCTGGCTCGCCAGCGCGGTGCCGAAGGCGCCGCCGCCCACCACGAGCGCGTCCAGGCGGTCGCGGCTCACGCGGGCACCCCCTGGGGCGGGAGGCCGCGATCGGCCAGCCGGTTCTGGTAGTACAGGAGCAGGTTGCGGTCGACGTGCAGCAGCCGGTCCCCGCGCCGCTCGAGGGCCGGGGTGACGTGGAAGACGCGCAGGTGCGCCAGCGCGTCGGCCAGGAGCTGCACGGAGTCGCCGTCGCGGAGCGTCGCGTCCAGGCGCATGCGCCCCGCGGCCTCCTCCTGGCGCATGGCCTCGCGCACCCGCTCGATCCGCCGGTAGGCCTCCAGCAGCGGCATGCTGGGCTCGGCCCCGCCGGTGCGCAGCAGGCGGTACAGGTCGAGCCCCGGGTTCTGCTCCTGCAGCCAGCGGAACACGACCCAGGCCACCAGGTGCACGCTGCCGAAGACCGTGTCGCGGCGGAAGGCCTCCACGATGGCGCGGGCGAGCTCGCGGGTGTACTCCTGATCGCGCTGCGCGTCGAAGCCTGGCTCCTCGCCGACGAGCACGTAGCGCCGCCGATCCACGGCGCGCCCGCGCGCGTCCAGCGAGCGGCCCTGGTCGTCCACCTGGTTGCCGAAGGGATCGAGCGGCCGGGACACCCGGATGTGGATGCGCGACTGCAGCTCGAACAGGCGCGAGACGAACTCGAACACCCGCCGCGGCCTGGAGAACTCGTCGTCCTCGATGATGTAGCGGCTCTTGCCGACCTCCTTGAGGTGGTCGTCGATGAGCGTCTCGGCCTCCAGCACGAGCTGGTAGTTGATGGTGCAGGGCACCACGACCACGTCCGGCCGGGGGTTCCCGGCGCGCAGGGAGCGCACGTAGGCGTCCAGCCCCATGCCCAGCAGGCCCAGCTTGAGGCGGCTCTCGACCGCGCCGGAGCGGCTGCGCGTGCCGCCGGGGAAGAACAGGTTGTGGTAGCCGAGCTCGAGCGTCACCCCGGCGTAGGTCTTGAGGACCTCCTTGTAGATGGCCGCCTTCTTCTTGCGATCGACCTTGTAGGCCCCCAGGTTGTGCATGAAGAAGCCGATCAGCCGGTTATGGAACAGGTTCAGCCCGGCGCCGTAGACGAAGGGCGGCAGCCCCAGGCGGTAGAGCATGTAGCCGGCCAGGATGCTGTCCATGTGGCTCGCGTGGGTGGGCACCAGGACGACCGTGCCCCGGGCCACGGCCTGCTTGAACGCCTCGGTCTCTCCCGAGATCTCGAGCTGGTCGTCGAGGCGCGAGAGGCCGGAGGGGATCTGCTGCAGGAGCCTGAGCGGGCTGACGGCGTTGAACAGGAGCGTGAGCGCCGCGGGCACCGCCTTGGTGGTCAGGTGGTAGATGCGCTCGTCGAAGTGCCCGGCCACCTCGGCGGCGAACCCTCCCACCAGCTCGCGCAGCAGCGCGCGTTGCTCCTCGGGTCCGGCCTTGAGCGCCCGGGCCTGCACCCGCTCGTAGGCGGCCAGCGCCGCCCGCCCGGAGCGCCGGTGCCGCTCGGCCTCCAGCCGGCGGCGCTCCTCGTACAGGGTGTCGAACAGCGACTGCTCGAGCTGCTGCGGCGTCGCGCTCGCCCGTTCGGTCACCCGCTGGACCACCTCGGCAAGCACCCGCTCGCGATCCTTGGCTCTCACCTGGCCTCCCCGCTCGCTCAGCCTGAGGACAGCCGAACTCGACTCGGGTGTCAAGCGCGGTGGGGCTTGCGCCGCGGGATCAACGCGTTAGGCTTTGCGCGCGGGCTCCTTCTCGCCCTTGACAGCCAGCGACCGAGAATCTAGGGATGGTACACTCGCGATCGGGCCTGGTCGGTGCGGGCGGGCGGGCGGGTGGCGGCCCCTGTTCGGGGTACCTCGGAGGCGCGGTGCGGCGGTCGCTGCGTACGGCGTATCGAAAGGCGTGGGCGGCCCTGGCGCTCGTGTTCCTGGCGGGCGTCGCGGCCCGGGCCGAGCCGGCGTCCAAGGCGCGCGAGTACGCCATCAAGGCGGCCTTCCTCTACCAGATGATCCAGTACATCGAGTGGCCCGACGAGGTGGGCGCCGCGGCCGAAGGCGACTTCGTGGTGGGCGTGCTGGGCGTGGACCCCTTCGGCGCCGCCCTCGAACCGCTGGCCAGGAGGACCACCCCGTGGGGCCAGCCCATCCGGGTGGCCCGCTACCGGCGCTTGCGGGACGTGAAGGAGTGTCGCATCCTGTTCGTGGCACGCTCGGAGGCGGGCCGGCTGCCAGACGTGGTGGCGCGGCTGCGGCGGCGGCCCGTCCTGTTGGTCGCCGACAGCCCGGGCCTGGCCGAGCGGGGAGCGCACGTGAACTTCTTCCTGACGGGCGATCGCGTGAGGTTCGAGATCAACCTGGATGCCGCCCGACGCGCGGCGCTTAGGATCAGCGCCAAGCTCCTGCGGCTGGCGCGCATCGTCGAGGACCTGGGGGCCTAGCATGCCGCTGCGCGGACTCCGCGACGCCTCCATCCGCACCAAGCTGATCCTGCTGCTGGCGCTGTCCAGCGGCGTGGCCGTGGCGCTGGCCTGCACCGCCTTCGTGGTCAACGACGTGCAGGCCATGAAGGTGGCCAAGGCCCAGCAGCTGGCCACCCTGGCCGACGTGGTGGGCGCGAACTCCACGGCCGCCCTCGACTTCGGCGACGCGCGGGTGGCCCGCGAGACGCTGGCCACCCTGCGGCTGCACCGCGAGGTGACCTTCGCCTGCCTGTTCGACGCCGAGGGGCGGGTGCTGGCCAGCTACGCGACCTCCGACCTGGAGCGCCCCCCGGAGTCGGTGGGCCCGTCCGCGCCGACCTTAACCGAGTGGTCCACCCTCGAGGTGGCCCAGGTGATCGAGCAGCGCGGCGAGCGGCTGGGCGCCATCTTCCTGCGGGCCCACCTGCTGGAGCTCAACGCGCAGCTGCGCGGCTACGGCGTGACCGCCCTGGTGGTCGTGCTGCTCACCCTGCTGGCCTCGGGCCTGCTCGCCAGCCGGCTGCAGCGGGTGGTCTCGGGGCCCATCCTGCGGCTGGTCGCGGCCACCGAGCGCATCGGCCGGGAGCAGGACTACGGCATCCGCGTGGAGAAGGTCGCCCAGGACGAGCTCGGCCAGCTCGTGGACGCCTTCAACCAGATGCTCGCCCGCATCCAGGAGCGCGACGAGGAGCTCGGGCGCTACCGGCAGGACCTCGAGGTGCGGGTCCACGAGCGCACCGCCGAGCTGCTCGACGCCAACCGCAGGCTGGTGCTGGCCTCCGAGCAGGCCCAGCAAATGGCGCTTCGGACCGAGGCGACCAGCGTGACCAAGACCGAGTTCCTGACCAACATGAGCCACGAGATCCGCACGCCGCTCAACGGGCTGATCGGCATGGCCGAGCTGCTCATGGACACCCCCCTGTCCCCCGAGCAGCGCTCCTACATGCGCGTGCTGCACTCCAGCGGCGAGGCGCTGCTGGGGCTGCTCTCCGATATCCTGGACTACTCGAAGATCGAGGCCGGCAAGCTGGATCTGGAGCAGGTCGAGTTCGATCCGCGCGGCCTGGTCGAGGGCGTGCTCGAGCTGGTCGCCATGCGCGCGCACCAGAAGGGCCTGGAGCTCGAGGGGGTGGTGGCGCCCGAGGTGCCTGCTCGCCTGCGCGGGGATCCGGTGCGCCTGCGCCAGGTGCTCTTGAACCTGGTGGGCAACGCGATCAAGTTCACCCGCCAGGGTGAGGTGGTCATCGAGCTGCGCCCGGCCGGGGAGGTGCGGGCGCGGGCCCCGCTGCGTTTCGAGGTGCGCGACACGGGCATCGGCATCCCCCCTGACCGCGCCGAGATGATCTTCCAGTCCTTCTCGCAGGTGGACACCTCGACCACGCGCGAGTTCGGCGGCACGGGGCTGGGCCTGGCGATCTCCCGCCGGCTGGTGCAGCTGATGGGGGGCGACATCAGCCTGGAGAGCCAGCCCGGGCGGGGCTCCACCTTCTGGTTCCACGCGGCGCTGGACGTCGCGGAGGCCCCGCCGCGGGGCGCCCCCCGCGAGGGGCGGATGCTGCTCGTCTGCGGGCGGGAGTCCGGCCGCCGGGCCATGGCGGCCAGCCTGGCGGCGGGCGGCCAGGCCTGCGACTTCGCCGCGGGCCTCGACGGGCTGGAGGCCGCGCTGGAGGGCGGCCCGTACCGCGCCGTGCTGGTGGACGTGCCGGTCGGGGCGCCCCCGCAGACCGAGGGCCTCCTGCGGCAGCGCGCGCGGCTCGAGCCGCACGGCCCGCGCTGGCTGGGCCTGGTGCCGGTGGAGCACGGGGCGCGCTCGGGTTCGCTGCTGATCGCCTTCGACGGGCTCGTGTCCAAGCCCCTCAGCCTGCTCAAGCTCGACGAGGCGCTGGAGGGCCCGGCCGCGGAGGACCGCGCCCACCCCACGCGTCCGGCCGCCGACCCCGCCAGCCCGCCGCGCCAGCGCAGGGTCCTGGTGGTCGAGGACAACCAGATCAACCAGCTGGTGGCGGTCAAGATGCTCGAGCGCCTGGGCTTCGAGACGCGGGTGGCGTCCAACGGCCACGACGCGCTCGCGCTCCTCAGGCTCGAGCGTTTCGACCTCGTCTTCATGGACGTGCAGATGCCGCTGATGGACGGCTACGAGTCCGCCCGGGCCGTACGCGATCCGGCCCGGGGTGCGCTCGACCCGGACGTGCCCATCGTGGCGCTGACCGCCCACGCCATGGCGGGCGATCGCGAGCGCTGCCTGGCGGCGGGCATGAACGACTACGTGGCCAAGCCGATCGAGCCCCAGCAGCTCGAGGCGGCGGTGGTGCGCCAGCTCGGGCCCCTGGTCGGCATGCCGCGCGCCGCCGCGGGCGCCCCGCCGGTGTTCGATCGCCAGGCCGTGCTCGGCCGCCTGGGCGGCGACCGGGCGGCGCTCCGGGAGCTCGCCGAGCTGTTCGTCCGCACCGTGCCCGCCGTGCTGGACGACCTGCGCGGGTCGCTCGACCGGGGCGACACGGCGAACGCCGCGCGGATGGCGCACACCGTCATGAATGCCTGCGCCGCGCTGGAGGCGGGCAGCCTGCGCTCCCGCGTCGAGGCGCTCGAGCGCGCGTCCCACAAGGAGGACCTGTCGAGGGCGCAGGCGCTGCTCGAGGAGGTGCGCGTCGAGCTCGGGCGCCTGCGCCGGGTCCTCGAGGAGCTGACTTGAAGGGCAAGGACCCCGCCCCTGGTCGAGGGCGGGGTCCGTGGGTCGCGATGGCGGAAGTGCATGGGAATCGAACCCACCTGACGCGCTCTTCGCGCGCCACGCCGGGTTTGAAGCCCGGGAGGCCCACCAGGACCCAGGCACTTCCGCCGCGGACGCTAGCACGGCGCCCGCGGGCGCGCAAGCGGGGCGCGCCGGGAGGTCCCGGATGAGGCATCCCCCTGGCGCTCTGAGCCGGGCGCTCTGGCTGCTCTGGCTGGCTGCGGGCTGCGGGGCGCAGGAGGCGCCGCTCACCCCGGCGCGCTGCCTGGCCGAGCCGGGCTGTCCGCTGCCGCTCGTCTCGGCCCACCGCGGGCTGTGCGGCGGGGAGCCGGAGAACACGCTCGCCGCCTACCAGGCCTGCGAGGCGCTCGGCGTGCCCATGGTGGAGCTCGACACCCGCGAGACGGCCGACGGGGCCGTGGTGCTGATGCACGACGAGGACGTGGTCCGCACCACCGACGGCGAGGTGCGCTTCCCGGGCCGCACCCGGGTGTCCGAGCTCCTCCTGGCCGAGTTCCTGAGCCTGGTGATCGACGATCCGCGCTGCGCGGCGGACCCCGGGGCGGATCCAGCCCGCTGCCGCCCCGCCACCTTCGCCGAGGTGCTCGACGGGACCGGGCTGTTGCTCGACCTGGACTTCAAGGCGGGCGAGGTGGACCGGGTGGGCGCCAGCGTGCGCGCCGCCGGGGCGACGGCGCGGGTGCTGTTCTTCGACTCGGACCTCGAGCGCCTGCGGGCCTACCGCGACGCGGTGCCCGGCGGGCTGGTCATGCCCCGGGGCGAAGCGCTCGAGGACTTCGCCGCCTTCGCCTCGCCCGCGCTGGCCGATCTCGAGCTGCGCTGGGCGCACGGGGATCCGGACACGGCCGAGGAGGCCGCCGCGGTCCTGCGCCCGGCGGGCGTGCGCCTGTACCTGAACGGCTTCGTGGACGTGGACCCCTGGCTGGTCGCGGCCGAGCTCAGCGAGGACGAGGCCACGCGCGAGGTCATGCTGGCGCGGGCCTGGGACGCGCTCGCGGAGCTCCGCGCCCGGGGGGCGGCCGGCTTCGGCACGGACCGCGCCGCGCGCTACGCCGAGCACCTCTATCCGCAGGGGTTCGGGAGGCCCTGAGCGCGCTACCGGGTCGCCGGGGACGGCGCCGGCGCGGGCTGCATGGACGGCGCGGCGCGCTTCTCGGGCGCCTTCAGGTGGGTGGGCGTGGGGAGCCTGAGCAGCCGCACCCGGTAGGGCACCACGAGCTCGGGTTGATCCTTGCGATCGGTGCGCACGTGCACCGCGCCGGTGGGCTCCTCGCCCGGCTCCCGCGCCTCGAGGTCGAGCACCACCTGGTCGCCCGAGCGGCTCACGCCGACCGCGAGCCGGCCCGTGGGATCCCGGGCCTCCTTGACGGCGAACGGCTTGCCGCCCAGGGAGGAGATGCGGACCTGCTTGAAGACGGGCCGCTTCGGGGTGACCAGGCCGAAGTCCACCTCCTCCTGGTCGAGCACCAGGTCGCCGGTCACGTCGAAGACCACGGGCAAGCGGATCTCGGGCAGGCTGGGCAGGCCGGTCCCGGCCACGATCTCGCCCTCGAAGCGACCGGGTCGGTCGCCGGCCTGGAATCCGACCTCGAGGGCGGGTCGCCCGTCCACCGTGGCCGGGGTCGCGCTCAGCGCCTTGGGATCGCTCGGGCGGAGGTCCTGGAGCCGGAGCCGGCCGAGCTCGCGGCCGATGAGCTTGACCTGGTGTGTCGAGCGGGTGCCCTTGAGCAGGTTGCGGACCTTCAGCCGGCCCGGGTCGAACCCGGCCAGCACCTCGACCGTGGCGGTCACGCGGAGATCCACGCGGCGATTGCCCGGATCGTTGGTGTGGACGACGACGTGTTTCTTCACCGGCCCCTGGATGCCGGTGGTGTCCAGGCCGAGCTCGACCACGGCCGTGCCTCCTGGCGGGATCACCTTCTCCTCGGGCTTCTTCACCGTCGCTCCACAGGAGGAGGAGATGTGCTTGATCTGCAGCGGAGCGTCACCCTCGTTCCGCAGGCTGAAGGCATGGGTCGGCATCTCGCCCTGCAGGATCGCGCCGAAGTCGTGCGCCGGCGCGTCGCACGCCGCGCGTGGGCCCGCGGGCCGGGCGGCCGGGGCCGGACCGGCGGCCGGGGCCGGCTCGGCGGGCTTCTGGCAGCCCGCGAGCAGGACCGCGAGCGCAAGCCCGGCGGTCAGGAGAGTCGGTACCTTGCCTGCGGATGTCATGGCTTCTTTCCTCCGTGTCGATCCTGGGCGGCAGTCTAGGCGCTTCCCCGGCGCTTGCCAACAGATCATCGCGGCGCCCGTCGCGCGCGGGTGCGGGGCGGCGGGGGAGGGGGCGCGGGGCGCCTGAAGGGGCGCACCACGTATGGCACCTCGAGCGTGGGCTGGTCGGCGCGGTCGGTGTGGATGCGCAGGCGGCCGCGCGGCGTCGACGGGCTCCGGGTGAGCTCCAGGGTGATGGGCTGCGGCGCGCCGGCCCGCGGGGGCCTCGGCCCGAGGGTGGCCCGCACCACCCCGGCGGGATCCTCGAGCCCCGTCACCCGGAAGGCCGCGCCGCGCGTGGAGCGCACGGCGATCTCCGTGCGAGGCGGCGATCCGGCGTCGAACGGATCGAAGGACACCGCCGGCCTGTCCGGGCGCAGATCGCCGGCCACCTCGGCGTCGAGGGCCAGGTGGATCTCGGGCGCCTCGGCCAGGCCGGTGCGCGCCACGAGGCGCGCCTCGCGGCGCCCGGGCGCGCGCCCGGGCGCGAGCTCGAGCTCCACGGCGTCCTCGCCCTCGCGCTCCACCACCCGGGCGCTCCAGCCCTCGGCGCCCGAGAGCTGGAGGTCGCGCAGGCGCGCGCGCGCCGCGAGCTCGCCGCGCAGACCGAGCGTGGCCCGCCCGGCCTCGCCTGGCAGCAGGCTGCCCAGGTCCAGGCGCTCCTCGGCGAAGGCGACGGCGAGCTGCACCTCGCCGACCAGGCGGAGCGGCAGGCTCGATCGATCCGGGTCGCCGGACAGGACCTCCACGACGCGCTCGATCGGGCCGAGCAGCCCGCGCGTGTCCAGCTCCACCTCCACGCCGGTGCCCGCGCCGGGCGCGAGCTCCGCGGCGTCGAGCCCGGCCGAGGTGCAGGCGCAGGCCGCCCGCAGCCGCTCGAGGCGCAGCGTCGCCTGGCCGGCGTTCTCCACCCGGAAGGTGTGGCGCACCCGGGCGCCCTGCCACACCCGGCCGAAGCGGTGCTCGGGGGCGTCACAGGCGATGGCGGGCGGACCGGGAGCGGCCGCCTCGGCGGCGGCGCGCCCGGCGGGGTCGGCGCCCTGGCAGCCGATGGCGGCGAGGGCCAGGCCGGTCGCGAGCCAGGCGCCGCGCGGACGAGGGGGCGGTCGATCGCGCATGCGCACCCCTGTACCCGAGGTCGTGCCCGGGGATCAAGCCCCGCGCGGGCTCAGCGGCGCGAGGGCCAAGAGAGCGTGTCGAGGGTGTCCGCGGCGCGACGGGCCCGCGCCGAGAGGGCGCCGGTCATCAGCACCACGTCCCGCAGCAGCAGCCGGCCGTCGGCGTCCCCCCCGGGGGCCTCGCCGAAGAGGCGGAAGACGGCGGCGCGGGCCAGCCGATCGCTCTCCTGCGCGAGCGCACCCAGGCGGGGATCGCCCACCAGGCGCAGGTTCGGGTGCGACAGGTGGGCGCGGAGGCGCTGGAGCAGCAGGCGGCAGGCCTCGAGGTTGACGTCCACGAGCTGGGCGAAGTCCTCGGCCAGCTCGGCCGGCAGCGACACCCGCTGGCAGCGCAGCGCGTAGAGCAGGCTCCGGGCTGCGGACAGCGTGCCGGCCAGGCCGTCTGCCACGCCGGCCAGGTCCCCTCCAGGCCCGGCCGCGCCCGGGGTGCGCGCCCGCCCGTCGGCGCCTGCGCGGGTGGCCCGGACCGCCTCCTCGGCCTGCTGGCTGAGCCGGACGGAGCTCTCGAACGCGTCCCCCTGACCTGTCAGCAGGAAGGTCTCGAAGGCCTCTTCGACCCGCTCCAGGCAGGCCTCGCAGCGATCGAGGAAGGTGGGCCACCAGGCCTCTGGGCGGGGCTCGTGGGTGCGGAACAGGTGCACGTCGGTGTCCTCGCTCTGGAGAGCGCTCTCCCGCCTCGCGTCGAGGCGCGAGGAGAAGTGTACTCCGAGTGACAGGCACGTGTCAATCACGTGACACGCGCCTGTCTCCGCGGAATTTTCCATCAGGGGGAGGGCGCGGGCTTGTCCTTGGGCTGCAGGCTGGGGGGAGGCGCCGTGCGCAGCTTCAGCGGCGCGCGCTGGAGCTTGTTCACCGGTGCGGCCTGCAGTCCCGGGACGGCCTTCTCGGGTGCCGGGCCGCCCGGGATGGAGGGGACGCCTCGCACCATCGGCATGGGGGCTGCCGTCGGGGCGCCCTTGGCGCGCACGTTGTACTGGGCCGTGAGGAACGGCTGGTCTGCGCGGTCGGTCCAGATCTTCAGGCTGCCGCGCGGGGTCGCCGGCTGCTTGGTCAGCGTGAGCTGGAGCTGCTGCTCCACCCCCACGGGGGTGACCGTGGCCTTCACCGCGCCGGCGGCGTCCTCCACCTTGGTGACCTTGAACGGCTTGCCGCCGAGCGAGCGGACCACCAGGGTGCTCACCGCAGGCCGCTGGTCGTCGAAGGTGGTGAACATGACGAACGGCGCGGACAGGACCAGGTCGTCCGTCACCTCGGCGGAGAAGAACAGCTTGAGCTCCTTCACCGCGTCCTGATCGGTCTTCGCGATCACGGTGGCGCTGAAGCGCTCGGGCTTGTCGGGCGCCTGGAACTCGAGCTTGAGGACGGGCTGCCCCGCCTCGACGCCCAGCGCGGCCTTGAGCTCGGGGCGGCTCGACTCGACGGACAGCAGCTTGGCCTGGGCGGCCAGCTTGCCGGTGACCTTCACGGTCTGCTGGTGCTTCGAGCCCTTGAGCGTCTGGCGCAGGAACACGCGGTCGGGATCGAGGCCGAGCAGCACCTCGATCGTGGCGCGGATCTTCAGCGTGAGCTGCGGGGTGGCCGGGTCGTTGGAGTAGACCACGACGGCCTTCTCCAGCAGGCCCTGCCGTCCGCGGGTGGACACCTTGACCTCGATCTTGCCTTCCCCGCCCGGGGGAAGCTCGGCCGCCGATACGACGGCCGCGGCGCAGCCTCAGCCACCCCGGGCGCGGTCGATCTTCAGCACGCCCTGGCCGGTGTTCTTGACGACGAACGTGTGCACCACGTCGGTCCCCTGGGCGACGGTGCCGAAGTCATGCACGGGCGAGGCGCAGGTGATCGCCGGCGCGGGCCCGGCCTCCGGGGGTGCGACCGCGGCGCCGTCCGCAGCGGCCGGCTCGCTGGGCCTGGGGCAGCCCCAGGCGCCCAGCGCGGCCACGGCGGCGAGCGTGAGCGCCGCGGCCTGCGTCCATGGTCTGTGGTTCATGAGTCCTCCGTGTGTGTCGATGGTTTCGCCGCCGCAGCCTACCACCGAGCGCGCGGGCTGCACAAGACGCGTTGACACCCCGCGCGGGCGCGTGCTACATGAAGTTCGGTATGCCGATGCAAGCTCCTGATTTGCGTGCGCTTTGCGACCTGCTAGTCGAGCGCGGCTGGCTGGTCGAGGACCAGGTCCGCAGCATCCTCGTCAAGGAGGCCGGCCAGCGCCAGCGGCTGCTCCGGGAGCAGGCCGCGGTGCGCTCCGGCCGGCACCGCGCGGAGATCCTGCCCTGGGAGCTGCTGGCCTCCTTTCACCTGCCGGTGCCGGGCGAGCCGGGCGCGGTCATCGACGAGGACCGGCTGGCGCAGCTGCTGGCCGAGCTGTCGGGCGTGCCGTACGAGAAGATCGATCCGCTGAAGCTCGACATGAAGCTCATCACCCAGGTGCTGTCGCGCCCCTTCGCCCGGCGCCACTCCGTGCTGGTGCTGCGCCAGGAGGGCGCGGACGTGGTGGTGGCGGTCGGCGATCCCTTCGACGTCGAGCAGGTCGAGAACCTGCGCCGGCTGATCGGCCGCCCGGTGCGGCCGGTGGTCTCCGCCAAGGCCGACATCCAGCGCATCATCACCGAGGTGTACGGTTTCCGCTCGAGCGTGAAGGCCGCGGCCCAGAGCATGGATCTCGGCGCGGACCTCGGCAACCTCGAGCAGCTGGTCAAGCTGAAGGCGGTCGACGATCTGGAGGCCACCGACAAGCACGTGGTGGCCGCGGTGGAGTACATGCTCCACTACGCCTTCGACCAGCGCGCCTCCGACATCCACATCGAGCCCAAGCGCGACCACAGCCTGGTGCGCATGCGCATCGACGGCGTGCTGCACAACATCACCACCCTGCCCAAGGTGGTGCACAACGCGGCCGTCTCCCGCCTGAAGATGCTGGCGCGCATGGACATCGCCGAGAAGCGCCGCCCGCAGGACGGGCGCATCAAGACGGGCAAGGGCGAGACGGAGACCGAGCTGAGGCTGTCGACCCTGCCGGTGGCCTTCGGCGAGAAGGTGGTGCTGCGCATCTTCGACCCCACCGTCCTGCTGCAGGACCTCTCGGCCCTGGGTTTCAACCCGCGCGACTTCAAGCTGTACGAGGAGTTCATCGTGCGGCCGAACGGGCTGGTGCTGGTGACCGGCCCGACGG
>Ga0116143_10003927_pt1 | contig 14566 bp, 26 predicted proteins | sample AD_UKC034_MetaG_FD_89745 | JGI IMG/M metagenome (GOLD analysis project Ga0116143, IMG submission 89745) | Active sludge microbial communities of municipal wastewater-treating anaerobic digesters from USA - AD_UKC034_MetaG | ecosystem: Engineered > Bioreactor > Anaerobic > Digestate | place: USA...
CGTAGATGAAGACCCGGCTTCCGAAGTTCTCGGCTCCGGGCTCGTGGATGGCGAATCGGTTCACAAAGCAAACGGGATGGGTGAAGTGTATCTCACCCCCGAACAGGTAGCAGAACTCAGAGGCCGGGCGGCTCATCCAGTACGCCGGGCCTAATGTTTTTTGTGGCACTCGCGCTGCGGGCCTTCGCTCGCCCGCGTTTTGCCGCCTTCAAGTTCTAGTTTGGTGATGACTAGGGACGGTCTACCTTTAAAGGCATGATGATGGCGCTATTCGGACAAAATCCAGTGCTGATTGCTGGCTTTGACATTCTCTTTATAGGGAAGAAGGGCTTTTCGTCCCTCGCTCGCGCTCGAACCTTCAAGGTTCGCACGAAGGGAAGCAAAGACCCGTGGATCACGCTCGACGTTTCGAAGCTACGATCCAAGAAAGCCAAAGAGCAGGCACTCTACAAGCAGCTTCAAAAACTTTCTTTTCACAGAGACGTAGAGAAGAAACCGAAGAAGCCGAAAGCTCCGAAGAAAAAAGCGAAGAAGGAGCTGAAGACAGACGACATCAAGTTCAGGCTCACTAAGTCGATCGACAAGGTGATCACGAACAAGAAGGACGAAAAGCTCTCGATTAGAAAATTGATCTATGAAATGCCTGAGGCGATAAACTTCGTAAAAGGAAGAGACTTCAGCCCGATGAACATGCAGCGATATTTGAACGCTGTGAAAAAAGAGTTCAAGGCAATCAGAAAAAAGTACGGTCAGACACAGTATTTCATCCGGCTTCACCACCAATACAAAAATCTTCCTTCAAACATGACCATCGACCCCGAAGAAAAGGGATTCGGTGGCTACGCGCTTCACCGGCAAGAATTCCGCAGCGATGAGGCCGTGAACACCCAATTTGACCTGGTGCTGGGTAGGGACTATCCCGAATCTTTTTCAAAATACTTGCGCTTCGCCTCTACCTCCACTAACTTTGATTTCATCGGATTCATGGTCGAGGTTACTATCAAGAACTTGGGCGCTTCCCGCACCTACAAGCGCAGCAAGAGGCCCGTTCGTGTAGAAGAAAATCCGAAGAATAGGAAGAAGCGTGGCAAGAAAGGCACCAAACTGGCTCGATCCGCTTGAACGTAAGACCGATCGCCAGATTCCTAAATATTCCGTGTTTGATATTGAATCGAACAACTGGAAGGAATTCGTGGTTTGCGGATACTACGATGGTGAGAACTACAAGGACTACGGCTCAATTCTTGATTTCCTTCTCGACATCACCGACAAGAACGGTGACGACCTTACGATCTTCGCTCACAACGGTGGCTCCTTCGACTTCAACTTCGTTCTTGAGTGCGTGATCAAGCAAGAGGGCCGTAAGCACTTCTTTATCGAAGGTCTTCTTCCTCGCGGAGCCTCCTTTCTGTCGGTGGAAATCCGCCGCCTGCACTACGATGAGAAGGGTAAGCGTACCGAGGGCCGCAAGATCGTGTTCCGCGACTCCCTGGCCCTTCTTCCGTTCTCTCTCAAGAGCCTTACCACGAATTTCAAGACCGAATGTGCCAAGGGCGAGTGGGATCACAGCCTGCACAAAGACCGGAACGATCCTAAGCTCCTGGAGTATTTGAAGGCCGACTGCGTAGGCTTGTACCAGGTTCTCCAGACCTATTTCAATTGGGAGCTGGTGCGTGAGTGCGGCGTGAGCTTCACGGTAGCGTCCCAGGCACTCAAAGTTTTCCGCTCATACCTCGACGAGCGAATCATGGGATGCCCCACCGAAGGGCCTGAGCACAAGAACCCCGACAAGTTTGTTCGGCAGGCATACTTCGGTGGACGAACCGAGGTGTTCAGACCGTACTTCAAGGCGAAGCCGGGCGAGAAAATTTCCTGCTTCGACATCAATTCCTTGTATCCGAGCGTGATGCGGGATTTCGAGTACCCCACTACCTTCAAAAGATGGGAGTACAAGTACAATCCGAAGGAATTCGGTTTCTGGGAGGCCACGGTTGAGGTTCCCAAAGACATGTACGTTCCTCCGCTCGGCACGCTCATCCACATCGACATGGATACCAAAGAGGTCGAGCGCGTGGCCGATTCTTCACAGGGTAAATTCATTTTTCCGACCGGCGTTTTCTCCGGCGTGTGGTCGTCGATCGAGCTGGAGTACGCTAAGTCGATCGGCGTGAAAATTCTGTCTACCGGCAAGGGCGCGATCTTCGAAAACGGCGGCTATATCTTCCGCCATTTCATCGACGAGCTTTGGGACAAGCGGCAGAAGGCTGAGAAGGATTCTGTCGATAGCTTTATCTGTAAGCTGCTTCTAAACAGTTGTTATGGACGATTCGGCTTGAACCTTGAGCGCGATCAGCTCGTGAAGGATGTGGGCCAAGATGGGATCAGTGATCTTACCGCCTATGAATTTGAAACAGGCGAATTCGTTGATGGTAAGCCGGTCGTAGTTCGCTATGTGAAAGAGAAGCAGACCATCGCCAGCTTCACGAACGTGGCGATTGCCGCTTGGGTTACGGCCCATGCTCGCATCAGAATGCACAAGCACTATATGCGCCTGAAGGATCGTCTTTACTACACTGACACCGACTCGGTGTTCATCCTCGACGATGGAACTGAGCCTACCTCGAAGAAGCTCGGCGAGTTCAAGTACGAGTATTCCGCCACCGAAGCCTGCTTCCTGCTTCCGAAGACGTATGCTCTGGCAGGCATTACCGGCCTTCAGGATGTGAAGGGGAAGGTGATCGAGACGAAAGAGGTGATCAAGGGCATCAACAAGGAGGCGATCAAGGTTCGAAAGCCGAATGTGAAGGACTTCCTGGGGCTTCTGGAAGGGGATATACGCCGTTCTCAGCAGCTTCCGATACCGATGGAGTTCATCATTGCGGAGAAGTTTTCGAAGGTGAGAACAGCCATGAGGAAGGGCACCTTCCTGGATGTCTCGAAGAAGTGCGTGAAGAAAGTCAATGCTCGGTATGACAAACGAGAAATCACGATGAGCAACGGCATTTACAACACTCGCCCCATTTTCATCAAGGATAACAAGGCCCTTAATTATCGTGATCGAGAATTGAAGGTTACGAAGACGAGGAAGGGCGGCAAGACCAGTTTGACGATTTCTTCAAAAAAAGAAGTTGCGGCATCACCATGAATTTGCTATCTCCTTAGTCAAGGAGTTTTTATGGCAAAGAAGAAAGTCGAACGTCTCGGTAAACAGAAACCCAAGGTCTACCTTACGCCGGAATCGGAGCTGATCATCCTTCAGAACCGAGTGAAGGCGAACGAGCACGACCGCATCTACATCTACGAGCTGCCCGCTGGCAAAGGCAAGTCCGTGGTGGCCGAAACCATGCTGAGCCCAGGCAAAGCTGGCTATGTCTGCCTCGGCGCGCTCTAAACTGATTTTGATTAACGGGGTGTGGAGGATTAATCCGCACTTCTTGCTCGCCTTACCTACCATTCGCCGCAAAGACCCGTGGGAGCTAAAGCTCCAGGAAGAATATAAGGGTGTCACGCGGCGATGGTGGGTAGGCGGGTATTTTGATGCCGGAGAGTGGGTCGAGCCCGCTGTCACGGTGGATCGGAAGTACCAGGATAAATGGATCGAGGTGGAGCAGTACGATCTTCGCCCGCAAAAGAAAATGCCATGACCGAAATGAAGACCGTGGCGGATTACTACAATATCCGCGACATTGAAATTCAAAAGCTCGCCGAATCGAAGTCCGAATACTATTTGAAGGTTAGGGATTTCTGGCACCAGGTGAAAGACCTACCGATGCAAGGCTTGAGCCCCGGTCGATGCTCATGGCTCGATAAAATTGAAACCGACATAGCCGAGAACTGGCGTGACAAGTGGATCGCCGAGGACGCGGATCAAGAGGAGTGCTTCTGATGGATGCTCAACAAGTTAAAACCTGCGGCTTCGACTACATCACCTTTCATCATGGCACTAAGCTCGTGTCCCAAGATTTGCGCCGCCAGTATTTCGTGGGCGGCTGGGAGTTCGGCTACAACGCCTGCAAGCGCGAAGGCGCTAGCGTAGCCTGGAAGGCCGTAGAGCTGCTTCAAGCATTTGAAGCATACTACCTGCCCGATACCGAGAGCCGTGAGGGAGAGAAGCACGACAACTGGAACGAGTTTACCGAACGGATGCGCGAGCTGCGCGACCTCTTGGAAAAATCGGGTCGGGTGGAAAAGAGAAAGGCTCCTGAGCAGGAGCCGATCTTCTAGGTTCATGGTGGGAGTCAAGAGCGAGCTGGAGCCTCATTGCGCGGGCTCGCAGCTCGTCTTGTTTGGTGGGCTCTCGATCGACGATGCTGTAGTTTGCGTCACAGTTTCCGGCTGAGACAGCAATCTCAATCGGTGTTCTAGCTGTTCCACATCCCTCGAAGAGACTACCAGCGTATCCATCTTCAGCATCAGGGCGGTTGTGAGCCACTTCAATTTCTCCTTATTCGAATAGGCCATTGGTGAAGGTGCTCATGGCAAACGGGCTCACAAATACGCCCGAGCGCCGCTGTGTCCACAGGATGTATGCTACCGCTCGCCGAAGAGTCTCCACTTTTTCGTAGTCACATTTCTTGTAGTTCACGCAGAGCTTGTCGATGATGGCCTGCATGTCGGCAAGGTCGTCGTTTGCCAGGCAGATCATACCGATCCGCTTGGCATCCCAGGTCGCCTTGTCGAGAAATACCGGAGGGCACTTTTCGAGCCCGCAGAGGGTGTGAACTTGGGTGGCTCCGAACTTGCCTTTGTCGCCATAGATGAGCCGGTCTTTCACCTTGATGGGTTGCCCTACGCACCCGCTAACCGTTAACGATGCCAGGGCGATTGCGGCCCACTTCATAAAGTTTTTTCGCATACTCTTCCTCCTGTTCTTTGGTGAGAGTGTCTTGTGCCTGAGCGGCACGAAGGATTTCAATTTGTGGTGCGTATTGCACCTTGGCTTTGTCAGAGAGGATGTCGATAAGATTTGTTTTGATGGAAATGAAACCCTTATCGAGCATTTTGTCCACGAACCACTGGATCGTCTTTCGGATGGCGTCCCCGATCACGGGAACACCAAGAAGCCACCCAAAAAACGGCATTGCCACCGCTGCTTCTGCAAGCAGCGATGGCAATACAACGTAGTTCACGAAGCTGGTTATTAAGCTCGTGAACATAGGCCTACGCCTGCGGAGCGGGAGTGGGAGCCTTCATGTCTCTGAAGGCATCGTAGATCAGCATCGCGCCGCCACCGACGAGAAGGCCGGTCACGAGAGCATTTCCGAGGCTTCCGCCCTTGGCCCACGCTTCGGCAACGTAGCCACCAGCCGTGATTGCGGCTACGGCAACGCGCATCCACTTGCCCGTGAACTTGGCGAGAATCGGCATGAGCTGGTTCGAGCGAAGGATTTGAAACACCGGCACCAGGATCATCGAGGTGCTGGCTTTCGCCTGGATCGCAGCCCAGAGAGCCATGATCGCCGGGATCACATCCGGGTTGGTGGGATCGGCAGCGAGCGCGTAGAGCGGGAAGAGAGCGATGAGCGCCACCGGGAAAGCGTAGTGTTTGAGTTTCTGAATCAGTTTGCTTTTCATATAGGACTCCTTTGCTGTTAGTTTACGCCTGCTGGGGCGAATTGTCCACGGGTGCCTGTTGTACCGGCACTCTGGTTTTCTTTCTGAGCCACACCTTCTCACCCATGATGGGCTTTGGAGGTGTTACGGTGCCCACGATAGCTGCTGCGGGAGGATTCTTCATCGCTACGGTAACGGCGAAAGGTTCAAATCCCTGCGCCAGTGAGCTTGCCAGGTCTTCAACTCCTTCCGTTTCCTGCATGTTGTTGGCTCCGATTTTCGGAAAGAGGGCCACACAATGAAGGTCGAACACCTCCATCATTTCACCGTTCACGAGAGTTGGTTTATCACCCATAGATCACCTCAAAGTGGCGAGCATCGCCAATAGTTTATGTTTAGCGTGAACGATCGGGCCTTTTTTGATCGGTATAAACTCTTTGGGCTTAGGGAGCAATCCCATTTCCCGAGCTATCCTTTCTTGCCTGATCAGTCGTTGCTGTTGGTTGAGCTTTTTACTCATCGCACGATGATAATGGTGATTCTCGGGAATATCAATTTGGTTTTTCGGTGTCGAATACTTCGCTCATGAGCTTCTTTTGAGCAAGGATTTCAGCTAGCTGGGTTTCCAGGTAGGCCGCGAGCTTTTTCAGGTGGCGGGCTTCGGTTGCGTACTCAGGCGGGATGTTTTCGTCGGACTTCAGAAATTGGATAAGGCTCTCTACTTCGATGTAGGCTCCTTCATCGTTGACAAAAAATTCAATATCTGAAGGTAGGCTCATTCATCCCTTCTTTTTGAAGATCATCCTTCTGACGACCAGTTCACTTACTACGCCGCTTACGATAGCGCCGAAGATAGCAAGCAATGCCCACTTCTTCAACTCTCTTTCTGTAATAAGAGGCTGATTTTCTGGTGCCGTATCCCCCATACCTCGACAAGCCACACATTGGTTCATGGGGCCACAGCCCATAGTGACATGCTGGGTGTTGTGGACAAGCTGGCGGTAGTTCATTTTTTCTCCAGGACGATGATGCGCTTTTCGTGATCCTTCACATCGGCGCTGAGCTGATTGTAGTTGGAGTTCGTGTGTTGTAGCTCCACTACTACAACTTCCATTTTCGTATTTAGCTGAGCCACACTTTGAGTAAGCGTGTCGATGCTCCCGCTCCACCTTGAAGACTGGTAAGCGATGAAGGACATGATGATGGTCATTAATAGGGCAACAAGCCCTTCAAGATACTTTCTCAAGCGTGCCTCCTGCTGGCGAGAAATACCGAAGCAACGGCAAAAATTGCTACCGTTACTGCGATAAGGGTGATGTTGGATACGGATTCTTCTCCGGCATCTGCTTCGGAGTCGTAATAGGTGTCCGAGCCCTCAACTTCATCACCGCCGCGAAGAGCATCAATTTCGTCTTGAGTGTAGCGGTAGTAGCTTCCGTTCTTCAGATACATCGCAACGGATGTCTTTTCGGGTGTAGGAAGCGAAACGTGAACGATGCCTTGCTCATCAGCCTCATTGATGAGTTCGCCGACAGAAGAGAAGATCGGTGAGTTCAGAATTTTTACGAAAAAATTGAAGGGAGTATCGTTTTCGGGTCGCATGTCTGCCGCGAGCCCGCGCATGTGGTACGAGGTGGTGCTTACGGGGTGATCGCCAGCGAGAACACGATTCAATTCGGGTGATCGGTAGCCGCTGGTCACTCGGAATGGGCCGATCTGGTCGTAGATCAGGTCGAGGAGGAGCGCCACACGCTTAAGATTTTCAAGCGCAAAGGTGTCCGGCTGGTTATTTACCTCGGTGTGGGAAGTAACCGTCAAGTCTTCTAGGGTAAAATACTTGGAAAGCTGCATGGATCACTCCTCTATATAGTTTACTACGAAATTTGACTAATGAGTATTGCGAAAACATGGTGATTCGTGTATGTCGGCCAGATGGGAAATAGAAAGATTACATGGAATTCAAAGGTGGCCGGAGCCAGGGGGTCGAGCTGGAAGGCCAAGCTCCTTTCGGGCAGGCTTCACATCCAAATGCACCCGAGCGTGCTGCGTGTAAAGCGAATCAAGAGCAATCGCACGCAGGAGGAAATCGCCGCGCTTTGCAAGATGAATGCTAGCACCTATGGCGCGATCGAGTCCGGCCAGCGAATGCTGAAGGGTGAACAGGCTGAGAAAATCGCACAGGTGGTTGGCGTGTCTTTTGACAAAGCCTTCGACTTCGTGAAGATTGGTAATGGGCGGTATCGTGCCGCTCTTTCAAAAACGAAGGGAAGCGAGGCATGAGTGAAATCGAATTCGAAGATCAAGAGTACCAGACGAAGAAGCGGTACCACATCACGGCGAAAATCGTCAAAAAGAAGTTCTCCTATGAAGATTTACAAAGTAGGGGTCAAAGGTCACATCAAACGGCTGAAAGCATTGTGCTCATTCCCGAGCAGACGACCGAGTGCGACAGCTTTTATCGAGCCTGGCTACCTCCGAAGTTCACATCTGAGGAATTGAAGAATGATGAACTACGGAAGCAGGCTTACCACGAGATTGTCATGCAGACTGGTGAGCCCATCAATGGCTATTTTCGTGGCGCTCTCTGCCATGCGGATTTCCGTGTAGACCGGCCTCACATTTTCGTCATGACAAAGAAGGCTGAAGATTTACTCTTGAAGCACGAAGGGAAAAAGATTCGGCTTCTGGTTCTAGGTGAGGGGGAAGAGGAAAACCTGTACGAACTGAAGCCCGAAACCCGCTCCCCTATTGAGGGGATGCAGTAGCCCAATTTCCTTTGTGATTTCGAGGGGGTGTCGCCATGTACGGGGCTAGTGCATGGCGACATTTTTATTTCTTGCAAACCTCCAAACCTGTGTCATTCTTAGGGCTCATCACTCGCTAAACCAGATGGGTTAGTTTCTTCGTGGGGGCTCTGAGATTTCTCAGAGCCCCGCGTCTTTTCCCGGTGCGACATTTCCTTCAAAAACTTTTTTCCAATTTCAATTTGACTTCCGATGAGAATCACCATATTCAGGAATACGACTAATCAAACAGTCAAAACGATCGAGCCAATCACGGCTTGACATCACATAAGGAAAAAGCACATGGCTAAAGAAACCAAAACCCAAACCACCGCTCCCGACGAATCCGCCCTTCCGAACCTGGTACCCGGCCAGGACATCGGTGCGGTGAACGACGATGGCTTCGTGGCGGCTGGTACCGGCGAGAACATGCCCAACTTCGTGCCCGGCAAGAACTGGGGCGTGGGTCAGGCTCTCGGCGGCGTCTACGTTCGCACCGAGCGCGTGTACTCGCCGAAGTTCAAGGCGGGCAAGAAAGACCCGATCACCGGCAAGAAGTACCGTGATCTTCACGTTCTGGAAGACATGTCGAAGAAAACTCTCTTCGGCATCTGGAGCGTGGGCATTCTCGGCAACTTCTTCGAGCAGGTTCCCCCGAACGCTCCCGTGAAGCTGATCTACAAAGGGCTCGGTGACAAGCCCTTCAAAGAAGGCGACAACGCTCCCCACACCTTCGAGACGTACATCGGTGGTGGCTACCGTCTTCAGCGCCGGGCTGGCGCGGCTCCCGCCGCCTCTGCTGGCGCTCGCACGAACTGATAAGCCGATCACTGGCTGAATCAATCAGGGCCTCCCGATGGAAACTGAAGGAGGCCCTTTCTTTTGGAGAAAATATGAAATTTGAAGGTAGAAGAGAAGGCTGGCTTTTTGTCATGTTGTGCATGCTGGTCGTGGCATGCACGGCTCAAATGGTGAAGGAAGGAGCGGAGACACCCACACCTCCTCCGGCAGTGGAGCCCGCACCAGCTCAACCTGAATCTTGCGCTCGTGGCACCTGGTGCTACAGCAAGATCGTGAGCCCCATGATCACGAACGATATGATGCTCGCTGATGTGAGCATGGCGTGCAAATCGGCTCCGCAGGATCGTCGTCGCTTGTGGACGAGTATCGTGCAGGCGATCAGCTACGCTGAAAGCAGCTACAAATACGACTCAGAGTATACCGAGAACTTCATCAGCGACTACACCGGCAAGCTCGCTGTTTCGGTGGGAATGCTTCAGCTCAGCATCGGCGACAAACGGAAGGCTTCACCGAACTGCCAGGCGCTTACGGAAGCGAAGCTCCGGCAGGCCGTTCCGAATCTCGCTTGTGGCGTGGAAATCATGCACTGGCTGATTACTCGGAAGGGATCGAAGCATTCGTTCCTCGACCTCAATGCCTACTGGAGCGTAACGAGACTCAGCAATGGCCGGTTCTCCGTGTTTCAGAAGAAATTGAAGGAACTGGAACCGAGCTGCTAGTGCCATGCAAATCCTCGAATCGGCCTCGCGGGCTCATTCGCATTTCCGCAGAAGGGCGTTTGAGCGACACGGTTTGAAGATGCAACGCGACTACCCCCTCGTTCTTGTGAAGAGAATCGAGCAAGGCGAGGGGGAGTTCATCAAGTGGTGTGAAGGGAAGGTGTTTAGAGCATTTTATCGTCTTGAGATTTTTGGTTCGTATTATTTTGTGCTCTTCGATTTTGAGATTAATGCGCTGGTTACGATCTACCACAAGTCATGGTTCAAAAAGATCGACGGTGAGTGGGTAGAGCCGGAGCGTACATCACAGAAAAGAAAGCAGTGGCTTAACAGACAAGAAAGAAACCGAATGCGGTTTGGAAGGGGCAAATAATGTTTGATTATAATCAGTTGGCAAGGGAATCTCACGGACTTTCTCGTGAGAAAGGCTGGTACGAAACGGAGCGATCGGACGGTGAGTTCTTTCAGCTCATGATCGGTGAAATCAGCGAGGCGAGCGAGGAAGTTCGGGCCAAGAACGCTCTTGTGTGGCAGTTGAGCATGGACGGTTCGGAGAAAATTCTTCCGACCGACAAGCGGTGGGACTACAGCCGCAAACCCGAAGGCGAGCTGGTAGAGCTGGCGGATTGCATGATCCGTATCGCTGACTACTGCGGTTTCAAAAACATCGACATCAGCCACCATGTGTCTCGCTGCCGACAGCTTTCTGAAGGCTCGTCGTGGGTTTCGATTCTCAGGGGCTCGACTCCTCTTGAACAGCACTTGAGCGTGATCCAGACGCTTGCCTTTGCCGGTATGCGACCGGCTGAAGCGATGGCGATGGCTCTCCTCAAGATTCAAATTATCGGTGATAAGCGCGGCGGGATGGCTCTTGCTGATGTCGTGAAGCTCAAGCATGACTTCAACAAGACGCGCCCTCATCGTCACGGTGGTAAGGCGCTGTGAAGAAAAAGTCGGAATCACCGAGCTTCAATTGCTCGGAGTGCCGGAGGTCATTCTCCGGCACTTATTCCGGCAGCAAACCGTTTGTCTGCCGGTTCTGTACTGGTGAGGCCCTTGATCCGAACAGGTTTGAAGAGCGTAGACAGCTTTGCAAGACCGATCGAGAAATTCGCCTTGAAGACATTGTGAAGAAGTTTATGATCTTCTATAGTAACAATGATCCTTCAAAAAGTGTTCACCTTAAACGCCTGGTAAAATCAGCAAAAAGTATCCTGGAGGAAAATTGAACGCCATCATTCGCACCTATACCGGTGTTGACTTCAAACCGTTTGAGCCACATCCCGATATGGTAAATATTGAAGATATTAGCCAGGGGCTTTCTAATCTTTGCCGCTACGCCGGGCAAAGCAATCAGTTTTACAGTGTGGCTCAACATTCTGTTTTCGTATCGGACATCCTCAGGGTTCGCGGGCATGAACCTGAGATTCAATTTCTCGGGCTCATGCATGATTCTCCCGAAGCGTACATCGTTGATCTGCCCACACCGATCAAAATGGCGATGCCTTATTACCAGCAGACCGAGAGCGGTGTATGGTCATGTATCGTCGAGAAATTCGGAATCAAGGCCGACGAGGAAGCGATGAAGGTGATGGCCGAGGCAGACAATGATGCCTTCTGCACCGAGGCTGTGAACTTTATGAAGGTGCCTCCGCACTGGTCTGACCGACCTAACTGGAATCCTATCGGCATAACGATGAAGGGTATGGAGCCCGTAGCGGCAAAAATTCATTTCATGGAACGCTTCAAATATCTTGAAGCAAAACTGAGGTAAGCAAGATGGAAAATCTGGTGTTAATGGTGTCCGGCAAACAAGGTAGTGGCAAGTCGAGCCTCGTGAAGGCGTGATCGGTGAGCTTCAAAAACGCAATATCTCTTCGGCTGAGCTTTCTTTTGCGAAGCCCTTCTATCGCATCCACAATTTCGCCCGCGACATGATGAAGGAGTACGGCTTCGAGGTTCTTCCGAAAGACGGTGACTTCCTTCAATACCTCGGTAATGAGTGGGGTAAGAAGCGGTTCGGTGAGGATGTCTGGGTGAAGATCGCCAAAAAACAGGAGGAAGACTTCTTCAAGCAGTCCACCCTTTTTCCGAACGTGCTGATCTTCTCGGACACGCGGTTCTACATCGAGGTGGAAGCCTACCCGAAGGCCGTGAAAGTGCGCCTGGAATGTCCTGAGCATATCCGTAAGGAGCGCGTGCTTGCAACTCCCGGCCAGAACTGGCGCGAAAACACGAGCCACCGTTCGGAGGTCGAGCTGGACAACTACGACAAGTGGGACTTGACCTTGCACACGAACCTTCTTACGAAGCAGTACGCTGTCGATCATGTGATGGACAAGATCGCCAAGTACATCGGAGGGAAAAATGCTGCTTGATCTTCTTTTCGGCAGGCTTCCGCCGCCTGAACCTCCGCAAATGCCTCCGGTAACGCCGCCACCGGAGATAAAGCCGAATCCGGCTTACGACTCATTTCACAGTGAGTTGAGCGCCCTGATACAGAAGTACGGCATTGACTGCATGCTGATCGGTGTTGGCAAGACCAATGCTGAGAAGAAAGAAGTCGATGCCAGTGTCGCTGTGTTCGGTGAGCGCGATTCGTGGAAGGCTCTTGGCCGCATCCTGAGCGCAAAAATGATTCAGGAAATGGGTTTGAAGCCTGTTTCTATGGATGGAACGGTGAACCAATGAAAAAATTGAAGGTATGGGCGAAGGTAAAGCTCGCTCAAGGATGGATCAGCGTGGCTTCAAGTCTTCAGGCCATCGAAATTGAAGTGAACATTTCATTGAATCCATTCAATTGGATGTTCATCTTCGGATTTTTCTCGATGTCGAATGCGGTTCATTCCGGCAGGAAGTTACTTTTTCGACTTCCCTGCGGAAGTTTTTCGCTTTCTTACATCGACTCAGCATTTTTGGAGCACCAGTTTCTCCATGAGGTCGAAGCTCGCATCAAAGCGAACGTCCTCGGGCCTGGGGAAACGATGGAAAGCGCCGGTTACGGGGCGCTGGTACCAGTGGGCTGTGAAAATTACGAGTATAAACCCGGTTAGAGCCTGAAATTCAAGAGGAAATCCCTGTTTTCCCCTCCACACTAGACCTGAGAAAACCTGAAGACGTTTTCTCAGGTCTTTTCCTTGCTTTTTCTCAGCCCTGCTCCCATATTTTCACAGGTATGTACCCAGCTTTTTTCTAAGGAGATACGATGGCACGAGGCAAAACCAACACCACACCCACCGAAACCACCACGCCCCCTGCTCCTCCGGCACTGGTTTTCGGAACGCCTGGCGAGCAACAGCCGCAAGGAATGACCGATGAGGAGATTAATGCCCTGGCTACGGAAGATGAGTTCGACATTTTCACCGACATCGGTGAAGCACTGACCCGAGCTGGCGACCGCATCACCTACACGATCAAGCGTGATGGTGAATTTCTCGCGGGCTCCATCAAGCACCCTTACTCGTGGGATCAGATTCAACAGAAGTACGGCGCTGGCACCTACCAGGTTTCCGCTCGCTCTGTGAAGCGTGGTCGATATGTGAAATCTGAAAGCCGCAACGTGGCTCCACCGCCCGAAACTCCCGATGAGTTCAAGGAAGAAAATATGGCACCTCGTGCTGGCACTACCGATCTTATGCTCCTGCTTCAAAACATGCGCCGCGATGAACGAGAGGAAGCTCGTGAACGCGAAGAACGCCTTGAACAGCAGCGCCGAGAAGAGCGCGAGCGCCAAGAGCAACGTGATCGTGAGCGTCGCGAGGAAGAAAAGAAAAGCTCCAGTTCCGTTACCGAAATGATGATGATGATGATGAAGTCGCAGTCGGAACAAACGACCGCGATGCTCACCGCGCTCATGGGTGGTAAGAAGGAAGAGATTCGTCTTGACAAGATCGTGGAGCTGATGGACTCGCGCATGGAGAAGATGCTCGATCGTCTCACTAGCCCTAAGGGCAAAGGCGAAATGACCGTTGCTGAACAAATGAAGATGGTTATGGATGCGGAAGATCGCGCCGAAAAACGTACCATGCGACAAATTGAACTGGCCGAACGAAAAGCGGAAGAAATCGCTGATCGCCTCGGGGCCGGTGGTGGCGGTGGAGACAAGGAATCCACTGTGAAGCAAATTCTGGATGCAGCGATGCCGGTGGTGCAGTCGCTCGCTGCGAGCAAGCTGGGAGCGATGGCAGCGACTCCCAGCGTGCCTGGTGTAAACCCTCACCAAAAGGCTCTACCGCCTCCTCCTGGGCCGCTCACGGCTCCACGAGGGGTGGTGCGAGCCCCGAACCTCGGACAAGCTCTGGGGCTCAATAAGACCCCCGGCCAGAAGGTCGCTCCGAAACCCGAGGTTCCGAATATGAAAGCGAAGATTGAGGCTGTGGTTGTGGAGGCGATCGGTAACGATCTCCAGGCCAACATGCTTACCCAGAACTTCCAGCCCGAGCAGGCCGCTGATAAGGCCCTGGAGGTGCTAGCGAAGGACAAAATTACTCCGGCAATGGTCTGTTCACAGTATTCCCTGGATGATATGCTGAGTGCAGCCAAGGCCCGAGGCTTGCCGGATGTGATCAAGCCCTACCTTGAGCGTTTCTACGCGCATGTAAGGGGGAAAACCGGTGCCGATTCTCGACCTGAAGCCGCAATGGGGAATGGGGCTCCCGCCCAAAGTAGCAAGCCAGCGAATTCCTGATTTCGCCGCTGGCAACTACGCTA
>Ga0116143_10003929_pt1 | contig 14562 bp, 12 predicted proteins | sample AD_UKC034_MetaG_FD_89745 | JGI IMG/M metagenome (GOLD analysis project Ga0116143, IMG submission 89745) | Active sludge microbial communities of municipal wastewater-treating anaerobic digesters from USA - AD_UKC034_MetaG | ecosystem: Engineered > Bioreactor > Anaerobic > Digestate | place: USA...
GTGATGATGAACATGATCAGCAGCACCAGCATCACGTCGATCAGCGGCGTGGTGTTGATGTCCACCATCACCTCGTCTTCGTCGTCGCCCTGCGTGAAGCTCAGGCTCGTTGCCATGCTTGCCCTTTCTCCTCGGAGGCTCTTCAGTCCTGGCGCGCGGCGATGCCCGCGGGCGGCTCGGTGATGAAGCCGACCTTGAAGATGCCCGCGCGCTGGCAGGCGACCACGACGCGGCCCACCGACTCGTAGCGCACCTCGTTGTCGCCGCGGATGTGCACCTCGGGCTGCGGTTCCTTCACCGCCTCCAGCTTGAGCCGCGCCACCAGCGTCTCGGTGTCGGGGATGCGCTCCATGCCCCAGAAGACCTCGCCGTCGCGGTTGACGGCAATGACGATGTTCTCGGGCCGCGTCTGCGTCGGGACGTTGCGCTCCTTGGGCAGCTCGAGCTGGATCGTCTGCGTGACCACCGGGATCGTGATCAGGAAGATGATCAAGAGCACCAGCATCACGTCCACCAGCGGGGTCGTGTTGATGGTGTTGTTCAGCTGCTCTTGCCCGTCGCCCGCGTCCGGCGAGCCCACGTTCATGGCCATCTTGCGTGCTCCGCGAGCGCAGGAAGGTGGCGGCTCAGCGCTTGCCGGCGATGAGCACGTTGTGCAGGTCGCCCGCGAAGGCCTTGACGCGGTCCATCACCGCCTTGTTGCGGCGGATGAGCCAGTTGTAGCCCATCACCGCGGGCACCGCGACCGCCAGGCCCACCGCCGTCATGATCAGCGCCTCGCCCACCGGGCCGGCGACCTTGTCGATCGAGGCCTGGCCGCTGATGCCGATCTTCACCAGCGCGTTGTAGATGCCCCAGACCGTGCCGAAGAGGCCGACGAAGGGCGCCGTCGAGCCCACGGTGGCGAGGAAGGCCAGGCCATCGGTGAGGCGGCTCTGCACGCTGCCGGTGGCGCGGTCGATGCTCATCCCGATCCAGGTGTGCTTGTCGACGGCCTCGACCATCGTGCCTTCGTGGTGGTCGTTGGCGGTGATCCCGGCCTCGGCGATGTAGCGGAAGGCCGACCCCTCCTGCAGCGCCGAGAGCCCGGCCTTGACCGAACTCGCCTTCCAGAAGGCGTCGGCGCCGGTGGCGGCACTCTTGAGCATGCTGTGCTGCTCGAAGACCTTCGTGAAGATGATGTACCAGCTTCCCATCGACATGATGAGCATGATCAGCAGCGTGGCGCGCGCGACCCAGTCGCCCTGCGTCCACAGCGCCTTCAGTCCGTAGGGGTTGTCGACCGCCTCCTCGCCGACGATAGGCGTCGGTGCCGGTTGAGCCTCGGGCGCCACCGGGGTTCCGGTCGCCGCGGCGGGGGCGGGTTCGGCGGCAGCCGCCGGTTCCGAAGCCGCCTGGGCGAGCGCGGGCGACGGGCTTGCGCCGATGAAGGCGGCGGCAGCGATCACTGCCGCCGCGAGGGAGGCGCGAAGGGCATGGAACGAGGGCATGTGGACTCCGTGAAATCAGCGCGGTGACGGGGTGGGCGCCGGTACAGGGGCAGGATAGGCGGAAGAGGCCGGGGCGGGAGCGCGAACGCCGCTCGAGACGCCGTGATGCAGCGGGCGCGCCCCTGTCACTCCAGCTTCCAGACGTAATCGACTTCGAAGGATCCGCCGACGGGCTTGCCCGTCTCGTCGCGGCCGGCGCTGAAGCTGCACTCGCCGAGCTTGGCGACCGCGATGCGGTCCAGCATCTTGTGTTCGCGCGTCGGCCCGGCGCTGCGGACGACCTCCGGCGGGCCCGAGAGCTTGCCGTCCGGCCCGACGTGAAAGCGGATCTTGGTCGTGCCGGTGGCGTCGGCGCGCCGCGCCGCGGCCGGGTAGTCGTCGCCGGTGGGCGCGCAGGCCCGGACGTTGGCGATCGCCGGGCGCGCGGCCACGCGCGGCGGCGGTGGCGGCGGTGGCGGAGGTGCCGGCGGGGCCGGCGGCGCCTCGGGTGCCGGCGGCGGCGCGATCGTCACCGGTGCCGGCGGCGGCGCCACGGTCGTCGTCGTGATCGTCGGCGCCGGCGTCGGCGGCGGATTGACCTGGATCTCCGGCGGCGGAACGAAGGACGGCGGCGGCGGCGCGAACTTCGGCGGCGGCGGCAGGGTCTCCGGCGGCGGAGGGGGAGGCGGCTTGACCTCCTCGATGATCTTGGTCTCGATCGGCGCGCGGATCACCTCGACCATGCGCTGCGCCAGGCCGGTGAGCAGCGCCCAGCCCAGCAGCACGTGCATCGCGATCACGATCACGATGCCGATCAGGTGCTTGCCCGGTTGGCGTTGTTGCTGGGCAAAATCCACGGTCTGTCGTTCCTTCCGATGCGCGGGGGCTTCGTCGGCCCGGCGCACGGCCACTTTCCCGAGCCGCGGCCTCGTGAGCGCTTGCGGCCCTGCTGCGCAAAACGCGTGGACTATACGTGCAGCGCCGGTACGCGCCCTCGGGGTAGCCCCGAATCGCGGGGAGGGTAACTGCCGACCCCCGCCCGGGCCGGCCGGCGCGGAACTCACCCAAGGAGCAAGAGACTTGCACTGGATCGCCCCGACCGAGAAGGACGCCGCCACCGCGTCGCTGGAAAGGCGCCTGTGGGACGCCGCCGACCAGTTCCGCGCCAATTCCGGGCTGAAGGCGCAGGAGTATTCCGGCCCCATCCTCGGCCTCATCTTCCTGCGCTTTGCCGACCTGCGCTTTGCCGCGCTGCGTGCGCAGCTCGAGGCCGCGGGCGCAAGCGCGCGCCGCGGCAGCCGCGTCGACCTGCCCGAGGCCTACCACGCGCAGGGCGTGCTCTACCTGGCGCCCGAGGCGCGCTTTGCGCAGCTGCTCGCGCTGCCCGAGGCCGCCGACATCGGCGCGCAGGTCAACGCGGCGATGCGCGCGATCGAGCAGCACAACCCGCAGCTCTCGGGCGTGTTGCCCAAGACCTACACGCTCTTCACCGCGACGCTGCTCAAGGAACTGCTGAAGAAGGTCTCGGAGATCCCGGCCAGCGTCGACTTCGACGCCTTCGGCCGCATCTACGAATACTTCCTCGGCGAATTCGCGCGCACCGAGGGGCAGAAGGGCGGCGAGTTCTACACGCCGTCCAGCATCGTGCGGCTGCTGATCGAGGTCATCGAGCCCTTCCACGGCCGCATCCTCGACCCGGCCTGCGGCTCGGGCGGCATGTTCGTGCAGTCGGCGCGCTTCGTCGCCGAGCATCGGCAGAACCCCGCGGCCGAGCTTGCGATCTGCGGCGTCGAGAAGACCGACGAGACCGGCCGCCTGTGCCGCCTCAACCTCGCGGTGCACGGCCTGGAGGGCGACATTCGCCACGGCGGCAACGTCAACAGCTATTACGACGACCCGCACGACGCCGTCGGCGCCTTCGACTTCGTGCTCGCCAATCCGCCCTTCAACGTCAACGCCGTCGACAAGGAGCGCCTGGCCGCGCAGGTCGGCCCCGGGCGGCGCTTCCCCTTCGGCCTGCCGCGCAGCGACAACGCCAACTACCTCTGGATCCAGCTCTTCTACTCGGCGCTGAACGCGCGCGGCCGGGCCGGCTTCGTGATGGCGAACTCGGCCTCGGACGCGCGCGCCTCCGAGCAGGAGCTGCGGCAGCGGCTGATCGAGTCGCGCGCGGTGGACGTGATGATCGCGGTCGGCCCCAACATGTTCTACACGGTGACGCTGCCGTGCACGCTGTGGTTCCTGGACCGCGGCAAGGCCGCAAGCGAGCGGGCCGACACCGTGCTCTTCATCGACGCGCGCCACATCTACCGCCAGGTCGACCGCGCGCACCGCGACTGGACGCCCGCGCAGATCGGCTTCATCGCCAACCTCGTGCGCCTCTACCGCGGCGAGGAACCGGACCTGACACTGGGCGGCGACGAGGCCGGCACCCGGCTGCAGCAGGTCTTCGGCGAGGACGACGACGGCCAGCCGCACTACGCCGACGTGCCCGGCCTGTGCAAGGTGGCGACGATCGCCGAGATCGAGGCCCAGGGCTGGTCGCTCAACCCCGGCCGCTACGTCGGCGTGGCGCCGGGCGAGGACGTGAGCGACGAGGACTTCCGCGAGCAGTTGCAGGCGCTGAACGAGGAACTGGAAACGCTGAACGCGCAGGCGCGGGAGCTGGAGCAGACGATTGCCGAGAATGTGGCGGGGATTCTGGAAATCTGAGAATGGGCAAAGCCACCTGGCAACGGTTACCGGTCGTTAGCCTCTGTGAGGCTCATGTCGATTGCGTAAATCGCACAGCACCCGTAGTCAACGAACCCACACCGTTCAAGATGCTACGGACGACGAACATTCGAAATGGATATGTCGACGTCGAGAATGTTCGATACGTCACCGAAGAAACCTACAAAAAATGGACGCGTCGACTGGTGCCACGGTGCGGGGACATTGTTTTGACCCGAGAAGCGCCACTCGGCGAAGTTGGAAAGATCAGGACCAACGATTCAGTATTCCTTGGCCAGCGCCTCTACCATTTCCGTCCCGACCCGCAGAAACTTAATGCAGATTTCTTGCTGTATTCGCTACTCGATAGCGATCTGCAAGCTCAAATAAAGGGCTTCGGTTCAGGCTCAACCGTGGAACACATGCGGCTGGAGGACATACCCAGCTTGGAGCTGAACGTCCCACCGCTCCGCACCCAACGCCGCATCGCCGGCATCCTTTCGGCCTACGACGAGCTGATCGAAAACAGCCAGCGGCGCATCCGGATTCTGGAGACCATGGCCCGCGCCCTCTACCGCGAGTGGTTCGTCCACTTCCGCTTCCCCGGCCACGAAGACGTGCCCCGCGTCCCGTCTCCCCTCGGCGAGATTCCGCAGGGGTGGGAGGTGAAGAAGCTGCGCGATATCGCAATAGTAAACCGCGCTCAAATTAACAGTCGGAATGCGCCGAAAGAAGTGCATTACATCGACATTTCATCCGTGAGCCCTGGAAACATCGACAGCCTTGTTACTTATGCGTTTGTCGAAGCACCCGGCCGCGCTCGGCGTGTCGTCCAGCATGGCGATGTACTCTGGTCTTGTGTCCGTCCGAATCGTCGATCGTTTGCCTTAGTGCTACATCCTGAACCAAACACGATCGCGTCGACTGGATTTGCGGTGCTGACTGCGACAGAAGTACCGTATGCCTTCCTCTATTTGGCTACAACCACGGACGAATTCGTCTTTTACCTGACAAATCACGCCACTGGTGCAGCCTATCCTGCGGTAACCGCAACAACATTCGAGAAGGCGGCTTTGGTTGTCCCGTCGCTAGGTTTGTTGCAGCAATTTCGAGGCGTAGTCGAACCTATCGCTGAGCAGATTCATGCTCTGCAACGCCAAATCCAAACCCTCCGCCGCACCCGCGACCTGCTGCTGCCGCGGTTGCTCTCGGGGCAGATCGATGTCGAGATGTTGGCCGCATGACCGCGTGCGGTTGCGCCGCCGGACTGCACCGAAAGTATGATAATGTCATACGAAATCGATGAAGGCATCTTCGAAGCAGGAGCCGCACCATGAGTATCGTTCGCAAGACCATCACCGTCACCGACCAGCAGGACCGGTGGATTGCCGCGCAGGTTCGTGCCGGGCGCTTCACGAACGACAGCGAACTGATCCGCGACCTGATCCGGCGCGAGCAGGAGCGCAGCGCAGAGTTGCAGGCGCTGCGCCAGGCGCTGATCGAAGGCGAGCAGAGCGGCACGCCGCAGCCCTTCGATTTCGCCGCGTTCGTCGAACGCAAGCGCGCGCAACACGAGCGCTGACGCACCACCGTGGCCGAGTACCGGCTCAGCCCCGCCGCACTGGTGGATCTGGAGGCTATCTTCGACTACAGCGTCGAGCACTGGAGCCTGGAACAGGCCGTGCGCTACACCGGCTTGATCAGAGGGACCTGCGAGCGTCTCGCCGAGGCGCCGGCCGCGGGACGCGACGCCTCAGCGATCCGCCCCGGCTATCGGTACGCGTCGGCAGGCAGCCACGTCGTCTACTACCGGATCGAGGATGAAGGCATCGCGGTCATCCGCATCCTGCATTCGCGCATGGACCCGGCGCGTCACCTGTGACGGGTCGCGATGAGCCCCCACCCCTACACCGAAGCCCAGCTCGTCGAGCGTCCGGCGATCGCGCTGTTTGCCGAGCTCGGCTGGCAGACGCTGTCGGCGCAGGACGAGCGGCTGGGGGTGCAGGGGACGCTCGGGCGCGAGACGCGGGCCGAGGTGGTGCTGCTGCCGCGGCTGCGGGCGGCGTTGCTGCGGCTGAACCCCGGGCTGCCGGAGGCGGCGATCGAGCGCGCGATCGACGAGCTGGTGCGCGACCGCTCGGCGATGAGCTTGGCCGCGGCCAACCGCGAGGTCTTCCGGCTGCTGAAGGAGGGTATCGCGGTCTCGGTGCCCGACCCCGAGCACGGCGGGCAGAAGACCGAGCGCGTGCGCGTCATCGACTGGGAGCAGCCGCAGGGCAACGACTTCCTGCTGGTCGGCCAGTTCAGCGTGCTCGGCAGCCTCTACACCTGCCGGCCCGACCTGGTGGGCTTCGTCAACGGCCTGCCCTGGGTGGTGATCGAGCTGAAGAAGCCGGGCGTGCCGGCGCGCGCGGCCTTCGACGAGAACCTCACGCACTACAAGCAGCAGGTGCCGCAGCTCTTCGCGTTCAACGCGCTGCTGATCGCCAGCAACGGCACCGACAGCCGCGTGGGCTCGCTCACCGCCGACTGGGGGCGCTTCTTCGAGTGGAAGCGCATCGAGCACGAGGACGAGCCGCGCCGCGTCTCGCTCGAGGTGATGCTGCGCGGCACCTGCGAGCGCAGCCGGCTGCTGGACCTGGCCGAGAACTTCACGCTCTTCTCCGAGGAGCAGGCCGGGCTCGTGAAGATCATCGGGCAGAACCACCAGTTCATCGGCGTCAACAAGGCCATCGCCTCGATGCAGCAGGCGCTGCGCGAGGGCCACGGGCGCGGCGGCGTGTTCTGGCAGACGCAGGGCAGCGGCAAGAGCTACTCGATGGTCTTCTTCGCGCAGAAGGTGCTGCGCAGGCTCGCCGGCAACTGGACCTTCGTCGTCGTCACCGACCGCGTCGAGCTCGATCAGCAGATCGCGCGGACTTTCAAGGCGGTGGGCGCCGTCTCCGGCGCCGAGGGCGACGCCTGCCATGCGCGCAGCGGCGCGCAGCTGCGCGAGCTGCTGCGCGGCAACCACCGCTACGTCTTCACGCTGATCCACAAGTTCCAGACCGACGAGCGCCTGACCGAGCGCGCCGACGTCATCGTGCTCACCGACGAGGCGCACCGCAGCCAGTACGACACGCTGGCGATGAACATGCGCGCCGCGCTGCCGCATGCGACCTTCCTCGCCTTCACCGGCACGCCGCTGATCGCCGGCGAAGAGCGCACGCGCGAGGTCTTCGGCGACTACGTCTCGATCTACGACTTCCAGCAATCGGTCGAGGACGGCGCGACGGTGCCGCTCTACTACGAGAACCGCACGCCGGAGCTCGCGCTCGTCAACCCGGAGCTGAGCGACGACATCTACCGCGTGATCGAGGACGCCGAGCTCGACGACGCGCAGGAGGAGCGGCTGGCGGGTCTGCTCGGGCGGCAGTACCAGCTGATCACCCGCGACGACCGGCTGGAGACGGTGGCCGCCGACATCGTGCGCCACTTCCTCGGCCGCGCGCCGCTCACGGCGGCGGGGCAGTCCGTCGTCGGCAAGGCGATGGTCGTCTCGATCGACAAGGCCACGGCCTTGAGGATGCACGACAAGGTGCAAAGGCTCTGGGCTGAGGAGACGGCGCGCGTGCAGCAGGCGCTGGGCGAACTCGCGCTGCAGCCGCCCGGTGGCGAGCTCAGCGCCGGGCAGGCGCGCCGCGACGCGCGCAAGGCCGAGCTCAGGCAGCGGCTTGCGCTGCTGCAAGGCACGGAGATGGCGCTCGTCGTCTCGCCGGCGCAGAACGAGGTCGAGCAGATGCGCCGCCTGGGCCTGGACATCGCGCCGCACCGCAAGCGCATGAACGAGTCCGAGCCGGGGCTGGACCAGCGCTTCAAGGACGTGAACGACCCGCTGCGCATCGTCTTCGTCTGCGCGATGTGGCTGACCGGCTTCGACGCGCCGAGCTGCACGACCGTCTACCTCGACAAGCCGATGCGCAACCACACGCTGATGCAGACGATCGCGCGCGCCAACCGCGTGTTCCCGGGCAAGCACAGCGGCCTGATCGTCGACTACGCCAACGTCTTCGCGTCGCTGGAGCGGGCGCTGGCGATCTACGGCGCGGGGCATGGCGGCGCGAATCCGCTGCGCGACAAGGCCGAGCTCGTCGCCGCACTGCGGCAGGCGCTGGACTCGGCAAGCGCCTTCTGCGCGCAGCAGGGGGTGGACTTGGCGGCGCTGGAAGCCACGGACGCATCGGACGCGCCGCAGGCCGGCCTGCAGCGGTTGAACGCCGTCGCCGCGGCGGTCGATGCGCTGATCGCGCCCGAGGCGCTGCGGCGCGAGTTCCTCGGCCACGCGCAGGCGGTGACGACGCTCTTCCAGGCGGTCAAGCCCGATCCGGCGGCCACCGAGTTCGCGGGGCGTGCGCGCGGGCTGGCCGAGCTGGCGGCGGCGATCCGCGCGCGGCTGAACCCCGAGCGGCCGGACGTGGGCGCGGTGCTCGCGCGGATCGGCGGCCTGCTGGACGAGGCCATCGTCGGGCTCGAGATCCGCGAGGGCGGGCCGCCGGCGATCGACCTCTCGCGCATCGACTTCCAGGCGCTGGCGCAGCGCTTCGGTGCCTCGCGCCACCGCAACACCGAGCTCGAGATGCTGAGGGCGGCGATCCAGGCGCGGATCGGGCGGATGCTCGCCGTCAACCGCACGCGCACCGACTTCAACGAGACCTTCGCGGCGCTGATCGAGAGCTACAACAGCGGCAGCCGCAACATCGAGCAGCTCTTCCTTGCGCTGCTGCAGCTCTCGAAGAGCCTGGACGAGGAGGAGCAGCGCCACGTGCGCGAGCGGCTGAGCGAGGAGGAGCTGGTGATCTTCGACATCCTCACGCGGCCCGCGCCCGAGCTCGACGCGGCGGAGCGCGCCGAAGTGAAGAAGGTCGCGCGCGAACTGCTGGCCAGGATCGAGTGTCTGCTCGTCGTCGAGTGGCGGCAGAAGGCCGCGGCGCGCTCGACGCTCAGACTCGCGATCGAGGACACGCTGGATGGCGGCCTGCCGCAGGCCTACACGCGCGAGCTCTTCGAGCAGAAGTGCTCGGCGCTCTTCGAGCATGTCTACGAGCGCTATCCGCAGCGCGGCGGCGCTGCAGGCAGCGCCGCCGCTGCCGGCTTCAGCTGAAGCCCTTGCCCTCGGCCGCGAGCTCGAGCAGCAGCGGCGCCGGCTGCCAGAAGGCCTCGGCGCCCGGCTCGGCGGCAAAGCGCTGCAGCGCCTTGACGACCTCGGGCAGGCCGACGAGTGTCGCGTTGAACATCGGCCCGCCGCGGTGGCGCGGGAAGCCGTAGCCGTTCAGGTAGACGAGGTCGATGTCCGAGGCGCGCGCGGCGATGCCTTCCTCGAGGATGCGCGCGCCCTCGTTGGCCAGCGCGAACATGCAGCGCTCGACGATCTCGGCGTCGCTCACCGCGCGCGGCACGATGCCGCGCTCGGCGCGGTAGGCGTCGATGATCTGCTGCGTCACCGGGTCGGGGATCGGCTCGCGCGAGCCGGCCTCGTAGCGGTACCAGCCGGCCCCGGTCTTCTGGCCGAAGCGCCCGGCCTCGCAGAGCTTGTCGGCGATGATCGGCACGAAGGGGACGCCGGCTTCCTCGGCGCGGCGCTTGCGCGTGGCCCAGCCGATGTCCAGGCCCGCGAGGTCGCCGACGCGGCAGGGGCCCATCGCCATGCCGAAGGCCTGCAGCGCGCCGTCGAGCTGCTGCGGCGAGGCGCCGGCGGCGATCAGCCCGGCGACTGCGGCGTTGTAGCGCGCGAGCATGCGGTTGCCGATGAAGCCGTCGCAGACGCCCGAGACGATCGCCATCTTGCCGATCTTCTTCGCGAGCGCCATGCAGGTGGCGAGCACGTCGGGCGCGGTCTTGGCACCGCGCACGACCTCGAGCAGCCGCATCACGTTGGCGGGGCTGAAGAAGTGCAGGCCCAGCACGTCCTGCGGGCGGCGCGTGAAGCCGGCGATGCTGTCGATGTTCAGGTACGAGGTGTTGGAGGCGAGGATGGCGCCGGGCTTGCAGGTGTCGTCCAGCGTCGTAAAGACCTGGCGCTTGACCTCGAGGTTCTCGAACACGGCCTCGATCACGAGGTCGACGTCGCGCAGGCCGTCGTAGGCGAGGGTGGGTGTGAGCCGCTCCATGTTCGCCTCGAGCTGGGCATTGGTGAGGCGACCCTTCTTCACCGTGCCCTCGTAGTTGCGGCGGATCGCGGCCACGCCGCGGTCCAGCGCCTCCTGCTTCATCTCGAGCAGCACGACCGGGATGCCGGCGGAGAGGAAGTTCATCGCGATCCCGGCACCCATGGTCCCGGCGCCGATGACGCCCACGCGCGCGATCGGGCGCAGCGCCGTGCCTTCCGGGATGCCGGGAACCTTGGCCGCAGCGCGTTCGGCGGTGAAGATGTGGCGCAGCGCGCGCGCCTCGGGGCTGCCGAGCAGCGCGAGGAAGGTCTCGCGCTCGCGCGCGAGCGCCTCGTCGAAGGGCGTGGTCAGGCACATCTCGACGGCGTCGATGCACTTGCCCGGCGCCGGCAGGAAGCGCGAGGTCTTGGCGACCGATTCGCGCATCGCCTGCAGTGCGGCCTGCGCGCCCGGGTCGCTGATCGCGATGTCACGCAGGCGCTTGCGTGGCAGGCCCTGGGTGACGATGCGGTGCGCAAGCTCGAGCGCCGCGGCCACCGAGTCGCCTTCGGCGATCGCGTCGAGCAGCGCGCTGCCCTGGAACTTCTCGGCCTTGGCCGTCGCGCCGGTGACGATCATCTCGAGCGCCCGCTGCAGGCCGATCGCGCGCGGCAGCCGTTGCGTGCCGCCGGCGCCGGGCATCAGGCCGAGCTTGACTTCGGGCAGCGCCAGTTGCGCATCGGCTCGCGCGACGCGGTAGTGCGCGCCCAGCGCAAGCTCGAGCCCGCCGCCCATGCAGACGCCGCTGATCGCGGCAATGACGGGCTTGGCCGCACCCTCGAGCGCGGCGATCACCGCTGGCAGCCGCGGCTCCTGCGTGGCCAGCGGGGTGCCGAACTCCTTGACGTCGGCGCCGCCGGAGAAGGCGCGCTCGCTGCCGGTGATCACGATGGCCTGCACCGCGGCGTCGGCCAGTGCCTGATCGAGCGCCTGCATGATGCCGCTGCGCAGCGCCGCGCCCAGGCCGTTGACCGGCGGGTTGTCCAGGGTGATGAGCGCGGTGTGGCCGCGCAGCTCGTAGCGAACGCTGCTCATGTTCGGCAATTCCCCGAAGGCGTGGATCCAGAGGTGATGAAACCGCGGCCGGGGCCTCCCCGGCCGTCGTGATCGCGCCGCGGATGCGGCACGCGCGAAGCCCGGACTTTAAGCCGCACCCCTGCCGGCCGGGCGCCTGCAGGCGCCCGAAATGGACGCGGCTTGCGTCGTCTCAAGCCCGGGCTCTGGCGAGGCGGCGCTGCGCCTGGCGCCGCGCCGCGAAGATCGAGCCGATCACCGTGAGCGCGAACCAGGCGATCGCCACCGCGTTGCCGGCGGCGCCGAGCGCGCGCCACTCGTTGTTCAGCAGTCCGCCGGCCAGGCGCACGATGAGCGTCAGGTGCAGCGCGATCAGCGGCAGGTAGAACGGCCAGCCGTAGAGCAGGCGCACGCGCGCCACCGCCGGCAGGATCACCGGCGCGTGGCCCATCACCATCGAGATCACGAAGCCCAGGCCCATCGCGTGCAGGGCGGTGTCGCGCAGCGGCCAGCCCAGCGCCGTCCCCGCCCAGGCGATGCCTGCGACCAGCAGCCAAGTGTGGCCGGCGAGCAGGCATACGGCCATGAAGCGGCTCAGGCCCTCGGTGTGGACGGTGCGCCGCGCGATGTCGTAGCGCAGCAGCCAGATCGCGAAGAGAACGAGCGCGACGCCGTAGACGACGCCACCGGCGCGCGCGTCGACGACCGAGAGCGCGGCGCCGAGCATCAGCAGCACGACGCAGACGTGGAAGGCGAGGTCGACGATGCGCGGCCGGCGCATCAGCCGCGTCATCTCCAGCCGCTCGGCGGCGATCGTCAGCACCAGGAAGCCGAACCACCAGGGCAGGGCGACGAGGTCGGCGGCATCGACGAGTGCCAGCACGTTGCCCACCGCCCAGGCCACGGCCGAGAGCAGCAGCAGCACCGTGTGCGCCGCCTGCTGGCGCTGCACGATGATGATGTTGACGACGATGAAGACCAGCGAGGCCAGGAGCAGCAGCACGTGGCCGGCAAGCGGCGCACCGGCGAGGATGCAGACCGAGGCCAGGCCGGCGCCGATCGGCGCGGCGAAGGCGAAGCGCAGCCGCACCGCGACCGCACGCTCGATGCTGATCACGGTGCCGAGGAAGCCGCCGATCATCAGCGCGGCGTGCGAGATCACGGCCGGCGCGACCCAGCGAAAGCCCTCGAAGGCGCTGAGCACGAGACCGGCACGGATCAGCCCGCCGCTGATGCCGCTGACCAGTGCACTGGCCACCAGCACCACCAGCAGCGGGATCGCCAGCCGCGCAGCCGGCGACAGGGGTTTGGGTCCGGTGCTCATCCGCCCATGATGCGGCGGGCGCGCGTGCTGATGCGGTCGGGCGTCCACTCGGGCTCCCACACCAGCTCGACGTCGACCTTGGCGTCGGGAATCGTGTCGATCAGCGCGTGACGCGTGTCCTCGACGATGATGTCGGCCACCGGGCAGGCCGCCGAGGTCATCGTCACGTGCGCGCGCACCTCCTTGTCCTCGATGCTGACGAAATAGACAAGGCCGAGGTCGACGATGTTCATCGCGAGCTCGGGGTCGATCACCTGCGACAGCGCCTGCGTCACTGGCTTGCGCAGTTCGGGCGGGCCTTCGTAGGCGAAGAATTCCTCGTCGTCGAGCGCGGGGTCGTAGCTGGGAGTGCTCATGTCGGACTCGTCGGGCAGTGCATCCAGACGCATCGTACGCGATGGCGTTTCCCGCTAATCCACGCCGTCAGGGGGTGCTTTGTCGTCCGGACAGCCGTGTCGGTGCGTGCCTGGCCCCGACTAGCATCGGCGGCATGAACGACGATCGGAATCTCCCCTTGCCCGACCTGGATGCGGTCGCAGCCATTGCCCGGCAGGCGGCGGCGCTCGTGATGGAGGTCTACGCCCTCGACTTCGCGGTGCAGTCCAAGGCCGATGCCTCGCCGGTGACCGAGGCCGACGAGCGCGCCGAGGCGCTGATCGTCCCGGCGCTGCGGCGGCTCGCCCCCGGCGTGCCGGTAGTGGCCGAGGAGATGGTTGCGCGCGGCGAGGTGGAGGCCATCGGCGCGCGCTTCTGGCTCGTCGACCCGCTGGACGGCACGCGCGAGTTCGTCAGCCGCAACGGGGAGTTCACCGTGAACATCGCGCTCGTCGAGCACGGCGCGCCGGTGCTCGGCGTGGTTGCCGCGCCGGCGCTCGGGCGACTCTACGCGGGTGCGCGGGACCAGGGTGCATGGGTCGAGGACGAAGCCGGGCGGCGGCCGATTGCCGTGCAAGCGGTGCCGTCCGAGGGCCTGCGCGTCGTCGCGAGCCGCTCGCACGGCGACCCGGCGGCGCTCGATCGTTTTCTCGCCGGCAGGCGGGTTGCGCAGCGCATCGACATCGGGTCCTCGCTCAAGCTGTGCCTGCTCGCGGCGGGGCAGGCGGACCTCTACCCGCGCCTGGGGCGCACGATGGAGTGGGACATCGCCGCCGGCCACGCGGTGCTCGCGGCTGCGGGTGGCCGTGTGAATCGCCTCGACGGACAGCCGCTGCGCTACGGCAAGCCCGGCTTCGAGAACCCGCACTTCGTCGCGCAGGGCGGCGGCGCCTGAGCGGCGCGAGCGGCCGGCGGCGCCTGTGTATTACGGCGCCGGTACCTCGGCGGCTTCGGGCGCAGTCAGTGCGTCGCGCCGGGCCAGTGCGGGGAAGAGGCGCCACCAGAGCGCGGCGACGAGGCAGGTGCCGATGCCGCCGAGCAGCACCGAGCCGACGGCGCCGAGATACTCCGCGACGCCGCCGGCACGGAACTCGCCGAGCTGGTTGCTGGCACCGATGAAGACCGCGTTGACGGCGCTGACGCGCCCGCGCATCGCGTCCGGCGTGTCGAGCTGCACCAGCGTCTGCCGGATCACGACGCTGACCATGTCGGCCGCACCGCCCAGCGCCAGTGCCGCCATCGAGAGCCAGAACGCCGTCGACCAGCCGAAGACGAGCATCGTGAGCCCGTAGAAGGCGACCGACCCCAGCAGCAGCGGCCCGGTGTGGCGGCGGATCGCCCAGCGCGTGAGCACGATCGACATGACGAGCGCGCCGACCGCCGGTGCCGCGCGCAGCAGCCCGAGGCCCGTGGCGCCGACGTCGAGCACGTCCTTCGCGAACATCGGCAGGAGCGCGGTGGCGCCGCCGAGCAGCACCGCGAA
>Ga0116143_10003930_pt1 | contig 14562 bp, 12 predicted proteins | sample AD_UKC034_MetaG_FD_89745 | JGI IMG/M metagenome (GOLD analysis project Ga0116143, IMG submission 89745) | Active sludge microbial communities of municipal wastewater-treating anaerobic digesters from USA - AD_UKC034_MetaG | ecosystem: Engineered > Bioreactor > Anaerobic > Digestate | place: USA...
CTTATATATCGGCCGTACCAAATACAATCTCCTCTTCGGACCTCCACGGTCAGATTGTCATAATAGGGCCCCATCAACAGGACATGAGAACCCTTGCTTCCGTTGGACCATCTGATCTCATAGGAGGCCGGATCTATTAATTTGCCATTCTTCTCAAACAGAGCAATGATGTATTCACATTCATTCCAGCAAATGGATTGACAAAGAGAAGGCGGAAAATCAAGTCCTGACGAAAGGTCGTAATTGTCTTCGCAGGAAGAAAGGATAAACTCCATTTCATCGCAAGGACCAGAACAGAGGGTATCAGCCACCAGCTGCAGACGTCTTTGACATATGTCTGCATACTCTATGCTTTTGGGCAAACCCTTGGCCCAGGAGTACCTCTTGGAGGTCAGGCTGAATTCCGAACCAGATGGCAAGATCACAGGATTGCGATCCCGGATGGAATAGGGCGCCTGCCCACCAACCGGCTTGATGTACCAAAATAATTCGTGGTCCCTTGCTTTGGGACGCACAAATTGTCCCAATGCATTTTCTACGGTCAACTCAACAGTTCCTCCAGGCAAACATTTCTGCCTCACATTCACTGCACAGGTATCCAGCTGACAGGGATTGACCAGCACCCTGACTGAGTCCTTTTTATCGCATTGCCCATCTGAAATGGTGAGATAATACAATATATCCTTTCCAATGCCTGACATTGCCTCAGCACAATCGCTGCAGCTCAATCCATCGGTTGGACTCCATTTATAAGATAAGTTCGGATCAAATGATTTTAAAAGCCTCACACTATCACCTCTGCAGATCCTCGCCGTATCGGCGATCAAATCAGCCACAATCGGACTAAAACGAATCAGCTGCTCAGCCGTATCCCTACAGCCTTCTCGGGACTCTGCAAACAAGCGCACCCTGAGTACGCCACTGTCCGAAAGGACCACAGATGGGTCCAGATCGGCACTGGTCCTGGTGATCCCATTCCATTGAAAAACCCAGTGTGTCAGCCTCAGTGAAGAGTTGGGAGCGGAGGATTTGTTTTTGAATTGAATGGTCACCGGATCAGAACACCTGTCCAGGGTATAATCAAAATCAGCGATGGCATTTGAAATACAGGTCCTTACATTGATTTGAAATTCCCTTTGCAATTCCGAGAGCAGAATCCCGTTTCTGTATTCTCTGACACAATATGCCACGAGATATTGGGTAATGGGTGGTTGAACATAACCTCGCATCCTCCCATCATGGAGTCCAATATTCAATCTGGGCTGCCCACCAATGACATCCGCCAGACTGTAGGGAGCCTTAAATACCACCGGGGCATAGGGTGGATTGGATGGCGTCGTGGGCCGAGGATCCATTTGATCGGCACCCGTCAGCGGATTGCATATTTCATACACCAGAGAGTCCCCTTCTTCATCTGTAGCCTTAAGATTAAAATCCAAGGGTGCATCCCCACACACATATACCGGTGGCCATGCATTCAGCAAAGGACTTGAATTACATAATTTGAGACTGCCAGAACTGATCCTGACTGTGAAAGTTGATCCTACGGTAAGAGGATCTACAATATTGGAAATGGTAAAATTCCTGCAGCAGCGCTGATAGGCCAGAATATAGCCCTCTTCGCGAAAAGGGAGGGTCAGAGTATCCACATAAGTAGTGGTGTGTACGCAGATGTCTCCCCCTATCAATCCACAACGCGTGGTCACGATTTCATTAAGGGTATCATCCGGCCTGAATGGCATTTGCAGGACCCCACCAGCTCCCAGTTCCCAAAGCAGCATGCCATTTCCGTCAAAAATGCCCAGGTGAGCAGGATCATCAAATTGGGCTCCGGGATTGCCGTTAATGCAGTCCCGTCTTACGGTCAGAGAAATCTCATAACGGTCATTGCCCAGGCATCTGTAGGTTACATCTCCACCCACGATGTGTGTGGAAAAAACCGGAACCACACTGTACAGACAGCAGAACAGCAGACACAATCCAATCCGAATTAGATTCATAACCAAGAGTTTATTTACCTCGGGAGAGGGATTGTTATTTGAGGACCATGACATTTTTAGCCTCCAGCATTTTTCCAAACTGATCTAAAAGCCTGGTGTAATAAACCGCACTGGGCCAATCAAATAGCTCCACTTCTGCGGAAGTTTTTCCTTTCACCTTCATCATCAGGATCTCCCTACCCCACTGATCGCGAATTTCCAAAAATTCAGGATTCACTTTTTCGTTCCACTCCACCCTGAAAGAAGAAATGACCGGATTAGGAAAAATCAGCATCGAAGACCCTGGTTTGAAATCAGTCGTGTGAGATGGTTCATTCCAACTCACCAGTTGCTTCCGCCTGGTATCCAGAACTGAGCGCATAAAGTCAATCTGCTGAGGAGTGAAGAGTACCTGACACCTTTCTTCGGCATAATCCATATAATTTTCCCACATGTCAGGTAAATCCGGACTTTCCTCGTTGCAGGTATTTTTTGTCGGATTACAGCCTGCGGTTTGAGAGTTTCCACCACAATAAGGGGTATCCCCCATACCATCATCTTCTTTTTGTCCCTGGGCATTGGTACAGGAAGGTGTCCCCAGCAAGGCATTTCCCTTGTCGGCCCAAATATGACGCAATCCGAGATAGTGACCTGCTTCATGAACCAACGCCCTCCCTTTGTCCGCTATAGAAAAGCTTGCGGGCAGATTGCGAAAATTTGGGTTATTGTCCCCGATAAAGTGGAATTGCATGACTATTCCATCAGCCCCTACGCCCTGTGTGGCATTGGATGGCCAGTTGGGTAAATTGGCAGGAGGTGTGGCAAAACCCAAAACGGCAACCTGTTCCTGCCCTAAAAAATTAAGCGGCATATTTACGACCCATATATTCAAATACCGATCTACCGGCCAGGGATCACTGCCTCCCTTGGATGAGGATTTCATATCGATATTGACCCCGATCAGGGGATTGATGGTGAATCGGGTATTGGTAGCTCTTCTGACGATTCCGGATGCTGGATTTCCGGCAGGATCTTTATCTGCCAGATAAAATTCTATTTCACTGTCCATGGCTTCAAATCCAAAAACAGGCCTGAGTTGTCCTTTGTCGGAATTTCTTGCCCTGAAACAATCATTGAGTATCTGAACCTGTCTGGTGATGCAACTGTCCGGAATGTTTTGGGCAGGAAATGAATTATTCCAAACCACATGAAAGACCACTGGTATCCTGAACAAACCCGGGGTTCTTTTTTGAACAAACCGTTTTGACTCTTCAAATGCCTGACGTACAGCCTCTTTATACCCTGGATGATGTCGCTCACCCTGCTCCAGCAGTGGCACATGTCCGCAGAACTCAACCTGACTATAAGCAGCCAAACTGCCGAGGAGAATGAAAATTAAAATTGGTAAAATGACTTTATTCATAATGATGATGTCTGAGGAGTAAATATTTTCGGATACAATGTTACAAAATCCTTGTTTAATGGCTTTTAAATTTATCATAATTATATTAAAAATCCATTTTCAATGACCGGAAGCTCAAGAGAACCATCCCCAAACAGAAAGCCTTTTGATTTATAAGCCATTCAATCCATGTTCGAAGTTGCCTGCCCGCTCCGGAAGTCTTAAAACCAAATCTTGAGGAAATGCGTTATTTTTGTATCATGAAAAGAAGTTTAATCATCGGCCTCCTGATGGTAATTGCCGGGATTGCTGTTCTCGTTTCAGCCTCCAAGGATATCACCAGTTATTCCAGCTTCCAGGATTCACGCCAATCCGGTAGAACCGTAAAAATCGTAGGTCAACTGGCAAAAGACAAGGAAATGGAATACGATCCAGTTAAAGACCCCAACCGCTTTAGTTTTTTTGTGACTGATAAGTCAGGAGAAACCGTACAGGTTATTTTAAAAGCCGCGAAACCACAAGACTTTGAGCTGTCCGAACAAATAGTGGTCACGGGAAAAATGGAGGGTACGACCTTTATTGCAAAGGATGTATTGCTGAAGTGTCCTTCAAAATACAAGGACGAGGAAGTTTACATTAAAAGTGAAAGTTAAGCCTTCATGCAGGAAATCAAATATGTGGGCGAACAACTCTGGATTCAGTCCACCGGGCATTTTTTAATCCTTTCTTCTTTTTTTTCCGCTCTTTTTATCCTCATTTCGAGCATCTTGTATTTCAAGGCGCACGAAGACCAAAGGATTACATGGGCAAAATGGATCCGTGGGGGATTTTATTTTCATAGCTTTTCATTAATTGGCATAATCGGACTGATCCTTTGGATGATGTCGGATCTTCGATACGAATACCATTATGTGTGGGAGCATGTATCGGATGATCTACCCATGAAATACATCCTATCCGCTTTTTGGGAAGGTCAGGAAGGGTCCTTCCTGCTCTGGATGTTTTGGAATCTGGTGCTGGGCTTTTTTCTCATCCGACGCAAAGATCCTTTTGTCATCAGTAACCTGGGGGTTTTATTTGGCGTCCAATTGTTGCTGGTCAGTATGATTCTGGGAGTATACGTCGGAGAGACCCGTATTGGGAGCAATCCCTTCCTGCTATTAAGGCAAACCATGGATATTCCCATATTCAAGAATGCCGATTATGTATCTCTGATCAAGGGAAATGGCATGAATCCCCTGCTGCAAAACTACTGGATGCTGATTCACCCCCCCACTCTGTTTCTGGGTTTTGCCTCAGTAGTCGTTCCTGTTTGTTATGGAATTTCTGGTCTGCTTCTGGGCAAATACGAAGAATGGCTCAAACCCGCACTTCCCTGGAGTCTTTTTTCGGCTTCCGTCTTAGGACTGGGGATACTGATGGGTGGAGCCTGGGCTTATGAAGCATTAAGTTTTGGTGGTTATTGGGCCTGGGACCCGGTTGAAAATATGTCATTGGTCCCCTGGCTGGTATTGGTAGGAGGCATACATGCTCATCTGGTGGCTCAACATACCCGGTATTCGATTCGGGCAAGTTTTATTCTGTACGGACTAGCCTTTGCCCTGGTCATTTACTCTACCTACCTCACGCGCAGTGGTGTGCTGGGTGACACCAGCGTGCATGCATTCACCGGGCTGGGTCTGGGTTGGCAATTGTTATTCTTTATTGCCGCTTCGGTTTTCATCCCGATGTGGGTTTATATAAGCGCCACGCCTCATATTCCCCGTATCAAAGAAGAGGAGGCTTTGAGTTCCCGGGAATTCTGGATGTTTATCGGTTCCCTCACCCTGCTTTTCAGCGCAGGTCTGATCAGTTTTTCCACCTCAATCCCTGTTTACAACAAGCTCCTGGATTTTATAGCCGGTCTGGCCGGCACCGACTGGTCGGAATGGCATAAGAGTGCCCCTGTGGATGTGGTTGCACACCACAACCGTTTTCAGCTTTGGATTGGTGTCCTGATTGGATTCTTAACCGGATTTTCGATTTTTCTGAGGTATCAGGGCGGCAAACTCAATGGTCTCCAAAAATCATTTTGGAAAAATATCCTGTTAAATTCTCTGGCCTCGTTGGCTCTTACTATTCTTACCTATTTTTTGATGGACCAGAAATCGATTCCGGTTTTGGTCCTGGCAGCAGCGGGCTGGTTTTCATTTTTCGGTTCATTGGGATATTTGTTGAAATATGGACTTTCAAATCCCAGGTCCTATGCATCCATTGCATCCCACAGTGGTTTCGGGTTGCTCATTCTGGGAATAATATTCACAGGTGTCAACAAGAAAAATCTGGTACCCGAACGCTTCTTTCAGGAGGATTTTCTTTTAAACGATGATCCTGAAACTGCAGGAAAGCATTTCTTACTGATCAAGGAACAGCCCAAACTGGTTAAAAACTATCAGGTGACATATCTGAAAGATACCATGGAGGCGCGTTTCAGGCACTATAATATCCTCTTTCAGGAAATGGATACTATGGGTAACAAAGGTGAATCCTTTGTGGTTGCTCCGCAGATTCAATACGACAACAAACTGACAAAGGTTGCTGCTTCAAACCCCTCGATAAAGAGATATCTGCACAAGGATGTCTTTACCCTGATCGCTCAGATACCCGCTGTACAAATGGATGCAGAGGCAGCTCAAAAAGCAGAAGACAGCCTGAAATACGAAAAATATTTGCTCGGCATAGGAGATACGGCATTTGGAAGTAAACAATACTTCATTTTGAAGAAGTTTTACTCCGGCTTTGCCCCCTCTGATTTTAAACTGGAACAGGGAGATCTTTCCTTTGGTGCTGAGATTGAAGTAAGATCGCTTGAAGATACCGCTGCCACTCTGTTGACTCCCGGTATTATATTTAGGGGCAATACACTATTCAGGTTCCCTGGAGAGTCAGATAAAAAGGGAATCAGAATACAAATCAACGAAGAAATATTTGAAGCAGCTTATCCCCTTGAAAATGATGCAGATTTCAAAACGATAGTCTTGAAAGAAGGACAATCACTTCAAATTAATGATGGCCGGACGATTGAACTAAAATCATTCAACCGGGAACCATCCTCCACGATTTACGAGAAAAAGGAAGGCGACATTGCCATAGCAGCCAATCTAATACTTAAAGAAGGAGGAAAAGAAAAAACTGTAAATCCCATTTATCTCATCCGGGAGCAAACCATCATTCCCATACCAGACAGAATTGCAGAGCCCTTCATGAGCTTCTATTTTACCAAGGTGAATCCTGACAATGGCGAAATGACTTTTCGTTACAGCGAAAACAAAAATTTAAACAAGATTCCCGTTGAAATTTCGGAAAATGCTCCTCGCACTGATTATCTGGTCATGGAAGCGATCGTTTTTCCAGGAATCAATCTGGTGTGGTTAGGAAGCTTATTGATGATTTCGGGATTGGCAGCAGGTGCGTACTTCAGAAAAAAAGCGGGTACGATATGATAGAGAGCGTGGTGGTGATCGGCACAGGTAATGTAGCCAAAGCCATTTGCCCTGCTCTGCTGCAAAACGGTATTAAAATCTCCCAAGTCCTTTCTCGCGACCAAGGTCGTACCGATGAATTTTGCCGGCAGCTGAATGATCTTATAGGGGAGTCACCCTCACCACATGATAAAAACAGACACAAAGTCCGGGCCATATCCTCCTTTGAGCACCTGGACACTCAGGCCGATCTGTACTTGCTTGCTGTGCGCGACGACGCCATTCGATCCGCCTCGGATCAAATAGCTAAATTTTTAGCTCCGGACCGATTGATTGCCCATCTTTCCGGCGCCATGAGTCCAGCTATATTGAATCAGCATTTCACAAAAAGAGTCTGCATATGGCCACTATATAGCTTTTCAGGTCAAATTGTCCAATGGAAAACCATTCCTGTATTTCTGACTGCGGGACCGGAAACCATCGTGGATGTAAAAGAGCTTGCCGGCAGGATATCGGATCGAGTACATATCATTGAGGACTCCGACAAGGAAAAGGTTCATGTTGCTGCTGTCTTCGCAAATAATTTCAGCAATTACAATCTGCGTATTGCCGAAAAAATACTGGACGAAGCAAAGGTACCCTTATCGGTCATGGAGTCGATCACCTACGGAATGTTCGAAAAAGCATTTAATACTGGCCCTCTTGCTTCCCAATCCGGACCTGCACACAGAGGAGACTCGGCCACTATTGAAAAACACCTCAGTATCATCAATAAGTTGTACCCCCAATACGTTGATTTATACCGAATCTACTCGGAAATCATCAGACAAAAAAAATAAACATGCGACTGATTGGACAAATACCCCACGCCTCTCTGATCATCAGCGTTTTCAAATCGAACAACAAGTTTATTTTGAAATTCGAAGTGGGCCCCTTTGAACAAACTTACAAATTTCTGGAAACTGATCGTTTGAATGACTTAGAGGGCATCCGGCAATTGGTCACAGAAGATTGCATCGCTGAAGTATTCAAAATATTCGATACTATGAATCATCATTATAAAAAACTCAATTCAAGCCTATGATGCACTATTCAGTACTCAGGCGCAGGAGTATCTGGAAACCTGTGGGATCCATTTTTTTGTTGTGCCTCTTTGTGATTCAGTCATGCATCGAAGATCTCCCTCTGGAGGATAAGAAAACAGAGATCTCCATTCGTTTTGAAACAGGTCCGTTGGCAGGTCAGACTTTTTTAACCCACACCGGTGAGATCCAGGATGAGGACCTGCGTTTTTATCCTGCTAAAAATGCAACTCGCGTTTTTTGTCAACCACTGATTGAGGAAAGCAACAACCGACTGAGCAGTTCCAGTTCTATCAATTGGGGCTGGGAAGGCGTTCCTTCTACCGGACAGTTTCAGGCCATATTCTTTAACGATCCGGGCGAGGGGGTGGCTGGAGACATAGATCTGAGTTTTACTAACGGGGATTATATCAATGCCAGCATCCCTAAAAATGCTTCCATACAAATAGATGAATACGGGCTTCCTGGCGAAAGGGTAATAGGGTACATCAATTTTTCTGCCTTTACTGATTATAAATACCAGGGAATAAAAGGTCAGCAAATAGTTTCAGTATCGGTTGAATTCAAAATTGTGAGATCACCGGATCATATGTAATATCCCCGTGATCATTTTATGGGTAAACTCTCAAATACATAAGGTCCATTTTTAGAACCCCAGACCTGTTTTCCATTTTTTGCGAATCCCCTATCCAGAGTAATCAAAGCATCCCGGGTAATTTCCACTTCACTGGTCGCATAACTGGCTCCCCTTAGCCTGCTTTCACAATCTGAATCCTTTGTCGCTCCTTTAAAATGATCCTTTGACAATCGTTTCAAATAAACGGTACATCCGTCACGTGCGACCAGATCCGAACGTTTTAAATCCTGCCATACTTTGGAATTCTGACAGGCTCCCACGAATTTCGTTTCATCGGGAAGCGTATAAACCCGGCTGATGAAATCCTTTCCGGACAATCGCTCCAGCTTGTAAATCCTCTGCCGATAAGGCTGACCCGGATTTACGGAAAAGGATTGCTCCACATAAAGCCATACTCCTTCAGCATCCGAGGTCCATATCGGGCACATTCTCAGCAAGACATCCTGAAACAGAGAATCTTTTCGGGCCTGCACATAATTGCTGAAGTCGCCCGTCATTAGGCTTCTCAGATGAAGTAAATCTTTGCTGTACGAGGATGCCTTTCTGCTTGAGTGACAAGAAAGGAAACCCAAAATAAATGTCAGGTATAAAATGCGGTACCCTATTCCCATTCGAGCTAATTTTGAGTCCAAAGATATACCATGTCTCTAAAAATATTAACGCCTGAACAGATTCGCAGGGTGGAAACAGAAAGTATGGCCTTACAAAATATAGGCTCAGAAGCTTTAATGGAACGAGCCGGATTGGTGTTTACCGAATGGTTCCTTTCTGCCTTTCCAAGGACAAACCACGTCATGGTGATCTGTGGAAAAGGGAATAATGGGGGTGATGGCTTGGTCGTAGCCAGACTGTTGAGCCAGAAATTCAGAACTGTCCACGTAGGCTTAGTCCCCTGGGAAGACCAGGGAACAAAAGATTTTAAGCTTAATTTTAGCAAGCTGGACCCCTTGCAAGGCGTCGAAATCATGCAGATCAACGCTCCGGAAGACATACAGAGATTGCCAGCCGATTGGATCATCGTGGATGCCATACTGGGCCATGGGACGAACAGGCCAGTATCCGGAACCTTAAAAAACCTGATTGATGCCATCAATCTTTTGCCCAATCGGATTGTATCGATAGACCTACCATCGGGCATGGTGGCTCATGGGCAAACCACCGGGAGCATGATTCATGCAGATGAAGTTTTGAGTTTTGAATTTCCAAAGTTGGGTTTGCTGCTGCCTGAAAACGATTCAGCTGTATCCAAATGGCATATCAGGTCCATTGGTTTATCAAAAACTGCCAGCGATCGGGAAGACAGCATATACCTACTCACCGAACAGGCTGATATCTCACAGCTTTTAAATACAAGATCGACCTTCAGCCACAAACACCAATTGGGGCATGCGCTAATTCTGGCCGGCAGCCATCCAATGTGCGGAGCGGGAATCCTGAGCGCATCAGCTGCACTTCGAAGCGGAGCAGGATTGGTAACCCTTATGACCGAGCTCTCCTGCTTTGCCTCCCTATTTGCCTACCAGCCGGAGATTATGTGTCTCTCCATCCACGATGCAGAGGAAACGGATTATTCTGCATTTAAAGCAATTGGAATGGGACCAGGACTTTCAAAAGATGTCCCTTTGGACTTGTTGTCTAAAAAATGGCAAAACCAATCTCTTGTCCTGGATGCTCAGGCCATCCATTATTTTGCAGGCCGGCCAGAGCTCATTTCAGAACTCCCTGAAAACACTGTATTCACCCCTCATCCGGGAGAATTACGCATCCTTCTGGGTAAGCAGGGAAGCTATCTCGAACAGTTGGAAAGCAGCCGGGAATGGGCCACACGCCATCAAAAGTACATCGTCATCAAAGGTGCCTACACAGCCATAGTCATGCCGGATGGGATGGTATATTTTAATCAAACAGGAAATCCGGGCATGGCCACGGCAGGGAGTGGCGATGTTTTGACCGGAATTCTCACTGGATTACTGGCTCAAGGCTATGATATGTCTGCTGCACTAAAAATTGGAGTTTGGATTCACGGATTATCAGGAGATCTGGCCTTGGACAAAGAATCAATGGAAAGTTTAAGTTCGGGCGATCTGTTGCTTTATATCGGAAAGGCTTATCAGATGCTGCGTATCCAAACTGAAAATCACTGAAGTGCTTTTCTGGCTGATTCTACCGAGGAGGCCGCGTTTCCTATGAAAATCTGATTTCCCACCAGGATGACCGGACGCTTTAAAAAAGTATATTCATCCAGGATCAGCTTTCGGTAATCCATTTCATTCAGGTTTTTATCCTGAAGTCCCATGGACCTGTATTTTATGGCTCTTCGGGAAAACAAAGCCTCATAGGATCCCGCCATCTTTGCCATAAAATCCAATTCGGTCTCCGAAATGGGACTTTCTTTGATGTCAATCAGCTGGCAGGAACGGGTATTCAGACTTTGCAAAATCTTCTGGCAGGTAGAACAGGTCGACAAATAATATATTCTGTTTTTATTTTTCACTGCAATTATTTTTACGTTATGAAATCAAGCTGGATTATTCATCCGGATGGCTCTGTGTACCATCTCAGACTGAAGCCTGGCCAGGTGGCTCAAACCATCATCACGGTGGGAGATCCGGAAAGGGTATCTCTGGTCAGCAGGTATTTTGATACAATCGAACATAAAATTGGTTCAAGAGAATTCATCACACATACAGGATATATAGGCAAAAAGCATCTGACGGTGCTTTCTACCGGCATAGGTACGGATAATGTGGACATAGTGCTAAACGAGTTGGATGCACTTTGGAATCTGGATCTAGAGACTTTCCTTCCCCTATCCCAACTGACTCGTTTAAAAATAATACGAATGGGAACCTCCGGAGCCATTCAACCAACTATACCTATAGACAGTTTTTTGGTCAGTAAGATGGCCATTGGCCTGGATGCTTTGGGAGCATATTACGGCGGATTCGGTGCAGGTAAGGATAATGAACAAATCGATCAAATTTCATTGAAGTCCTTACCCGGCAATCCATACCTCACACAAGGAGACCCAAAGTTGCTGGATTGGTTGAACACTCCTGAATTTATCCATGGCATTACCTTGACAGCACCCGGATTCTATGCGCCACAGGGCAGGGATACCCGTGCGGAAGTCCGCCATCCTTTTTTCCTGGAAACCATAAAAACCCTGGACCTGAATTCACTGGGACCCATTACAAACATAGAAATGGAAACAGCAGGCATATACGCCCTGGGGGCATCCCTGGGGCACTCCTGTATTTCAATAAATGCCATCCTGGCCAATAGAAGCAGGGATACTTTCTCACAAAACCCGGAAGCCACAGTGTCGCGAATGATTGAAACCGTCCTTCAAAAAATCACGGAACTGCCATAATTTGATTTTGTAGCCGCACGGATGATTTGAAATAACAAAATTGGCTCCCAGAAAAAATAATATCCCAACCATCCGGAACATTGTTTTGTCCAAAACTGCTGGATACAATTCCGAAATAAAATCTGTCTGTGGAAATTTTACAAAAAGAAACGGAAACATCATCCACTGATGGATCTTAGTTTCCTCCTATCCCTTTTAATGCTGAGTACAGCTGATCCTGAAAAAGGTAATTTCCGTGAATCAGTTTTTTATCTACAACCAGGTATTCTGATAACACATGAATCAACAATTCCATCAGAAGATATTCGTCGCCATCTGTACCCGCTACAGCTTTTTTAAGTCCATCTACTTGATCCAGGGCTTTTTTCCATGACTTGTCATCCGAATCTGCAAGTAGCTCTAACTGACCTCCCGACTCGAACCAGGATACGATGTCCTGATACCTCCGCTTGGAATCATTCGGAACTTTTCTTTTCAAATGATCGATACCGGGAAAGTAGCTACTCGCCAGGGTTTTCATGGCTGCCCCAATCAGTTTGACTGCCACCGAACCTGCCCCTTCCTGCTCCCCTTCATAAACCAATTCGACCTTGCCCACAATAGCAGGTATTGCAGCGTAAATATCTGTTATCCGCGCACGCCCGGATTTTGATTTATGTCTCAATAATCTTTGTTCTACGGCACTCACCACACTCTCGTAGGCTGAAATGGACAATCGAGCTGAAACGCCGCTTTTTTCATCCACAAATTCACTTTGTCTGGCTTCAATGGCGATCTGTTCGATCAGATCTTCCAGGAGAGAAGGCATTTCTATTTTTAATCCATCTCTGTGCAAACGGACTTCCTGACGGGTGATCTTTTTGGCTGTTTCAATGTCTTCGGGATAGTGCGTGAATATCTGACTTTGAATCCTGTCCTTCAGGGGCGTAATGATGGCTCCTCTGCTGGTATAGTCCTCCGGATTGGCTGTAAAAATGAAATAAATATCAAGAGGAAACCTGAATTTGAAACCTCTGATCTGGACATCTCCTTCCTGCAGGATGTTGAACAAGGAAACCTGAATCCTGGGAGCCAGATCGGGAAGTTCATTGATCACAAAAATCCCCCTGTGAGACCTGGGAACCAGGCCAAAGTGCAGGGCCTCTTCCTCTGCGTAGCTTGCCTTTAATCTGGAGGCCTTGATCGGATCCACATCGCCAATTAGATCGGAAATGCTCACATCCGGGGTGGCCAGTTTCTCTGTGAAACGCTCAGTTCTGTGCAACCAGTCAATGGGAGTTTGGTCCGCTAAATCTGCGACCAGGTTCCGGGCAAATTTTGACAAAGGATCAAAAGGATCGTCGTTAATTTCTGAGCCTGCCACAATGGGCAACCATTCGTCCAAAAGCTGAACCAGAAGTCTCGCCATCCGGGTTTTGGCCTGTCCTCGCAAACCTAAAAAATTAATGTTGTGGCCAGCTAAAATAGCCCTTTCAATCTGAGGAATGACAGTATTCTCGTAACCATGAATACCTTCAAAAACACTTTTCCCTTCTTGTATCCTATTGATCAGGTTTCGCCTCATTTCTTCCCTAATGGTACAAGACTGATATCCCGATGCTTTCAATTGCCCCAACGTTTTGATGGCCGGCTTTTCTTTTTTCATCTTTTTCCCTTTTTACTTTTCCTGTAATCTGAAAATACAAAATCTCCCAAACCCTGGAGTCCTGAATAAAAAGCACTGCCCTGATTGGCCTTGGTAAAATCCTCCACGAATTGTTGCAACCAGGAATCCCTGGCGATCATAAAAGTCGTGATCTTGATACCCAATTTCCGGCAACGTATCGCCAGATCAATGGTCCTGTTGATAATCCGGGGATCATGTCCGGCACTGTTCATATAATATTTGCCATCATTCAGCTTCAGGCAAGTGGGCTTTCCATCCGTGATCATAAAAATCTGCTTGTTGTGGTTCTTTCGCTTCCTCAGAATTTCCATGGCGAGCTCCAAACCTGCAACGGTATTGGTATGAAAAGGTCCTACACTCAAATAGGGCAATTCAGAAGGCTCAATCTGCCAGGCATCATTACCAAACACCACCACATCGAGGGAGTCTCCCGGATAATACCGGGTAATCCATTCGCTCAGTGCCATGGCCACTTTCTTGGCGGGTGTAATCCTGTCCTCACCATACAAAATCATGGAATGGGAAATATCGATCATCAATACCGTGGACATCCGTGTTTTGTACTCGGACTCAAAGACCTCCAGGTCCTGTTCTTCCATCCTGATTTCCTCAGTACCCGAACGCGACAGGGCGTTGCGCAGACTGCTTTGAAAATCAACCCTGTGCATTTCATCCCCGTATTCATAAGGCCTTTTATCCTCCTTCAAATCATCTCCCTGACCTGTAAAACGAGTCTGATGGCCTCCTCTGTTGTCGCGTCTTAAATTTCCGAAAACCTGTTCCAATGCCTTTTGCCTGATCAGTTGCTCCGCTTTGGCTCCCAATACAAGGCCTTCCTTATCAGCAGATGGAACCAGGTAGCTGAATTTTTCCAAATCGCGCCGGAAATCCTCCAGGGTATAATCATCCGTAGATATCTTATGCTCCTGGTCAATCTGTTCCAACCAATCAAAAGCTTCATC
>Ga0116143_10003933_pt1 | contig 14551 bp, 6 predicted proteins | sample AD_UKC034_MetaG_FD_89745 | JGI IMG/M metagenome (GOLD analysis project Ga0116143, IMG submission 89745) | Active sludge microbial communities of municipal wastewater-treating anaerobic digesters from USA - AD_UKC034_MetaG | ecosystem: Engineered > Bioreactor > Anaerobic > Digestate | place: USA...
CGGTTAACGGAAGTAATTACCGCGTGCTTTACACCCATTTTATGAATGGCTTCGGCTACGCGTTTTGGTTCTTCTATATCGTATTCGGTGGGTCTTCCGGTGGCTACCGCACAAAATGTACAACTGCGGGTGCACACATTTCCTAAAATCATAAAAGTAGCGGTGCCGGCACCCCAGCACTCGCCCATGTTAGGGCAATTGCCGCTTTCGCAAATGGTATGTAGTTTATTTTCGTCAACCAGTTTACGCACCTTCGCATACTCGGGCCCAACCGGCAACTTTACACGCAGCCAATCGGGTTTTCTTTTTTTTACTTCAGACGATATAACGGGTAGTTCGATCATTTTTTTGATTCCAGCATCTTGCAGCAGGGGTTGAATCAAAGTTCGCAACCCGCTACATGCTTATAATACGTTTATCTTCCAATAAGTTCCTTGTATTGATCGGCCGTAAGCAAACCATCGGCCTCGGCTGCATTTGAAATTTCTACTTTCACCATCCAGCCGTCTCCATACGGATCGCTGTTTACTTTCTCAGGGTTTCCTTCCAGGGCTTTATTAAATTCCGTCACCTTTCCACTTAATGGCATAAAAAGATCGGATACGGTTTTTACAGCTTCCACCGTACCAAATACATCGTGTTGATTCAGGCTTTGGCCTACGGATGAAATATCGACATAAACGATATCGCCTAACTCGCCCTGGGCAAAATCGGTAATACCTACCGTAGCAATATTGCCTTCAATCTTAATCCATTCGTGGTCTTTGGTGTACTTCAGGTTTGCAGGAGTGCTCATGTGTGTTCGATTTAGTGCCTCAAAATTAAAAATTGTCAATTGTCAATTGTCCAATTGGCAATTATTTATTGCGCTAAATTGAATAAAATCTTAAACCCGGCCCGGGTGGTACTACGCCTGAACGAATTGGTTACCAGCGGCTCGTTTATGCTGCGCTCCATATAGGCCTGCACACGCAATTTCTGGTTTACCAGGTAGCTTACGTTGGGTCGCAGCTGAAAGTTAATGTTACCATTCGTTACCGTATTTACTTCGGCTATTTTGCGCTGGATGGTGCGGTTGTTGGTAACACTCATGTTCATCTGGAAGGTGATATCGTTTTTAAGCGTAATTACGCGGCCATCCACCTTAAACGGCATACGCATATTGTTTTTAGTATAGCCAATATCCACCGACCAGTCTTTTGCATTAAGTTCGGTTACCTGTGAGTTTGAAATGTTTAGCGCCAGGTCGCGTTTGGTTTTATACTCAAACTTGATGTTCAATTTTTTCTTGGTGCGTACATTAATTCCAATCAACGGGGCGAATTGCTCGCTTATCATTACCTGGCTGATGACATACACGGGAATCAACTCGCCATTGCTGTTAGTCTTGCTGGCAAATAAACCGTTGTTGTAATCTTCAATCGGATTGCTCAGGCCTACCTGGTCGTACTCCAGTGAGTTGGAATAATTTACAACCGAGTAGGATGAAGAATACGCATGGTTGATGGTAATGGATTGAAAAATATCTTTGAGTGCACCCTTCTTACCCAACCCGGTAAAGTCCACACGCCAACTGGGTATAGGCAGACGCGGGAAAGGAGAGAGGTTGGTAGTTTGAGCCGACTGCCCGGTATAAGCAGCCAGGAATGCCGGTATGAGTACATCTTGCGAACGACTTTCATACGAGTTTCCGGTAATGGCAGTAAACCGGTTTTGCATGATGGCAATATTTTCTTCAAACTGTTTGAATACAGTAGAATTTAAACTTTGATTGTTGCGAAATGCTGTACTGATGGTGTTAACCGAAATCTTATAAGAGCCCGTGCGGCTTGGGCTGAGCGATTCGTAATCCTGACCAAGCGAATCGATTCTGAAAATTTCCTGAAAGGCGGTAGTGGAGTTTTTCTTTACATCCAATTTAATACGCAAGTCAGAAGAAGGCTCCACAGCCGCGCTTAGCGTCAGGTCTTTCATCTGGTTTTGTGTAAACGGTGTGGTTAAAACTTTGCTTCGCGTAAGCCACCCATTTTCACCCGCCCGTTTTTGAAACCCTGCTTCCTGTTGCCCTAATATAAAACCCCAGCCGGGTGCGCCCCATCCTTTATCTAAGCCAAACAAATATGGATCTCCGGTAAAGCCGGGTAAAATAGTTCCTTGCGTAATGGTATAAGTACCGGTAACATTACGCACCGACATGAGTAAACGCAATACACCCTTAATAGCCTTTAGGTCAGGGGGGCGTTTTACCGTGTCCGGCTGGGCTGGTTTGGTTTGCGGAGTTTCAGCCCGGGGAGTTGAAGGCGTAGGCCTTGCGGGTGTGTTTACATTTTTAAGAAACCCGATCTTATTGTAAAGCTTTACAAAATCAACCCGTCCACTCAAGGCCTGGTCTTGTGTGTTTTGTATGATGTTACCGAGCTTAAGACTGTCTGCTTTTTCGAGAGGACCCGCGCGCCAGTTGTAACCAACCGATTGTCGGTATTCCGCACTAAGCCAGTTGGTAAGCGGGAGTTTTTCTAATGGTAAAGTATAGTTGGCAGAAATGTTCTGATCAAAGTTCTTCATACGCCCCAGCTTCTTCAGGTTGTCGATTACTACCTGAATCGAATCGCGGTTATCCAAATCGCCATCGGGTTCGTCAATAATTGCGTTTACACGCGATGAATAGTCGAGATTCAGGGCTTTGGTAATGTTCCACCGTACGTTATAAAACCGGTTAAACACGAAATACTTCTGAAAGTTGGGGATCGAACTCTCGGCACTGCTGCTTGCGTTGCGATAGATTATTTTAGTGAAAGACCGGTCCAACTCGCCCCGTACTGAAATATTAGAAGGCATGGGGTTAAAGTTGAAGTCTTTAATCAATTGCAGGAAAGGTGACTTTAACCCTTTGGAGTTTTTAAAGGGTTCAAAGCCTTTAAACTTAGGTGCGTATTGCCATACTACGGCACCCCGATAGTTGCGGATGGTATTTTCCTGCAGGTTAAAATTGGTTTGTGTCGCTTCGCTGAAGGCATACGTAAACGCAAAGTTTTCGATATCATAAATGTGCGATACGGCATCTTTGTTGGTTTTTACCTTTCGCACATTGGTAAAGTTTAAACTCCGTCTTACACTTCGGTCCTGAATGATTTTTAAATACTCCTCCCGTTCGGCATCGGTATCAAAAGATTGCAGCGCAGCCTGTATGCGTAAGTCGGGGTTGGCCGGGTCGTACTTCGGGTTGATGGTCGTGTTTTCATAACTAACAAACATTGGAATTTTTAGGCCCGTCCACTGGGGCAATAGTTTATCAACATTCAGGTTAGCCGATACATCGTATCGTGTGGTTTCGCCCCGTGCCCGTTCCGAAATTTTGGATTGCACACCACCGTATCCAAAACTGATGTGGCGCAAAGATCCGGTTACAGTACCCAGGTCGGCCAGTTTGGTGCTAAGCGAAACATTGGATGCCCAACCCGCTGTTTTGTCGAAATCGGTTAAGCGCATTTCGTTGGCCCATAAACACACATCAAACGTTTTGGCATCGGTGCTGCGCGGATTGCGAATACCAATCATCATGGTACGCACCTGGCTTAAGTCAGGCCTTCCTAAAATACGGATGCCGTGTTTGCCTACAGCCTCTGGCCCTGCCAGTGGATATAAAATACCTAAGTCAAAACCCTCCCTGTCCCGTCTTGCTTTGAGTGCATACAGATCATTTAAGTCGAGATCAATTTGATTTTGTTCGGGCCACACTTCATCAATGGAACGCACTCCGGCAGGTGTAATTTTTAAAGGCAACTCTATTTCGTAGTAGTTCTCATCAAAGTCGGTACCCAGTCGTAAGAAGGCAACCAGTTCATCATCCTGAATGGGCTTGCTCAGGTTGGTGTTGTGCGCGCTGATGAACATTTTAATTCTTCCGTAATTAAAAAAGTCCATCGATACGTTTTTATAAATAGCCCGTGCATCACCATCGGGCAATTCGGTTACACACATTTGTACCGATTGTTCATTTAACCTGCGTTGCACAGCCGAAGTATTATCGCGGTCGCGTCTTAAAGGTTCGATGTAGCCCGGTTTAATTTCATTCGGGCTTCCGTTTTCTTCAATGTTTACTACTGATACTGAAAAGTTATCGAGATTGGGCTCTAACGGTTCGCCAAAGCGTGATTCTTCCAGGTTGCCGGTATATCGTCTCCACCTGTTCCCCACCGCTCTGAATTTAGCCATGCGTAATACTACGGGTTCACTAAAATCAGTTAAAACCATTCGCACATAGCGTATGGATTTGAATCCCTCCATGTTACCAACCATTTCATCAAACTGCCTTACGGGAATGCGGAACAAATACCACGTAGCATCCGGATTTTCGGCCGAGGTAACAGCATCTACCACATACTTACTGCCCACTTGCATCGTATTGGGTCTTAAGTCCATACTATACGAGTAGTATTCTTCCAGGTCGCTAAGGGTGTTATCCTGATTTAAGTCTTCATTATCGGGTATAGTAGTTCCGGAAATAGCAAAGGCTTCATTACCGGTAAGAATGGGCGTGTTGCCTTCCTGGTTATTAAAATTTTTATAGCGTTCAAGAATTTTAGCATCGCGTGCATCCAGGTCAGCGCCTAAAAAATATTTAAAATCATCAGCCGAAGGATCCTGTTCTGCTACGGAACGTGCAGCAGGGGTTAGTAAGTTGAGAAAGTTCGTTTGAAATTTGATTGCTTCTTTCGCATTGGCAATTCCATCCAACCCTACATCCTGATTGGGTCGGCCCGAAGGTTCGTTATCAAAGGCATTGCTCAGGTATTGTTTGTTGGTAACAAATCCCCAGTTGTTTTCGGTAACATTCAGGGGCGAAAGGTCGCCATCGGTGGGCAATCCATTTTCAAAGGCATGTTTGCCATCGCGAATCACATCTTCCGAAATACTTCCCAGGTGGAAAATAAGTTTACCGCCCGTGGTGTTTGGTTTTGGAGGATTAACACCATCGTTAATCTCACCTTTGGAGTTATTGATAAACGGATTCAGTAACCAAAATTCAATATACTCTACATTGGCCTTATCAAAGTCAACTTCTGTGCGAATGGCAGTAGTTATACCGCCCCAGTTATTTCGGGGATTGTTTGTAAGCATGCCCCGGTTATCCAGTTGTGTATTGTAGTTGTAGGGCCCCCGCTCAGACGGATAATAGGCCAGGTCGAAAATCTGTTCGAAGAAGTTTCCTACGTAGGGATCGAAGTAGGGGAAAATTTCCTGGGGCGGTACCGCGCGCACATAATGATTGGTGAGGTAATCATCGGTAATGTTTGCGGGTTTAAACCGGCCCCCGGCCCGGTAAAACAAATTATCTACCTGGTACCAGGCTAACTTGGCCCTGCGATAGCCCGCCCGCACATCATCCGATGCGCCCAGGGCATCATCAAAATCCTTAGGTACTGATGCTATTTTCCATGCTTGCGGACTAAGTAAACTATAGGGCGTAGCGGTGTTTTCAAAATCATCAATAAACGATGTGCCATCGCCATCTACAATGTTGGATGTACCTGGCAGCAATTGAGCAAACTCGGCATTGAGGGTAACCGTAGATTGTTCTTTGGTTTGAAGGAACGGCAGCGCATCTACCATTTTGGTTAAGAAGCGCGATTCCTTGCGCATGTTAAAATCCAGCCCGTATTGAATGTTGCGTGCAGGCTCGGTACCAATCAGGTTGCGCGATACCAGCGGTCTTTCATTATAATATAAAAAGGTAGAGCCGATATTAATGTCGTCACTAAGTTTATAATCTAATCGGGTGCCCAGCAACGATCGGGTTTGAAAGGCAAACGGATCTTGTTGTTCGTAGCTGATATCAATGTCCTTGCCCGATGTAAGAATGCCTTCGTTCAGGATGGTAACTTTTCCAAACGTGTAATCAACCGTGTAATCCAATCCTTCCTGCAAAGGCATGCCCCCGGCATATACTTTTACCGAGCCGGGCGAAATATTAAATCCCTGGATGATAATTTCTTTTCCGGAGCCTGCCGTAAATGTACCTACCAGGTAAAATTTGTTTTTAGTTGTTACTAATTCTGCTTCAGCTTTGGTGGTACGATACAGCGTGTCGTACACATACTTGCGGGTTAACTGATCGCGCAGCGCAAGGTTGGTTTCATTGGTAAACAGATTTTTTAAGGCATCGTTGAAAGGTTCCAGGTATGGGAATACAATGGTTCCGGTTTCTGGGTTGATGGTAATCTTCTCTACATAATCGAAGTTACCATCGGGTTGTGGGTCGTTGTACGGATTAAGCCGATCGAGGCCAAACACCCGAATCAATTGTTGTGTGCGGGCATAGTCTCCTTCCTGCAGTTGCGGATTATCAATACCGGTGCGGTCATCGCGGTAGATTACGCGCAGTTGAAATCCATCGCGCGTAAGCCCGCTCACGTTCAGGTTATAGATGTTTTTCATCATCAGATTCCACGTAGGCAAAATCTTGCCTTGTGTATCTTTGATTGCGATTTTACGAGGGCGCAATAATTTAAGATAGGCTACTTCGTCTTCTGGTTTATTACCATAATCTTCAGAAAGTTCGCCCACTTTATACGCGCGCCCGTTGTAGGTGTATTCAAACGCAACAGCAAGCGCTTCATCGTTTTGCAGTTTGCGCTGCAGGGTTATATAACCTAACTCTTTGTGAAAAGTATATTCGGTGGCGGCCAACTTGCGTGCTGAAGTAATTTTTTCAAAGTCGGTACCATTAACCAATCCTAATCCTTCCAATGCCTGGTTAATTCCATCCGAAGCAGCTGAGATACCACCCAGTAGCGTAAACAAGTTATTAGCAGTGTTGGCTGTGGGCGCCTGCAGGTTAGAGCCAGAGGTAATAACACCTGTTCTGTAAATTTTACCCGATTCGCCCATATCCATAAGGCCAACCACATTGCGCAGGGTTTGGGTATCGTTCTGGCGATTGAGCAAATACACTTCTACCCGTGTAATGTTTACACCCGAAGTAATCTGGGGTAGTGTACTCAACCATTTTTCAAAGTTGTCGCGGAAGAACTGGCCCAGAAAGAAGTGGCGGTTTTCATCGTAGTTAGAACCAACAATTTCAAACGGCCTGCCTTGCGAGGCACCGTTGGTACTACCGTTTACTTTTATGCTGGACTGTTTGCCCCGCTGGGTTGTAGCCAGGGAGGTAACAAATAGTTTTCCAAACTGCATCTGGGCTTTTATACCAAACAGGTTTTGCGAACCCGTAATTAAACTGTTGTTGACGGGCAAGCTTACATTACCTATTTCTAACTTTTTCAGAATGTCTTCCTTAAAGCCGGTGTATTCCACCTTCATGTTGTTCTGAAAGTCGAACGAGTTGTTGTTATCGAAGTTGGTAGTAACAGCCAGCTTTTCGCCCACCTTACCTTGCACACTCAGGTTAATCTGCTGATCGAACTCAAACCCCCCGTTGCGCTGCTGGCGAATGTGAATAGAGGGGTTTTCAATTTTTTGAAACTGCGCCCCGAAATCAAGGTTTACAAAACCCCGCGGAATCAATTCCACATAACTGCCGCCAAAAATGCGATCCAATACAGGGCTTACATAAATTTTTGGTATTAACCCGCGACCGCTTACCGCGCTTTCGCCATCCAATGCTTTGCTGCGGGTTTGCCAATACTCGCGTTTAATCAGTTTATACTGTTCTGCATTAAACTCATCGAACGAGATGGATGTAGGCGGCCTGAAATTAAGGGTACCCATCTTTTCGTAGATATTGTAGTGGCGGCCGGTATCAATCTGTAATTCGAAATTCAGATTTTTGGCATCTTGCAAAAACAGCGGTGAAAAACTTCGGTAGTAAGAAAAGGGGTCGCCATAGCGGTCGCGCAAGCGAAACGTGGGCCGGTAAGGGTTGGTAATTCTAATCCTGGTGGTATCGGTGCGCACGGTATCTTGCTGCCCCATTACTAGTGGGGAGAGGCCAATGGTGAGGCCGAGGAGGAGCAGTATCTTCCGGTATCTTACAATCAATGGTGGTTCAGGCGTTTTTGAGGGCTTGCTTTACGAGCTCTTCTAAACTTATTGTGTTTCCCGACTTCTTCAGGATTGCATCAACACTTTTCTCAGCCGCAGCTTTGGCAATGCCAAGCGTAATCAAGGCAGTTAACGCTTCGTGGCGCATGGTATTGTGTATCAACCCCGGTTTTCCGCTATCATCAACCGGGTCTTTGCGGAGTTTGTCTTTCAGTTCCAGCACTAACCTTTGCGCGGTTTTTCCTCCAATTCCTTTTACGGATTGCAGGGTGGCTACATCTTCGCGTACAATGGCTGCTTTAAGGTCATTGGGAGTAAGGTACGATAGCACCATTAAAGCTGTATTGGGCCCCACCCCGTTTACCGAAATCAGGTACTGAAACATCTGTTTTTCGGCTTCGCTGGCAAAACCATACAGAATATGGGCGTCTTCGCGCACATGCAGGTACGTAAGCAGCGTAAGATCTTCCCGATCTTTAATTTCAGAGAATGTATTGAGCGAAATGCTCACCTGGTAGCCAATGCCGTTTACCTCCAACAGCACAAATGTGGGCTCCTTATGTGCGAGCTTTCCTTTTAAGTAGGCAATCATGGAAAAGCTTAAAAAATAAAATGCAGTTTACGAGGATTTAGGCAGGGAAGCAAATGGTTAAAGCGCTGCTGTTAAGGGGCTCAAACCATGAATAAACCTGGCCATCAAGCGCCCGGCAAGGTGTTGAAATTCGGAGAAGGCCACAAGACAGCATGTGGGCCCGTGCGCAGGGTTTACGCTAACCATAGCCGAACATTGGAAATGGTTAGGCAACCGGTGTACATGTGCCGGGGCAACCTTTTTAGCTTAGATACAAAGGGTTATCAATCTTAAGTTTTACCTTTGCATAAAATTACCACTGTGTTTACGTCCGCCAGAAACCTTGCTCTTGATATTGGCAATAACAATACGCTGCTTACCGACCAGCATAATATTCTATTGTCTCAGCCTTCGGTATTGGTAATAAATGAGCTAAATCAAAAGGTGGAGGCCATTGGTGATAAGGCTTTTGAAATGCTGGAAAAAACCCATGCAAACCTTAAGTCGGTAAAACCGCTGAAGGGTGGTGTAATTTCAGATGGGGAGTCGGCCAAAAAGCTGGTAAAGGAGTTGGTGCATCGCATCGGCAAGCCCTCATTTTTAAATGGTGGTTTTAACTATCTGATTTCCGGAGTTCCATACGATACTACACCCGTTGAGAAACGCGCTTTGCGCGATACGCTCGAGCAATTTACGGCACGGCACACACACCTGGTACACGAACCACTGGCCGCAGCATTAGGAATGGGTTTAAATATTCAGGAACCGGAAGGTAAGTTGGTGGTTGATATTGGGGGTGGCATTACCGAGGTGGTTGTAATTTCCCTTTCGGGGATTGCCGCGTTTCAATCGGTGCGCGTGGCAGGCGATGCCATGGATGAAGAAATTCAGGACTACTTTAGAAGAGAACATAACCTGGCTATTGGCTTAAAGACAGCCGAGCAGGTGAAGAAAAAAATAGGATGTGTGTTTGAGCCGGTGGCATCAAGCGATGAAAAGATTTTGGTAAAAGGTAAAGATTTGATTGAAGGTGTACCGGTAAGTAAACCCATTAGCCAGTTTGAGCTGAGCAGGATATTGGAGCGCCCGTTCAAGCAAATAGAAGAAAGCATTCATCAATCATTGGAAGCTTGTCCACCTGAGTTAGCAGGTGATATCTACAAAAGTGGTATCTATGTAACGGGTGGTAATGCGGTATTAAAGGGGTTGCCAGAGCGGCTAAGCAAAATTTTCAAATTGCCTGTTCATATCGATCCGCAGCCCTTGTTTTCAGTAAGTAGGGGTGTACGGGTGGTTCTCCTGTCACCAGCCAGGTACAAGGGTATTTTGATGTAGCTTACCGTTTAAACTCAAACTGCTTTTTCGCCACAACATTTCCGTTTACTACAATTTCCAGTAAGTGAGTGCCATTGTGCAGTTTGCGCGTGGTAAAATCCTGAAAGCGTTGCTGCTTTTTGATGGTAACGGTTTCACCAGGTTTTAAATCCAGTTCTTTCAGCTTAAAAACCTTAGGCAATTGTACTCCCGATTTTTTGCTGTAGTGAATCCGGTAATCAACCATTAGACGCTGATTTGTTTTTTTAGTTGATACCATGTTGAAGTGGAACAATAAGGTATCGTTTAGCCTGAGTTTGGATTTGTTGAGTGAAAGATTTTTGATGGCTATTCTTACATTTTTGGTAAGATTAAATATGGCCATCGAATTTTGATCACCTTGCTTGAGCAACGACCTACATCCGCGCCTGATAATCCAGGCAGTATGTGGATGTGCCTGATCCCAGCTCTTAATTAATCTCAAAACATGTTCGGGCGAGTCTTTTGTAATATCGTTCAGATGGTTAGCAACGGATTTTCGAACATACAACGCATTATCCGCCCGCAAGCATTGCAGAATGGGGGTAGTGAGTGAGGGGTTCTCAATAATAGCATCGAGTTTAAACGACCAAGGCAGGCGCGGCCTGCTTCCTTCTGAGGCCAATCGCCTTACATGTTCATTTTCATCGCTGGCCCATTTATACATTTCGTTTAAAGTTGCTCTTATATCCTGTTTTAAAAAAGTGCGAATAGCGAACTCAGATGAGCCAAACCGGGTAAAGTACTGAAGGGCATTCAATGAAAGGAGAAAATCGCCTTGCCCAAATTGCGATACATAATCCGGAAATACCAAATTAGTATAACCACTCTTTAATTGAGGAATCACTTCTTTCATGATGTTAATCGAAGTGCTGAATTTTTTCGGAAGATAGTTGTGTAAAACCAGCGAAGTATTTCTCATCCGTTCGTTGAGCGACAGCATGTCCATATTTGCTGTTACCTCTTTTACAAAATCATCAGCCTTAAACGGTTTATAAACCGAGGCAAATACCTCCGCCAGATTTTTATAATAGGCTTGGTTGAACATTTCTTTGAGTGGTTCCATATTACCTGCTATTTAAGAATCCTGGAATGACAACAGTATGTCAGCTGTCATAAAAAAATTTGCCTCAAAGTTAAATTTCGAGTGTTGGGCTGGATCATTCAGGCAAGCGGATAACAATAAAGAGTTCGTTCTGATTGCTGCAAAGTAATCCGAAGACAAACCTCCTTATAAAACAACCTCGCTTAGATTACAGGAATCCTTAATTATTTTAACCTGTTTATCTGATCGTATGTTTGGGCATCCACAACTGCGATTGCAGCCATGTTGATGATATCACGGATGGAACTACCTAACTGCAGAATGTGCACCGGTTTTTTCATACCTAATAAGATCGGGCCAATGGCTTCGGCACCACCTATTTCCATCAACAACTTGTAGGCAATATTGCCCGAGGCAAGGTTTGGAAATATCAAGGTATTGGCACCTTCTTTGGCTAAGGCACTAAATGGAAAAATCTGTTGTTGAATGTCGGTATCAAAGGCAACGTTGGCCTGAATGTCGCCATCTACAATCAGGTCTGGAAATTTTTGTTTAGCCATCCTTACCGCATCGCGGGCTTTTTCAGGGATTGGCCCTTTGCTCGAACCAAAGTTGGAATAAGAAAGTAAGGCCATGCGTGGCTCAATATCGAAGAACTTAACACCGCGTGCCGCCAGCCCGATTATTTCAACCAGTTCATCAGCAGTCGGATCAACGTTTACCGTACAATCGGCAAAGAAAAATGTTCCTTTCTTATTTATGATTATGTACATGCCGGCTACGCGGTTAACCCCTTCGGCCATACCGATAATCTGGAGCGAGGGTAATATGGTTTTCGGATAATCTTTGGTGAGTCCGGAAATCAAGGCATCGGCTTCACCAAACTCAACCATCATCGCACCAAAGGCATTCCGATCGCGCATAACACGATCCGCATCTTTATAAGTAATGCCTTTGCGTTGACGCTTCTGATGGTATGCTTTTGCAAACTTTTCGGTGCGTTCTTTTTCTTCTCGCGGATCAATGATTTTACATTCACTCAGGTCAAGCCCGTGTTCCTTAACCAGGCGCTCAATATCCGTTCGGCCACCCAATAAGATAGGATATGCAATCTTTTCATCTTGCAGTACCTGGGCCGCTTTCAGAATTTTTGGATGATCGGCCTCGGCAAATACAATTTGTTTTGGATTTTGTTTGGCGCGCTCAATAATGCGCGAAGTAAGTTTTTGATCGAGCCCCACGCGCTTCAACAAATCTACGTGGTATTGTCCCCAATCGGTAATGGGTGCCCGCGCTACCCCTGAGTCCATAGCCGCCTTTGCTACAGCGGGCGAAACAGTAGTAATTAGCCTGGGGTCAAGTGGTTTTGGAATCAGGTAATCACGACCAAATTGAATGCGATCAATGCCATAAGCCTGAAACACAATATCAGGCACGGGCTCTTTGGCAAGTGCAGCCAGGGCATGTACCGCGGCCAGTTTCATCGCTTCATTAATTTCAGTGGCACGCACATCCAATGCACCCCTGAAGATATAGGGGAAGCCCAATACATTATTTACCTGGTTCGGATGATCGCTGCGGCCCGTACCCATGATTAAATCAGCGCGGGTTTTTTTTGCCAGGTTATAATCGATTTCGGGATTGGGGTTTGCTAGTGCAAAAACAATCGGATCCTTGGCCATGCTTAATACATCGGCTGGTGTAATGGCATCGGCCACAGAAAGTCCAACAAACACATCGCATCCTTTTATGGCCTCTTGTAGCGTATTGATTTTTCGGGTGGTAACAAACTCGGATTTGATACGATCCAGGTTGGTGCGCGAGCTATTGATTACGCCTTTGCTATCGCACATGATCAGATTCTCCCTTTTTAACCCCAGGGCAAGGTAAAGTTTTGAACAGGATACTGCTGCGGCCCCGGCACCATTCACTACCAGCACGATCTGATCAATTTTTTTCCCAACAAGTTCCAGTGCGTTAAGTAATGCTGCACTGGAGATGATTGCCGTTCCGTGCTGGTCATCGTGCATAATGGGGATATGCATTTTTTCACGCAGCTCGGTTTCAATTTTGAAACACTCCGGGGCTTTTATGTCTTCCAGGTTTACACCGCCAAAGGTGGGTTCAAGTGCTTTTACAATTTTGATAAATGCATCCGGATCTTCTTCATCAATTTCAATATCAAAACTATCGATACCGGCATACTTCTTAAATAGCACGGCTTTACCTTCCATAACCGGTTTGGCTGCTTCGGGGCCAATATTGCCTAACCCCAACACGGCTGTACCATTCGAAATTACCGCTACCAGATTTCCTTTCGAAGTATATTTATATACATCATCTTTGTTGGCTGCAATTTCTTTGCACGGTTCAGCAACACCTGGCGAGTAGGCCAATGCCAGATCAAGCTGTGTGCTTAACATCTTGGTTGGTACTACTTCAATTTTACCGGGTTGACCTTGCGTGTGGTAGTTGAGGGCGTCTTGTTTGCGAATTTTGATCGACATACAACAGGGTTAGATAAAGGAAGCAATTTACAACCTAACCTAACAGGAACGAACAATTTACGGATTGAATTTTCTTACCTATACCAATCAGGACTTTTCGGGGGTAATCTCGTTACTTGTTCTAAAAGTATAGAGAATGGTCTCCAACTCGCGCATAATTTCGCGTTGATCCTTGCCGGGCGAGAAGGTGAAGCCTTCAATGTAGTATAACATACCCAGGGGTTCGTCCACAAACGTAAAGGAGATGAAAGGGCCACCCATGGTAAGGTTATTCGTTCTCCACAAGCCTTTCATTTCTACGGCAAATTTATTGTGAAAATTGATTTCGCGGAAAAGCACAGGTTTATAAGGAACCGAAGTTTCGGTGAGGAGGTGCGTGTCTGAACGCTCAGGGTCTTCAAATAAATATTTTTTACAGATGGCATCGCGAAAAGCAATCAGGCTGTCCTTTTGAAACTGCGTTTGCGAAGTGTATTTTTTTCGGGCGATAAAAATATCTTTATCATCGTAAGGATTGATCTGGCGCAACCAGAAGAAATCTGATTCCTGTTGTGCCAACTGGTAGCCAAAAGGAATTTTCAATTCGCAGGTAAATTCTTTTTTTATAATAGATTCAATGCCTTTGGGTTGCGCGCCTTTAAACAGCGTGCTTGTTAATCGTTCACGTTCGCGCAGATTAAAATACTCTACCAACCGGGTTTTGTTTGCCCGAACATGGTCAATGAGTTGTTGTTCTGTTTGCGCGAACAAAAACAGCACCTCCTGGTTTTTGGCAAAAACATCGCGGGCATTCTGGCTAAAAAGATTAGGGTCTGCGCCTAACTTTTCGAGGGATGCAGATGTAAACGTATTGCGGATCTTCCGGGCACCAACGGTATTTTGATCGAACGTTACAGCATAGATCAGGTTTCTTCGTTGCCTCAATATAAAGTTGAGTTTACGCGGATCAATCCAGCGCATGTGAAAGATGGCTTCCTCGCGGGGTAAGCCTTCCATTTCGGCACTAAATATAGAATCCAGTGTTCGGCCTAAAGGGCCTTTCCATTGCACCGAATCCATGATCAGAAAGATATC
>Ga0116143_10003934_pt1 | contig 14551 bp, 17 predicted proteins | sample AD_UKC034_MetaG_FD_89745 | JGI IMG/M metagenome (GOLD analysis project Ga0116143, IMG submission 89745) | Active sludge microbial communities of municipal wastewater-treating anaerobic digesters from USA - AD_UKC034_MetaG | ecosystem: Engineered > Bioreactor > Anaerobic > Digestate | place: USA...
AAAAAATCATATTTGGGGATTGTAAAAGAAAAATAAAACAGATAAAATAAAGGCAGTCAAAAAATCTGAAACACATCAGGGCAAGTCTGTCTATTTTATTCCTACAATAAACTTACACTATCGAATACGTTTTTTACATTGAAAAATGTTCCTGTTTGTGCTAATAATATAAATAGGCATAATAAAGGAGGCAATTCGAATGAAGAAAAAAAAGAAAGATAACGGAGATGTGGTAGGTTTTATAATTGGTATTTGTTTCCTGCTACTACTTGTTGGCGGCGGTTATTACCTTTTTACAATGTTTAAACCCATCGATGTCACGGTTGCGAATGTTCGTGGTAATTGGAAGCTTCCGGGTGCACCTGTTACTTACTGGGAGTTCAATTTAGATGGAACTGCAAGCAGTTATGAGAAATTTATAGGAACCAATGAAGTCAGAAACGAAACCAGTTATACATATGAGATTGAAGATGGTGATATTGTGCTCAGACCGGATGGTGCAGAGGGAACATATACGATTCAGATAACCTCTCTTAGCAGATTGCAGATGTCAGTGATCTTAAATGCATCAGATATGAAATCTATGACTCGGGTTGATATTTTTTAAAAAAATATGAATTACTGTATAGTTGCGCCGCTTTTTTGAAAGCGGCGCTTTTATTAAGACGGTTTGTTACGGAGGTATCTGTGGAGATAACAAGAGAATTATTGGATCATTTGATTGGAGTCAGCATTTGTGTGATTGAACCAGCTAGCCAGAGAATTGTTTATGTGAATCAAAATCTCTTATTAAATGCGCCCTATGCGTTACCCGGCAAGCTTAATCCCTTTGAAATGGATAATGTACGCAGCATTACAATCAATTATGAAAACTTTGGAGAAATGCTCTTACTGATTCCTGATTTTTCAGAGAAAATGGAACAGATTACGAATCTTTTGTCCTTAGCTGAGATGGAAAATGATGAAGGATTACAAGGGTTATCTGAGATCACGGATGAGGTCAGAACACAGCTTACAACCATTGCAGGGATGACCTATATTGCTCAGAATCGCATAGAAGATACAGCAAAAGTTCGAAGATGTATCCAAAGGATTAATCAAGCCGCAGATTCACTGAAGAGACTGATTGATGGTGTTGCGGATGTTACAGGAATTAGAACAGGAAAGTCCTGCTTTTGTATGAAGCCGCTATCATTAACGAAACTATATCATAAACAATGCCTGGAGTTAGAACAACTATTTCATATGGAACACGCACCGATTTCCTTTGAAATGAGAAAAGTTGAACATGACATAATTGTTTCGGATGAGGAGAGACTTGCAAAAGTTTTTTGGGGAGTGATGCTGTATTTTCTTGAATACACACCACGGATCGGAAAAATCGAGGTAAGTCTGGAAGAAATTCCGGAAAATGACTTATACTCCAGCTATGTGTTGAAAATAAGTGATTGCAATACCGGCAGGACAGATGGATATATGGAAGCTGTTCTGGCACCATTGGGACATCTGTCGAAACGGGAGGATTACTCCGGCAGCGAGATGGGAATCGGGTTACTATTGAGCAAAACGATGGTAACGCTGCTAAATGGCAGTATCACATTTCAGACCTCAGGAAACAGAGGAAATGAAGTATCCATTTCAATTCCATTTGTTCTGGGAAAGGAATATGTGGCAGAACCGGAACCCAATGAACAGGGCAAGAAGCTTCTTTTGGTTGAGGATAATGAAATCAATGCAGAAATAGCACAGATGATCCTGGAGAGTACCGGCGCTATGATTGATTGGGCGCAGGATGGAAGCGAGGCAATTGAGAACCTAAAATCCTCAGCCGTGAGTGAGTATGATGTTGTTTTGATGGATATTAACATGCCAATAATGAATGGATTAGAGGCAACAAAGTGGATACGTACTTGTGAACGTGAGGATATAAGAGAACTTCTGGTAATTGCAATGACAGCGGAGGAAGCCGAGAGTGAGAGGGAGAAGTTCCTTCAACATGGAATGGACAGTTTTGTGGAAAAACCATTTGAACTTGCAGAGGTAACCAGAGCTTTCAAAGAAGCAAGAAGGAGCAGAGATGAGCGAAAACAGTAATATCTTTGATTGTATTGAGGACACCTGTCTGTGTGTACTAAATGAGGAGCGAAGTGAGATTCTATATCAGAATCACCGTTGTCCTTATGGAGAAATAAATCAATTGTTACAGCAGATGGAGGGGGATACACAACTACGAAAAGTAGGTGAGGTCTCATTGCACCTTAAAATATCTGAAATAAAATGGAATCAGCAGAAGGCCTGGTTGTTGCAAATCTGTAATGCAGAGACAATGATGTTTCGGGAGACTAGCGCTAGGCGCCTGCATGATATTGAGCAGATTCAAAATGAGAGACTAAACAGAATGGTTCAAATATCGTATGATATGAAGGAATCCGTAAAGAATCTTTGCCGGAAAGCAAATGAATTACAGCAAATGATAGATTCACAGACCAATGCTCTAGCGTGTCTGAATGAGATTTCTGCGACATCAACCCAACTTTTGGATAAGATAAATGAAGTATAGAATGGAACAGTATGCCTGAGTCAGACTGTATCAAAGGAGGAAGCTATGAGTAAAAAGGGGATATTTGGAGAAGCAGCAATTCTGGTAGTGGATGATAACAATATCAATCTGTTTGTAATGAATAAGATGCTGGAAGAATATGGTCTTACCCCGGATTGTGTACCGGGAGGAAAACAATGTATTAAAAAAGTGGAAAAGAAGAAATATGATTTGATTTTTATGGATCATTTTATGCCTCAATTAGATGGCATTGAAACCTTTCGCGTATTAAAAGAACATTCGGATTTTCATACGCCGGTGATCATTCTTACCGGGAATACCGGAACAGAACTTGATACAATGTATCAAAAAGAGGGCTTTGCGGAATTCATACCAAAACCCGTTGATTCAGATACTCTTGAGCGAATCCTGATGAATTATCTGCCTCATGTTTCAAAGACAGAATTAGAGGATGAAGAGGATACTGTGGAACCGGAAATGGACAAGGAACAGAAAAATGCAGACCTTTTGTATCATTTGGGATTTACTATTATTAAGGATTTGATAGCAGATCATATGTCTATTGCTGAGTATGAGGAACTTCTGGGAATATTTCGTGAGGAATCGGAAGAAAAAATGCCTGATGCAGAGAAATACCAGAGCCAGCAAAATATGAAGGAGTATGCAGTTATCGTTCATGGTTTGAAAAATGATGCAGGGATGATCGGAGATGATGCTCTTTCGACCCTGGCCAAGGAACACGAGATTGAGAGCAAAGCAGGAAATTTGGAATTCATGATTAGTGAGTGGCCACATTTAAAAGAAGAGTGGAATGAGACATTAGAAAGAATTGAGAAATATTTGACTCAAAAGTATTAGTTCTTCGGAATTGAATAGAATCAAGGAATATGGAAATGATAAAGAGAGACTGAAAGAAAGGCTCTCTTTATTTTATGCAGCAAACAAAATTATTTATTAAACTCAATAAAACAATTCAGGTAGAAGCAACAGATGTGTATTTAAAGGATGTTGCAAAATGCAGCTGTACAGATAAAACACTTTTGGCAAAGGTAAGAAGTCTTTGGCTCTATTCCTTTCCAAGAGATCATACTTATCGAAAAAGCATTAGTATCCTGTATATCATTGAACAATTACAAAAGGAATTTCCACAGATGGATATCGAAAATCTTGGTGAGACAGAGGCTGTAGTAACACGTGGAACGAATCGTGATGGAAAGAGAATTGTGAAAAGAGGAAAAGGTATTCGAGTGATTCTGGTGTGCCTGATCTGTTTTTTTGGAACCGCATTTACAATTATGGCATTTCATAATGATATCAACATTACGAGTTTGTTTTCGTTGATTTATCAGCAGATTACGGGCCAGGAATCATCCGGCTATACAGCATTGGAACTGTTCTATTCCATCGGATTAACCATCGGAATTATTGTGTTTTTCAATCATTTTGGGACTAAGCGAATCACAAAAGATCCTACACCAATCGAGGTGGAAATGAGAATTTATGAGAATGATATTTACTCAGCTATTGTTGAAGATGCGGATGAGAATGGAGAGACATTAGAATGCCGGTAAAGACAATTTTGATGGGTGTGATCGGATTATGCTTTGGTTTGTTGGTATCGGGGGGTGTTCTGACTGTTTTTGTGACAGTTGGCTTAATTCCAAGATTTGCTCAAAAAAGCGGGACTGCAAGAAAAATGATAGCATATGAAAATGCGGTCATCCTTGGTACAATAGGCGGAACGCTGCTTACAATCTACCCCCAAATATTTTGCCTCCACAAGTGGTTTCTCGCACTACAGGAGAAACTATGGTTAATGAAACTGGCAGAGAATATCGCATTGTCTGTTTATGGATTATTCGCGGGCCTATTTTTTGGATGTTTTGCAATTGCAATTGCTGAAATGCTCAATTCAGTACCAATATTCGGAAGGAGAGTTGGATTTCATAATGAAATCCCTTTCTTCGTGCTTTCAATAGCACTAGGAAAGGGATGGGGATCATTTCTGTTTTTCTATCTTGGAATCTTTACTCAGCCTTAATCTGTTTCCAGTATTCGTCCATCATTGCAGTGGTATCATCATCCATAAGCTGATATACTTCACAATTATCTAAGGAATCAAGCTTAGGAAGAACGGCTTCATCATTACGAAGCTCCTCATCAAGAGAATTGAGAACTGCAGTGTTGGGAGTTGGGTAATAAACATATTCAAAGTTCTGCTTGGCAATATCTTCGCGACAGCACAGATAGTCAAGGAAAGTATAGACAGATTCTGTATCAACACATTCTGCTGTAACACCCCAGCAGTCAACCCAAAGATTACTTCCGTCCTCCGGAACAACATAGGCAAGATCTTCGTTATAAGTACATCCGAGCATACCGTCGCCGGAGTAAATTACAGCAATTGCCGCATTCTCTGCAACCATTTCATCACGAGCTTCATCAACAAGATAGGACTGAACGTCAGGTTTCTGATTAATGAGAAGGTCTCTGGCCTGGGCCAATTCCTCCGGATTCGTTGTATTGCAGGAATATCCAAGATATTTTAATGCAATCATAAAAGAGTCACGCATACTGTTCTGCATAATGATGTTACCGGCATATTCACCACTAAAGAGAACATCCCAGCTAGTAGGCGGTGTGGAAACCATATTTTTATTATATAAGAGTCCAACAGTTCCCCAGAAATAAGGAAGTGCATACTGATTGCCCTCATCAAATGTAGCACAGAAGGACCATACATCATCGCTGATATTATCGATGTGCTCAAATTGTGTAAAATCAATTGGCTGCAGGGACTGATCTGCCATCATCTTCATGATAATATATTCCGAAGAACATACAGCATCATAATGAATCGCACCAGAGGAGTACTTGGAATAAAGCTCCTCCGGGGTGGAGGCTTCTTCATAGAGAACTACAATTCCGGTTTCTTCTGTAAACTGATCAAGAATTGCCGGATCAATGTACATACCATAATTGATAACGGTAATCGTCTTTTGATCGTTGGCAGAATTACTGCATCCACAAAGAGCAGCAATGCAAATAGTGAGTGTTAAACAAATGATCATAGTGATTTTCTTTTTCATAATTTCCTCCATTTATCTTGGTTTATTTTTTCCTGACTTTTTCGGCAGGGTAATTAGATTAATCGTAATCAGCAACAGAATGGTTACTGCAAAAATCATTGTGGAAAGGGCATACATCGTTGGTTGTATTCCTTTCTTGATCTGTCCGTAGATCATGGTAGAGAGGGTATTTACACCAGCGCCCTTGGTAAAATACGTTATTACAAAGTCATCCATGGACATCGTCATAGCCATAAAGAAACCGGCAACAATTCCTGGAATGATGTCTGGTAACACCACTTTGAAGAAGGAGGTGACAGGACCGGCACCAAGGTCTCTGGCAGCTTCATAGGTACTGATATCCATTTGATTAAAACGCGGCAGAATGTTAAGGATTACATACGGAATATTGAAGGTAATATGTGCCAGCATAATACTGGAAAATCCTAAAGGCATAAAACGAAAAATCAGCAGCATCATTGCTATTCCGGTTACGATATCAGCATTCAGCATGGGAATATTGGTGATTGACATTACAATACTGAATTCCTTCTTGCGCATAGCATCAATACCAATACTGGCTAAAAGTCCGATGATAGTTGCAAAAAAAGCTGATCCAACAGCGAGCACTACAGTATTGCGTAATGCTCCGATTACAATAGAACTGTTCAGCATTTGCTGATACCATTCCAGTGTAAAGCCACCCCAAAGAACTCTGGATTTTGAACTGTTAAAAGAGGATACGATGAGTACCATAATCGGAGCATAGAGGAATAGCATGATAATCGCAACATAGAATTTGCAAAAGAAATCTTTTAGTTTTGCCATACGCGTGACTCCTTATATTTCGTTTCATGCTTCTGAGTGAAGATGAGTCCGATAATTACAAAAATGAGTAGTGCAAAGGACAGACCGGCGCCCAGATTCCAGTTCATGCTGGTGATAAATTCCTGTTCAATTACGTTACCGAGCAGCTGGATCTTGCCACCACCTAAAATATCCGGAATGACGAAGGAAGTCAGGCAGGGAATAAATACCATAGTGATTCCGCTGATAATTCCAGGTTTGGAAAGTGGCAGAATCACATGGCGGAGACGATAGCCAAATCTTGCCCCCAAATCAGAAGAAGCATCGATTAGATCCTGATCTATGTCCATGACGGAATTATAGATGGGCAGAATCATATAAGGCAGATAATCATAGACCATGCCCAAAATAATAGCTGCAGGAGTGTTGATAATCTCGGCCGGAGCAAGGTGCAGCCATTCCAAGATCATATTCAGAATTCCGTTTTTGCTAAGAATCATTTGCAAAGCAAGAATTCTTAGAATTGAGTTCATCCACATCGGAAGAATCAAAATAATGATGATAAGTCCCTTATGATTCAAATGTATGCGTCGCAACACCAGTGCAAGGGGAAATGCAACCAGCAAACACAGTACCGTACAGGAAAGCGATAATCCAAGAGAAAGGATTGTCGCCTTGATGTGAAGAGAATCAAAAATGGCAAAAACATTGGAGAGTGTAAAACCGCCTGCTTTGGTAGTAAAGGCATAGTATGCAACAAAAACCAGTGGTAATACAATGAATGCTGTCATCCAGATCAGATAAGGCAATGCAATATATTTTCTTTTCATTGGAAGTGTACTCCTATTTCTGCTGCATTCTATTCTTCATGATTAACCGCTTCATCTTCTGATTCCGGCTTATGCATGATTTGAATGTTGAATGGTTTGATGTAGAGATCAATTTTTGATCCAATCTCATAATAAACCGTTGTGTGAATCATCCATTGAATTCCGATTCCGTTTGCAATAATTTCGTAGTGTACCCCTTTAAACAAAATGGAACTTACGATTGCAGGGAAAATTCCCTTCCCTCGTTCCATGATTTCCACATCCTCCGGACGAATAACGACATCGACTGGTTTATTGGTACCAAATCCTTTATCTACACAGGTAAAACGCGTGTCGTTAATGCTTACCAATTCGTCCTTTAGCATAGTAGCGGCAAGCAGATTGGCATCACCGATAAAGTCAGCAACAAAGGCATTTTGTGGTTCATTGTAGATATCCTCAGGTGAACCGATCTGTTGAATATAGCCTTGATTCATAACGACAATCTTATCTGACATGGTCAATGCTTCTTCCTGATCGTGTGTAACATAGATAAAAGTGATACCCAGTTCCTTTTTCAGACGAATCAATTCCTTTTGCATGTCCTGTCGAAGCTTTAAATCCAGCGCACCCAAAGGCTCATCCAGAAGCAGAATTTTGGGTTCATTGACAATTGCTCTGGCGATTGCAATTCGTTGCTGTTGTCCACCGCTTAGGGAATGTGGCTTACGTTTTTCAAAGCCCATAAGATTAACGAGTTCTAAGGCATATCGAACTTTTTCTTTGATATAGGCCTCATCTTTTTTCTTGATTCGAAGTCCAAAGGCAATGTTTTCTTCAATACTCATGTGAGGAAAGAGCGCATATTTCTGGAATACTGTGTTAACACAACGTTGTTCTGTTGGAAGTAAGGTAATATCCTTTCCTTCCATGATCACCTGACCGGAATCAGGGGTGGCAAAGCCGCCGATAATGCGCAATGTGGTAGTCTTTCCACAACCGGAGGGACCAAGAAGTGTAACGAACTCATTACGCTTAATATCGAGTGAAAGTTCTTCCAATACCATTTCACCATCAAAAGATTTACTGATATTTTTTAATTGTAAAATATTCTCCTGCATTATCCTATTCCTTCCTAAAATAGTATTCTAGAAACTCGGAGGGGCGCTTACCCAGAGAAATGTTGCCGGTATGCTTCCTGAGTTTAAAATCTGATGTTTTTTCGTACACGGATAGTAGAAAGATTCGCCTTCTTTTATGATATAACTGATGTCATTCAAAAGCAGTGTAATCTGCCCTTTTAATACATAACCGAATTCCTCTCCATTGTGCGCCTTCTCTAAAGGTGTCTTACCGTTTACCCGAAGTGTTAATTTTACAGGCTCCATAATATTTTTCTGAGAATCGGTAATCAGCCATTGTATCGTGTTGCCATTCTCTTCATCTTCTTTGCCAAAATAGTCATCCTTATGATAAACCACCGGAGACTTTTTGGAAGTTGAAAAAAAGTCTGCAGCAGAACAACCAAGGCACTGTAGGATATCCAAAAGGGTAGGAACAGAGGGAACCGTTAGATCTCGTTCCAACTGGGAAATGTATCCCTTCGTAAGTTCGGTACGGTCAGCAAGCTCCTGCTGGGTGAGGCCATATTGATTCCTGAGATCTTTCAGACGTTGTCCAAGTTTTAAATCATTATTCATTTGAATTCTCCCATTGCATAAAAAAAACCCCCAACCAAGTCGCACTATAATTATACTTAAAGTTTAGAGATTGTTTACTTTCTACATATATTATACGTATCATTCAGAGCTTGTCAATCCAAAATACATATAAATAATAAAATATATGGAAATAGCACATAAAATGGGGGTTTACAAAGAAATTTGAAATAGGTAGAATGGGGAAAGTGAGCAATTGCAGAAAGAGGAAGAGAAAGTGATGCAACATAATATAATTGGAAAAGGTGAATACTTCAGAAAAGGAATGCAGGATGGAATCCCGATTGCATTAGGTTATTTTGCGGTTTCTTTTACTTTGGGAATTCAGGCCAAGCAGGCTGGATTGTCCGCTTTGGCGGCTACCATTATGTCACTGACAAATAATACCTCAGCAGGAGAATTTGCGGCACTTGGGATTATTAGTGCCGGTGCACCCTATTTAGAACTGGCGATTTCACAGCTGGTAATTAATATGCGCTATCTTCTAATGTCCTGTGCATTATCTCAGAAACTTGATCCAAAGACTTCGATTCTGCATCGTCTCTTAATTGCTTATGATGTTACTGACGAGGTGTTTGGAATATCAATCAGCGTTAAGAACCGGCTAAGCCCGTTCTACACCTATGGTGCAATGTGCGTCTCGATTCCGGGCTGGGCAGGTGGAACCTGCATGGGAGTGATTTTTGGCAACATTCTTCCAGGGAGTATCGTTAGTGCATTAAGTCTTGCTTTATATGGAATGTTTATTGCAATTATAGTTCCACCGGCAAAAGAAGATAAGCATATTGCAATTGCCGTATTAGTGGCAATGCTATGCAGCTTCCTGTTTACGAAACTTCCTATAGTATCAGAGATATCCTCAGGTACCAGAATTATTATTCTTACCGTACTAATTGCACTGCTTATGGCGCTGTTATTCCCAATCAAGGAGGAAGAAAACCATGAATAGACCGGTATGGATGTATTTGCTGATTATGGCTGTAGTCACTTATCTGATTCGGGTACTGCCATTAACATTAATCAGAAAAGAAATTAAAAACAGAACCATTCGTTCTTTCCTGTACTATGTTCCTTATGTCACACTTGCAGTTATGACATTTCCGGCAATCCTCTCAGCTACTTCAAGTATCTGGTCCGGAACCGCGGGATTTCTGGTTGCGTTACTTTTAGCTTATAAGAAACAAGGACTTTTTAAAGTTGCAGTGGGCTCCTGTGCAGTTGTCTTTCTTCTTGAATTGATTATCTGAATAAAAGCTTCATCCATGCACATACTATTCATATCAAAGAATGATTCATGATATAGGAAAGGATGGACAGATATGGATGATAGAAAACTGGTGCAGATAGGGGAACAGAGTGTGAGCCTGCGCTCACCGGTATATCTGCAAGCTTCGGCCGCCGTAGGTGGAACGAAAGAAAAGAAGGGACTTTTGGGCTCTTTTTTTGATTGTATTGCTTCAGATGATATGATGGGAGCAAAATCCTGGGAGGAGGCCGAGAGCAATTTCCAAAAAAAAGCGCTGTCACTTGCAATGGAAAAAGGAGGAGTCAGGACAGAGGATCTTCGTTACCTTCTGGCAGGCGATCTTTTGGGACAGTCCATGGCCAGCAGTTTTGGCTGTGCGTCATTCCCGATTCCATTTCTGGGATTATATGGAGCCTGTTCCACATGTGGAGAGGCACTCTCTATTGGCTCTCTGCTCATTGATGGAGGATATGCAAATCAGGTAGCCTGTGTCACCTCCAGCCATTTTGCAAGTGCTGAAAAAGAATTCCGCTATCCGTTGGACTACGGCAGTCAAAGACCTTTATCTGCGTCATGGACAGTCTCTGCCAGTGCAGCTTTTATTTTGGGAGCACAGAAAAATGCCCATAGTATATGTAAAATCAGTGCAGTCACAACTGGAAAAACCGCAGATTATGGAATCAAGGATGCCCAGAACATGGGAGCAATTATGGCACCGGCAGCTGCTGATACAATCAAGGCACATTTAAAGGATCTGGGGCGTAGCGTGCAGGACTACGACAGAATTATTACCGGAGATCTGGGGCTGGTAGGCAAGGAAGCGTTGCTTCAACTATTGCGAAGGGATGGCATCGAAATCAAGGACCGGCATATGGATTGCGGAATTGAGATCTATGGTCAGGCCAATGAAACAGAATGCAGGGAGAACAGTAATGCAGGAGGCAGTGGGTGTGGTTGCGGTGCGGCGGTATTGTCCACGCTGATTCTTCGCAGGCTGCAGAAAAGAGAGTGGAGTAGAGTATTGTTTCTGCCAACCGGCGCTATGTTAAGCAAGACCAGCTTTAATGAAGGCAATAGTGTGCCTGGGATTGCTCATGCACTGGTTTTGGAATCAATGGAGTAGCGAGTCATTTTTTAATGTGGCACTGTCGTTCAGGAGAAGGGTACTATATAGAAATAGAACATCCTGCTCCTGAAAGCTTACATAGTCCTGAATGGAGGAAATGCTCAGATACCGGGTGTCAATCAATGTGATCTGACGATAAGTTACCAACAGTAAGGGGGCAAGAGGAGAGGCAAAGGAGTCACGAAAGATAATGAGCTGACGATTGGTAGAACTGTTGGGATTGGTCATTGTCAGGATTGGCTGATTACCTAAGAGAAAAAAGGTATAGGGATCACGGCCTAAGAGAGCACTATGGTCATAGAGCGGAACGCTCTGCCCGCTAACCGGATTGACTACCTCTACACTATCCAATTGGGGTGTTTTAAGGTATAAGATGGAATCCTGAAGAAACATCCAGCCGGCACCGCCGCTATAAGCTCCGTGGAAGGAGGAATCGGCAATTTTTTGTGTATAAGTTACAGAGGGGACGATTTCTTCAGGACACAGGAAGGAAAGCAGCTGATTGGCTACCGGTCTTAACATCTCCTGTTTCCAATGCGGATCTGTCTGATAGTAGGATGAAAGATTAAGCTGATTGAGGAGTGGTATGACAGTCAGACCGGGTAAGGTTGCCTTAATCTGTGCCAGGAACAGCTGTGGATCTAACGATGGATAGGGAGAATCCAAAAGGTAATAATTCTTTTCCGGAATAACACATAAAAAGAGGGAGCAATCTGTGTCTGACAGGTAGCGCTGATGGATTGCGGCCATATGATTAGCAGCATGCTGTACGGATGCCTGATCAATTGCATAGGACAGCTTGAGAATATGATGTCTGGATATCGCATAACCACGATGCTGAAGATGACCAAAAAAATAGATGAAAGAAGTAGTATCAAGATTACGCCAGAGTTCCCGCAATGGAAAATGATCCTTTAAGGCACGTTCCAGTAAATCAGGGTAGGAGGCATTGGCAAGCTGAGCAGCTTCCAATTGGGGAAATGCCTGCAAAATTCTTCGCTCATCATCAGAATACGTCTTCTGCGCACTGAACGGAAGACTGATCCAGAACAGTAAGAGAAGGAGAAGAAGAAAAAGCAGAAAGTAGGGAATTGGTTTTTTCATAGGAACACTCCAGTCATTAAAATTGAAAATAAAGAAACGGTTGTGCTGTTTTGGAAATCAGAGCTGCAAGACTAAGCAGGACAAGGAGAGGCGCCAGCACCGGTCGAAGCTTCTTCCAATATCGATCAAGGTTTTGCTTCGAACAGCAAACGGACAAAAGGATTCCAATTAGAAAAAGAAGCAGATTGTCATTTAGAAAGAAAAAGGTCTCACTATTCCATAGAGGAAGATGATTCAGGAAAAACATTTGTCTGTATCGCAACAGAGCATGAGAGATTGTGGGCGATTCAAACAGGACAAATAGAAGAATTGTCAGAAACAATACATAAGCGTGTCCAATCAGCCCTCTGGGCTTTTTGTAAATACGTTCAACAGACAATAGGATTCCGTAGGACAGGCCCCAGATTAGAAATGGAAGTCCGATGCCATGCCACAAGCCGGTAAGCAGAAAAACCAGCAAGAGATTGCGTACGGTAAAAAGCGGGTTATGAGTCTTATTACGGCTTCCACCAAGGGGCAGATATACATAATCCCGAAACCATGCTCCGAGTGTGATATGCCAGCGACGCCAGAATTCCGTCATGCAAGTGGAACGATAGGGAGTGTCAAAATTTTCCGGAAATTGAAAGCCAAAGAGCCATCCCAGACCGATGGCCATATCAGAGTAACCGGAAAAATCGAAGTAAATCTGTAAGGTGTAAGCGATGGCATGCATCCAGGCAAGAAGCACAGAGGGAGCCTGCTGTTCCCAAAGGGCTATTCCTGCTGCAAACTGGTCTGCAAGTAATATTTTTTTGGAAAGCCCGAGGACAAAACGGTAGGCACCGATCGTCATGTTGGATAAGGTAAGTGCGAGGCTATCCCTTCTCTTTTGGAGCAGGCGGTTCTCCACGTTGGAATAACGGACAATTGGCCCTGCAATCAATTGGGGAAAGAAGGAGAGGTAAAGAGCAAACGAAAGAAGCCCTGGACGTTTGGTGATGGTACTGCTTCTGATATCACTAAGATAGCTAATTGCCTGAAAGGTATAGAAACTGATTCCGATTGGCAGTGCATTGGGGGCAGCCCATTTGTAGTAGAACAGGATTGCAATCAGGAAGAGAATGCTTAGTGTAAAGACTGTTCTTTGAAAAGGACGGGTAGTAAATAACCACAGGGAAGCAAGATAAGTGACTGCAATGACACACAGCAGATAATTAAGTCCCATAAGATTACCAAATGCATAGAAAGCAAAACTGGATAAAAGTAACCAGCAGTCTCTGAGAGGACTGGCATTACGGGATAGCAACAGACTCCCAAGAATTACAACCGGCAGAAATAAGAAGAGAAAGCTTATGGAATAAAATTGCATAGCTTAATTAATAGGTAGTAATGTCATCACCGCAAACATTTTGAAAAGAGTCTACAATCTCTTCGGAAGTAATGACATCTGACAATTCGGAGGACACCATAAAAAGTAAAATGACATCGCGATAGGAAACAACCTGCAGGTCATCGGCCATAACGCAGATCCATTTGGCGGGATTGACATTTTCTTTCATTGCAGTGGCTGTTTCCTCAACTTTGGATTCATCCTTTACACGAACCAATACAAGAGAGTAAGCCTGCGAACCAATCATTGGTTCAGAGTAAGTCACTTCTTTGACATTGGAAGTGTCGCTGAGCCCGGTGTAGGATTCCATGGCGGCACTGTCTTGGAGGTCAGGAATATCCTGGTGCAGCGATAATTCCGGTGTTTTCATGTCATACATCGCATTAATAATGTCAATTAGAGCCATATCTTCAAGTGCATTGGGAGTGTCCTCGGCGCCACATCCGCATAATTGTACGATAAATACCAGTATTACCATAGACATACAGATTTTCCTCAGTTTCTTATTCTTCATTTCAATTAACCTTCTTTCCATAATGTGTCCGATTGGTTCAACGGATTAGGACTAGTATTTGCCGATTATGGGATATTTTATACAGGGGCAGATACCAAAATTTTTGCTAGTGTAAAGTTTTTGTAGGAAAATTAAATAGACAAAAGAAGAAAACTCCCATCTTGTGTTATGATTTTAGCGACAAGAAAAAATCTGAGACAAGAGAAGGAGCTTTCTATGATTAAGAG
>Ga0116143_10003940_pt1 | contig 14537 bp, 13 predicted proteins | sample AD_UKC034_MetaG_FD_89745 | JGI IMG/M metagenome (GOLD analysis project Ga0116143, IMG submission 89745) | Active sludge microbial communities of municipal wastewater-treating anaerobic digesters from USA - AD_UKC034_MetaG | ecosystem: Engineered > Bioreactor > Anaerobic > Digestate | place: USA...
CCAAAAACAGATGTTAGAGTTGGTGATTTATATGTTGATGGAGATATATATTATCATGGAGTAATAGCACCAGGAATAACAGGTCCTACAGGTCCTGCTGGTGTTACTGGACCTACAGGAAGTAGATATGCTAGGTTATTACTGTTTGGATGCTGACAACAAAAAACAACCATCTAAAGATAGTGTTCGACACATTTTACATAGTCTGCATTATCTAATATTTGTTAGATATAAAGAAAAATTAAAATATGCTACAAATAACACTAAATCCGCGAGGACTATTAATTAAATATTTCTTGCTGACTTTAGTTTAGACTTATACTTGTCTTTTTTTAAGTTTTCAATAATTTCATCGATCGCACCCTTAATTATTAGCTTAATTGCATTAAAATTTTCAACCTTATACAGAGCAGATACAGGCTCATTTAGCTCGTCAAATGCTTGTATATTTGGCATCTCAAATAATACTAAAGGTATATCTGGGCAGTTGGGATCAATGTAGTTATATGTAATCATATTACAACACATTTCACTTTTATTAACTACAGCTCTTTTTGTATACTTACAATTTTCTAACTGGTCTATTTTTTCTATAATATAAAAACAAACGACCTTGAATAATTCATCATCATGAAGATCAAATAATTGTTGATCGTAAAAAATATCTTTTCGTGCAAATTGTATATAGTCTAGTAAACTATCTCCATTGGGTGCACGTTCATATTCTCTACTTACATCTACGCCTTCCTTAGCTAAATTTTCTAGTATTATTCTTTCTTTTTCCCATTGCTTCCAGTATGCTGAGCATTCATCAGTAAGATGATTAAATACCGTATCATAAATTGATCTTACTAACGGCTCAAAATCAAAGTCTAGTATTTTTATCGGTGTTATTGTTTTAGTAAGATGATCAAATGCCGTATTATAAATTGATCTTACTAATGGCTCAGAATCTAAGTCTGGTATTTTTGTCTGTTTTTTTGTTAGTGTTGTTGTCATTGCTTATTTATAATTAAGAGAATATTATTTTATAATTTATCATTTTTTAATCTAAAACAGTCACATATGGTCACTCACTTCACTTCCACCACTATTAAAATTCTTGAAAGTTTTTCTAAAGTTCTAAAAAAAAAATGTCAATTACTGTGTGTTCTGTTTGTTTCTTGATACTGACTTTTGTTGCAGTAACGTATTCAGTTAGAAGTTGTGTTCCATGCGCAGATAGCAATGGTAATATAAGAACTAAGATGCCAAATAGCTTTATTATTGAAAGGACTGGTAATGACCCGCCAGAAAAAGAAGAATTATGCTAGTAGAAAAAACGTTGATTAGGTTTATCGTTTATACAAAAGCCAGCAACGAAAAAATTTCTGCTTTGGATGTTAGTATTTTTTTTATACCAAAATTCAGGTATACTACGCCAACTTCCAACAAAGATTAAAAATCTCTTAAATATTGACGTATTCGCATGAGTAATACGCTTAAAGAATGATAATAATTTAGAACAGACTTTAACCAACCTTGGATGTGTGCTATACCAACGTAATACGCTCAAGGTTGTTCTAATGAACATAAGAGCTAGTTTTGGAATGATTGTTATAATGGTCATTAATATTTTTTACATAATAATATAATTATTATATATTTAACTATGATGGTAAACTATGATAGGGGGGAAGTCACTTATTTAAAAATTTCTAAGCTTGAGATGTGGTTTTTGATGGGAAGGATTACCTGTAATTAAGTCCATATTATGGCTGATCAATTTACCACCAGTTAGACCACCACCGGTTAATCCACGACCATTATGAGAATAACCATATTTCAATAGAGCTTCTTTGGCTTGGTCATAATCCATACCAGCACCTAATAACGCAGGTAACACATCAGCAGCTACTAGACCTATTGTTTTACCAACTTGCAAGATTCTATGGATGGTTTCTTTGTGGTCCTTGTAAAATTTATTGCCCCTTTTAATAAAATTGGATGTTTTTGATAAGATAGAACCACCATCCATAATTTCTGTATTAGATCTTTCAGCAATAGATAATGATTGTCTATCAGCAGAAGCACTGTCAGCAATGACATCAGCTTCTGATACTAAATTAATGTTAGTGACTAAGGCACCATCCATTATGGTAGCAATACCTTCATAACATACTATAACATACAAAGAGTAATTAATAGGATCTGGATTAATATTGGTAATATTTAAACTAACGTTAAGTTGGAATGTACCAGGAACACCAACAGCCTTTCCAAAAGCAAGAGGGATATCTTTATCGTATTGTAATTTAAGAACACTACCAACGCCTGTTATCCAGTCATTGTAACGTACTTTGAGACCATTTTGTACGGAAATAGCATATAAATGTTCGGCGCTAGCATTGGCAAGGATACCACTTTGATTATCAAAAATTATTTGCGATGAATTGATTCTAGCAAAAGAGTCAGCATCATAAGGAGTTCTATCTTGAAGGATTTCTCTGGCATACACATACATGCAATGTGGTATACCTGTAAGTTGAATATTTGGTGCAGATATGAAAACACTGGAACCAGCATTAACTAAAACAGGTGGACTTGTAAATGGAGTAATATTAGTGAAAGGATATTTGTATGCTAAGCGAGAAGTTAATGAAGAAGCTACAGAAGAAAAATCTGATGTTAACCATTGGAGTCTCAATGTTGGGGGTTCTAACCATGTACCAACTATATTGCTGAGAGGTTCTCCATTAATTTGATCGTAACCTAACATTCTTGCTAAGCCTGGTAATGTCCAAGTCAAGATAATAGCACTATTTAAACCAATTAAACCTTCATGTTCAAGGATACCACTGATGAATAGAGGATATAAGATAGGTTCTGTCCATCTGCATCTAATTACTGCTGTACCTGGCACATTGGATACTATTTCAAAGTTGATGGAATTTGAATCTTGATCTGTATTAGTCCATCTTGGCGCAAAAGGACTTCTAGGAGTACCATATGATTGAGCATATGTTTGAGACGGGGTTTTCATAGAAGGACCATAAGACCAATAAAGACTTTCTAATGGATCAGTAGGCGTATCATATTGTGACATTGGAGCAAAAATTTCTTGACAATTATAAGACCAAGAGTTGCCGTTCATTTGAATTTGGAAATTTTGAGCAATGTTATTCAAAGGCATATAACGTAAACCACCGACACCTAAGTCAGAAAAAGTAGCTCCTGGAGGAAAGATAGTATTTGCAGGATTAGCAGCAGTAAGGGTCCATTCAGCTGCTAAACTGACTAAGGCTTTTCTATCAAGATAAGTTCCTGGTGAAGGAGGTAAGGCTTGTATTTGGATATTAGATTCAGAATATGCTTGAGAAGGATAATTTACAAAAGTTTGCTTTTGACTTCCCCTTGTTATAATATAAGATGGTTCTACTGGATTAATTCTAGGATCTAAAACGAACTCTTTATTTAAACTTTCCATATTTTGTAAACAGAAAAAAAAAATTATTTATTATCTTGTTGTATTAAGTTCTAAATTCTGCTTTTTTTCGTTTCCTGGTGGCACTGGTGTAGTGAGTGAGGTATGTGGTCAGTTTTGATTTCAAAAATTATAGCAAGAAAAGTAGAAACAGGAGGAAATTCCCATCGTGTTGAAGTCCTATTAAAATCTAGAGCCAAATAGGCCACATACCCTCACTCACCGCACCAGTGCCACTAGGAAACGAAAAAGTGGAATTTAATATCACTCGCCATATACTACTTTATCGTGTCTAACTATTGCATTATCATAAAATTTTTCTCCTTTTACTTTGTAGAATTTAAGGATTCTCTTCATTTTGATGTATGGATCAACATTATCATCTATACATTCTGTTAAAAATAGTCTACAAAATCTACCACAAGTGGCAACATCGTTTTTTTCTTCTTGGTATTTTTTATCGTTGTAATGTATTTTATAACCTTTTTGCGTAAGAGCGTAAAAAATTTTACCTAATCTACGTTCGACTTGATTGCTCTTTGTTCTGTAGCTCATGGGTATTTTATTTAGTTGGTCATCTGGAAACAATCCTAGGCTGTCAAAAAAATAGATATTAGGATATCTGAAGAACATACAACACCAATGACCTTGTTTAGTGTTAGTTATAGGATCATACCCAGTCTCATAAAATATCAGAGCTTTTGTTATTTTATGTTTATCACTTACTACGTGCTTAATTATTTTTTCTTTGTTATAAGGTGTTACAATAAAAACATGTCCATCTATGCTGTTAGCTAATTCACTCTCGGTAAAACTTTTTGCTAAGTAATAATTTTCTATATCCTTTTTACTAGAATTATGACTAATTATATTCATTATAGGGATATTTTGTTATATAATTTTTATTTATATTAAAAAGATGTTTGTATCACCAAAATTTGCTAAAAAGCACAAACTTAATATAAAGTCATCATTTCAGATAATAGGCGGTAAACTAGGGGGTGCTAAAATAGCATTAGTTGATCCTACAGAAGGTGAAGATATACCTACTACGATAGATTATAAAAACGTGTATGGAAAATATATAAATATTTTGGATAATACTTCTAATATTTTTCTACTATTTGACAAGGGTAATGGATTAGGCAAGCATGGTAAAAGAATGACCATGGTTGTTAGTGGACCATCAGGGGCTGGAAAAAGTACATTTTGTGCTAATTACATGAACATATATCGTAAACAATTGAAAGATGGCGAACAATATCCTATATATTTTATAACATCGATAACTGATGACGATAGAATAATGAAAATCGATGGATGCACTATTGTAGATCTTTTGGATCCTGAAATGTTAGAATACTACTTTTACAACGAAGATACTAAACTCACATGCACAAAAGATATGTTTGGAAATGCTAATCTAAATAATTCCTTAGTAGTGATAGATGATGCTGAATCGCTAGATAAAAGTATAAGAGTGCTCCTTGAAGATTTAATAAGTAATATCATGAAGTATGGTAGACATAATAATTGTAATTTAATATGGTCGAGACACACTATTAACGCTAATAATAAACTAATTCAAGAATCTTTATCTGAAATTATGTATATGGTCTTGTTTAAAGATTGTGCACATAAAAGACTAACTTATTTCTGTGACAAATATTTAGATTATGGCAAGGAATTAGTAAATTGGATTAGAAAAGATAGCGGATGTAGATATACAATAGTGCATAATAGAAGTCCTTTTTTTGTTCTTAACGATAAATCTATTATGGTGTTAGATTAATTAGTAACTGTCTTTGCGAATAGACACAAAATCGAAAAAGAATCGTCAGGTTTTAAGAGAACTTTAGTTAAACTTTCATCTTTATTCCTGTAAAAAAGTTCAAATTGTATTTGTGTTAGTGGATTATCACCTGTTAAATCAATCCATCTATAATTATCGGCTATATATTGTAATCTTGAACCTGGAGAATTAGTTGTATTGTTCAACGTATAATTGAAATCTGTTATTATAGCTCTTTTAACAGGATTACCGATTTCGGTTGTTAAACCAACTTCCAATAGTCTAACTGGTAATTTATTAGTACCTAAAATGATCTGTTTAACAGAATACCATAGTTCAGTAGTATCATAACTAGCTGTATTGACGATAAAATCACCTCCTGTGTTTAGAGTTACTAAATTTGAAGATCCAAATCCCAAGTCAAAAAATACTTCTAGAGCAGTTTGTTCACCAGAATATGGAGCAAAACCAACGTATGCATTACCAGCAAAAAAATCATTCATGTTATTTATAGAAAGTAAAGTTACAGCATTAGCTAAACCAGTTTCATTTAAAGGATCTGCATAAATAACAAACAACCTAGAAGCATGATCGTAACTATATCCGAAAGGTTTTTGTGCAAGGTTTATATTCGCTTCCCACGCTCCCGGACCATAGATTGCATTATACGCAGCTTTTAAGTCGTTAAAAGTGTCTACTAAGGTATCGTTTAAAGCTTTTAGAGCAAAATCGATATTATAAATAAATTCAACCCCTGGACCAAAATTTACAGTTTTGATGACTAAAAGATTATCAGGCGCATAATAGTTTCCAACCTTTAGCACAATTTCGTCTGTTCTAAACATCCAAGAATTAGCAAGCGAACTTTCTATTCTAACAACTGCAAATTTATAGTCTGAAGGTTTCATAACTAATGGTTGCTTACGCACTTCTTCAAAAACCGCAGGTAAATCGAACGAAGTAGTATTCAAAAATTGGCACTCATAATAAATATATTCACTTAAATGTGCATTAGATAGATTTCTTACATTCACTACATCATTAATTGAAACATTTTCACCTGTTTTAAAGGTATTGGTAGTTCTAGTCAACATATTTCTTTACTAAAGAAATATTTGTTTATAATTTAAATTGCTGCTTTTCTTAGTTATTTACATAAGAAATTTAATTTGTATAGAAAAAGTTTATATAGAAAAGATTATAGAATTATTTATAAATAATTTTTTATTATATAAATATTATGACTATGAACTTAAGTGAAGATTGGGAAAAATTATTTGGTTCAAGATATAAAGAGATTCCTAAGGAATTATCTACAGTGTCTCAGCAAGTACTGTCCTCCGAAGGGGCTAGCATGAGTGCACAGCCTCGCGTGCAAATTAAGCAGAATCAAGTACAAGCTAAAAGTAAAAAAGAAAAAATAGATTTAGTGCTAGACAGTAATAATAAAAAAGATAGTGATGATGAAAAAGGTCCTTCAGAAAAAGACTGGAGACAATATTCAGAATTAAGTGATGTTCCGATTTCTGAACCTATTCCTATTAAAAATAAACCTAACAGAAAAACTCAGCCTGTTGTTTTAGGAAATAAAATGTATACTAGTAATAACACTGCTATATGGGCACAAGTTAGAAAAAATACATATCCTCTATACAATAAATTTTGCTTAGATAATAAACAAGTTCCCAATGTAGCAGATTTTAATAAGCTAATCTCCTCCGTGTGGAAAAAATTATCACAAGAAGATAAAATAAAAGCAGCTAAGAATCCAGAACAATACTTTACTTTCAATTAAAATTTCTTGCACTCGTGCTAGCTTTTAGCAGTGGCGTAAGTGAAGCGAGTGGACGCTTTTTACCAATCTGGCTCTGGAATTTAGCAGAGTAACAAGATGGGAATTTCCACTCTTTTGTTATCCAGCTCCTATTTTTGTCTAAAAGGCTGCCCCAAGCGAAGTGGGCAAGCGTAGCAGAGGGTTGCCCCAAGCGAAGTGGGCAAGCGTAGCAGAGGGTTGCCCATCTGGGTTGCTGCGCTTACTGCGCATGCACTCGTACTAGCTTTTAGCAAAATCAAAACAGTCACATATGCTCACCTACTTCACCTACGCCACTGCTAAAAGCTAGCACGAGTGCAGTATAGGAAATAAGTTATTTTTTGACTGCTATAGTTCTAGGACCCCAACGTTTTGGAGCAGATATAACATTCTTTTTAGGTTCCTCAGAGTCGCTCTTTTTGTCTGGATTTGGAATTGGTTCTTTTCTTGGCGTAGATATGATTCTTTTCTTTTCTGGATTAGGGATAGGTTTTTTCCTTGGTGCAGATATGATCCTCTTTGGTGGTTCATATTCCATAACAACATCGTCTTTATCAAATGCTTTGGAATCAGGAGCTACTTTTTTTTTTCTGGTAGATTTTGATTTTTTTTGTCTTATATAGGTAGACATTATTCTTTTTTTATCGGCGTCAGATTCCAACCAATTCCTTACACGTTGACCTCTATTTTTAGCACCCTTTACTAGTGGAGTTTGTAATCTGTTTATCTCGTCTCTAATTTCGGCTTGATATAACAAATCTGAAGCTAGGGGGTTACCGGATAGTCCTACTGCTGCAAGATATTTAGCATTTAAATTTTTAAGTGCTGTATCCATAGCATAATTTTTATCATCTCCCATTATATAGCTACCTACTGGTCCTGAATAATGTAAGGCAGGATTTGAAGATTCATTCAATCTTTTAATATATCCCCTAACACCCGTCCTAATAGAATATTTATTTTTTAAATCAGCTGGTAGCGTTATGTATTTACTATATGCTGGTACTTCGACTCTGTATAATTCAAAGTTAATGTCACGAGCATCTTTGGCTTTGGTAATTACTTCATTTACAGTATCACCGGTTATAGGCTTTTTATCGTAACTAATTAAACTACCACTTGGGGTATAAGCAGCATAATTAACATTCTTGACACCGCCAACACCTTTATCAGGATTGCGGACTTGTCTAACCACATATTTTTTAGTAGTAATAGTGGATGCCATATATTTTATATTTTGAAAAAAAAAAGTTTATAACTGATAAATTAGACCAGTTATATTAGCTAAAAGCTAGCACGAGTGCAATGATAGATGGGACACAACAACAACACCAAAAAAAATATACCAAAAATGCAAAAAAAATGAGTAGCAACCATAAGGATGCCTTGTTCGAAATGAGAAATAATGAAATGCTAAAAGCTAGCACGAGTGCAATGAAATAATGAAATGCTAAAAGCTAGCACGAGTGCAATGAGATCCAGGAAATGCTAAAAGCTAGCACGAGTGAAATAATGAGAGAATAGATAAATGGGATTACCCACCCTGACCCACCCACTGTACTAGCTATTATAATTAGTACAGTTCGACCATTTATCTTTTGTTATTGTTGCGTTAATTATTTATAACTTTTTCTTTTTTTTTTTTTTATATTTTATTTGCATAATGTTAATTATTGACAGAATAGAAAAAAAATAAAAATAAATAACTCACGATTGTTAAATGAATAATAGCATTCAAGAAACTGACGTTCAACCAAAAGCACGCTCATACAAGCTGTCAGGAATCAAATCAGCTAAACGAGTCGGAGTTAATTCTAGATTTAGAAGAACAGTTACCTCTGGTAAAAGACAAACAGCAAAAGCCAAGTCTCTCAATTTACACGATGGAGTAATTCCTGATGTTTTAGGAGAAAAAGAATGTAAAGAATGTAGTGCGAGTATAATACACGAACCATTGGCACAAAAGGTAGAACAACAAGATATAGAACCAAAAGTTGAAAGTCCATGTGCTGCACAAGTGCTAGCCTCTAGCAAAGCCCCATTAGAAGTGCTAAAAGCTAGCACGAGTGCAGTCGCTGAAGATAGTGTAAATGATCAACCAAAGAAACAAGCAGAAAAACCTAAAAAACGTAAAAAAACTGTTATTTCAGATGGTAGGGGTTATTGTTCTGAAGGTATGGTACCATATTCTTTGTTTAGGAAAAAAGCATATCCAATATATAAAGAAGTTAAGGGTATTAACTCCTTAGGAGAATTTACCAAGTACATTGGTCCAATTTGGAAATCTATTCCAGTTGAAGAAAGAGCTGATGCTCATAAAAATATCAAAAAATATTTGCTTTGCTAAAAGCTAGCACTCGTGCATTTTAAATGGTTAAGGTAAGTCTGACTATTTTCGTAGTCTAACAGTTGTAGATACAGGCTTAATCTCTGCAATAGGGACGCTCAAGAAGTTATTTATTCCACCTCTAGTTTCTATCATTTTCATCAATATTCCATCTGTATGTTCATCAGATACACCACAAATATAATTTATGAATCTTTTAAGGTTTTCACCACATCTATTTTGTTGCAAGCTATATATCAACTCATTTCCATTTCTCATAGCTTCTAATTCCCTATTTGGTTTTGCTTTAACCATGTAGAATGCATATTGTCCCGCAGAAGTAAATCCTTTCTTGCAACCAGTCCATCTAGGTATCGTTTGACCATCTATTTTACAATTATCCAGTATGTATTTCTTAAGAGCTGTTGTCTTTGCACCATTTCCACCACCAGTGTGATTCTTATATAACCCAAAACTATCTTCGACACCTTTTTTGATACAGTATGTATCGAATAATTTCAATAAATCTTTGTTGCTAATATTAGGTTCGCCTTCTGAATCTGAACCCATCTCTAAGCATTCATTTACAAATTCTTGTATTCCCATCGCAGTATTATTCTTAGATGCTTTTAACTCACTTTGTAATTTAGTACCAGTATTTTTAATAACAATACGTGGTAATTCACATAATCTTTGCATAGCAGCTACTAACCATACTAACACTTCTTGTAAGAATTCATCTCCCAACTTGCCTTGCAAAGTAGTATCTGCTAAAAATTTACCTTCTCGTGGTTCATTTACACTACCAAATACACTCATACAATCAGCCCCCCCTATCCTTCTAATAGATCCTTCAGTGTCTGTTTCATCTAATTGTGGAAATTTATTACATGCAATAATCAGAGTAGCAAAAATAGCGAATGTCTCATTATCCTTAAATAATCCCCTGCACGTTATTGTACCATCGTCTTGGACTAATCTCTTTAATGTTGATGACGATATTGTTTCTTCAGCCTTTCCCATTTCATCTATATGAGCTAATCTAGCCCCTTTTAGTCCTATGATATCAAAGTTAGTCGAACCCTTTTTATCAGATAGAATAGTATATGGAATGTTAACATAATATCTTCCGCCTAACTTACCAAGTACTCGCATTATTGCAGATTTACCATTCCTTCCATTTCCAGTCAATACACATGCCTGTGTGGCTAAGTTCTTACCCATAAACGAGAGTGCAATAGTATCTGTGAAATAATCTATCTTTACTTTGTGTTCGTTTTCGTCTGGAGACCACATAAACTTTTCTACCATTTCTATCCATTTAAGATCATTCCTTACTACTCTCACTCCATCTTTAGTCATAAAAAATTTATCATCTTCTCTACCACTGTCTATAGGGTATCTAACTGGCATTTCCCATATACAATAATCAGTTAACGTTCTTGGTCTTATAATTACTCCTGGGTTCCTAGCTCCTTCGCTCTTTAATTTATATTCAACTACCATATTTCCTTTAATCGCCAAACAGCCATTATTTATATCCCACAACTTCTTAGCAAATTCTGGATCGTTTAAATATACTGATAGTCCTGTCATCTCTAAATTCTTCGAAGATGTAGATGCATATTCCTTTCTAATCTTAAGATGATTTTTCTTTACTTCAACCAATTGTTTAACTAAGGATTTTGCATGTGAATACAAATCATCACCCAATTTTAGGTTACATCTGAGATTAGCTAATCTATTATTATAATTACTTATATTTTCTTGTGATGGTTTAGTCTTCTTTTCTTCTTTTTCTAGCGAACGAACGATTTCTTCTATTTCTTCATGTTCTTTAGTCTCGAAATCTATAACCATATTGATTACTTGTAATAATTTATCAACATATCCTGTTACTACCCTTAGTATACTTTGTGTAGCCATCACCAATCTATTCCTTATAGTAGCATGTGCAGTCTCTTTGCTATCTATATGCCACAAAGCATCTCTCTTATCATAATAATACCATTCTCCACCTTTAGGTCCATCATGATATACTATAGAATTATGTTCTCCTATTTTAAAACTATCAGTCATTTTAGCTATGTATGACAGTAAATACATTCCAGGTCTATCTCCATATATTGTCATATTTTCGTTTATGTAGTTAATCATATTATAGGATCTTGTAGCTAATTCTATTATATTCTCAACTTCTTTTTTCTTCATACATCTAACCACAGAACAATCTACGTTTCCATTGTAAATCTCATTAACATTAAATATATTCTCTATCTTTGTACCCAATTGTTGTTTAAGCGACTTACATTCTCCATACATAAATCCTGTCTTTTCGCATAGTCTCGTTCCATATATATTGTTACTGAATTTTCTATTGAACCATTCTCTTCTAGTCTCAATATTTTTAACTACAGGTATTGCTACCTTTGGTACTCGTATTTCTGTTATATTTTTTCTTGTTGTTGTTGTCATTTATTTACATATCTTAATCGTTTGTTTATGCTTTTTTATTTCATTTTTTTTTTAGTGGCGTAAGTGAGGTGAGTGAACGATTTTGTTATAAAATATCTTCTGAAAAGATATGTTAAAATTATTACATGACTAGATTTTTATGCTTCAGATCCAACCACCAAAAATGAAACTTCTACACCAGATACATTGTACAACTCCATAGCACCAGCTTGTACTCTATATATAGAAGCAATAGCTTGCGTAGCACTTCTTGAAGTAACAATCGCCCAACAAGCATTGTTAGCTGGAACTAATACTGGATCTACAACAGACACATACACTCTTGGAACAAAAGAACCAGTCAATCCTGCTGCTGTGTAGTCTAAAGTTGCTACTCCATTTACTGTAAATACTCTATCTACAATCATTACAGGCCTTCCTATCAGTTGTCCGGTTGGTACAACTACAGTAGGTATCTGGCTTTGATCTCTACCACCTAAATTAAATTCACCATCAACTATTAAATCCCCAACTCTAGCAGATGTTGCAGGTTTCATATTCTTGTTGTAATTTATGTTTGTTAATTGAGAATACATTTATAATACTGATAAAAACAATAATTTTTTTAGTTCATAGACTTTATACAATTTCCCATCCCAATCCTGCTGTTACTCTAAGACTAAACTGTGAAGTACTAGTAGTACCACCTACAGATGTTCTAGTAGCATAGAATACTAAAGATATCTTAGATCCAGCAGTAACGTTTATAACACCTGGTACAAATGTATTGTTGTAATTTATAACAGTAGATGCTGCTATAGTAGTAGAACTCCATGTTTGTACTACATCATTCCATATTTGTACCATAGATGTTGTATTAGGTTGAACACCTGTATATATGGATGCATATACTGTCAAAGTTTCATCTACTGGAACCGTAAATGGAGTAGACGGAGTCAATAAACACAACACCATATCTGTCAAAGTTACTTCATATGGAGTGCTATAAGATGATGGAGTAACTTCAGTGTAAGGTTGTGGTCCTGGGGCATTAGACCATGATGATGAGGCTACACCACCATTTGCTGCTATAGAATATAATGAACTATTACCATTATTATATGTATTTACGCTAACAGTTCCTAGTGTAGTGTATGGAATAAACATTTTTTTTGTACCTCCCGACCCTGTTGGTCCTGTTGGTCCTGTTGGCCCTGACTCTATTGGCGGTATAATTTGTCCATCTATATAAATATCGTTTACTCTTATGTTAGTTTTAGGAGCAAAACTCTTGTTATAACTTATATTGGTCAACTGGCTAGACATTTTTAAAACCCAAGATTATTTTATAAATATTTTAACAGGTCTTTTATGCAGCTTTGATACCGTATGGAGAACGAGTTAAGCACGAATAAGTATTTACAGTAGGTGCAAAATGTACACTGGGTACACTGGAAACTGATGAACTATAGTCAAAACGATACATAGTGTTAGTAGCTAGACTATTAAGATATAATCTACCACTAGCACCAAAACAAAGCGAGTAATTAACAAAACCACCTTCAACTGTATTAGAATCTACTATAACACCACCAACACCTAATGATCCGATAGGGTTAGTCTGTGCTAAAAGCGATCCTGCACCTTGTGTAAAAACAAAAAAGGGCACATTAGTACCATCTTGAACAGTGAACCCAGTAGGGATGCTAAGGGCTATGCTCATATTGTATTTAGTAATAAGCCCATAAGGGGGGTTAGGCGTTAAGTTACGATCAAAAGGCGTAAAAGGTACCATGTATACAACAGTATTACTATCTACGAAGTAAAGAACATTAGTCTCATTATTGAAACACATACCATTAACATCAGCTCCGAAACTAGGAATAGTAGTAGTGTCAATGAACTTTTGTGTGTTACCAGTAGAAAAATCATAGTATCTTATCCAAGGATCCGCTATTAAGTTATACAGAAGTATATTATCTGCTATATCCATTGCTATGAAGCGAACGTTAACCAGTGGTAATGGTATAGCATCATAATCTTCCATAAATTGTTCAGACAATGTACTCATATTAATCTGCCATATCCTTCCAGCTCCTGTATCACATCCAAGAAGGTAGTCTGCTGTAGTATCATATGCAGCTTCCGTGTTAGGGTAGAATTTAAGTATAGAATTTGATGTTATTCCTCCTGTAGCCGTTGTAGTAAACATAGCATACACAGGATCTTTTTGTCTTGCTCCTGGTACATAGTCTACATTAGTAAGCGATGTCTGTGTAAGTATTCCAGCAGAATCTTCTACCGGAACTATGGCATTAGATGTTATTGCACCACTACTAGTATAACTAGGCGTTAAACTAAACGATCTTGATTGTCCATAATTAAATATCTGAGTATTGTTAGTTGATTGTATGGCTATATTTACGAAATCTACTGTATCTGCCAACTCAACTACTGACATAGCCGTTCCTGCTCTTAATGTTCTTAAAACCAATTCTGTTCCAGTTATGCCTACTCCTACTTCTGCAGATCCTCCAAGTTGTGTTAATGTATCTAAACCCGAACCACTTCCTGTAGGTCCAGTAACACCAGCAGGACCTGTAGGACCTGTTATTCCTGGTGCTATTACTCCATGATAATATATATCTCCATCAACATATAAATCACCAACTCTAACATCTGTTTTTGG
>Ga0116143_10003943_pt1 | contig 14533 bp, 7 predicted proteins | sample AD_UKC034_MetaG_FD_89745 | JGI IMG/M metagenome (GOLD analysis project Ga0116143, IMG submission 89745) | Active sludge microbial communities of municipal wastewater-treating anaerobic digesters from USA - AD_UKC034_MetaG | ecosystem: Engineered > Bioreactor > Anaerobic > Digestate | place: USA...
CCTCGGGATCGTCGTGGTTCAGGGCCGCCACGATGATGTCGACCTTGTCGGGCGCGTGGTGCAGGAGGGCGATACGCGACGCCGCCTGGGCCGGAATGGCCGATTTTTTGTATCCGAAGGATTCCTTCTTGTCGTGCTTGCCGACGGAATGGTTCGTGGAAAGGAAGGACCCGATGGTCTCCGCCATGAGCTGGTACGCCTCGTTGTAGAGCTGCCGGGCCCGCTTGTAGTTGTTCAGCGCCTTGCTCGTGCTGTCCTTCGGCAGGGGCTCCAGCGTCTTGATCTCGTCCATCTTGACGAAAAGCCTCTCGACGTTCTCCGATTCGGCTTCTTTCAGAATATCGCGGAACTCCTTGATGTAGTTGTCCGCCTGCTGCGCAAAGGTGCCCAGGAGCTGGTTCATCGAATTGTTGTTGTCCGTCGCCATGTGAGTGGTCCCTCCGTGACATGAATAAGGTGAGTGAAGAACGCCCGACGTTGATCAATATAGAACCGGCTGAAGCGGTTTGCAAGCGATTTTCGGATACATGGAATGCCCCCCCGAAGGCGCGGATACGCATCCGCGCCTTCGGAAGGACATGGCTGTGCTCCGGGTAATGAGTTGAAGGACGGGAACCCTGAAGTGTACTGTTCTCAGCTAAGAGCAGTAGGCCCGACTTAAGAGTACTATAAGAGCATAATAAGAGCATAATAAGAGTGGTAAAAGAGTACTATAAGTGTACTATAAGTGTACTATTGGAGTACTATAAGACTTGTCTTAGAGTACTCTTATCTTTTGCCCTACAACAGATACATCGCGGATATCTGGATCCCATAGAAGTAATCATCGGCGAGCTCTGGCGCGTCACCCATGGCATCGTAGGTGATGTACTGGAACCTGCCACCTGAGGTATGATGAAAAATTATTCCTTGCGGTACCCCCCCTGTCAAAGATAAAATGGGCGGATCTGATGCAGGAATGAAGATGAAAACTTTCGTGAGAAAAACCGTCGTCATCCTCCTCGTATGCGCCGTCGCGGCGTTCGGCGGCACAGTGGCCGCGAACGTGCACGTCGTGCGCAACGCCGCGCCGTTCATCGTCCGGGGAAACGCCGCTCCTTCCCGCGCGACGGTGCTCCTGGTGCCCGGTGCCGCCGTGTGGCGCGGCGGCAGGCTCTCGCATGTACTGGAGGACCGGGCCGTCACGGCGCTCAATCTTTACCGGAAGGGCGCGGCCGGGAAGATCCTCGTCTCCGGCGATCACGGTACGCGGCGCTACGACGAGGTGAACGCCCTCAAGAAATATTTCCTGGAGCGCGGGGTGCGCCCGGCGGACCTCTTCCTGGACCATGCCGGCTTCGATACCTACAGCACCATGTCCCGCGCGGCGAAGGTCTTCGCCGTCCGCGACGCGCTGGTGGTCACACAGGAGTTCCACCTGCACAGGGCGGTCTATCTCGCGCGGAAGGCGGGACTTGACGTGCGCGGTGTCCCCGCCGACCGGAGGACGTACGTGAACGCGGCGGCGTACCGCTTCCGGGAGTATCTCGTCAGGGTGAAGGCCGTCGTCAATGTTCTCGCCGGGCGCGAGCCGCGCTTCCTGGGAAGGGTGATTCCCGTCACGGGGGACGGGCGCGCGAGCTGGGATTGAATGTGAGTGAATTGTGAAGGGTGAATGGTGCAGAGTGAGATGAGGATGATCGCGGCACTTATCGTTGTGCAATTCATGCTGCTTTCCTTCGCGGCGGTGCCATGCCGTGCAGCGGGGCCGGGACTCGCTGCGGCGGCGCAGGCTGCGGCGAAACAATGCGCGGACTGCGGGGAAGATGAAAATGCATCGTCCGCCGGGGCGCTCTGCTCGTTCAAGTTCATCGTCTACTTCCTCTGGTACGCGGTCATGGCGGTCGTCTTCGTCGTCGCGGTAGTGATGGACCTGGGCACTGGCTTCACCCAGGATTACACGCGGGACCTTGCGGACTGGTTTATGGAGAAAAACAGGGAGCTTGCGCGCTTTTTCCGTTCGCTGGGCTGCGGCTGAAGCCCGAAAAAAATGCTTGTACAAATGCCGAAATCGAATAGACTCGTCTCCTCATTTTCGGGACCGGCGGATGGCAATGGCAGACAAGGGGAAACGGAAGTCTTCTAAAGGAAAGCGTACTGAAATCCAGACCATTCGAAGCGTCCCCGCGGACCGGGCGGAAGAAATGACTAAAAATTCTCCCGTAGAACCGCCCGTTTCTGAAGGCGCTCCCGCGAACGAAGCGGCACCCGCCGCCCTGGCGCCGGAAAGAAGCCTGCCGGTCCGCATCGCCATACGGACGCTCAAGGTCCTCTTCTTCTGGGTTCCCGTCACGGTCGTGTCCATCATCGTACTCGCGCTCCTGGGCGCCTGGCTCTATCTCACGCCGGCCCGCGTGGAAAAGCTCATCGTCGAGAACTTCAACAACATGTCGTACGGGGATATCACCCTCAACGTGCGATCCTTCAGCCCCTTCAGCGGCTTCGTGATGGAAAACATCCTCATCAGGAACGGCCCCGAGTTCGACCGCACGAAGTTCGTCGAGATCAAAAAGCTGGCGCTCGATTACGGCCTCTTCCCGATGCTCATCGGCAACGTGCGTTTCAGGGAGATAGGGATATATCAGCCCCGCGTCTATCTTAAAGAAAAGAACGGCGTGTGGAACGCCGCGAAGCTGATGAAGCCCGGGGAGCCGAAAAAAGAGGAGAAGAAAAAGGAACCCGAGGAGGACAAGAGCCCGTCGCCCGCGGAGATCAACCTGCCCATCTCGGCGGAGTTCCTCTTCAAATTCGTGCTGGACGACCTCAGGGTCTACGCCGACGGCAGCGCGATGAAAGCCGCGCTGGAGGGCCTGGACTTCGGCATCGATATCTGGATCCCTCCGTTCAAGAAGATCCCGCTGTCGGTGGACGCGGTCACGCTCCTGGACAGGATGAAGATTGAGCTCAATCCTCGGGAGAAGATGAACGTCACCTTCACCTCCGCGGAGGCCGAGGTGAAGCCGCCGCTCGTCCTCACCTGGAAGCTTGCTTACAATAAGAAGGAAAGCGTCACGGGGGCGCCGCAGTTCGAAAGCCGGCTGAAGCTCGGCACCTACCGCACGCCCGTGCGCTTCAAGCGCGCGCACCTGGCGCCCCTGAACTTCCTGGTATCCTACGACCTGTTCTACGAACCGAAGGCGGACTTCCTGCGCCTCCACAGCCTGGGCATCGACTTCGCGGGACGCAAGCTCCTCAACCTGGCGGGGGAGGTGCGGGACGTCACGAAGAAGCAGAGGTTCGATCTCCGCATGACGGAAAGCGATATCAGCCTCACCGACCTCTACCCGTATTACCGCAGCCTCACGGGCGACAGCTCCATGCGGTTCGCCGGGAACGTATCGCTCTATCCGCTCACCGTGAAGGGCGACCCGAAGAACATCGACGTGGACGGCGGGATCGCCATGAAGAACATCTACTTCCGTAACCCGAAAATGGAGGCGCAGGTCCCGTACCTCAACCTGGGCTACTCGGTGAGCCTGCGCGGCGACGACCTCTCCGCCCTGGCGAACCTGAAAATCCCGCGCTTCAACTACGTGATGAAGCGCGGTAAATCGGGCGATAACGGCCTCTCCCTGGGGCTGAGCGCCGCGTACAACCTGAAATCCCAGAAGGCGAAGATACACAACGTCGCCCTGAACTTCTACAACCCGCAGACCGGGAAAGACGCGGTGCGCCTGGTGATGGACGGGCAGGTGGACCTGAAGCCCGTGCCGGCGGGGAACATCCGCATCACCACGCTGCGCTTCCAGCGAGACCCGCTCTTCGGCATGGTGTCGAAGACCAACGCGAAGCGCCTGGAGAAGGTCCCCCTGAAGCAGCCGGTGGACCTGACGCTGGACGCGGTGTTCAACGTGGGGAAGGAGATCATCACCGCGGGCCTGGGCGTCCTGGTGAAGGTGCCCGACTTCAAGGTGAACGACCTCACGCTCGCGGCGGACGTGCTGGTGAACAATCCCCGGCAGACGGTGAAGATCAACCGGGTGAACCTGGCCAGCCGTGCCTGGAACCTGAACCTGGACGTGGGCGGCGTGGTGGACCTGGACAAGGCCCCGGGCAAGGGCACCGACGTATCGCTCAAGCTCAACTTCGACATGCCGAAGGCGCGCGAGATGTACCAGAAGTGGACGCTCTCCGGCGCGGTGGAAATCGCGGCGCGCCAGAAGGGCGACCTGAAAACGGGGACCGCGTCGGGCGCGGTGAAGGTTTCCCACTTCAACGTGAAGAATCCCGAGAAAAAGATGGAAGTCGCCGACTTCAACCTGAACTTCCCCTTCGAGTACAACCACCTGGCCGAGCTGGGTGAATCGCGCATCGCCGTGGACAAGAGCATCCTTATAGACAGCTCCTTCTTCCGGGAGAAGGAGAACTTCACCATCAGGTCGATCAAGGCGAAGCACCCGTCGCGCGACGTGGCCTTCGAGTATCTCAAGGACTTTTCGACGACCATGTTTTTCAGGAACAACACCTTCGAGATACCGAACATGCGGGCCTACGTGATGGGAGGCGCCCTCTACGGGAGGAACATCCTCTTCGCGCTCGCGGACCTGGACCAGGACAACATGGAGTACAACCTCACGCTGGACGTGACCAACGTGGACATAGGGCTCCTGGACGAGCCCGATCCGAAAATGCGGACGCGGGACGCGGAGCTTTCGCTCAACGCCCAGTTCAAGGGGCGCGGCGTCAACGTCAAGAAGGAGCTCACGCCGGCGGGGTATATCAACATCCATAAAATCGGGGACAGCTTCGCCAACAAGCTCCTCAAGGGCCTCTCCACCGAGAAGGGAAAGTCGAAGCTCGGCATCGCGCAGATTCCCGTGGACAACTCCATGATGGTGGACCGCTTCAACTTCAACCTCGACAAGGGCCTGGTCTACACCACCGTCACGTTCCGCCGCAAGGCGCTGGGCTGGCTGGTAGGGATAGAGCAGGACAAGGTGCAGTTCGACCGCATAAAGCTCCAGGAATACCTGCGTAATATTTTAGGAGGGAACTAGTATGCACAGGGCAATCATCTTCATGGCAATAGCGCTGGGAGCCGCCGCCGCACTCGCCGCTGGGTGCTCCTCGATGAGCAACATCCCGAGCTGCTGCTGGATAGCCCCTCCCGAGATCAGCCTCACGGGGCAGAAGACGGTCATCGAGCGGCAGATAGTGGGCGATTACCGCGAGCTGGAGAAGGACGCCTGGGTGGTCTCCTCGGTGAAGACCAACATGGCCGGGGCGAAGGGCTCGCGGGACGACGAGATCTTCGCCGCCTTCAGGAAACGGGCGGAGTTGAAGGACGCGGTCCGCAGGTACATGGACGAGGGCGCCGTGGGCGAGACGAACCTGGGCCTCCTGGGCTACGTGGGGACCCCGGCGTACGAGCGCGACGCGAACCAGAAGAAGGCGCTCCTGGCGGTGATGGGGCAGGAGAACGGGGCGCGGAAGACCATATTCCGGAGGACGCTGGTCAAGACCGGCATCGCGTTGCCCACTGAGGAGCAGGTGAACTCCCTGGGCAGGCGCTTCGCCGAGGAGCAGAGGGCCTTCGCGAAGGTGAACGACTGGATACAGGGGAACGACGGGAAATGGTCGAGGAAAAAATGAGGGTGATACGGGCAGCCATACTGCTGGCCTTCGCCTGCGCCGCCGCCCTCAACGGGTGCGGGGGAAGGACAAGCCGCGAGGTCAAGTTCAGCTACGGGACCATCCTCCGGAACGAGTACATCTACAACGTGGGCGGCGCGGTCCCCGTGACCATTGAGCAGTCCACCGAATTCGACGGCTCCTTCACGGAGAACGGGCTGTTCCTCTTCTATTCGTCGGACCGGGAAAGCGGCAACTTCGACATCTACATCCGCTCCCTCACCGACATCACCACGGTGCGCGTCACCAGCCACCCGTCGAAGGACACGTCGCCGGCGGTTTCCCCCGACGGAAAGCGCCTCGCCTTCGTAAGCCAGCGCGAGGACCCGGAGGGCGATATCTACGTGGTCGAACTGGAGCCCGCCGAGCTCATCGAGGCGGCCGATGCCTCTCCCTCGGGCATTCCCACTTTGGACGACCGGGCGAAGAACGTCTCCCTGTATCAGGACCCGGTGTCGAAGGACATCAAGATCATCCGCGACGCGTCTCCGGCCTGGTCTCCCGACGGGAAGTGGATAGCGTTCTCCTCCTCCCGGGGCGGGAACGACGATATCTGGATGACGGATCCGGAGGGAAAGAATCTCAAACAGGTGACCCGGAAAGGAGGCACCCAGCCGAGATTTTCCGCCGACGGTAAGAAGATCATCTTCGTATCGTACCGCGATGCCGGGAGCAACGGCGACATCTACTCCGTGGAGCTGGCGTCGGGCGCGGAGAGCAGGATCACGAACACGCCGCACATCGAGCTCTATCCCACCTTCATGGGAAAGGGCGACGAGATCGCCTACACGCTCATCGACCGCGACACCAGCCGCGACGGGAAAGTCACGCTGAAGGACACGTCGGTCCTCATGTACCGCAATCTGAAGAGCGGTCTGGAGTACGCGCTTACCCCGCGCAGCCAGTCGTCCTTCGCGCCGAGGTGGTCCGGGGCGCTTAAAAAAATCAACGAGCGTTTCCACGACGTCATCGTCTACTCCGACCAGATCGGCGAGAACATCAACATCAACGTCATCCCGGACCAGGGCATCATCCCCCTGAAGAACACCGCGGAATACCAGCACGGCCTGGCACAGATGTACCTTTCGGAGCACGACGACCGGGAGCGCTACCTGATGGGCCTGGAGCGGGTGTACCATTTCTACGGGGACAAAAACGACAGCAGGTCGATACTCTACGTCGCGAAGTCGCTCACCGAGGCCGGAAGGGAGCACTACTCCGCCGGGAACAACCCGGACGCCGCGAGAATTCTCGGCGTGCTGTCGGGGCTGTCGCGCGACGCGAAGGATTACCGTTCCGTCCTGGCCGAATACCTGCGGAACCTGTACGCGGGGAAGGCGGGCGACGCGGTGCTCCGCAGGGCCCTGGCGGAAATGAGCGGCGACGCGGGCAGGCAGGACTACGTCCCGTTCCTGATGGAGGACCTGGGCGACGAGGAGGCCCGCCTGGGCAGGGCGCAGGACGCGGTGGGCGTCTACGGCGATATCGCCCGAAAGTACCCCAAGTACAAGCGGATCGACCATGTCGATTTCAAGACGGCGTCGCTGCTCTACCGTTCCGCCGGCCCGGCGCTTCCCGATTCCTACGTGCGGGTGCTGAACTCGAGCAATGTCTACCTCAAGATCGACGCGGCGAAGAACATCATCAAAATCTTCGGCGACGAGCGCGACTTCGCGAGGAAGATAGGGTCCGCCGGGAAGATCCTCGGAGCGGCGGAGAAGAGGTCCGACAGGGAAGTGACGCCCCTGATGCAGTACGTCCTGGGCGAGGCGCACTTCGGTGCGGGGAACTTCAAGAGCGCCGGTGAATACCTGGAAAAGACGCTGGCCGGCGTGAGCAAGACGAACTACCTCTTCTACAAGGCCAACATGCTCATGGGCTCCATCGCGGAGCGGCAGGGCGACCTGGCGCGGATGGAGAAATACTATTACGAGAACGTGAAGAATTACCTTCTCCGGTGGAAGCAGAACGATTTCCGGCAGATCCTCGGCAAGCTCGTACACTTCTACGAGGAGCGAGGCGCCGTTCTCACCCGGGAGCGCAAGCACGCCCAGGCGACAGGCTTCTACGAAAAGTATATCGACGTGATCACCAGGGCCCACCTCCTGCGCCAGTTCGAGGATATCTACAACGGGTACGGTTCCCGGTCGCACGTGCTCTATATCGATTCGTATTCAGCGGGCGGCGGCGAGAAGAAAAAGCTTTTGGCGCTTGAGAAAAAGTACGCCGAGCGGAGCAAGCTGGATATCGCCCGGCTGAACTACGACAAGGCGTACCTCTACGGGCTGGCCTACATCTACGCGAAGCTCGGCGTCGCCAGCGACCCGAAGAACGACGGCTCCGGGGGGAGCCTGAAAGAACTCCTGCAGTATTTCAGGAACTCGGTGGACCAGATCGCCTGGGCGCTCTTCATGGACGACACGTACGTGGAGCCGTACCTGCTCCAGGGATGGATCAGCCAGTACGTGGACCTGCGGCGCCGCGAGTACGAAGGCCGGAATGAAAACACTTTCAGCAGGTTTTTCCCGAGGCTCCTCTGGGAGGCGAACGTTCCCCTCTACGAGAAGGCCCTGGCGGCGAACGATGGCGTGAAGAACCCGGAAACCGAAGGCGGCATCCACCTGAACCTGGGCAACACCTACTTTCTTTTGAACAACTACCCGGCGGCCCTCCGGGAGTACCAGAAGGCGCTCCAGCTCAAGCGCACCTTTTCCTCCCCGGTGAAAGAGGCGCTCTTCCGGTTCCACCTGGGCTACTGCTACTGGCAGTACGACCGCCTCGACATGGCGCGCGATGAGATGCGCCGAGCCCTCATGATCTACAACGGCCTGTCACAGTCCGGCGGCGCCGCGCGCTACCGCGACCAGATCTATCTCATCTACCGCTACTTCGCGCTCTTCAGCAGGATGGAGGGCGACTGGGGCGACGCGATCACCTGGTACAACCGCGTCCTCGAGTTTGCCGAGCGCAACCGGATCGAGGTCGACAGGGCGCGCTACCTCCAGGAGATCGCCGGCTGCTACCGCGGGATGGGCGATACCGTCCGGGCGCTGTCGTACCTCGACCAGGCCGACAGGATCCTCGCCGGGCAGACCGAGGAGGAGCGCAAGTACCGGCTGAGGTTCAAGGCGTTCGGGCTGGGGCCCGTGAGCTTCTGGGACCTGGGCCCCGACACGGCGGTGATAGGCGACAACCGGCTCTACACGGAGCTGGACACGACGAGCAAGAAAGTGCTCAGCCTCTCCATGCGCGAGGACATCCACTACGAGCAGGGCGATTACGCGAAGGCCATCCAGTACCTCCGGAAGAAGCTGGAGATATGGGAGAAGCGGGACCACCGCATCAACCAGACGGCGCGCGTGCGGACGATGAACAACATCGGCTACTGTTTCTACCGCATGGGCCGCCACGACGAGGCCCTGTCGCACTTCAAGAAGGCCTGGGACTACGCCGCCGGGACCGACGTGAACGACCTTGAGGGAACCTTCATCACCATGCTGAACTACGCGAACCTCTACGCCATGCTCGTGGAGCGGGGCGCAAGGACGCTGGCCGGCGCCGGGCAGGAGCTCGATTCCCTGGCGGCGAAGATCTCCCGGTACAAGGACGGCTACGAGAAGGCAAAGTACGAGCGCGACCTGGAAAGCCTCAAAAACGACAGGAAGGCGCGCAAGCTGGAGGTCAGTCCCGGGGAGATTGAGGATCTGAAGAAGTCCGTGGCGGAATCGGCGCGCGGCGTCTACTACCAGGTGGATACCGCGGTGGGGACGCTCATGTTCACCAGGGCGGAGCACCTGATGCGCGGCGCCGTCGACACGGGCGGCAAGGGCGCCGCCGACGCGGCGATGGACGTGCTGCACCACAACCGCCGCGTCTACGAACTGTACGGCGGAGCGATGGAACGCTTCCGCTCCGCGATGGATTTCTCCGAGAGGAACCAGAACCGCAGGGTCACGGCGCGTCTGCTGCTCAACATCGCCTCGTGCCAGAAGAGGACAGGCATGCTGGACGACGCGTACGAGACGCTCTTCGGCGCCGAGGACCTGGCGATAGATTTCGCCTACGACGACGTGAAGTGGATCACCTGGTTCAAGACCGCGGAGTTCCTGCACGAGTACGGCGCCTCCGTGGAGGGGGCGGGGTACGCCCGGCTCGCCGACGGATATTACAGAAAGGCCGTCGACCTGGTGACCGAGTGCCCGCAGTGTTACGGCGGTTCCGCGCACCTGGCGCGGGGACTCTTCGACCAGTACGCGCGCTTCCTCGTGGAGCGCGGCGACTGGAGGGAAGCGCTCCATGTCCTCGAGAAAAAGTACGCCGTGGACCGCGTGATGCTCGTCGCGATGGCGAACCCGCAGTTCGGTGACGCCGCCGACAGGGACCGCTTCGCGAAGTACGAAGCGGGAGTCAGGGAGATGACGGAGACGCGGGGGGCGATATCGTCCCTCCTCGTGGCGGGGGAACCGGCCGACTCGGAAAAAGTGCGCGCGCGGGGAAAGGAGCTCGCGGCGAGGAAATCCGCACTGAACGGAATGGCGCGCGCTATCCGCGGCGAGAACCCGCTATTGGCGTCGTTCATCGCCGTGCCCGACGTGACGCCGCGTCCCGTTGCCGGCGCCGCGGTCTTCGCGTTCGCCGATATCGCCGGGAAGCTCCATGCCTGGTCCGTGGACGGAGGCCTTTCCTTCGGTGAAGTGCCTTCCGCCTCCGGGAAGGACGCGAACGCACGGATACGCGGCTACCTGGCCGGGAAATGCAAGGATCCCGGGAAGCGGTGCTTTGTCGTACTCAACGATGCGGCCGCGAACCTGATTGTACGCGACGATCTAAAAAATTATCCGGACTTCACCTTCGTGCCGTCCATCGAGAGGGCGCGCCACTACATGGAGTCCGCATCGAAAACGATCAGCAGTGTCTACTACGGAGGCACCGGACTCGCCGGGCGCCTCGCGAAGGACGGCGCCTTTGCCGGTATCAGGATTACCGAGGGAGCGGCCGCGGCCGCGGACCTTTCGAAATACTCGGTGATCGTCGATCCCGGCGAATACGATTCTCCTCTGGGCGCCAGGATCCTTTTCGGCAGGAAGGCATCGCCCGCGCTCATGGTGCGGCGCGTATCTCCGCTGGAACTGGGGCAGGTCTGCCTTTTCGCGGAATCGGCGCTCTACGCCGGGACCAACAGCCTCGTGGTGTACGACACGCTCGGGAACGACGAACTGGCCGGCGTCGTGAAGGCGGCGAAAAGGGGACCGCTGGAATCGATCAACCGGGGCGGAGGCTTCACCGGCGTTATTCCCGTCGGAGGGTCCGGTCCCGCAGGGAAATAGTCCGACGGGCCGGAAAAAAATGTTGAAATTATTCAATGAATGCGCCACCCTTTAGATGGCGCGGAGAGATAGAGGATAGACGCGTGCCGTCCGGGGAATCCAATGATCAATATCAACGTCGATGACAGGAACGAGATTATCATCATTAAAATCTCCGGGGAGTTCTATATTGAGAACATCCAGAAGGTGGAGTCAATCTGGAACGAGCAGGTGGAAAAGGGCCCCGGGACCATCGCCATCGACTGCTCGGAGCTGATGTACATCGACTCCTCCGCCATCGGCACCCTGGTGAAATTCCTCAACAGCACCATGAGCAGGAACATCAAGCTCGTCTTCTTCGACCTCAATCCGTCGATCCAGCAGATTTTCAGAACCGCCAGGCTCAACAACTTCTTCACAATCACCAGCAGGGAAAAATTCGAAAAGGATTTCCCTCAACGCTGAGGGCACCCGCCGTGCCGACGCAGGACAGCGCCATAACCGCGACGATGGCCGCTTCCGGCGAGGAGCTCCGCTTCCTTGTGCGCCACCGGCTTCCCAGGCCCGTGTCCCGCTCCTTCGAGGCCGTGAACTTTTCCTCGGACCCCGCCGATGTCGACGCGAGGATCACCTGGTGCGCCGCCTCGGCCGTGAGGTTCCTCTCCGCCGTGCGCCAGGCGAACTTTCTCGCGGTCAATATCAACCTCCCGGTCAATCCCCCGGCGATCCACGATTTCAAGCTTGAACTCCTGGAGAGCGCCTTCATCACCGGGATGGATGCCGGCGTGCCGCCGGACCTCACGAGCCTGGCTTCCATTTACACCGAGGCCCGCTCCGGCCTTTCAAAAGACGCGATCGAGGTGGCGCTCGGAGGGATCGCCTATCTTTCCGGGTACCGCCTGGCGGTCAGGGAGGAAGAAGGCTTCAGGGTGCTTCTGGGGCCCCGGATCGAGTACATGGTGTGGGACACCGGCCCGGCGGGCGGGGCCTGCGCCCCGGAGAAGGGAACCGTAATGATGATCGATCCCCGCACGGGACGGTATCTCACCCTCAATCCCCTGCTTGTCTGGAAGCGGTCTCCCCGCGAGCCTTACGGTCATCTCTACATGCTTCGCCGGCGGGAGAAGAACGCCGGCCGCTATATCGAGGAGGGCGTGCCCGGATCGCCGGGGATGGTGGAGGAACTTGCGGGATATCCCGCCCTGGGTGAGCTCGCCGCGGACGGCACCCTGCTGGAAAGGCTGACGCTTCCCCCCGTGCGTTTTCCCGACGGCCGCCTCACCGGGGACAGAAGGATTTACGGCTTCGTCTGGCGCGGCGGCACGTCGGACATCTACATCGCCACGCGCGAGGGGGGGCAGGGGCTCTGCGTCCTGAAGACCTTCGAGAACGGCGCGGCGTTTTTCGACGAGAACTACTGGCGTTTCATCAACGAGGAGCGGTTCGCGCGCGCCGTTGACCATCCAGGGGTGATGAAGCCGCGGCGGATTTCCCTCGAGGAATACGGGCTGGTGTACGAGATGGGCTACGTGCGGCGCGGCTCCCTCCAGGATGTGCTGGATTACAACGGCGTGATTCCCGCCGCGACGGCGGTCAGCATCGCCCTTCAGCTCCTCGACGCCCTCGGCGCCATCCACGCGGCGGGCGTCGTGCACAACGATATCAAGCCGGACAACATCCTCTTCAACGAGGACGGGCTCGTGTGTCTCATCGATTTCGGGATTGCCTTCAGCCCGGGCGAGTCCGCAGGGGAAGGGCGCGCGGGCGTGCCGGCGGGGAGCGAGGGCTACATGGCCCCGGAGATCAGGCGGGGAGTGCCGCCCTCGCCGCAGAGCGATATCTATTCCGCCGGCGTGGTCTTCGCGCGCATGCTCTCCGGGGAGCGCGTGCGCGATTACGAGGGCGTGACGGCGGCGCGCTCCATTTCCCGGAAGTTCTATGTCTTCCTGGAGCGATGCCTCCACGAGGAGCCTTCCCGGCGCTTCGCCTCGGCGGCCCGGGCGGCGGAATTTCTGAAGGACATAGACGTGGCCGCGGAGAGGGCCATCACCCTGGACATCGAGGGAACGCTCGTCACCAGCTACCAGGAGCGCGCGCCGCGCCCCAACCTCTACGATTTCATCTGCTTCTGCATGCGCCATTTCGACCGGATCTTCATATATACCACGCTCGACGCGGAGCGTGTCGCCGAGGTCTTCCGGGGCCTGGCGTCGGGCGGGCACGTTCCCCGGCTGTTCCTGGAGGTGTACGAGTACGTGGAGTGGGACCGGGGCGAGGCAGGATCGATAAAGGACCTGCGCCGCTGCAGGGTCCCCCTGGAGCACAATGTCATCGTGGACGATATGAAATCGATGATACCGGAGGACCAGGTGCACCGCTGGATCGCAGTTTCCGATTACAACGAACCGGTGCCCTTCGACGGAGAGCTCACCGTGGCCCGGCGCGCTATCGAAAGAAAATTCGGCCTCCGGTAGCGTGCCGGGCATTTTGTCTTGAAAAAATAGGCGGGTGGACTATACTTGAAAAAAAGGGTATGATACCGGCCGCCAGCGTACGCTTTTCGCCGCGCTGCCGGGTACCGGACCGTTGAACATGGCCGCGGGAAAAGAAGAAAAACAGAACCAGCCGGCGAACGGCGTCCAGGTCGATCTGCGCATGATACGGCCGGGGGCCATCTACGCCTACGACCTGTTCGATGAATACGGCAACATGATCCTGGAGGCCTACGGCGAGCTCACGGAAACGCTGCGGAAGCACCTCCTGGCAATGAATACCACCCGGCTCTACTACGATCCGGAGAAGAAAAAAAGCCGCGCGGGAGGCGAGGAGCAGCAGCGCCCCGGCGTCGTTTCGGAGCAGCTCCGCGGGGAGATGCTGGAAAGCGCGAAAGACCTCCTGGATTCCATCCGGGACAATTTCAACTTCTCGCCCGAGAGCAGGCTCACACGGGACAAAATTGACAGGTCGCGGAAGCTGGTGAACAACCTTCTCCAGGAGATCGACGACAACAAGGACGGGATGTTCAACCCCCTGGTGAAGCTCAAGAGCCTGGACCAGTACGACTACGCGCACTCCACCAACGTCTCCATCCTGGGCGCGCTCCTGGCGTCGAAGCTCGACTTCAGCCGGGAGATCCGCGTGGCCATGGGGCTCGGGGGGCTCTTCCACGACATTGGGAAGTCGTCCATCGCGAAGGACATACTGCACAAGGCGCGGCTCAGCGACGAGGAGTTCGACGTGGTGAAGGGGCACCCCCACGTGGGATACAAGTACGTGGAGAACAATCCCCACATGAAGGAACTGGAGAAACAGATCGTGCTCCTGCACCACGAGCGTCCGGACGGCGAAGGCTACCCGTTCGGCTTCGACCACGATCACATGGTGAACAAGGTGCCCCGCGAGGTGCGGCTGATGTCGCTCTGCGACGTCTTTTCCGCGCTGGTGTCGGAGCGCCCCTACGGCACGGTGCATTCGGGCCAGGACGCCCTGCGCCTCATGCTCAACATGATCCACGCGCCCTACAAGACCGTCTACCAGTTTCTCCCCGGGGACTTCCG
>Ga0116143_10003948_pt1 | contig 14510 bp, 15 predicted proteins | sample AD_UKC034_MetaG_FD_89745 | JGI IMG/M metagenome (GOLD analysis project Ga0116143, IMG submission 89745) | Active sludge microbial communities of municipal wastewater-treating anaerobic digesters from USA - AD_UKC034_MetaG | ecosystem: Engineered > Bioreactor > Anaerobic > Digestate | place: USA...
ACATGCTCCCACGCTTGCTGGCCTTCCAGCTTGGAGCGATTGTAGGCCTCAAAGCCCACGACCGCGAGCGGCACCACTTCGAGCGCCGAGAACACGGCGCCGAAGGCCAAGACGGCGATCGGCGTCCCGCTCCAGTAAAGGTGGTGGAAGGTGCCCAGCACGCCGCCGCCCAGAAAGATGATGGTGGCCAACAACACCGACGTGGTCGCCACCGAAGCGCGCACCAAACCCATGCGCACCAGCAACGCCGAAACGATTGCGGTGGCGAAAACTTCAAACACGCCCTCGACCCAAAGGTGCACAACCCACCAGCGCCAATATTCCATAATCGCGATATGGGTCTTCTCGCCCCACATCAGACCCGCGCCAAACAGAAGTCCGATCGACACCGCAGAAACTGCAACGAGGAGAACAAGCGAGCTCCCGCCTTTTTCACGCAGCTTTGGCCACAGCGCGCGCAGCACCAGCGCCACCCAAAGCAGAAGCCCGATAAAGAGATAGATCTGCCAGAAGCGGCCGATGTCGGTGTATTCGTAGCCTTGATGGCCGAACCAGAAATTGGTGGTGAGATTCTCGATGAAGCCGTTGACCGCCGCCCATTGCCCCGCGAAGGCGCCGACGACGATGACAAGCAGGCTGACGAATAGAAAATTCACTCCGAAGGTTTGGAATTTCGGCTCATGGCCGGAGAGCAGCGGCGCCACATAGAGCCCCGTTGCGAGCCAGGCGACGGCGATCCACAGCACGGCCAATTGCGTGTGCCAGGTGCGAGTGACCGCGTAGGGCAGGGTATCTGTAAATGGCAGGCCGTAGAGGCCTTGGCCTTCGACCTGATAGTGCGCGGTGACAATCCCTAGTCCGACTTGGGCGGCGAAGAGCAAGATCACCACCCAAAAATACTTCGTGGTGGCCCTCATCGATTTGGTGAGCGTGACGCTGTCCATGAAATCGAGCTTTGCGAAGCCGCCTGCAGGCTCGCTGTCGGCGCGCCAGACGTCGAATTCCTTGGCGTAGTACCAGACCAATGCGCCAATTCCCGCCAGCAGCACGAAGATCGAGATGATCGACCACATAAAGACAGGCGCGGTAGGCGTATTTCCCACCAGCGGTTCGTGCGGCCAGTTGGACGTGTAGGTGATGTCGTCGTTGGGACGATTGGTCGTGCTCGCCCAAGAGGTCCAGAAATAGAATGCGTTGAGCGCGTGTGCGTCCGCGTCGCTGAGGCGAGTGTGGATCGGAAAGGCGTATTGTTCGCGCAGGTGCAGCGCTTCTTCCGTGCGGGCTTGGTAGAGATCGCGATAATGGGCGCCAACTTCAGCGATGGCGCGCGCGCGCGTATCAGCCAGCGTGAGCGCGCCCGAGGCCGGATCGTAGGTATTGGCGCGCATGTCGAGCCGCAGCGCGACGCGTGCATATTCCTGCCGGCGCTCGTCCAATTGCGATAAGGGCGCGCCTTCTTCGCTTTGGGCGATGAGATCGAGATAGGCTAACGCCTCACGATGGAGCCAATCGGCGCTCCAGTCGGGCGCGAGATAGCCGCCGTGCCCCCAGATCGAGCCCTGCTGCATGCCGCCCATCGCTTGCCAGACTGCCTGTCCGCGTTCGATGTCGGCGCGGGTGAAGATCGTCTCACCGCTTTGGGTGACCACCGTTTCGGGAATCGGCGGCTTGGCGTGATAGATTTCACGTCCAAAGTAGAGCAGGGTCGCAAACATCACGACCATGCTGAGGATCAAGATGATCCAGAGCCGCCGAAGCGTGAAGGTTTGAGAATAGGCGGCCATTTTAGACCTCTTTTGGCGAGACGGTTGCGAACGTCAGGAATTCTCGGTCTGTACTAAAGCGCCAGCGTCAAGTCCTGTGGGCCCGGCGCGCCGCAGCGCCAGGAAGGCGGCGGCCGCGAGCAACAGCGCCTTGGCCGCTTCTAGACTGGCATAGAGCATGTGATGCGAGGACGCCGCCGGCGTGACGCCTGCAACGATCTGGTCGACGCGGGCGTCAAGCGCCGGGAGCAACCACACGGCTTGCACCGCGACCACGCTCGCGATCGCTAAGACGAGAACAAGCGTGAGCGGACGCTGGCGCCAAGCCAGTCCCGACGTTGCAACCAACGCAGCGGCCAACCCCCACTCGACCCGCGCGAACAGGTCGAACGTCGCCTGTCCCACCTGCAGGGCGACCGGAAGCGAAAGGTCCTGGACAATAAATTTCACTGGCGTCGCCAGAAACGAGACGCCGATGAGCATGCCGAGCCAGATCAACGCTACAATCGCTGGCGCCATCGTAATCTCCCGCTTGGGAGAAAAACAGTATCTGATATACCAAATTGTGCGAGAGGCGATTTGTCGCTCGCGTCCCTTCCGAAAGGCGCCACCCCGTGCGGCTCACGCTCCATACTGATTACGCCTTGCGCCTTCTTATGCTGCTGGCCCTGGAGCCGGACGATCTGCATACGGTTGAGGACGTCTCGCACCGCTACGGCATTTCGCGCAATCATCTCAACAAGGTGGTGCAGACGCTGGCCCAAGCCGACATTATCGAGAGCCAAAGAGGGCGCGGCGGCGGCGTACGTTTGGCCAAGCCCGCAGGCGAGGTGAATTTGGGCCGCGTCGTTCGCACGACCGAGGACAATTTCCATATCGTCGAGTGTTTTTGCCGCGAGACGAACACATGTCTCGTTGCACCGGCCTGCGGCCTGCGCGACCCACTCGCCGAGGCGCTTGGCGCCTTCCTGGCGGTGCTGGATCGATACACGCTCGCCGATCTCATCAAAAATCCGAGCGCAGCGCGGCGTATGCGGCGTCTTTTGACGGCCTGAGAGGGCGCGGCGCGTTGTCTCTTGGCGCACTTCCATAAATAGGTATATTAAATGCCGATTATGAGACCGCGCCCGGCGCCATCAGGACAAGACTATGTCGCCGACGCCGTTTCGTTGGGCGTGAACGAGATCATGATCGATCGCCTGGTGCGTCATTTCTATGCACAAGTGCGCGAAGATCCTGTTCTCGCCCCGATCTTCGAACCGCGCATTGCCGACTGGGAGCCGCATCTGCAACGCATGTGCGCATTCTGGGCGTCGGTTATGCTGCGAACCGGAGATTACCACGGCCAACCCATGCCGATGCATGCCGATCTCCCCGTGGGTGCTGCGCACTTCGACCGCTGGCTGGAGTTGTTTGGAACATCGGCGCGGCGCGTGTGCGGGCCGGCGGCGCTTCTCTTCATCGAACGCGCGCGCCGGATCGCGCAAAGCCTCGAATTGGGCGTGGCGACAAGGCGGGGCCTGATTTTGCGCAACGATGAAAGATTGCCGCCGCCCGTCAGTGAAATATTGGAAGGAAGATGATCATGACCTCAGTGTTGCTCGACGATCTGGAGCACATGCGTTTGGGTGACATCGCGGTAGCGCTGCCCGGGTCCACCGCTGTGATGCGGCGTTATGGGCTCGATTTTTGCTGCGGTGGAGACAAGCTTCTTGGCGAAGCGGTGCGCTCTCCCGGCGTCGCACTCGAGCAGATCAAAACGGAACTCAAGGCGCTCGATCAGTCGGCGCCGCGCGAACATCCAGAAGCGCCCGCGCCGCTCATCGATCATATTTTAGCACGCTACCACGAAACCCATCGGCGCGAATTGCCTGAGCTTATTCGGTTGGCCGAGAAGGTCGAGCGTGTTCATGCCGCTCATCCCGATGTCCCGGCAGGCTTGGCCGCGGCGCTTAACGCCATGGCGCAAGAACTGGAAACACACATGATGAAGGAAGAGGCGGTGCTGTTTCCGATGCTGAGACTCGGCCCCCATCCAAGCATGCCGCAGCATCCGATCGCGCGTATGCGCCTTGAACACGACGATCATGGCGAACGCTTGCGTGAAGTTGAGCGGCTCTATCGCGACGGCGCGCTGCCGGCGGACGCATGCGGCAGTTGGCGGGCGCTCTCCGCTGGCGTCAAGAAGTTGGCTGACGATCTGATGCAGCATATCCATCTGGAGAATAATGTGCTGTTCCCGCAATTCGCGACGGACTTGCCGGCGACCCCGATTTGCCCGGGGCTGCTCGACCGCACGTAAGCTCCAACCCAATCGAGACGGTCGTCTGGGCAAGCACTTCGGTTGGATGCGCGACAACAGGTTTGTTGACCGCCTAAAATAAGCGGTATCAAATATGCCTCTTAGCGCGGGCCAAGCGAGGCTTTTCGCATCTGCCGGAGAGAAGGGCGAGGGCGCATGTTGAGCGAGCTTACGACCGGCCAGCGCCAAGCGGCGATGGTCTTTCTCGCGCTGTTCGCGTTCGGCGGGCTGTTTGTCGCCGGTTTCGGCGGCGCAGATCCGATAGCCGGCCACGGCTGGCTCGTGCTCGCCATAGCGCTGTTGAGCTTGTTTGCGGTTCTCACGCGGTATTTTGATCCTGAGCCCGCGGCCGACCGCTCCGGCGCCTATTACGATGCGCCGGTGAAGGCGGGGATTATCATCGCCATGATCTGGGCGGTGGCCGGGATGTTCGTCGGCGATTGGGTCGCCTGGCTGCTCGTCAATCCCAATCTCACCTTTGTGGAAGAGGCGTGGGCGAGCTTTGGACGCTTGCGTCCGGTGCACACGACCGCCGTCATCTTTGGTTTCGGCGGCAACGCGCTGATCGCCACGAGTTTGTATGTCGTGCAGCGCACTTGCCGGACGCGCCTCGCCGGCCATTTGAGCCCGCTGTTCGTGCTCTGGGGCTACAACCTTTTCTGTTTGCTTGCCGTCACCGGCTATCTCTGGGGCATCAACCAGTCGAAGGAGTACGCCGAGCCCGAATGGTACGCCGACATCTGGCTCGTCATCGTTTGGGTCGTCTATTTCGTGCTTTATTTGCGTACGCTCGCGCGGCGCAAGGAGCCGCATATTTACGTCGCCAATTGGTACTATCTCGCTTTCATCCTGGTCGTCGCGATTTTGCACATCGTCAACGGATTGGCTCTGCCGTTGTCATGGGCGCAGGCGAAAAGTTATTCGCTTTTCTCGGGCGTGCAGGATGCGATGACGCAATGGTGGTACGGCCACAACGCCGTCGCGTTCTTCTTGACCGCCGGTTTCCTTGGGATGATGTATTATTACCTACCCAAGCGCGCGGGCCGGCCGATTTTTTCCTATCGGCTTTCCATCATAAGTTTCTGGGGCATCACGTTCTTCTACATGTGGGCGGGATCGCACCACCTGCATTATACGGCGCTGCCCCAATGGGTGCAGACCTTGGGCATGACCTTCTCGCTTATGCTGCTCATTCCGTCGTGGGCGTCGGCAGGAAATGCGCTGCTGACCTTGAACGGGGCGTGGCACAAGGTGCGCGATGACGCGACGCTGCGCTTCATGTTTCTGGCGGCTGTCTTTTACGGACTCTCCACCTTCGAGGGCTCGTTCATGGCGATCCGATCGGTCAACGCGTTGTCGCACTATACGGATTGGACGGTGGGGCACGTCCACGCCGGAGCGCTCGGCTGGGTGGCGATGATCACGTTTGGCGCGATCTACGCCTCGGTCCCCTGGCTTTGGAAACGCCAATCCATGTGGTCGCCGGCGCTGGTTGAGGTTCACTTCTGGCTCGCGCTCGCCGGCACGCTGATCTACGTCTTCGCGATGTGGAATTCCGGCATCATTCAAGGATTGATGTGGCGGACCTATAATGAAAGCGGCACGCTCGCTTATTCCTTCATCGAGTCTCTCGAGGCGATGCATCCATATTACATCGCCCGCGCCGTCGGCGGTCTCTTCTTTCTGATCGGCGCGCTCGTCGCATGCTACAATATTTGGATGACGATCCGCACGCCGCAGACGGCGAGCGTGCTGAAGGACGACGTCCCGCAGGGGCGCGCCGACCCCACTCTCGAAATGGGGAGGTGATCGATGTTTGGTCTGCACTATAAACTCGAGACCAAAGCCATCGCGCTGGTGATTGCCATTATCGGCGTGGCCAGCATCGGCGGCATCGTCGAGATTGCGCCGCTCTTCACCATCGATCAGACCGTGGAAGAGGCGCCGGACATGCGCGTGTTGACGCCGCTCGAGCTTGCGGGACGCAACATCTATATCCGTGAAGGCTGCAATGCCTGCCACTCACAGATGATCCGCACGCTGCGCGATGAGGTCGAGCGTTACGGACCGTATTCGCGCGCCGTCGAGTCGCAGTACGATCACCCGATGTTATGGGGATCCAAGCGCACCGGTCCCGACCTCGCGCGCGTGGGCGGCAAGTATTCCGACGCTTGGCACACAGCTCACCTCATCAATCCGCGCGACCTCGTTCCCCAATCGGTCATGCCGGCTTATCCTTGGCTCGCACGCACGCAATTGAGAACCGATGACCTTGCTCTTCATCTCACGCGTTTGCGCCAATTGGGCGTGCCCTATAACGAGGCCATGATCGCCAACGCCGCCGCTGACGCGGCCGGGCAGGCGGCGCCCAACACCGAGCGCGCTTGGGATGTGGCGGATCGGTATGGCGAGGCCACCAATGTGCGCGACTTCGATGGGGCCCACGGCGCGCCGACGGAGATGGACGCCCTAGTCGCTTATCTGCAAATGCTTGGGCGCCAAACCAGCATCGCTGAAACGCCGGTGGGAGAGGCACAATGAGCGCGCCTGATCACGACACGCTCGTTTTCGTCTCGAAGACATTCGGGCTCTTCTACCTGATCGCTTTGTCGCTGGGCGTGCTCGTTTACACATTCTGGCCGCGCAACAAGGCCCGCTTCGACGAAGCGGCGCGCGCGATCCTGAACGACGAGGATCGGCCATGGACATAGAGGAGCGCGATCCCCACAGCGGCTACAAGACCACAGGCCACGATTGGAACGGCATCACCGAACTCAACACGCCGGTGCCGCGTCCTGTTTACCTGTTCTTGATCGCGGCGTTCTTGGTCTCTGTTGTCTACTGGATCTTGATGCCCGCCTGGCCCACGGGGCTCTCTTATACCAAAGGGCTGTTGGGATATGACCAGCGCACCAATGTCGAGCGTGAGGTGACGCGCGCAGAGGCCGAGCGGGCGCCTTGGATGGACGCGATCGGGCGTACGCCATTTGAACAGGCCTTGGCCGATCCCGCTTTGATGGCGCGTGTGCGTGATACCGGGCCAACGCTGTTTGGCGACAATTGCGCTGTTTGCCACGGTCAAAATGGCGCCGGCGCTCCGGGCTTTCCGAGCTTGCGCGATCGGGTTTGGTTGTGGGGCGGAGACGGCGCGGCGATCGCCGAGACGATGCGGGTCGGCGTCAATGCGGGCCACGCACAAACGCGCGTGTCGCAGATGCCGGCTTTTGGACGCGATCAAATGCTGCCGGCGGAGGACATTCGTGCGGTCGTTGCTTATGTGCGTTCGCTCTCGCAGACGCGTGCGCCCTCGGCGACATTGACGCGGGGGGCGGCGGTTTTCGCCAGCACCTGCGCCTCCTGCCATGGCGCAAACGGCGAAGGCATGCAGAGCGTCGGCGCGCCGGCGCTCAGCGACGCTGAATGGCTCTATGGCGGCGACGCGGACACAATCTACCGCAGCGTTTGGGGAGGCCGTCACGGCGAAATGCCCGCGTGGGAAGGGCGCTTGTCGGCCGAGCAGCGGCGCCTGCTTACACTTTATCTGCTCGATCAGAACCGGAGGCCGCAGTGACAAATCCTGCGCCGTCCCGGCGTCTGATGATTTGGCTTGCCGTCGCCGCGGGCGTCCTGTTGCTCGCAGGCGCCAATGCCCATCTCGTCTATGTCGCCGCGACCACGCAGCCAGAATGCGTCGCTCATGCCCGCGACGGCGCGGACGCGGCGGCAAAGTCATCGTGCAGGTCGCAATGAGGAGACGCTGATGTCCTTGCCTGCCGTCGAACCGCGTCATCCGCCGGCCGTGGATTTTCGCCGCCACCTTAATCCTGGCGCAGCCTTTGGCTGGCTCGCGTCCGGCTGGCGCGATTTCTGGATCAATCCGCTCGCGAGCCTCCTCTACGGTCTTCTGGTTGCGGCCGTGTCGGCCGCGATCGTCTGGGGGCTCTTTGCCCTGAAGCTCGACTACATCCTGTTTCCGGCGCTTGCCGGCTTTCTGGTCGTCGGCCCCATTCTCGCGATCGGCCTTTACGAGAAAAGCCGGCGCATCGCCGCCGGCGAGAAAGTGCGCTTCTTCCGGATGGTGTTCGTGCGCGCCGCGTCCGGTTATCAGGTGCTCTTTGCCGGCGTGCTGCTCAGCCTCTTGGCGCTCTTATGGATGCGCGCGGCCGTCATCGTCTATGCGCTCTTTTTCGGCGTGCGGGCGTTTCCTGGCATCGATCACATCGCCGAGATGCTCCTCACAACGCCAACCGGTTGGGTCATGCTGCTGGTCGGCACGGCGGTCGGCGGCCTCTTCGCCGCCTTCGCTTTCGCGATCAGCGTGTGCGCCATTCCGATGCTGCTCGCCGAGCGCACCGATGCGCTGACAGCGATGGGGCTCTCCATGGCGCGGGTCTGGGCCAACAGGCCGGTTATGATCGTCTGGGGCGCGATCGTGTGCGTGCTCTCCGCTTTCAGCATCGCAACCGGCTTTATCGGTCTCATTTTTGTCTTTCCCGTGCTCGGTCACGGCGTCTGGCATGCATACCGCGCACTCGCCGATTGAGCGCCCGCCCGGCGGAGCCGTCGACCGCGCCGGCGCGGAGCTTTTGCTTGCCAGCAACGCTACGGCAGCGGGCGAGCGTCAGGTCGAACTGGTTGTGCCGGAGATTCATTGTGCGGGGTGCATCGCCCGCATCGAACGCGCGCTCGCGCAATTGCCGCACGTCACAGACGCCCGGGTCAACCTCACCACCAAGCGTGTGCGTGTGCGCTGGCGCGCCTCATCGCCGCCACCGATTATTGAGACGCTCCAGAAGCTCGGGTTCAGCGCCTACGCACAGGCGCAAGAAGCGGGTGGGCGCGATACGGCCCAAGACGAACTCTTGCGGGCGCTGGCCGTCGCGGGCTTTGCGGCGATGAACATCATGTTGCTCTCGGTTTCGGTGTGGTCCGGCGCCGACGACGCAACGCGGCAGCTTTTTCATTGGCTTTCAGCCTTTATCGCGCTGCCGACGCTCGCTTACTCGGGGCGCGTATTCTTCCGCTCAGCCTGGAGAGTCTTGCGGCACGGTCAAACCAACATGGACGTGCCGATTTCGATCGGTGTCGTGACGGCGTTTGCGCTCAGTCTCTACGAGACCGTGACGCATGGACCCCATGCTTATTTCGATGCGTCCGTGACGCTGCTCTTTTTCCTATTGATCGGACGCACGCTCGACCACCTGATGCGTGAGCGCGCCCGCACCGCGGTGCGGGGCCTAGAGCAACTCGCCGCGCGTGGCGCGACCCGGGTCGGCGACGATGGCGCGCGCGATTACCTTCCGATTGAACGCATTGGGCCGGGTATGCGCCTGCTGATCGCGGCGGGCGAGCGGATCCCCGTGAATGCACGCGTCATCACGGGCGCCTCGGAAGGCGATGTGTCGCTCCTGACGGGCGAGAGCGAGCCCGCGCCGATCACGCCCGGGGACAAGGTCTGGGCAGGAACGCTCAATCTAACGGCGCCGCTCGTCGTGGAGGCGACGGCTGCCGCGAAGGATTCGTTCTTGGCGGAAATGATGCGCATGATGGAGGCGGCCGAGGCTGGCCGCTCGCTCTATCGCCGCATCGCCGACCGGGCCGCGCGGCTTTATGCGCCCGTCGTGCATCTAACAGCACTCGCGACTTTGATCGGCTGGTGGAGCCTCAGTGGCGATTTTCACCGCGCCGCAACGATCGCTGTGGCCGTGCTCATCATCACGTGTCCGTGCGCGCTTGGATTGGCCGTACCGATGGTGCACGTCGCCGCTGCGCGGCGGCTGTTCTCAAACGGGATCATGGTCAAAGACGGCGCAGCTCTTGAGCGCCTTGCTGAGATCGATGCGGTCGTCTTCGACAAGACCGGCACGCTCACGCTCCCCGAACCGATGCTGAGGTCCCGCGAATTGGTCGAGGAGGGTGCAGCGTCACTCGCATCGGCGCTGGCGGCGCATTCGCTGCACCCTTACGCGCGCGCGATTGCACGCGAGTATCCGCCCGCGGCGGTATGTTTCGATGCGATCCGGGAAGAAGCGGGGGCAGGGCTCGAAGCCCGCCTCGGCGGCGCGCTTTATCGGCTTGGCCGGATCACTTGGGCTAGCGGCGGGACCGGAGCGGGCAAGGAAGATGAGGCCGCGGTGGTGTTGGCGCGCGACGGCGATGTGCTCGCGCGCTTCGCATTCGCCGCCGCCTTACGTCCCGATGCCGAGGCGGCTGTTCAGGCGCTGAAACAGACCGGCTTCGAGGTCGAGATTGTCTCAGGCGATCATGCTGCGCCCGTTGAGCGGCTGGCGCGAGAACTCGATATTCCCTCCCGCGCGCGCGTCACGCCGCGCGACAAGGCTGAACATATCGGCCGACGTTCCGCGCAAGGCGACAAAGTTTTGATGGTGGGCGACGGCTTGAATGACGCGCCCGCGCTGATGACCGCGCACGTCTCGATGGCGCCGGCGAGCGCTGCGGACGTCGGGCGCAACGCCGCCGACTTTGTCTTCTTGCGACCTAGTTTGTTGGCCGTGCCGGAGGCTATCCGAACGGCGCGTCGTGCTTCGCGTCTGGTGCGCGAGAATCTCGCCCTGGCGATTGTCTATAACGTCATCGCTGTACCCATCGCGATCGCAGGCTATGTCACGCCCTTGATCGCCGCCATCGCCATGTCGCTCTCGTCAATTCTCGTCGTCGCCAATGCGATGCGGATCGGCGAAGCAACGATGAGATCTGCGCCATGAGCGATTTCTTTTTCCTGATACCGATCGCCTTGTTGATGGGGGTCGCCGGCCTTTGCGCGTTCCTGTGGGCGCTCCGGAGCGGTCAATATGAGGACCTCGAAGGCGCCGCCGTGCGCATCTTGATTGAAGAGGAAGCGCCGGCGCCTCGTGACGAGGCGCCAGCCAGCGACGCCGATACCAAGCCCCAGCCCAATGCGGCCTTTGTTATCTCAGAAACGCGCGACGCCATGAGCCAATGTTCGCGGCGCTGAGAAGAAGAGAGGTTGCGACAACCGCGTGGCCTCAAGCGTCAGTGGCCCGGTCGGTTGAACCATAGAAGCGTGGGCCACTCGGCCGCCGGACGGCGTTCGACTGGGGCTGCTGTCGCGGAACATCTCCTAGCGTGGATTGCCAAAACCGGCGCCGACGCTCGTTAAGCTGACATGGTGGTGATGCGCACTTCGCCTTCTAAGGTCCGTTGCACCGGACATCGCGCCGCCACATTGAGGAGCTTAACGTACGCCGCGCCGATGCCTGCTTCGAGATCGGCGTAGCCGAACGATCCGCCCCAGCCGGTGTGTCCGAAGGCGCGCGGATTGGCGCCGAACACGCCGGTGGCGTTGAGCGCGACGCCGCGCGCCCACGGCACGGCAAAACCCAGCAACAGGTCGGCGCGCTCGCTCTGCATCTCGGTCATCGCGGCAATTGCTTGCGGCGTGAGGAGGCGCACCGCCGCCGCCTCAGTTCGAGGACTACGCCCTCGATGACGATGCGAGGAGCGATTTCGTCGCCCGACTGTCGATGCAGGCGAGGGAAGTGCTGATGCGCTTCCTAGAGGAGTGGAACGCGCTCGATGGCAACGGGCGTTTGTACCAAGCCGACGTTGATCGGGAATCCGGTGTATCGGCGGTCGATGAAGACACCCGCAAGCGTGACCTCAGCCGAATCCTCGGCTTGCTGCAATAGCAGCAACATTTTCGACCTGGACCTGGTTCGGTCCTGCACGACGCCTGCGCGCTCGCCTGCTGCAGGTCCTGCTGCGCCCACAAAAATCCCTGCTCTTGGCCTGATGAGCGCTGCCTCGCCACGCGCGGCGCCGCGTATGATCGAGCACGTTTTTTGCTAGGCGCGGCGCACGGGCGCTGCAAAATCTCCGCGTAAATGGGAAAAATCCCGCAAATGTCGGAAAGATCTTGCGGAGACCGGTTCGCTCGTGACTGGTTCCACCGCCACCACACCGTGGTGAACACGCATTATTGGTGAAGCTGAAATAAGCATGAAAGCTTACGCGGCCTAAAGCCCCGCTCGCGTATAAGCGGCCATCGCATTCATTGCGTTGGGGTCTTCTTGATGCTTCGCCGTACGCCGCGCGCGCTTGCCGTTTCCTGTTTAGGTCTGCTGGTGTTTGCCGCCAGCGCCGCAGCTCAACGCGCGCCGATCACCTATGCCGGGCAGGGCGGAGGCGCAAACACCGCGACACTTACCGAGACGGCGTCGCTCAATACGAACGGTCTCTCGGGCGGCGCGGAGAACTCATATGGTTACGGGACAGGTCAGCGGCGCAGCGGCGCCGTGATAGATCTCCGCCGCAGCGACGCGCGCCGCACGCAGCCGGTCGTGTTCGAACAACCGTCGGTGGAACCTGAAGATGATGAACATGAGGCCGCCGGTCCGGTGAGCCTGACGCCCGCGCCCGCACAGCAGCAACTCGCGCAAGCTGAACCGGTGCGCACCGAGCAACCGCCGGCAACGAGCGAGCAGGGGCCGCAACCGTGGCTTGAGCGTGAACGCGTCGGTCCGCCGTACGAGGCCAACGGCCGTTGGTATGTGCCGACGCCAGAGCCCGGCTATCAGCAAACCGGCACTGCGTCCTGGTACGGCGCCGACTTCCACGGTCGACGCACGGCGAGCGGCGAGACCTTCGACCAAGCAGCGTTGACCGCCGCGCATCCGACACTTCCGATCCCGAGCCTGGTCCAAGTCACCAATCTTGAAAACGGTCGCGAAGTGATCGTGCGCGTTAATGATCGCGGACCCTTCACAGGTGAGCGCCTGATCGATCTGTCGCGCGGCGCCGCCAACGTACTCGGCTTCGAGCAACAAGGCCATGCGCGCGTTCACGTTCGTTACTTGGGCCCTGCTCCTCGTCGCGTTAACGCCGACGGCACGGCTGCTCCGGAATCGGTTCACGCCCCCGCTTCCGTGCCGGCACAGCAACAGAGGGAAGAGGGGCCCGCCTCCCTGCTCCCGTCGCAGCCGGTGGAGACTGCCGAACTCGCGGGTGCGCCGCTGAATGACCGTCCGGTGTATACGCCGCAGCGCGCCCCGGTGGTTGGCAGCTACTTCGTTCAAGTCGGCGCCTACTCCGATCCGGTAAACGCTCAGCGCGTCCGTGAGGCAGTGAGCAGCGCAGGACCCGTGGTTGTGGATACCCGCACGACTGCCTCTGGCGCCGAATTGTTCCGGGTACGAGTTGGTCCCTGGGCAAGCCGGGAAGAGGCGGATGCCGCCCGTCGCACGCTGGGCACACTGGGCTACGCCGAAAGCGTCGTTGCCGCGCGCTAATGCGCCGGTTTGTTGACGTGAAAGCGCCGCGCCGGTCTGCTTGGATAAACCCGCGCAAAACGCGCTAACGATTCGGCGGACGGAATGAACCTGCAGCGCAAATTCGGCGCTTTCGCTCTCGTCGCACTCATGGTGCTGGCGCTCGTGCCGGACGCCGACGCCCAACGCCGCCGCGCCCGGCGTGCGCCCGCACCGCCGCCTCCGCCGGCGATCGCCCAACACGTCACCATCATGGACGGCGCCTCCGGCGCCATCCTCTCGTGTGAGAATTGCGAGGCGCCGATCCCGCCGGCCTCGATGGCCAAGCTGATGACGGTGCTCATCGTGCTGGAGCGGCTGCGCGCGCGCGACATCACCATGGACACCCGCTTCCGTGTCAGTGAGTACGCGTGGCGCGAGCACGGCGCGATGTCGACCGGCTCGCACATGTTCCTGCCGATCAATTCGGAGGTCGCCGTGCGCGACCTGCTGCAGGGCGCTGTGATCGTGTCGGCTAACGATGCGTGCGTGGTTCTTGCGGAAGGGATCGCGGGATCGGAGGAGGCGTTCGTCGCGCTCATGAACCGGCGCGCGGCGGAACTTGGCCTGCGTTCGGCGCGCTTCAGCAACGTCACCGGCGTCGATGATCCCGAGCAGCGTATCAGCTCAGCCGATCTGGCGCGCCTGACCCGGCACCTCATCATGACCTATCCGGAATTCTATCCGGTCTATTCGCGCCGTCAGTTCACCTTCAACAACCGCACCCAGATGAACCGCAATCCGCTATTGCGCGGCTTTGCCGGCGCGGATGGCGTCAAGACCGGCCACACCGACGAGTCTGGATACGGCCTGATCGGCTCGGCGGTGCTGAACGGTGAGCGACGCATTATCGTCTTCAACGGCCTGCCAACGATGGCGTCGCGCAACACGGAAGCCCAGCGCCTGATGCGCTCGGCCTTCAATGACTACGCCATCTCCGAAATCGCGGCCGCCGGCGATGTGGTTGGTGAGGCGCAGGTGCGGCTTGGCGGCCGCCGCACGGTGCAGCTGCTGGCCAAGGAGGACATTCGGGTGCTCGCGCCACAAAGCGTCCGCGCCGGCTTAACGGCGCATATCGAATATAGCGGGCCGTTGCGGCCGCCGATCGCGCGAGATCAGGTCGTGGCGCATCTCGTGGTCGAGGGGCCGAATTTCGAG
>Ga0116143_10003950_pt1 | contig 14507 bp, 10 predicted proteins | sample AD_UKC034_MetaG_FD_89745 | JGI IMG/M metagenome (GOLD analysis project Ga0116143, IMG submission 89745) | Active sludge microbial communities of municipal wastewater-treating anaerobic digesters from USA - AD_UKC034_MetaG | ecosystem: Engineered > Bioreactor > Anaerobic > Digestate | place: USA...
ACCGGCAATTCAAAATTTGCCGGCTCCATCGAGCAACGAATTTTTAATATCGGCCTTGCCACTTCAAAATTGAACGGGGTGGTTATCGCTCCGGGTGAAATTTTTTCTTTTAACGAAGCCGTGGGCGATATTTCCGAAGCAACCGGCTACAAAAAAGCCTACATTATCCAACAAGGAAGAACGGTTTTGGGTGACGGCGGCGGTGTTTGCCAGGTTTCCACGACTCTTTTCCGGGCAGCTCTTGACGCCGGATTGCCGATAAAAGAACGCCATAGTCACGCCTATCGGGTTTCCTACTACGAGCAGGACAGCGGACCGGGACTTGACGCAACCGTTTTTTCGCCGACAGCGGATCTTAAATTTGAAAATGACACCGCCAATCATCTTTTAATTCAAGGGCAATTCAATAAAAAGGCAAAAACCTTATCCTTCAAGCTTTACGGCACGGCCGACGGCCGAAAGGCGGAAATCGGCAAGCCAATTATCAAAGACGTCAGTTCGCCGCCGCCCGATTTGTACCAGGACGATCCGACTTTGGCGTTAGGAACCGTCAAACAAATTGACTGGAAAGCCTGGGGCGCCAAGGTCAATTTCCATTGGCGGGTTACCCGGGGCGAAGAAGTTCTCCAGGATAAAACCTTTTACTCCAACTATCAACCCTGGCAAGCAATCTTCCTCCGCGGCACAAAAACACAATAGGGTCGTTTTTGAAAAAATCCACGCCCTCTTTTGAAAATCCAACCCGGTTGGGTTAAAATACCCTCATGGAAAAAGTCTATCAACCGGCAGAGTTTGAAGAAAAAATCTATTCTCAGTGGGAAGAAAAAAAATATTTTTCTCCAAAAATCGACAGGAAAAATAAAAATAATAAGAAAAATAAATCCTTTACGATAATCTTACCTCCTCCGAACGCCAATGCCCCCTTGCATATGGGCCACGCCATGTATGTTATTGAAGATATCCTCTGCCGCTATCGCCGAATGACCGGCCGACCGACTTTATTTTTACCCGGAACCGACCATGCCGGAATCGAAACCCAATTCGTCTTTGAAAAAAAATTGAAATCCGAAGGCAAGTCCCGTTTTGATTTTGACCGGGAAACTCTTTTCCAAATGATTTGGAATTTTGTGGAAGAAAATCGGGGCACCGCCAAAAAACAAATGAAGAAGCTCGGCTTTTCCCTAGACTGGAGCCGGGAAAAATACACCTTAAATCCGGAAATTTTAAAAACCGTTTTGGCAACTTTTAACCGCCTTCACCAAGACGGCTTAATCTACCGCCAGGAAAAAATGGTCAACTACTGTACCCGTTGCGGCACCGCTTTTTCCGACCTGGAAGTTGTTTATGAAGAGAGAAAAGATCCTCTTTTTTATTTAAAATACGGTCCTTTCGTTTTAGCCACCACCAGACCGGAAACAAAATTTGGGGACACCGCCGTAGCGGTTCATCCCCAAGATAAGCGCTACAAAAAATTGATTGGCACCGAGTTTATTTATCAATCTTTAATCGGGCCAAAAAAGATGAAAGTCGTAGCCGACGAAGCAGTTGATCCTAAATTTGGCACCGGCGCCGTTAAAGTTACCCCTGCCCACGACCCGACTGATTTTGAAATTGGCCAAAGACATCATCTCCCGATAATTAAGGTTATTGGACTGGATGGTCGTCTGACTGATCTAACCGGTCGTTTTGCCGGACTAAAAATTAACGAAGCCAGAGAAAGAGTAGTCAATGAATTGCAAGCAAAAGGCGACCTTGTCAAAATTGATGAACAATATACCCATCGTATAGGACTGTGTTACCGCTGTAAAAATGTGATTGAACCCATGGTTATCCCCCAATGGTTCGTTAAAATCGAACCTTTGGCAAAACCGGCAATCGCCGCCGTCAAAAAAAATCAAGTTAAGATATTCCCCAATCGCTTTAAAAAGATTTACCTTAACTGGATGGAAAATATTCGCGATTGGAATATCAGCCGACAAATCGTCTGGGGTCCCCGGATTCCCGCCTGGTATTGCCTTGATTGTAATCCGAATATCAAAATCAGCTTCCTGGATAAAAGTAACGGCGAACCAAAAATCGTGACCGGTTTTTACAAAGATCTTAAAAAAAATTATTCTTTCGATATAATTCAAAAAGGATTACAAAGCCTGACCGCTCCGGTTACCGCAACTTATGAAATTCCCCAACCGAAAAGATGTTCCCGCTGCCAAGGCCAATCTCTTTTACAGGAAACGGATACTTTTGATACCTGGTTTTCTTCCGGCCAATGGCCGCTCACTACCTTAGGCTACCCCGACTCCGAAGATTTTAAATATTTTTACCCGACTTCGGTTTTGGATACGATGTGGGATATTCTCTTCTTCTGGGTCGCCAGAATGATCATGTTCGGCCTTTATCTGACCGGAGAGGTTCCTTTTGAGATCGCCCACATGCACAGCCGCGTTGTTGACATAGAAAGAAAAAAAATGAGTAAATCTAAAGGAAATGTCATTGATCCTTTGCAAATGGTGGAAAAATACGGCGCCGATGCTTTAAGGATGGCTTTGGTTTTCGGAACCGCTCCCGCTTCCGATATTGTTGTCACCGAAGAAAAAATCAAAGCGATGAGAAACTTTGCCAATAAAATCTGGAACGCCTCAAGGTTTGTCCTTAACAACCCACAAACCACAACTAATAACTCAATCTCACCTTCCGATTATCCGGACGATCAATGGATTTTGGCCGAATTGGAGAAAACCATTAAGGCCGTCACCAAAAATATTGAATCTTACCATTTCGGCCAAGCGGCAGAAGAAATTTATGAATTTTTCTGGCACAAATTTTGCGATCAATATATTGAAATGGTTAAGCCTCGTCTTTACCCTGTTCCGGAGAAAAAAGCGCTTGACACTTTAAACTATACCCTTGGCACTTCTTTAAAATTACTTCATCCGTTTATGCCTTTTATCACCGAAGCAATTTGGCAAATAATTCCTGACCAAAAAGACGATTTAATCGTGAGTCGATGGCCGGTGGCCGGGAAAGAGAAAGATGATTAATAAAATCAAAAATGTAAAAAAAATTCTCTCCCTTAAACTGTTAATCGGTTTGATTTTTTTTATCGTTGCTTTATCTTTTATCAACGCGGAAAACCAAAAGAGGGCTCAGAGAATTTTGGGAGCACAAACCCAACTTAAACTTGATCAAGGAACGGTTGATTATTGGGAACAAATTCTTAAGGAGAGGCCGAATTACCGTGACGGTTGGGTCCAATTGGCCGCCTCTTATTATAAAACCGGTAATTTGGAAAAGTCCGAAGAGGCAATTGGCCGAGCCAGGCAACTGGATCCGCAAAACGAACTAATTCTCAATTTTGAAAAAATAATTAAAGAAACAAAGAAGTAATTTTCCGCGAGTTTAACCTTCGGTTTTTTCTTTCCCTTCCTCGGGTTTTGTTTCGGCCGGAGCCGCATCGGTTCCTTCGGTTTTTGGAGCTTCTCCCTCTGTTGGGGCAGTACCTTCTGCCGGAGCTTCGGCAGCCGGCGGAGGAGCAACCACTTCTTCTTTGGCCAAAGGCTCAATTTTGACAATAATCTGTTCCGGATCAGTTATAATTTCAATTTTCTTCCGGTCAATTGTCAAATCTTTAAGAAAAATCGTTTGGTTAACCTCAGACAGCCCGGAAACATCAACCACAAAATGTTCGGGTAAATCTGCCGGTAAAGCTTCAATTTCAATTGCCGAAGTCTGTTGAACCAAAATTCCCAATTTTTGAGTTTCCGCCGGAGCCTCGCCGGTTATCTGAACCGGAATCGTGGCGGTAACCTTTTCCGTTAAAATTACCTGGCGAAAATCAACGTGAAGAAAATTTTCGCTAACCGGATCTTTTTGGATATTATGAATCAAAACCGGCCGAACTTCTTTTTCGCCGGCAACAGCAAGATCAATCATTCCGGTTTCACCCGCTTCTTGATAAATTTTACCAAATTCCTTTGCATCCAATTGCAAAGAAAGAGACTCTACTTTTTTACCATAAACGTTCGCCGGCAACAAACCTTCACGCCGGATTTTTTTAATCTTCCGACCGAGAACGGTTCTTTTTTCAGCTTTTAAATTCAATTTCCCCATAACTTGGCTATTCTAGCAAAATCAAAGACCGAAATCAATCCGGAAAACCCGGTCGCGATCAAGCTGATCGTTAATAATGACTTTCCGGCCGGATAAATTGCCTTGGGGTAAAATCTTTAGCGGCTTGGTCTTCGCCGGAAATTCAAAAGTAAAACTGGCAGTCGTCTCCCCGCTTCCGGATTGAATCTGGTGAACCAAAAGATAACTAAAAGTCTTCTTGAAATCGGCCTTAAAACCCGGCTGGTAATTAATCTCAAACGTCCGACCGCTCCGACTGGGCACTTCAATTAAAAAACCAATCATTTCTTTCCCGTCCGCTCTTCTTTCTTTTTCAATTTCCGTTTTTTTAACTTCCACCCAATACCCCGGCTCTGCCGGATCGTTAACCAAAATACTTTTCAATTCCGAACCGGTTGGCAAAAATACCCTTAGATATGCCAAATACCGCCCCTGCGGCCAGGTTTCCGTCAAACTTAAGTTCTGATAGTCAATCTTTAAAGAATGATCAAATTGCCCGGTCTCCTTTAAAACTACGTCGTGGCGCAAATTCCTTTTCAAAAAAAAGTTGGCCCGATTGCCAGATAAATTCGTTTCGTTAAAGGAAAGATAATCTTTTAAACAAGCCGAGACTAAATTTTCGCAAGGAAAATCCGGCAAAAGCGAGCCGTCCCAATTTAAAGATTTAATCAGAGAAGCCAACGGCGGATCGTAGAAAAACAAAAGCAAATCCTTCTTTTCCAGGGAATCGCTTAAAATCTTTAAAAACGTTGTCTTTTGAAGATAATTGTCTTTTTTCACTTTCTCCATAACCAATTTTCCAAACTCCGCAAAAAAATCCGTCTTCCTCAAAACTCCCGGAAATTCGCCGGCACTGGAATAGTAAGCCACTTTTTCAAAAAGATTTTGTTGATTTACCTTGCCCGGCAAAAATGAAGCTTCGATTTCTCCGGTCAAGCCGAGAATATCTTTTATCGTTTGGTAGTTTACCGCAATCACTCCGTCAATTCCCCGGCCGGTTTCTTTTTCAAAAAACCAGGCAATTCTTTCCCCGGAGAAGGAAAAATCCGGTTCCCAGTTCGCTTCTTTTAAATACCAATTTTCCTGGCCAAGGTATTTTTTAATCCCCGAAGGCGGTTCAACCTTCCCTCTTAACTGATCGTCAACCGAGCTGACGTCCTGAAATTCGTAATCGGTTAATTTCCCGTCGTTGAAATTTAAAATGGCGTAAGCGCCAATCCGGCCTCCGGTCGGCCAAAGTTCCAAATTATTTTGCAGAACCATCAGGTAAGTTTTCTTCCCTTGCAAACCAATCAGCTGCGGCAAATATTGGCCAATCGCCCGAAGCCGAATAATTTCTTTTCTTAATCCTAAAAGTAGAGTTTCACTCTTGGTAAAATAGGAATCCATCCTGAGCAGTTTCGCCGTTTCGGTCTCGGTAAGACGGTCTTTCAATCTTCCCCAAGCCAAAGAAATTTCCAAATAAGATTCTTCCAGGATTTGATTGGCCTCCTTAATTTTTGAAGAATAATCAATCGGTTCGCCGGCAATTGAAGAAGAAAAAACTTTTTCCAAAATCGCCACTCCTTCAAAAAAAGAACGAGCCGAATTCAAAGCGTCTCCCGCTCCGTTTAAGACCGGCTCAATCTGCCACAAGGAAGAATCCAAACCAATTAAACTGTAAAAAGGGGCCATAAGGCTAAATATTTTTTGCCCGGCGGATAATTTCTCTCCGGCCAAAACTATCTTGTCCCGACCGTCCTGATAGTTATTGGCCCCAAAATCGTTTAAAGCCAAATTAATCTCCTTGCCGGATTGAGACAAGTTCAGCCAAAAGAAGGCAATCGGCAAAAGAAATAAAATAAAAGATAAAAATAAAAACAGACTTAAACCAAAGGCAATTTTTTTTATCGGTCCGGACGATTTCCGGGTAAAAATTTTAATCGGTTTGGCCGTTTTTTCGATTCCTTTCTCTTCCTTGTTCCTCTCAAACCAGGAAATTGTTTTCAAAAGACCATCGCCTAAATTTACCTCCGGTTCCCAACCAAATCCCGAATCCGTCACCAATTCCGCCGAAAAAGAGCCGTCATTTTCTTCCGGTTTTTCGGCAAATTCAACCTCCAAATTTTTTTTGATTTTTCTTTCCAGCTCCGCCAAAAAAGACAAAGGGGTAAAAAAAGCTCCCTGGATATTTAAAACTCTTCCTGTAGTATCCGGAGAAAACATCGCCCGGTTAATAGCGGCAATAAAATCGGAGCAATAAACCAGGGGAAGATTTTCCGTCTGGTCTTTGGTAATAACGATCTTGTCTCCCCAAATGGCTTTTTCAATAATTGACGCGAAAAAACCCTCTTTTAATCTGGGCCCATAAATCTCCCCATAAAGACAAATTCTGATATCAATCCCCTGCTGTTGAATTTCTCTAACCAATTTTTGAGCAAGCTCGTCTTTTTTGTTCAAAGCCAAAAGCAATTTTGCTTCTTTGTCTTTTACTTTTTTCAACAAATCGGCCAATAATTTCTCTCCCTCCACCGCCAAATAAAAAACATAGCTTAAGGAATTAATTTCATAAACGCGGTTAAGATTTTCAATCAATTCAAAATTGCTTTTCCCCAAAAGATGCTGGATGGCGTCGTCTTTTTTACTGCCGCAATAATAGACCCGACAGCCAAAAGACAAAAGAGAATCGGCCAAGTGAGAACCGATCGCTCCCTTTTCGTTAACAATTAACGCTGCCGGACCGGAAGAAACAAAACTGTTGATAATTTTAGGAGATTCGGGCATTACTCCAATTTTAATAAAAAAAGATCCTTTTAAGCAAGGCAGGAATTAACCAAACTGTCGGCCAGTTTGTTTTCTTCGCGAGGAATATGGTGGTAAAAAATTTTGGCCCCGGTTTTCATTTCCAATTCTTTAACTTTTAAAATCAAGAGTCTTAAGTTCTGATTTTTAATTTTATAAAGTCCGTTTAATTGGCTGACCATCAATTTTGAATCGGAAAAAAAATTAATTTCCAAACCGGGCGGGAAATTATTGACGACCCACTTAAGAGCTTCTATCACCGCCGAATATTCCGCCACGTTGTTGGTGGTTTCTCCCAACAACCGAGCAAATTTTTCTATAATTTTTTCTGATTCATCAGAGAGAATGACAACACCGATTGCCGCCGGACCGGGATTTCCCCTGGCCCCTCCATCGGTAAAAATTTTTATTTTTTTTTCTCCGCTTTTCATATAGATAAAAATTATTTTTTATTAGTTTCACGTTAACCCGTGGTTCATTTTTTAATTTTGTTACTCGCTAATTTTGTAATTTTTTAATACGTTAATTTTTAATTAGAGGTTAATGATAACCCAATTAAAAGAGTAAGTAAAATCTGATTTTGTTGAAGAGTTAACCAGTAGTGATCGGTAGTTCCGGTTAGCAAAACAACTAAAAAAGCCAAAAACAAAAAGTAATTATTTTTTCTTTTTCCAAAAAAATTTTTAAACAAAAATGCAGTTATTAACAAACCGATTAAACCGGTTTCAACGGCAATTAATAAAAAAATATTATGAACCGGCTGGAGCCAATAAACATTTCCGCCTTGATCAATTAAATTAGCCAGTGCGGGGAGATAATTGTTTAAACCTACTCCAAAAAAAGGGGATTGGCGAATAATTTTTAAAGTAGAAAAAATTAAATTTTGCCGCCGTAAAAAGCTTTCCTCTTCCCAAAAAAATAACGGCATGATTTTAAAACAAGAGAAAATCAATAAAAGAGAAGCAAAGAAAAAAAGACCAGCTAAAATAGTTAACTTTTTAAAAGCAATTTTTTTTTCGTTTAAGATCCGGAAAAGGGAGATTAGAAAAACTATTATTCCAACGAACCATACTGTCCGGGAAAAAGTTAAAAGTAAAGTGATTAAACTTAAAAATAAAACCGGAAAAAATATTTTTGTTTTTTTTAAAAAAGGGAAAATCATCAGCAAACCAACCAAGAGAAAACCGGCTAGAGAATTGGGGTGAGAAAAGGTGGCGTAAGGTCTTAAAAAATAATGGTCACGCCAAATCGCCCTGGCAATTCCCGGAGTTGTCAAACTAAAAGTTCTTTCCCCAAGCCACCAAAAAATTCCGCTTAAGGAAGATTGTCTTAAAAATTGTCCCAAACCGATTAAAGAGGAAAAAACTACCGCCAATGTCAAGACCGGCGAAATTTGCTTTAAAGTTATTTTTTCCTTGACCAAATAGCAGCCCAAGAAAAAAAATTCACAAATTTTAGCCAACTTGTAAAAAGCGGCCGGCCGGTTTTTTGCCCAAAGACAATTAATTAAAAGAAAAACAAAACCAATAATAAAGACTGCCTTCTTTTTCGAATTAGCAAAAAATATTTTTTTAAATTTCCCTTCGGTCCATTTTTCCTCTAACCATAAAAGCAAAACGGCAATAGTTAAAAGGTCGGTCAAATAAATAGTCGGGGAAAGGTAATCAATTCTCATCCCAAGAAGAAAAGACGACTTTGGCCAAAAATGACGCCCCAGTTGGATCGGCGATAATAAAATCAGAAGAGAAAAAAGTAGTTGGCGAAGCTTCATAAAGATATTATAGCGAGTTAACAAAAAAGGGGCGAGAAATGAGAAACGGGTCCTTACTTCTTTTTCGGTTTAACAACCAGTCTTCTTTCCTCGCCTTCACCTTCGGATTCCGAAAAGACATCCGGGTGATCGGCCAGAGAAAGATGAACCATTCTCCTTTCGGACGGAGAAAGATTGGGGATTACCTGAGCTTCCCCGGAAAATTTAACCTTTTGGGCAACATTCAAGGCCAGTTTTTTCAATTGATCCGAACGGTCTTCGCGATAATTGCCGACATTTACCACCAACCGCTTCCAGGCCTTCAATTTCTTGTAAACCATTAACGAAAGAAGCAACTGAAAAGCTTCCAAAGTTTCACCATGATATCCTATAAGATATCCGGAGTCTTCGGTTTCAATTTGTAAATTAACCACTTCGTTTTCCTCGTCTTGGGTCACGGCAACCGATCCTTTCATCCCCAGTTTGTCCAAAAACTCTTCGGCGATTTTTTTTATTTCCTCAAGATAATTGTCCATTTTTAATCCTTTTTAAAAATTTTTTTAATTTGCAGATTAGCCAATCCTCCCCAGCCGTTAACGGAATACTGCTGGATTATAGAGAAAAAAGAAAACAAAAACCAGTAGATAACCAAACCGGAAGGAAAAGATAATCCCAAAAGCAGAGTAGTTAAAGGAATCATATAAACCATCTGCGTTTGCATCGCCGAAGAAAAATCATCGGTTTTGGTCTCGGTTTTTTTTGACTCTTCGGCCAGCATCTTCGTTTGCGGCGACGTCATTTTCGCGGACATAAATTGAAGAACGGCGGATGAAATCAAAAAAATACCCGGCAAGGTCGGCATTGAGGGTAATTTAATCACGTCCGGACGACTGAGATCCAGCCAAAGAAATTTCAAATTTAAAGATTCGGAAACGGGGAGTCGCAAAAGGGGATAAAGAATCTGGTTTAGCTTGGTAATTACTTCGGTTCCGTCCGGTCTTAAAACCTGATTAAAAGCCTGGAAAAGAGCGATCAGGACCAGGTATTGAATTATTTGCGGCAAGCAACCGGCAGCCGGATTGACACCGGCGTTCTTGTAAAGTTCCATTTGGGCTTGGGCCAATTTTTGTTTATCTTCACTGTGCTTTTTTTTCAGTTTTTCCAGCTCGGGCGCCAAGGTCTGCATCTTTTTGGCTGCTTCCAATTGCGGTTTCATCAAAGGCATTACTAAAAGCCGAACCAAAGCCGTTAAGGCAACAATTGCCCAACCTAAATTGTTACCGAATAATCTATAGAAAAAGATTAACCCATTAACCAAGGGCTGATAGAGTAATGTTGACCAAAGTTGGGACATAAAATAAGTTAAAAATTAAAAATTTCAATTCAAAATTAAAAAATTTAAGATTTTTCCTATCGTTTCTTATTTTAAAGGATCAAAACCGCCTTTATTCCAAGGGTGACACCGCGAGATCCTTTTAAGGCCTTTCCAGCCTCCAGCCAGTATACCATATTTCTCAATCGCCTGATAGGTATATTCGGAGCAGGTCGGCGTAAAGCGGCAAACTTTATCGGTGAGAAATAAAGTTTTTAAAATTCTTGACCGAAAGAACCAGGACTTTTGATAAAGCCGAATAAGCTTAAGAATAAACCTTTTCATCTAGCTCCGTCTCTTGCTCTTACTTGCTTGTGTATTCAATTTTCTGTTTTTCCTCAATTACGGCCTGAGCGGCAGCCAGGCGGGCAATCGGCACCCGGTAGGGAGAGCAGCTGACATAATTCATTCCGACGCGATGACAGAATTTAACGCTACTTGGCTCGCCGCCGTGTTCTCCGCAAATACCGATTTCCAATTGACGATTGGTCTGCCTTCCTTTTTCAATCCCAATTTGGACCAACTGACCGATACCTTCCTGGTCTAAAACCTGAAAAGGATCTTCTTTGAGGATTTTTTTCTCAAGATAGACCCGGGTAAACTTTCCGGCATCATCCCGGGAAAAACCCATTCCCATTTGGGTTAAATCATTAGTGCCGAAAGAAAAGAACTCCGCCTCGGTCGCCAATTGATCGGCGATTAAAGCCGCCCGCGGGACCTCAATCATTGTTCCCACCAAATATTTAATTTTTATTTGGTAACGGGCCATTGTTTCCTCGGCGACTTTTATAGCCAAGGCTTTTTGGTCTTTTAATTCGTTTAAGTGACCCACCAGGGGAATCATGATTTCCGGAATTACCTTGATTTTCTCTTCTTTTTGAAGCTCACAGGCGGCGGCAATAATTGCTTCAACCTGCATCTCGGTAATTTCCGGATAGGTAATTCCTAAACGGCAGCCACGATGGCCCAGCATCGGGTTTTGCTCGTGCAGTTCTTCGTCTCTGGCCCAGATTTTTTCGGCCGGAACGCCGATAATCTTGGAAAGCTCTTCCGCTTCAGTTTTTGTTTTGGGCAAAAACTCGTGCAAAGGCGGATCCAAAGTCCGGATAATTACCGGCAAACCGGCCATCTCGCGAAACAGGCCTTTAAAATCTTCTTTTTGGAATTTTAACAATTTGGCCAAAGCTTTCCGCCGAGTCTCTCCGTTGTCCGCCACAATCATTTCCTGCATAAAAGGCAATCTCTCTTCGGCGAAAAACATATGTTCGGTCCGGCAAAGGCCGATTCCCTCAGCTCCAAATTGGCGGGCCGCTTTAGCATCCCGGGGAATATCCGCATTGGCCCTTACCGCCAGTTTCCGAATCCGATCCGCCCATTTCATAAATTTGCCGAAGTCGCCGGACAGAGTCGGTTGAATCGTCGCGACTTTGCCCAAAAAAACCTGGCCGAGAGAACCGTCCAAGGAAATCCAGTCGCCTTCCTTTATAACTACCTCGCCGACCTTAAAAAACTTTTCTTTTTCGTTGACTTTAATCTCTTCACAGCCGGCAACACAACATTTGCCCATGCCCCGGGCGACCACGGCTGCGTGGGAAGTCATTCCGCCCCGGGCAGTCAAAATCCCTTCGGAAACTTCCATCCCGTGAATATCGTCCGGACAAGTCTCCATCCTGACCAAAACTACTTTTCTTTCTTTACTTTGGACAAGAGCCTCATCTGCCGAAAAAACAACCTGACCGACCGCGGCGCCAGGAGAAGCGGGTAGTCCCTTGGTCAAAACTTCGGTTTTGGCCTTCGGATCAATAACCGGATGTAATAACTGGTTAATCTGTTCCGGCTCAACCCGCATTAAGGCTTCTTCTTCCGTTATTAATTTTTCCTTAACCATATCAACCGCAATTCTGACAGCCGCCAAAGCCGTCCTTTTCCCGGTTCTGGTTTGCAACATGTAAAGCTTGCCTTTTTCAATCGTAAATTCAAAATCCTGGACATCACGAAAGTGTTTTTCCAACCGATCGGTTATTTGACGCAGTTGACGATAAACTGCCGGCATTTCCTTTTCCAGTTGGCTGATCGGTCGGGGAGTCCGAACACCGGCAACCACATCTTCTCCTTGGGCATTAGTTAAATATTCGCCGTAAAATATATTTTCGCCGGTCGAAGGATTGCGGGTAAAACCGACACCGGTCGCACAATCGTCACCCATATTGCCAAAAACCATTGTTTGAACATTAACGGCCGTTCCGAGATTGTCGGAAATTTTATTCATCCGGCGATAGGTGATTGCCCGCGGATTGTTCCAGCTTTTGAAAACCGCGTCTCTGGCCAAAGCCAATTGTGTCAAAACTTCCTGGGGAAATTCCTTGCCGGTTTTTTCTTTAACCAACTTTTTATATTGAACAATTACGGACTGTAAATCTTCCGCCGCCAGTTGCGTATCCAGTTTAATTTTCAATTCCTCTTTCTTTTTACCCAAAATGTCCTCAAATTCCGCTTTTTCAATTCCCAAGACCACATTACCGAACATCTGGATAAAACGGCGATAGGAATCATAACCGAAGCGGGGATTACCCGTCTTTTCTATCAAGCCAACAACTGTTTCGTCGTTTAGCCCGAGATTTAAAACCGTATCCATCATCCCCGGCATGGAAAATTTGGCGCCGCTGCGAACGGAAACCAAAAGCGGGTCTTTGACATCGCCGAATTTTTTTCCGACGGTTTTCTCCAATTTAGCAATAGCTTGAAGAAATTGTTTATCAAATCCTGAAGGAAAATTGCTTTTATTCTGAGCGAAATAGTTACAGACTTCGGTCGTGATCGTAAAACCCGGAGGTACCGGAACCCCGCTATTAACCATTTCCGCAATTAACGCACCCTTACCTCCCAATAAATCCTTCATTTTACCGTTACCGTCGGCTTTGCCCTCGGCAAAGAAGTAAATAAATTTTTTAATTGTTGGCATAAATACCTCCCGAAGAATATAGACAACAAAATAACCAAGTTATTTTAACAGAAGAAGATAAGTTTTTGAAGAGATAAGTGAGAAGTGGGGGAAAGAAGCAAGAGGCGGATCAGAAAAAGAGGATCAGAATTCTCTCAATAATTTCGCCTTTCTAAAAATATTCTCCAGTTCTGGCTCTATCTCTGTCCTCTTTTTCCCGATTATGCCCCTTTTCCCCAAAAAAATACCATCAATGTCCGGTTTAATCGCTGGCAACAACGAACGAACGGACTCCGAAAGAACCCTTTTAATCCGATTCCTCTCTGTGGCCTTGATAGAAACTTTTTTGGAAACAATAAAAGCAAATCTGGGAGGAACAGAGAGAGAAACCGACTGGCCAGTTTTTTCTAAAATAAGGACTCCAAAAAGAGGGGATTGAGATAATTTTCCTTCCTTCTTGACTCTTTCAATTTCCTGATAGTCGTGTAAGCGGTATTGTTTAGGAAGCACAACGATAATGTTAAATGTTAAAACTTAAACGTCAAATCCAAATTTAAAATGTTAAATCTTTAAAAATTTATAGTTTAGTTTTGGTTTTGAATTTTGAGATTTAAGCTTTGAGTTTAAACTGTTAGTTTTTTTCTTCCTACCTGTCTTCTTCTTCCCAAAGTTTTTCTGCCACCAACCGTTTTCATCCTTTGGCGAAAGCCGTGGACTCTTTTTCTTTTAAGTTTTTTTGGTTGCCAAGTTCGTTTAGGCATAAAATAATATTACCACATTAAAGAATAAAAGAGAAGAGAAGATCGAGAAAAAAGTAAAAAAACTACTCCTTGTCTAATCTCTTTCCTCTCTTGCTCTAAATTCCCTGTTGACACATTGTGGATAACTATTTTATTATGACTTCACCAGTCTAAACTTGAGTCTTCGTTTTATTAAATCGTTAAACTAAATCTCCTGCTCAAATAAACCGAAATGAATAACGAATCATTGTGGAAAAACGTATTAGAGGAAATCAAACTCTTCCTTTCCAAGGCCATCTTCCAAACTCTTTTTCAAAACTCCTGCCTTGTTTCTTTGGAAAATAATGTCGCCACTATCGGTTGCCCTTCCTCTTATATCCAAAACTTGATTGAGGCCCGTTATTACAGCCTGATTAAAGACATCTTGGACAGGCAAACCAAACAAAACAACAGCCTGGTTTTTACCGTTAAACCTTTGGTTAAAAAAACAGGGGATTTAGGTCCTTTGTTTTCGACGGAAGAACCGGCTCCGGCCGTCTTTGAAAGCCAAAGCGCTAACTTAAGAAAGGATTATACTTTCGAAAATTTTGCCGTTTCTTCAATTAACCAATTGGCTTACGCCGCCGCCACTGCGGTCGCCAAAAATCCGGGAAATGCCTATAATCCTCTTTTTTTCTGGGGCGGAACCGGGGTCGGTAAAACCCATTTGATGCAAGCGATTGGTCACGAAATCTTAAAAAACAAGCCGCAAACCAAAATAATTTATTGCATGGGCGAAGAATTTACCAACGAAATCAT
>Ga0116143_10003951_pt1 | contig 14501 bp, 9 predicted proteins | sample AD_UKC034_MetaG_FD_89745 | JGI IMG/M metagenome (GOLD analysis project Ga0116143, IMG submission 89745) | Active sludge microbial communities of municipal wastewater-treating anaerobic digesters from USA - AD_UKC034_MetaG | ecosystem: Engineered > Bioreactor > Anaerobic > Digestate | place: USA...
ACTTTACGGGGGGTGTAAAAGATCCAGAAAATAAAATAAAGCAAAGGAATGGCATCATGCAATAACCTGTCTGCTACCATTTGTAATCCTTTGGGATTCCATATATGCCTAAGAGTCACACTATAAACAATGCCGACAATAACAATATATACTGCGATAGCCGTTCTTATAGCTGGTTTTGAGAAGAATAATCCGGTTGAAGACAGGGGGCTTATTAATTGTATAGAAAGACTTGCTGCTACTAATAAATTGGTAAGTATAGTAAAATAACTGAAGAAATTAAAAACTGCTTCCTGGATCGTCAGACCGTTTTCAGGAGCATTGCTGATAAGGATGTAAAGTTGAAGACCGAGGGAAAACCAGCCAAGAACAGCAATGAAAGCCATTAGTATTCTCATGAATTACATTTTGATCGGGGTTCTCTGTTTATCCTGGTAATTGAATAAGACTCAGTGTTAAAAATAACTTGCCTGGAGCAAATAAACAAAGCCTCTATTTCTTACGTAATTCGAGTAATATGGTTTTTTCTTTTGCAGGTTGATCGCAAAGGGCTTTGCCTGATGTATTATCGCTGATTATGTATATAGTACCGTTGCTATCTACCGTAATTCCCTCAAGATTCATGCTATAATCCTGGTCTTTAAATTGGTTTGAAGTTTCTGAAAAATTTTCAACAGGGATATTTTTTAACGAGGCGAAAGATAAGCTGCCTGTACTATCAATATCTATTGATTCAATAAATTGTTTTCTAAGCTTACCTTTTGAGAAAGATTTAAGGCAGATTAGTTTTCCGTTCTCGCTATCCACACAAATATCAGAGTATCTCCATTGTGGGTTTTCTAAAGGCAATTCGATCACAGATTCGTATTTCAGCATAATAGATGAACTGTCAGGAGTTACCTCAATACTAAAAGTGTATATCTGAGATACGGTCATGTCCTCATTTCTTTCCCGAAGCAGGTAGAACTTTTTATGTTTTTCATTAGCAGCAACACCTTCCATTCCATCTCCACTTTTTGATTTGGCGGGCAGAGGAATTGAAGTTTGCACTTGTTTTAACTCACCGCTTTTTGGATTCACGGCATAAAGGGCAGCAATATTCTCTGATACCAGGTACAGATCCTCTTTATAGGAGGTCATCCCTTCCATCTCAAAATTTTGTGGCACTTTTAAAGAAATACTGTTGCTGACATTTTTTGTTTCGGGGTCAAAAACAAATACTATTGGGCATCTTTCTGATGCCATATATAATTTACCATTCAGATGCTTCATGCCGGAAATGCAAACTTGTTTATCAAGTTCTGCGGGTAAAGGAACATTGTTAATCCCATACATGAATAGTTGAGGAGGTTGGGCAGCGGTATTAATTACACAGAATACACTTGCAATCAGAAAACCTTTTTTCAGCATACCTAATGAATTTTTATCACTATACTACCCGGTTTGTATTGACCGGAATTAACAGACGCCGGGTTAATTACAAAGGTTGTAGCAGGATTATGGTGTAAGATAAGAACTTTTGCTAAATTTAATAAAAGGCAGGGCGTTAGTCTCTGGGGTCAACAGTTTGTTTCTTTGTACTTTAGAAAATAGGTAAAAAGGTCATTATTCAGTACTAACCTGAATTTAAATGTATTTAACGATGAAAATGAACAGGATAAGCAGTTTTTGTATATTATTTTTTCTTGGGGTGTTTGGTGCGCAATCACAATCCTTCAAAAAACTGCATGAAAACGCAATACTGGTGGATACTCATAATGACTGCCTATCTTCTTTAACACTGGAGGGGAAAGATATCGCTTCAAAACTTACAGTGGGGCATAGTGATTTATACAGGTGGAAGAAAGGCGGACTTGATGTACAGTTTTTTTCTATCTGGACAGATAAAACTTCAAGAAATAAAGAAGGGTATTATAAAGATGCTGTCGAGGAGATAGACTCTCTTCACCACATTATTCTTCGTAACCCTGATAAGATGACTTTTGCAACTACTTACAGGGAAGTAAAAAAAAGGGCTCATAAAGGCAAGTTGGTCTCACTAATAGGAGTTGAAGGTGGTCACATGATAGAGGAAGATATGGCCAAACTTGACAGTTTATATTCTAAAGGAATGAAATACCTGACTCTTACCTGGAATAATAGCACTGGCTGGGCTTCGAGTGCTATGGATGAAACGCTTAACCCTGATAAGCTAAAACAAAAGGGATTGACGGAGTTTGGAAAACAAATTGTGCGCCGGATGAATGAGTTGGGGATTATTGTAGATCTTTCTCATGCCGGGGAGCAAACATTTTATGATGCGATAGCCGAAACGAAGAAACCGGTTTTACTTTCCCATAGTTCTGTATGGAGTATTTGCCCTGTCTTTCGAAACGTAAAGGATGAGCAGATAAAAGCGGTAGCAAAAAATGGAGGAGTTATTTGTATAAATTTTTATTCCGGTTTTATCAGTAAGGAGTATGATCAGCGCCAGTCTTTTCTCAATAACGTTGTTAAGGATTCTGTACAAAGGATATTACTGAATGAGAGCAAAGGTGATTCAATTATTATGAAGAAGAAATGGGCTCATTTTTATGATTCTTCTATGAATGCCATCAGGCCATCTTTGGCCCAACTGGTTGATCATATAGATTATATAGTTAAACTTGTTGGTGATAGTTATGTAGGAATTGGCTCTGACTATGATGGTGTAAGTTCTGTTCCTGTCGGGCTGGAAGATGTTTCTACTTATCCAAAGATTACAGAAGAGTTGATGAGAAGAGGATATTCTAACCGCTCTATTAAAAAAATATTGGGTAATAATGTTCTTCGGGTGATGAAGGCAAATTTTAAATAAAAATAAACCCCGGTGATCCGGGGGTTATTTTACATATATGGGTTTTATTATCTCAGGAAAAGCATCTCACGGTACTTTGGTAAATACCACTCCCTGTCATCTACTAATATTTCGAGTTTGTCTACATGATACCTGATTGCATCAAAGAAGGTATCTTTTACCTGGCTTTGATAAGCAATAGCTTTTGTCCTTGTATTATCCATGTTGTTGCAAACTTTCCTGGCTTCTATCATTTTTTCTACCAGGTCACTTGTTTTATTGATATGTTCGGATATCTTTTCAAGTATCTGTTTTTGGTTGGCAAAGCCGGTTTCGGGTATACCAGCTTCTTTCAGACCACGAATATTATTTGATAATAAATTTTGATATCGTATTGCAACAGGTAATATATGACTGGTTGCCAGTTCTCCCATAATACGGCTCTCGATCTGAACTTTCTTGATATACTTTTCCAGTTCTATTTCATGTCTCGCTTCCAGTTCCTGGTGGCTGTAAATATTGTTTTCTTCAAACAGGTGTTTTGCTTTTTCGGTTACCATAGCGTCTAAAGCAAGTGGAGTGGTTTTTACATTTGGCAGACCTCTTTTTTCAGCCTCTTTCGCCCATGCTTCACTATACCCATCTCCCTCAAATAATACTTTTTCACTATCAACAATATATTGGCGAATGACATGCATGATAGCAATTTCTTTCTTTTCACCTTTTTCAATCAATGCATCCACTTCTTTTTTGAACTTTTTCAGTGTGGCTGCCATGATAGTGTTAAGTACTGTCATCGGGTTTGCACAGTTAGCAGTAGAACCAACGGCACGAAACTCAAATTTATTACCGGTAAAGGCAAATGGTGAAGTACGGTTACGATCTGTATTATCCATCAGCAACTCAGGAATGCTCTTATGGATGTCTATTTTTAATAAGCTTTCATCAGTTTCATCCATTTTATCAGACACTCTTTCTTTCACATCCTGTAGTACTTTAGAAAGATATTGCCCGATAAATACGGATATAATTGCAGGAGGTGCTTCGTTAGCACCCAGGCGGTGATCGTTGGGTGCCGAAGCTATTGATGCTCTCAGGATATCTGCATAGTCATGAACAGCTTTGATTGTGTTTACAAAGAATGTGAGGAACATCAGGTTCGTCTTCGGTGTCTTTCCGGGTGCCAAAAGATTTACTCCGGTATCAGTAGCCATGCTCCAGTTATTGTGCTTACCACTTCCGTTGATACCTGCAAATGGTTTTTCATGAAGCAATACACGGAGATTATGACGGCGGGCTACCCTGTCCATTACATCCATTAGAAGCGAGTTATGATCAACCGCCACACTTACTTCTTCAAAAATAGGAGCACACTCAAACTGAGCAGGCGCTACCTCATTGTGTCTGGTACGCAGTGGTATGCCTAATTTGTAAGACTCATTCTCAAAATCCCTCATGTAGGTATACACTCTTTCAGGAATAGAACCGAAATAATGATCTTCCAGTTGCTGATTTTTGGCAGAGGTATGTCCGTAAACTGTTCTGCCAGTCATTACAAGATCAGGTCTTGCATTGAATAATGCTTCATCTATCACAAAGTATTCCTGTTCCCATCCCAAGGTAGCAGTAACTCTTGTAACGTTCTTGTCGAAATAATTACATACATCCACAGCTGCCTTATTCAATGCGTCAAGAGCTTTTAACAGCGGAGCTTTATAATCAAGAGATTCACCTGTATATGATACAAATATGGTTGGAATACAAAGTGTTTTACCCTGCCCGATTTCCATAATAAAAGGAGGAGAGGAAGGGTCCCATGCGGTATAACCTCTTGCTTCAAAAGTTGCCCTCAGACCTCCACTGGGGAATGAAGATGCATCAGGTTCTTGTTGTACAAGTGCATCTCCCTCAAATTGTTCTATTGGGGTGCCATCACTTTTTAAGGTAAAAAATGAATCATGCTTTTCGGCGGTCGTACCTGTAAGTGGTTGAAACCAGTGTGTAAAGTGTGTTACTCCTTTTGATTCAGCCCAGGCCCTGATACCGTTCGCTATTTGATTTGCAACAGCACGGTCAATTTTATGGCCTGCTTTAATAGAGGACTGTAAACTTTTGTAAGCTTCATCACTCAGGAATTCCCGGGCAGTTTTCAGCGTAAAAACATTGCTGCCAAATATCCCTGTTATTTTGGCAGAACCGTCAACTTTTACATCAGTTTTGGTTGCTAAATTGTGAATTGCATTAAATCGAAGTGACATATAATGTGATTTTGAGCAAAGCAACTGATTTATAGCAATTATTCCAATTTTTTATGTAGAAAATGAAATTGAACGGGGAAAAAATGTGATGAAATCAATATTTTTCTTAGTTCAGTGGCTGATTTTCTATTATTTAAAAATATTATTATTTTTTTTAATATTTTTAAATAAATAATCAGAAATCCTGCTCCAGTCTATTTGGGCGACCATAGGGATTACCAGGAGTGGTATAACAATGCTTCGATACCGGACAATTGCTCCCAGGTTATTATTACTAAATCCAATTGCGAGTAATACTGAGAAGGAAAAGAAAAGACAGAAATTGATAAGATTCTTTGCCTGTACACTATTCTTTCGCCATAACATGAAAATAATAAGTAAAATTAAAAGTAACCCTACTTCTACCGCCGCCGCCAATGATAAAATATGATGTACATCACTTGGATAAGGTCTCATTACAGAAAGCGTTACCGCCTGGGGAGTGTTCTTTAAAAAACTGATAGCAGTAGGTTCCAGTTGCTTTATTGGGACAGAGGAAGTGCCAATTAACTTAATAAATTCCTGTTGTTTGTTAGCTACAGCTTGTGGGAAATCAAGTGTTGGGCTGATGTACCTGGCTGTGAAAAAAAGTATACAGAAAAGCAGGTATAGAGAGACAAATATTGCAAGACCTTTTTTGGGCCAATGATTAGCAATGACCCATGTTATTATTGCGGGGAGGACTATCACAAACAAAAAATTGCGGAGTGTAAGTATAAGCAGAAGACCTGTAAGCAGCATCGCTATTCTTTTGAAGCCGTATTTTTTTTGTTTATTTCCAAAATATATACTGTAGATCACAAAAGCAATACCGGTGAAAATAAGCCCTTCCTTATGTATGCCGCTTGTCCAATACAAAAATGAAGGTATCAGGAATGTAGCCAGCAATATGGTCATTTTTTTCCCGGGAAAAACATCATCCATTACTCTGAAAATCGCCATAGCGCCAAACAGCGTTACAAAAGCATAAAAAATCACATTGACATAATAATGGCCAAAACTGAGTATGTTAAGCAGTGATAGAAATTTTATAAGGATATTACCTTTCAGGTCATTCCAGTAAGAATCTGTTGTATCAAAAAACCTCGAGAATCCACTTTCGTATGGGTCACGGAAAAGATTACTCAGGTATTCCACCGGATCAGTCTGCATTAGTTGGTATTCCTGTAAACTTTCTACATGAAATCGCCAGGTATCCCACATTTGGGCAAAGCCGCCATAGTAAATCCCGATCCAGCCGTAAAATATCCCGGCTATTATTTTGAGTAAAAAAATAATGACAAGCTGTGGTCTGCTAAGTCCTGATAAGGTAAAGAATTTTACTTTGGTAACCAGCCAGGCAAATAAGATAAGATATCCAACAAAAAGAAGATACTCCAAAGCTCTTGGTTTATCCCGCAAAATAGCCATTATTGCCGTGACTGTCAGCATAAAGTTGACAAGTTTGGTGTATCCGGTGATCGGCAATCTGTAAATTTGCGACTCAATAGTAAACCGCATGGAAGTAACAGTAAAAACCGCTCAACAGCTACGATTAACAGACGAAGAATTTGAACTGATAAAACAAAAACTAGGGCGAACTCCCAACTTTAATGAACTCTGTGCATTCTCAGGTATGTGGAGTGAGCATTGCAGTTATAAAAATTCTATCAAATGGTTAAAAACATTGCCGAGGGAGGGTGGCCGAATGCTTGTGAAAGCTGGTGAAGAAAATGCCGGATTGATGGATATCGGTGATGGACTTGGTGTGGTATTTAAAATCGAATCGCACAACCATCCTTCTGCTATTGAACCTTTCCAGGGTGCAGCCACAGGTGTCGGGGGGATTCACAGAGATATTTTCACAATGGGTGCAAGACCAATTGCTGCTCTAAATTCACTTCGTTTCGGAAACCTGGAAGAAGATAAAACTCAACATTTGCTATCAGGTGTGGTACATGGTATTGGTCACTATGGAAACTGTTTTGGTGTACCCACTGTCGGAGGCGAAATTTATTTTGATGAATGTTATCATACTAACCCCTTGGTGAACGCAATGAGTGTGGGTATAGTAAAAGCCGGAGAAACTGTTTCTGCTACCGCTCTTGGAAAAGGTAATCCTGTAATGTTTGTAGGAAGTGCTACAGGTAAGGATGGAATTGGGGGAGCTTCGTTTGCATCTGCAGATATTACAGCCGAAAGTGCACAGGATTTACCAGCCGTACAGGTGGGTGACCCATTCCAGGAAAAGAAATTACTGGAAGCTTGTCTGGAAGTAATACAAACCGGAGCAGTAGTAGGTATGCAGGACATGGGTGCTGCAGGAATTATTTGTTCTACTGCTGAGATGAGTGCTAAAGGTGAAGTGGGAATGAGAATTGATCTTGATAAAGTACCTGCCCGGCAAAAAAATATGAAGACATGGGAATTGTTGCTGAGTGAAAGCCAGGAAAGAATGTTGCTGGTGGCAGAAAAGGGAAGGGAAGAGGAAGTAAAAAAAGTGTTTGAAAAATGGGATTTACCTTGCTCTGTGATCGGCGAAGTAACTGATGATGGTAAGCTTGACTTTTATATGAATGGCCAGCTCGATGCTTCTATTCCGGCATATGAATTAGTATTAGGCGGCGGTGCCCCGCAGTATGAAAGAGAGTATAGTGAGCCAACCTATTTTGCTGAAATAAAAAAATTTAACCCCGACTCAATTCCGGTTCCTGAAGATTTAAAAGCTGTAGCAGAGCAAATAGTTGAGCTCCCCTCAATCGCATCCAAAAGGTGGATATATAATCAATATGATAGTATGGTAGGTACTAATAATACTTCTACCAATACTCCGACAGATGCAGCAGTGGTCTTGGTAAAAGGCACTAGGAAAGGAATAGCAATGACAACCGATTGTAACAGCCGTTATGTTTTTGCAGATCCATATAAAGGAACAATGATAGCGGTGAGTGAGGCGGCGAGAAATATTGTTTGTAGTGGTGGTCAGCCATTGGGTGTTACCAACTGTTTAAATTTTGGAAATCCCTATGATCCGGAAGTGTATTACCAGTTTGTTTATGCAATAAAAGGTATGGGAGAGGCCTGCCGGAAGTTTGATACACCTGTTACCGGCGGAAACGTAAGTTTTTACAATCAGAATCCTGATGGCCCGGTTTATCCTACACCAACAATTGGAATGGTTGGTCTTCTTGAGGATGTAAGTAAGAAAATGACATTGGATTTTAAAGAAGCAGGAGATATCATTTTATTGATTGGGTCATCAGGTGACGACATCAATTCGTCTCAGTACCTGAGTAAGATATGCGGTGTTGAATTTTCTCCGTTGCCACATTTCGACCTGGAGGAAGAGTATGTCCTGCAACAAAAAATAACTGAACTGATCAGTAAGGGGTTAATTGAGTCAGCTCATGATGTCAGCGAAGGCGGATTATTTGTCACTTTACTCGAGTCGTCTTTCAATAATATTCTTGGTTTTGATGTAGTAGCAAATGACTACAATACAAGGAAGGATGCACAATGGTTTGGTGAAAAACAAAGCAGGGTGGTGGTGTCTGTTAAAAAGGAGAAACTGGAAGCAGTGAAGAAAGTTTTGGGCAATCATCCATTTGAGGAATTAGGTATGGTAACAGACGGCTCAGTGGAAGTGGATGGTATGGAGTGGGGGCATATTGAAGACTGGAAAGAAAAATATGATTCGGCAATTGAGAATTATTTATCAAAAGAGGAAGCTGGCTCAGCACTAAGTTCTATATGATGGAAAAAAGCAAAACAATTTTGTTAACGGGAGCAGCAGGTTTCATCGGCAGCTACCTGCTTGGATTCTTGAATAAGCAAGGGTATGCCAATATTATTATTGTTGATGATTTTAGTGACGAGGACAAATGGTTCAATTTCGACTCCAAACAATTTACTGCTAAGGTAGAACGGGAAGAACTGTTTGATTGGTTGAAAAGAGAAGACCCCAAAATTGATTTCGTGTTTCACCTGGGTGCCAGAACTGATACGACTGAGTTTGATTACTCCATTCATGAAAAACTGAATCTTGAGTATTCAAAAAGTATCTGGAATTATTGTACAAAGAAAAATATCCCGCTTGTCTATGCATCTTCAGCGGCTACATATGGAAGCGGTGAACTGGGTTACAAAGATGATCATGAGCTTGTCGAAAAGTTACAGCCACTAAATCCTTACGGAGTTTCCAAAAATGAGTTTGATAAATGGGTGCTTCGGCAAGTTCAGGAAAAATCAGCAGCCCAACCACCTTCCTGGGCAGGTTTAAAATTCTTCAATGTGTACGGCCCTAGTGAATATCATAAAGGCAGGATGGCCAGTGTGATATTTCATTCTTTTAACCAGATTAAATCAACGGGGAAAGTTAAGCTGTTCAGATCTCATCGGCCGGATTTCAAAGATGGTCAGCAACTCCGAGATTTCATTTATGTGGAGGATGTGGCAAAGGTCTGCTATTGGCTGATGGGGCATACTTTCACATCGGGATTGTATAATCTCGGCACAGGTAAAGCAAGGACTTTTGAAGACCTGGTAAAAGCAACTTTTGCAGGAATAGGAAAAGAACCAGTGATAGAATATATCGATATACCGGAAGATATCCGGGATAAATACCAGTATTTCACCGAAGCAGATATGAGCAAACTCCGCAATGCAGGATATAAGGATAGCTTTTATGCACTGGAGGAAGGAGTTGGGGAGTATGTAAAAGAATTCCTGTCATTGAAGAAGTATTATTAATAAAAAAGGAGCAACAAAAGTTACTCCTTTTAGATATCTCAAAAATGAAAAAGCATCTTATTTCTTTGGTGTTACTACAGCATCAATAACATGGATCACCCCGTTGCTTGCTGCAAGATCAGCAGCAGTTACATTTGCCCCGTCAATCATTACTTTACCATCCTTGATGGATACTGTTAATTCAGCACCCTGAACAGTTTTTACTTTCTGGCCGTCTTTCAGGTCAGCCGCTTTTACGGCACCGGCAACTACATGGTAGGTTAAAATGCTGGTTAAGTCTGCTTTGTTTTCAGGTTTTAATAAGCCGTCAACTGTACCTGCAGGTAATGCATTAAAAGCAGCATTGGTTGGCGCAAATACAGTGAATGGACCGGCACCTTTTAAGGTTTCTACAAGACCCGCTGCTTTTACAGCAGCTACCAATGTGCTGTGATCAGCAGAAGCGGCGGCTACATCAACAATATCTTTTGGTGCCTCAGCCGGAGGAGCCATTGGCTCTTCTTTTGAAACGGTTGTGCTGTCTTCAGCTGTTTTTGTTTCTGCTTCATTATTACAGGCGATAAAAATGGATGAACTAAGTACAACTGCGGTGAAAAGGGAGAAGAATTTCTTTTTCATAATATGTTTTTTATTTGGTCAATTAAACACTCAATTGCCTGAAAAGGTTTTAGTTTCTGAAAAAAAACATGATATTTTATTGGTCGTTTAGTCTTTCTTGAAATTTGTCAGTATAGTTTAAACAAATAAAATTTTGTTTACATGCTTATCTTTACCAAAAGATGGTAAATGGCAAAGAAAATAGCAATTATCGGGGGTGGAAATTTAGGCGCATCTATTGCAGATGGATTGATCATGAGTGAATTCAGCCGCCCGGTTGAATTATCAATTACCCGTCGTAACCTTTCAGCGTTGAGCCGTTTTGCAGAAAGGGGCTGTATGGTGCATAGTGATAACATGAAAGCTGTTCGTGACAGTGAAGTGATCATTCTTGCGGTGAAGCCTTATAACTATGCCGATATTGTTAAAGAAATTAAGCCGGTATTAAATCCTAAAAAGCACATTGTGATATCTGTAATCACAGGTGTGTGGATTGAGCAATTGCAAAAAGCAATCGGTAAACCTGTACCAGTTATCAGGGCTATGCCGAATACGGCTATTGCAATTCAGCAAAGCATGACCTGCCTGTCACATGCTGGTGCATCAGTTACACAATTAAATTATGTCCAGCAGTTATTTGATCAGCTAGGAAAAACAGTGATGATTGATGAAAAGCTGATGGATGCCGCCACAGTGTTGGGTGCTTGTGGCACAGCGTATGCGATGCGTTACATCCGTGCCAATATTCAAGGTGGTATCGAAATAGGGTTCGATGCAACAACTGCCTCACTCATTGCAGCGCAAACCATCAAAGGAGCTGCGGAACTTCTTTTGGAAAAGGGTACCCACCCGGAACATGAGATCGATAAGGTAACCACTCCAAAGGGGTGCACCATTGCCGGACTTAATGAAATGGAACACCAGGGGTTCAGCTCTTCGTTAATAAGAGGGTTGGTGGCAAGTTATAATAAGATTATAAAGGATTGAGATTTTTACTGTTTATACACCATACCATCCTTCATCACAAACACAACTTTGCCAAAAACCTTTGAGTCTTTCAGCGGATCGCCATCCAGAGCAACAATATCGGCGAGTTTACCCGCTTCAATACTCCCGAGTTTGTCTTTTTCGCCTAACAGATCAGCGGCGTTGATAGTGGCCGACTTAATAGCATCCATAGGTGTCATTCCCGCTTCAATCATATAACCAAACTCCAGCCAGTTCATTCCATGTTTATATACTCCGGCATCAGTCCCGAAGGCAATTTTAACTCCTGCTTTATAGGCTTTGGCAAAAGTTTTTTGAATTTGCGGACCCGTTTCCAGTGCTTTGGGTACCACTACCGGGGGATAATATCCCGGTATTTTGGCAGAGTCGCCGACTGCTTTTCCAGCAGTGATGGTAGGTACATACCAGGTACCATGTTTTTTGAACAACTCAATTGTTTCATCATCCATAAAAGTGCCATGCTCAATGGAATTCACTCCGGCCCTGATAGCTCTTTTCATCCCTTCTTCCCCATGAGCATGAACGGCCACTTTAAAACCATAATCTTTTGCTGTCTTCACAATAGCTTCTATTTCATCTTCAAAAAATTGTGGATTCTTGCCGCTTTTAGCTACACTGAGTACACCACCAGTCGCGGTGATTTTTATCAGGTCTGAACCATCCTTATAACGCTGTCTTACGGCCTGCCGGCATTCTTCTGTTCCGTTTGCCACTCCTTCAGCAGGTCCGGGATCACCCATAAGCTCCTTTTTGTATCCATTTGTGGGATCAGCATGACCGCCGGTTGTAGCTATCGACTTTCCTGCTGTAAATACCCGGGGGCCTTTTATTATTCCCTTATTGATGGCATTTCGTAAAGAAATATTTACGCCGGAACCTCCCAGGTCCCTGACGGTAGTGAATCCGGCCATTAATGTTATCTCAGCATACTTTACTGATTGAAAAGCATAATCAGCCGGGTTAAAGGTGTAAGTTTCCAGGTAGCGGTTGGGATTGGTTTCATGCTCCATATGCACATGCATATCCATCCAGCCCGGCGTCACGGTTTTGGTTTTAAGATCGATCGTTTTATCAGAAACACCTGCCATTGTAAAGCCGGCTTGTACAGCGGTTATCTTATTTTTTTCCACCACAATTGTCATATTCTTTCTGGGCTCAACAGATACACCATCAATCAGGGTGCCGCACCAGATATAGGTTTTCTGAGAAAGAAGATTGAGGGTAATCAACAATACAAGAACAAGAAACGCAGATTTTTTCATGATGATTTTATTTCCTCACTAAAATACCGGCTTTTTTCCACATGCCTTTTATTGAATTTTTATGCCCGGGAAATTTCTTTTACCTTTACATGACCTCCCGGAGTTTTTTCTTTTTGCAGACTTCCGATGGTCAATAGGGTGGGGCAAATTTTCAGTCTTTAATTTACTTTTTGTACAGTTGTTGATTTCGGTTTCCCGGAATTAATTGTTTTTTATTATTGCCTTTCCTGAAGTATAAAATATAAAATTGACCATACAATGGCTAAGTACATTTTTGTTACCGGTGGTGTTACTTCTTCTTTAGGAAAGGGCATTATAGCAGCATCTCTTGCCAAATTATTACAGGCAAGGGGTTTAAGGGTTACAATCCAGAAGTTTGATCCATATATAAACGTTGATCCGGGTACGTTGAATCCTTATGAACACGGCGAATGCTTTGTGACAGAGGATGGAGCCGAAACCGATCTTGACCTTGGTCATTATGAAAGATTCTTGAATATTTTTACTTCCCAGGCAAATAATGTTACCACAGGCCGCATTTATCAAACAGTTATTAATAAGGAAAGAGAAGGGGCTTATTTGGGAAAAACCGTGCAGGTAGTTCCGCATATTACTGATGAAATAAAAAGAAGAATGCAATTGCTGGGTCAAACAGGAGAGTATGATATAGTGATTACAGAAATTGGAGGAACGGTGGGTGATATTGAAAGTTTACCTTTTGTGGAAGCTGTTCGCCAGTTGCAATGGGAGTTACCGGAGGAGGATTCTGTGGTGGTTCACCTGACTTTAATTCCTTACCTGAAAGCCGCAAAAGAGTTAAAAACCAAACCGACTCAGCATAGTGTAAGGATGCTAAGCCAGGAGGGAGTGCATCCTGATATTATTGTTTGTCGGACAGAAAAAACATTATCACCTGAACTGAGGAGAAAAATAGCTTTGTTCTGCAATGTGAAGCAGGAGGCAGTGATTGAGGCTGCTGATGCACCCACAATATATGAAGTGCCGGTATTAATGATGCGGGAAGGGTTGGATAAGATTGTGCTTAAAAAGATGAACATTACGGGGTATAAAGAACCGGAGTTATCAAAATGGAAAGAATTTCTTGATAAATTAAAATATCCTAAAGGAAAAGTTGCGATTGGGCTTATTGGGAAATACATTGAATTACAGGACGCCTATAAATCAATTCTTGAATCTTTTATACATGCGGGTGCTATTAATGAGTGCCAGGTACAGATAGTAAACGTACACAGTGAGTTTATCACAGATGATAATGTGAGTGAAAAACTGGCAGGATTAGACGGGTTATTGGTAGCTCCCGGTTTTGGTCATCGAGGCGTTGAAGGTAAAATTGTGGCAGTGAAATTTGCCAGGGAAAATGGCTTACCTTTTTTCGGGATATGCCTGGGAATGCAAATGGCAGCTATCGAATTTGCAAGGAACGTACTGGGCTTAAAAGATGCCCATTCAACAGAAATGAACCCCGAAACAAAAGAACCAGTAATTGACCTGATGGAGGAGCAAAAAAAAGTGACAGCAAAAGGAGGTACAATGCGGCTCGGTTCATATCCCTGTGAAATAAAAGCCGGATCACTTGCTGAAAGAATTTATGGCACAACTACAATAAGCGAAAGGCATCGCCATCGATGGGAATTCAATAACAAATACCTTGAACAATTTGAGAATGCAGGAATGATTGCCAGCGGTAAAAACCCTGGTACCGGTTTGGTTGAAATCATCGAGCTTTCCAGGCACCCATTCTTTATTGGTGTTCAATACCATCCCGAGTTAAAA